>Ga0206130_10000437_pt1 | contig 70983 bp, 72 predicted proteins | sample Helgoland_Spring_9_FD_148637 | JGI IMG/M metagenome (GOLD analysis project Ga0206130, IMG submission 148637) | Pelagic subsurface seawater microbial communities from Kabeltonne, Helgoland, North Sea - Helgoland_Spring_Bloom_20160512_1 | ecosystem: Environmental > Aquatic > Marine > Epipelagic ... | reverse complement strand
TCTGAACAAAATCACTCTGTACGATACGCCTCTTGTTATGTTTCTTTTTGTGCCAAGGGTCAGGAAAGTATAACTGTAGTCTATCAATACTCTGCTCAGTGAAACATTCATCCAGAACATCATTGGCGTCCGCCAAATATATTCTTAAATTAGACAGCTCCTGTAAACGGGCATTGTTCATGATGGTACCTACTCCTGGAGGATGTACTTCAATACCAATAAAATCTGTCTCCGGTTCAGCAACTGCCATCTCTACCAACGAATCACCCATACCAAATCCAATTTCAAGCACTTTTGGACCAGAGCGACCAAAGACTGCATCTGTATCAATAACACCATTATCCAATTTCAAACCATAAGTCGGCCAACTAACCTCATATGCTTTGCGTTGAGCTTCCGTCATACGTCCGGCTCTAACGACGTAACTACGAATAGATTTTTTTCTATACTCTGGCCGAATATCCATCGACTAGTTACGCCTCACTGATAATAGAAGTAGCACCCACCCTAAAATCAAAGCGGCCCCACCAATAGGAGTGATCACCCCCAAGCTGGGGATATCAAAAAGAACCAATAGATAAAGCGATCCCGAAAACAACAGTACGCCTGCGGCGAAACTGATCGCTACCCAATAAAGAGTTCGCAGCTTAACAAGGTGATCCGGCAAACAAATTATCCCCAATAATGCCAGAGTGTGTAAGAACTGGTAGCGCACCGCTGTACTAAAGGTATCCAGATAAGATGCAGATAATCGATCTTCAAGCCCATGGGCACCGAAAGCCCCAAACATAACCGAGAGAGCGCCGCTTATAGCAATAAGTCTTAACCAGAGTACTTTATTCATAGCAATAAAAAAGCCGCACATTATCAAGCGCGGCTTATCATAGTGATTTATTAAGTTAGGCTTCCATTAATAGACGAACTTTCTTCATGGCATTCTTTTCAAGCTGGCGGATACGCTCAGCTGAAACACCATACTCATCCGCCAACTGATGCAAGGTCGCTTTTTTATCATCCAACCAACGGCGTTGAAGGATAGACTGGCTACGATCATCAAGACTTTTCACGGCCTCTGCGAGGCGGGAATTATTATCATCTTCAAAATCATCGTTTTCGATAAGCTCTGCCGGATCCGCACCCTTAGATTCGAGGTACAGTGATGGTGAATAGGCAACGCTGTCTTCGTCGTCATCTGCCGGAGCATCAAACGTCGCATCCCTAGATGTCAGACGCATCTCCATTTCCATGACGTCTTTAACTTCTACGCCTAAATCTTCAGCAACAGCCTTAGCTTCATCCGCTGAAAGCCATTGCAGTTCTTTTTTGGCACTTCTTAAGTTAAAGAATAATTTGCGCTGCGACTTGGTCGTAGCAATTTTAACAATACGCCAATTACGCAGAATGAATTCGTGAATTTCAGCTTTGATCCAATGCACCGCAAAAGAAACTACCCTCACTCCTTTTTCAGGATTAAATCGTCGTACGGCCTTCATCAGGCCAACATTACCCTCTTGAATAAGATCAGCCAGAGGTAACCCATAGCCATTGTATGAACGAGCAATATGTACAACAAATCGCAAATGCGACATAACCAATTTTCGTGCAGCGTCCAAGTCGTCTTCGTAGTACAAAGCTTCGCCTAAAGATTTTTCCTCATCCAGGGATAATATAGGCACAGTCGCCGTCCCTTGAATGTAGGCATTCAAGTTCGCGCCGGGGGTCATCCATTCCATTGTTTGAAGTGCTTTGTTCATGACTTCCTCTTAAAGTCGCTGGTCGATTATAATAACATTAATTGTTTAGTGGTTCAAAACCTTAAAAAGTTCATTAAAAGGTAGGCAGGATACGGGTTGAGGGCTTATTTGGCTCAAATTTACCTTATTTTGGCTCAATCTCTCGTAAATGTTGCATAACTGCCACCCAGGCTCCCATTACGCCGATCAAAGCGCCAATCATCCATAAAGTCAGAATACCAGAGAGTCCAGGGCCTACAAGATGGAACTGACTTTGATATAGCTCGGCTAGCGCATTTACAGACCGCCCTAGCCAAACAACACATGTAACTAGCATTAAAGAAGCCATCATTGCGCCTAACAGACCCAGTAAAAGCCCCGTGTATAAAAAAGGCCGACGGACATAGGCATCAGTCCCTCCGACAAGCTTAACTACAATTATTTCATCTCTGCGGCTTTGAATGGCCAGTCGAATAGTGTTGCCAATCACTAACAAAACACCGACGCCTAGAGCGATTCCGATAGCGAACACTAGCTTTTGACTGATTTCCGTAATAGTCAGTAGGCGCTGCATCCACAGCATGTCAATCTGAACTTCGTCAACAGCGTTTAATTCAGCAATGGCTGTAACCAAGTCTTGAGTAAGGGTGATATCAGTGGTGTTTATTGACTTAGGTTGAACCAGAAAAACTGCTGGGAGCGGATTCTTATCCAAATATTGCAATGCCGAACCAAACCCGGAGGATGCCTTAAATTCTTCAAGCGCCTGTTCTTCAGAAATATAAGTCACTGAGGCGACATGCGCTAATTGCTCTATGTCATCGCCAAGTTGATCAATCGCCGATCTCGTTGCGGTTTTTTCAACAAATACTGTCATTTGCTGTGATGACTCAATGCCAGAGCCTAACTGTTGGACATTATGCAAGACTAAGAACATGGCTGAGGGCAATGCCAAAGCGATAGCAATTACAACGACGGTTAAGAGTGTTTGAATAGGCTCACCGAAAATTTTCGCAAGGGTCGTTCGCAAGGTACTGCTGTGATGAGCCCTATAACTTCTCCAACGATCAGAGAGTCTGACTTTCTGGTCTCTAGCGCCTCGCGATGGAGCTTCTCTATTTGCTTTATTACTCCCCGCCATGTGACACCCCGTTATCCGCCATTATGCCGTCTTCCAGGTACATGATTCTGTGGTCAAGGCGATTTATCAGGTTAATATCGTGGGTAGCAATCAACACCGTAACGCCGACGCTTTGGAAGCGACGAAAAAGAGACATAATCTCAGCGGACAATTTTGGATCTAGGTTTCCCGTAGGCTCATCTGCTAAAAGAATTTTAGGTTTATGCACCACTGCCCGCGCAATGCCAACTCTTTGTTGCTCCCCACCAGATAGTGTCAATGGGTTGTTCGCCTCTTTATCCAATAATCCAACACCATCGAGAGCTGCACGCACTCTGCGACCAGTTTCTGATGTGGGGTACCCCAGAATCTGTAGGGGCAAGGCAACATTATCAAATACTGTCCTATCAGAAAGCAGTTGATGATTTTGAAAAACTACACCAATTTGGCGTCGATATGATGGAATGGATGATCTTGACAACCGATTTAGATTTTTCCCGTTTATCAATAATGTTCCTGAAGAAGGTCGCTCCATGAGCATGAGCAATTTAAGTAGCGTGCTCTTACCAGCCCCAGATGGCCCAGTTAGAAAAGCCATCTCTCCAGCCTCGAGCTCGAAGTTAACTCGTTTCAGAGCGTCTAACCCAGATTCATAGCGCTTGCTTACATTGTCAAAACGGATCATGGAAATAAGTCTTATCCCTCTGCATTTAGCAGTGCTTGAACAAATTCACTGGCATTAAAAGGTTGCAAGTCATCCAACCCTTCTCCTACACCGATATAGCGAATTGGTACAGAAAACTTATCGGCCAAGGCAAATATAATACCTCCCTTGGCTGTTCCATCAAGCTTAGTGAGTGCAATACCAGTGACGCCCACCACCTGATTAAACTCGGACATCTGGGCCACCGCGTTCTGCCCGGTGCCCGCATCAAGTACCAATAGAATTTCGTGGGGAGCATGCTCATCAATCTTACTAGCAACACGCTTAACCTTCTTTAACTCCTCCATTAAATTGCTTTTGTTATGCAAACGACCTGCCGTGTCGGCAATAATGACATCAGCGCCACGAGACTTAGCAGCCTGGATACCGTCAAACACTACTGATGCGCTATCTGCCCCAGTATGCTGTGCAATCACAGGTACGGCGTTGCGCTCACCCCACACTTGCAGCTGCTCAACAGCCGCAGCTCGGAAAGTATCACCGGCAGCTAACATGACTGATTTTCCCTGACTCTTTAGTCGACTTGCCAGTTTGCCAATAGTGGTTGTCTTGCCCACCCCATTGACCCCCACAACAAACATCACGAAGGGTTTCTCACACCCATCAAAATTAATCTCGCCTTCACTGGCAGCAAGCTTGTTCAATAATATTTCGTACAGCGCATCTTTGAGTGCCGCTCCGTCTTTTAAGGACTTTCGGTCTAGTTGCTTGGTTAACTCCGCAATAATCTTTGTGGTGGTCTCAATACCGACATCCGCCATTATCAAAGACGTTTCTAGCTCCTCAAGTAAAGCCTCGTCGATAACTTTGGTCCCGAGAAATAGACTGCCTATCCCTTCGCCTGTTCGAGAAAGTGCCGAACGCATTCGTTGGCCAAAAGATATCTTTGATCGAGGCTCAGGTAACTCTTCAGACTCAGCCCTAGATTCAACAGCAATCTCGGTATTTCGCTTAAAGCGATCGAGAAAAGAACGTTTTGCCGGCTTAGGGTTGTTACCATTGGTTGACTTCGATTCCATTTAAATCCAGTCGCTACAGTTAGTGAAATTTGGTGTATCCTAACATTTACATTGAAAAAAGTGGTTAAAAGAAGCTACATCAGGGAGTCAATTTGTCGAACAAGAAAAACCAACCTAAAGAAAAGGGTGGTGGCCGCATTAGGATTATTGGCGGTCGATGGCGTTCTCGTAAAATTTCTTTTCTTGAAGCTCCCGGTATGCGGCCCACCGGCGATAGAATCCGTGAAACATTGTTCAATTGGCTCGAAATTAATATAGATGGCGCTGATTGCCTTGACCTTTACGCTGGGACAGGAATCTTAGGCTTGGAGGCCTTATCTCGAGGGGCCTCTACGTGCACGGCATTGGAAAATAACCCAACAGTTAGCAGACAGCTGCATGCTAATTGTGATGAATTGGGGGCAGACCTATCTATTATTAATGCCGATAGCATTAAATTTCTACAACACAAAAATTCTGGGCGCGTGTTTGATATAGTGTTTGTCGATCCTCCTTTTTCAAAGACTCTACATACGAAAAGTTGCGCCTTGCTTGAAAGTAATGGCTGGTTGGCCCCTGAAGCACTAATCTACTGTGAATTACCAGCCAAAGAAACCTTATTTGCCACGCCACCAAGTTGGCGGATAGAAAAGGATAAAATCGCCAGCGGGGTACGCTACATGCTATATTCACGCATTGAGTCAGGCGCGTAATTTAAGTAATATGCGCCCCAAGAGAGTGCACAGTGTTGGAGTTTATTAATGAAGACTATCGTTTATCCAGGTACCTTTGACCCGATAACCAACGGGCACATTGATCTTATTGAGCGAGCATCTAAGTTATTTGACAAGATTATTGTCGCAATCGCCAGTAATCAGAAAAAAAGCCCCCTCTTCGATATCGATGAGCGAATCTCTCTTGCTGGCGAGTGTTTACAACATCTGCCAAACGTAGAAATTAAAGGCTTTGATTATCTTTTGGTCAATTTTGTCAACGACTGCGAAGCCGATGCTGTGATGAGGGGTCTGAGGGCAGTGTCAGATTTTGAATATGAATTTCAATTAGCCAACATGAACCGTGCGCTAAGCCCAGACATCGAAAGTATCTTTCTAACTCCTGCCGAGAAGTTTTCGTATATCTCTTCATCTTTAGTTCGAGAAATCTCGTCCTTAAAAGGCGATGTGAGTAAGTTTGTCCCGGCTAATGTTGGCGATGCTCTGATCAAGAAGTTTGCCTAATTTTAGCGCTTTAATCACGACCTAACGCTGACAATTTGGGCAAAATACAGAACTGCGTTGACCTAGGCGTATGTCTTTTAACACACCACCGCAGTCAACGCATTCTTTGCCACCTCGTCCATAGACAGCGAGTGTTTGCTGAAAATAACCGGGCTCCCCACTACTATTAACAAAATCTCTTAGGGTGGTTCCCCCTTGCTCAATCGCAGCTGCAAGTACGTCTTTAATATGCGCACCTAGCACTAAGTATCGCTTTTTAGAAATGCGCCCAGCAGCTCTATTAGGTCTAATACCACTGCGAAATAGGGCTTCCGATGCATAGATATTACCAACGCCAACAACAATCTTGTTGTCCATGATAAAAGGCTTAACCGCCATTTTGCGTCCTTTCCCCATCTGCCATAATCTCTCTCCATCAAAGTCAATAGACAGTGGTTCTGGGCCAAGGTGCGCAAGCTGATCATGCTCGCCTGAGCTCCATAACCAGGCGCCAAAACGACGAGGGTCGTGATAACGCAAGGTGGCACCATTGCCTAATTGCAATTCAATATGGTCGTGTTTACGCCAAGGGGTGTCTGGCTTTGCCACACGCAGGCTGCCACTCATTCCAAGATGCACTAGCATTGATCCATGTTCTAATTTCAATATCAGATACTTAGCTCTTCTCATTACACCAACGACTATTTGCCCCCTCACAAGCTCGGGAAGTCCCTCTGTAACTGGCCAGCGAAGTGATCCTTGACGTATTATTAGACGTACAATTTTTTGGTGGTGGACCCAAGGTTTGATCCCCCTGCGGGTTGTTTCTACTTCGGGTAGTTCAGGCATTTAGGGTCTCAAATTTGGGTGAGATAGTCAGTTGTGACTATTAGTTCGCACTAATTAGTTTCTAAAAGGTCATAATAGTATATATTGGAAAAAAATCTGTCGCGATCGGCGCTAGTATTTTCTCAGAAAATCAGTAAAATGCCGACTCTTGATTGTAACTAGCTACGCAAAGGTAAGAGCAAAGATGGCGCTTGGAAAAAGACGTAGGGAAGAAGACGAAAACGAAATTGATATGACGCCAATGCTTGACGTTGTTTTTATCATGTTGATTTTCTTTATTGTAACAGCCTCATTTGTTAACGAATCTGGACTTGGTGTAAGCCGTCCACCGACCTCGGATCAGCCTCCGCCTGACTCACTGAACACTAATATTGTGTTTAGAGTGTCTGAAAGTAATGAAATTACTTTGGATCGTCGTCGAATCGATATTCGCTCCGTCCGCGCAAACGTTGAACGATTGCATGCGGAAAAGCCAGAGGCGAAAGTTGTTATTAGCTCACACCCCAAGGCGAAGACCGAAATTTTTGTTAAGATTTCTGACCAAGCTCGGGAAGCTGGGGTTTACGACATCTCCCTATCGACAGACGAATAACCGACACCTCAGTGTTACCAGACTACGAAAACCCTAGGCCTTGACCTGGGGTTTTTGCTTTCTGCGCCAGGCAATTCTCAAATTCGCAGCGCCAGTGCTCAATTCGTTATGTGAAAACATTGTGACAACGCAGTGCTTTTGTCTTAATCTCACAGGGTCGAATCTGGAAACAATATATGGATAGCTTGCGCGGTGCCCTTGAACAAAAAACCATCCGCACTCTGCGCGATGGCTTACCCCTGTTCAGTGCGCTGACCAATAACGGTAGCTGTATAGATCAAGCCTTAACTCAGTATCTACATTTTTATCAGCTCCCTTTACCAGCAGAGGATCTCTCGCTTGCTGCAGGCACGACCGCAAACGGTGAGATAGCTGTTATGGCCTGGTATCCTGCTAATAGCCAAGGCACTGTTATTTTGGTCCATGGCTACATGGACCATATCGGTCTTTATGGCCATCTTATTCGTGATCTTCTCCACCGCAAGCTCACCGTCCTCTGCTTTGATGCCAAGGGTCACGGTTTGTCTGCAGGAACACCCAGCTCAATCAGCAGCTTTTCTGAATACATTGAAACACTGGAAGACGTAATAGATTTAGCACAGACTCATTTTGATGGCCCACTGCATGGCATAGGTCAAAGCATGGGTGGCGCCGTGCTAATGAAGCATCTGCTTACTCAAAGTACTCTCTCCAGCTACCCATTTACCACCCTGAACCTGCTGACCCCTTTGTTGCAGCCTTGGGGATGGAACCAGAGTCGCAGGCTTTACCATCTCTCTCGCTGGTTTGTTAAGTCTATCAAGAGGGTCTTTCGGCCTAGTTCCTGGGATAAAGAATTTCTGGCCTTCTTAAAAGATACTGATCCAATGCAGCCAAGACGAGTGCCTACGGACTGGGTTGGTGCAATGGATGAGTGGATCAACGAATTTAAACAATTGCCAATCAGTCAATTTCCCCTTCATATTATCCAGGGCAACAATGACAAAACACTTGATTGGGTATACAACTTAGAACAGTTTAAGCACAAATTTCCGTCATCATCATTAAGTGTTATCGACACTGCAAACCACCACCTTGTTAATGAATCAGAAGTATTACGAAACGAGATTTTTGCCGCGTTAAAACTTTAATTAGTTATACATCAGTCCCGGTAGCCATGTAGCCAGCTGTGGCCAGATGGACAGCATTAACATTAGAAGTAATTGCAAAATAATAAACGGGACAACGCCACGATACATGTCCGATGTCTCTACCGACGCTGGTGCTACACCACGCAAATAAAACAACGCAAAGCCAAATGGTGGTGTTAGAAATGATGTCTGTAAATTAATGGCAATCATTACTCCTAACCACACTGGGTCGAGCCCCATCGCCAGTAATACCGGCGCAACGATTGGGACCACCACAAAAGTGATTTCGATAAAATCAAGAATAAAGCCCAGTAAAAAGATAACAATCATTACCAACAGTGTTGCACCGATAATGCCACCAGGGAGATTAGTGAAAAACTGCTCTACTATTTCTTCTCCACCAAACCCGCGGAATACTAAAGAAAATACCGCCGCCCCAATCAATATTAAAAATACCATTGAGGTTACCTGAGTTGTGGTCTGTGCAACCTCTCGCAATTTTTGTATGTTGAGCTGACCTTTCGCTAAAGCTAACGCAGTAGCACCAAACGCACCCACTCCAGCAGCCTCAGTCGGCGTGGCCAACCCTGCAAGAATAGAACCAAGCACAGTCACTATGAGAAAAATGGGTGGCAACAAATTTTTCATCGCGCGAGATAAGTTTCTTTCGCCTACTTTGTATTCACCGTTAACAATGGCCGTCGGGCGTGAAAAGGTCACCAAATAAAGGCAATAAAAAACCACCAGTATCAACCCGGGCACAATAGCACCCACAAATAAATCACCGATAGAGATGGTCTTAGGCGTAAAGATACCCATATTTAATTGCGCTTGTTGATAGGCGCTAGACAGGGTATCCCCGAGCAGCACCAAAGCAATAGATGGTGGAATAATCTGGCCCAAAGTACCCGTTGCAGCGATCAATCCAGTAGACTGAGCCGGCGAGTAACCGCGCTTTAGCATAGTAGGGAGCGACATTAGCCCCATAGTGACCACGGTTGCCCCAACAATACCCGTACTGGCAGCCAATAAAGCACCTACTAAGACAACCGAAATACCTAACCCGCTACGAAAACCGCCAAACAAGTCCGCCATGCTTTCCAGCAAGTCCTCAGACAGGCGAGATTTCTCAAGCATTACCCCCATTAAAATAAATAGTGGAACGGCTATTAAAGTAGTATTTTCCATGGTGCCAAATAAACGATTAGGCAATGCTTGTAAAAATGCCATATCAAAATGGCCGGTTACTGTACCTACCAGCGCAAATAGCAAAGCCGTACCCGCCAAGGAAAACGCCACCGGATACCCGGCCATTAAGACCAGACAAACCGCTAGAAACATTAAAAAGGGAATAAACTCAGCCATCAGATTACAGGCTCATTATTTTCAGCTATTTGATTTGCCGAAATGTCCACGCCACTGATCACCAAACCACTTTTAATAATTTCGGCAATACCTTGTAGCAGCAAAGTCACTGGCATGAGCAACATTAAGGTTTTCAATAGATAAACAAACGGAAGTCCATTATTTTCAGCTGACGTTTCTTTAATTGCCCAGCTAGCTAGCACATAGTCCAAGCTGGTAAAAAATATCAACAGACAGACTGGCACTAAAAACAAAATACCTCCCAGTAGATTGACCGTCGCCTTAGACTTTGGCGAAAAGCCCCTATAAAAAACATCTACTCGCACATGACCATCGTGCTTTAGGGTAAAGGCCAGACCCATCATGAATACCAGGCAATGCAAATAGGTAACAGACTCTTGCAGAGCAATAGAACCCACTTCCAAAAAGTACCGCGTGACCACCACCAGTAAAACTAACGCCACCATGAGCATGGTCAACCATGCAATAAGGCGACCGGTGGTTTCGGTAAACGATTCAATGGCGCTAAGAACTATTACGGCTGTTTTCAAGAGGCTTAGAATTCCGATTGACCCTGGAGCAGTAGTATAGCGACTGAATAACAAACCCGATACCACTTGTCATGCTATGCCTGTTATGGGTGTTATGGGTGTTATGGGTGTAACTATCGTTTGCCCAAGGACCATAATTCCTGAGCATGGAGCCGGCATGGTCGCTATGGCCAGCGATAAAGATCAATCAGAGGACTTAATCCAATCTGAGGTTGCACCAAGTAGATTACCCGAGCGTTCTGTTAACCCCTACTTTAAAAATAACTCACCTCTCCGGTTAGAGTACTTGATCAACAACCTTACTTGTTGTCTCTTAGATAAACGTTTTAGACTTATTGACTAAAGACTCACTCAGTTGTGTCGATATTGTTGGATGGACAAGGTGCGGTTGGCTGTTAGTAGCTAAAATCACTGGCAAGTGTTCAGCGATAACCCGTTAACTATGGTGATCAGTATGTCAAATATAGAGATATCAATACCAGCAACAGATGCTGTAGGCAGAGTAAAACAAGCTTCCAATTATACTGGCACGATGAGTCATAATTCATCGAAAGCGATTCAGCATATTACTTCAACTGTTAAATCCTCAGCTGACATTGCCACTTCTGCTGTCAGCATGGCCTCCAACCAGCTAACCGAAAAGAATATTGATGCTGCGATAAAAGAAATCAATGAGGTCTTTCAGTCTGCCGACACACGTCTAGGCTTTTATGTCGACAAGTCTTCACAGCGCTTTGTGGTAGAAGTGAAAGATACCAATACCGGTGAAACTATTATTAAGTTTCCAGGTGAAGCCATACTTAAAGTTGCCGAAAACATCGAATCTCTCAAAGGGATACTTTTCGATAAGACCACGTAAGTATGAGCGCAAGGTTAACTCAATTGAAAAATAATGGGGCATCCTAAAAATGCGCTTCAGACTTTAATAAACCTACTCAACTCTCTCTTTAAAGGATTAGGGTTTTTGCCTCAAAAATAGTCAAGCATGCAGTTGTCTCAGTAACACATTTAGCTAAACCAACATTAGCGATTCTATGCGTCTGGGCTGAAGTCAGCCCTCGTCGGCCTGATAAGTGTCTTTTGCTCAACCGAGTTATTCACACGCTTTAACAGGGCTAGTTCCACCGTATTGCCTCTTTAAAGAATGTTTTTTAATCGGTCGACTAAATATTTAGTAGTAAAAAAGTCGCTAACTCGCAACACAGAAAACTTCTCTTACCCCCCAACTAGATCACCTCACAGGCAGGTGCAGGGATATTCGCCCAGGCCAACTATAAAGCGCAGCCCCTTTCTGGGGCTGCTACAGTAAAAAATATCGAAATAAAAAGTGGCTATTATTAAGTAACCCTTTTTTACGGCCAGCGTGTTTAGTGCGCGGTACAATTTGCATCACTAAACGTAGCTAACAGTCAACCACTACGCTCGCCTCTGTTTATCTGATGCTCTACGCATCAAAACAATTCTGTGGCGCCCTTGACTGTCCTGACTGATCCAATAGAAGTCACTCACTGGCCCATGGTCAATATCTGACCCTACCTATTCGCCGAAAAACCGAAAAACGATAATCTTTATTTGCCGCTTTTTGACAAATAATTGCCACTTCTTGGTTAAGGTTTGCCGCTTTCTGTCGATTATTGGAACACTAGAAATTTTAATGGATTCTGGAAACAATGGATTGTTGCCCAAACTAACCTTTAATAGGGACATTAGTGACTGTTATAAACTCAAACGCAGCGGCCGATTTTATTATCGACTCGTTAAGCCAAAATGATCGCTCTATGGCCAAGGCCATAGAGCTATTATCGTCAGGCAAACGCATTAACTCTGGAGTAGACGACCAGGCAGGTCTGTCCATTGCCACCAAGATGACGTCTCAGATACTTGGCCTTGGGCAAGCCAGCCGTAATGTCAATAACGCCACATCCATGCTACAGCTAGCTGACGATGCTACTGAAAGCGTCATTGACATTCTGCAAAGAATGCGCGAAATGGTACTGCTAGCCATTGATGGTTCTCACTCAGCAACAGATGTTGCTTTGATCAATACAGAATTCAAAGAATCTGCAGCAGAGATCGATCGAATCGTAGATAGTACGGAATTTAATAGCAAGAAACTAATTAATGGTAATGCTGGCGGCCATAACAACAGTAAAGTTACGTTTCAGGTTGGTGCAAACGCAAACCAAACACTAACTATTGATTTTTCTGATTTAAATCTAGTTGCAGGAGACGATGACGGTAGACCATCAGTACGTTCGATTATATTGAACGACGCTTCAGTAGCGAACTATAGCGGTGGTATCCGGCTGAGTAAAGGAGGAACTACGGTAGATCTTTCGGAGGGTCAGATCCGAAACGCAAACACGACCCAAGGGCTAGCTGACCTTATTGATGTGTCAGGCCTTTATCTCAATGCGACGCATTCCGGTGACAAGCTTATGCTAGCCAATCCACTTATTGGTGATCATGCTGGCGTTTCAGCAACAGAAATCGGTAGAGAATTGGGTTCGCCTTTTTCAGGCACTAAAGCAACAAGCACACTTACACTGGATAATAATCAAGTGTCAACGTTCTCAGGTAATATGCATTTGTGGGATGGAGTGAATTCTGCAACTCTTTCTGAGGCCCAGATCCGAAACGCAAACACAACCCAAGGGTTAGCTGATCTTATTGAAACCAAAAATTTGGACTGGGACATCTCGAGTTCCAATGACGAGATTATGATAACTCATAAACATATCGGTCATCTTGGTGTAACGACGCGAAGAACTCTTGCTCCTCCTCAGGGGAACCAAGTACTCGGAACTGCTGCAACAAATATGCTTACACTAACCAATACTGACGTAGCAAACTTTATCGGCAATATGGAGCTGGATGACGGAACTAATGCGATAACGCTTACGGAAGCAGACATTCGAAATGAGGGCACAACCGCGAATTTAGCTGCCCTCATTAATGCCAGAGCCAATAATTCAGCGGCTTCCATCACAGCCAGTACTGATGTCGCGGGTATCCTTCTTACCAGCTACAGATCTAACCCCCCTATTACAGTTATGGCATCTGGCGCGCCAATGGGATCATCATTAAACGGTACTGCTACAACAAGAACACTCTCACTAAACAATGGAGACTTAGCCAGCTACAATAGTGACTTGAATATACGGGGCGCTAGTGGTCCTCTGGTCACGGTTACGCAAAGCGAAATCCAAAATACAAATACAACCTTAGAGTTAACAAATCTTATCAATAGTAAAGCTATTAGCTCAGGGGCTACATTCAGTGCCACCAACACCGCCTCGGGTATCATGCTAGAAAATTTACAGGTGGGTGCTATTGGTATAAGTCTGTTTAAGACTAGTTTTGAATATGCCGTCAGTCAGGGTGGTGTTAATGCATATTTGGATTTTGAGCTGCCTGGGGCTGGTGATATAAGCAACTATGGCGTGAACTTGGAGTTAAGCATTGAAAACAAGACAGTAACACTTACTCCGAGCGAGATCCAAAATGCAAAAACAACCTCAGGCTTAGCTGACCTTATCAATAGCAGAGCTCTTAGTTCAGACGTAAAGTTCCGCGCCAACAGCACTGGCAATGGTATAAGGCTTGTCAGCAACGCAAAACTGAATCCTGCCACAGTTGTAACAACGGGTGCAGAAATTGGAAGTATGGATATTGGCGTGGGAGGAAAGCCAATGGGGGGTGACCTTAGCGATTTTACAAATATTGGGATGCTAGCTGTTCTTGACGGTATAAGTGGCTCATATAAAAAAACCCTGGCGGCACTCGATTTTGCTCTTGAAGGTGTCGTCACCCTGCGTTCAACCTTTGGTGCCACAATGAACCGATTAGAGTATGCCTCAGATAACCTGGCTTCATCGAAAGTGGTTTCTGCCATTTCACGAGATCGAATTGAAGATACTAACTATGCATCAGTGGTAACCGCGCTAGTCCGTAGTCAGATTATCGCCGAAGCTGGTACCGCCCTTTTAGCTCAGGCTAATCTGAAGGCGCAGTCTGTGCTGGCGTTATTACGCCCCTATGAGAGTGCCGAAAACAACTCTGCATCACCTCCCCACGAAAGTGCCGACAACAACGCTGATAAAGATCATACCTTTACTCGTACTCAAAGCCTGTTCACCTTCGCGCGCTAATAAATAGCAAAACAGCAACCATAATCTTTTTCTCATCCCTTGGTAAAGGTTTGGCGCTTGCTGACGATTAATAAACTAAGCAAAGGGGTTGATGAGTTTATTAATCAACGACTTTTTGCCCAAACTAACCTTCAATGGGGACTCTAAAATGTCAGTAATTAATTCAAACTCAGCGGCTATGATAACCGCCAATTCGCTAAACAAAAATGACCGTGACATGAATGGTATCATGGAGCGGCTGTCTACAGGTAAGCGCATCAACACTTCGGCAGACGACGCAGCAGGTTTGGCCATTGCCACCAAAATGACGGCTCAGGTGCGTGGTCTTGATCAGGCCGGTCGTAATGCCAATAACGCTACATCCATGCTACAGCTAGCTGACGGTGCTGCTGAACAGGTCAGTAACATTCTGCAACGAATGCGTGAGATCACAGTACAGGCTTCTGATGGCTCTAACTCACAAGCAGATATTGATATCATCAATGTAGAATTCAAACAAGCTGCACAAGAGATCAATCGGATCGTAGATGCTACCGAGTTTAATGGTAAGAAACTGCTTAATGGCGATGCTGGCAGTGTTGGCAACAGCACAGTAAGCTTCCAAATTGGCGCCAACACAGGCCAAACCCTCGATGTTAACTTTGGTGATTTCAACCTTAAAGACGGGGGGGACGGCGGTCAGAAGGGATCTTTGACCTACAACACTGCGGGCCTTACTTTTGAATACACTCAGGATATTTCCTTCGTTGCACCAGATGGTCAGACTGTGACTATCACCGCAGCAGAGATGACCACCTTGAACATAGATAGTACTCAAGAAGTCCGAGAAGAAGCGAACCTCCGGTTTGCAGCACAAGGTGTAGACTTATTTATCAGCCAAGGCGATGGTACTGAGTTCATCCTTGAAACAACATCGTTTGGTGACCATTCAGTGTGGGCAGCTGGACTTAGCCAAGGAGCGGGTGCGGGACCTGTAATACAAAACCTGAATTCTGCTGGCACTGCCCAGAATACCACCTTAGCCAATCCGACCGGCGCATCACAAGTAAATGGTCAAGCCGGCGGACCGATGGGAGATGACTTGCAGGACTTCGCTGACCCTAGCAAAGGCATGGGAGAAAATCTTGTCCGTACTCTCCAACAACTGGACACGGCCATTACAGGTGTTGCTACCCAGCGTGCAACCTTTGGTGCCTCAATGAACCGATTAACATCAGTTGTCGATAACCTGGCCTCAGCGTCAGAGGCAACGAGCACTGCGCGGGGTCGAATTGAGGATGCTAACTATGCATCAGAAACCACTGCTCTTGCCCGTAGCCAGATTATCTCTCAGGCGGCTACTGCCATGTTAGCCCAGGCTAACCAAAGGGCGCAGTCTGTTCTGTCACTGCTGCAGTAAAACTAGCCTTTTAAGATACCGAGAACCCCGGTACGAAAGTGCCGGGGGTTTTTTATACGCGACCTTCTAAAGAAGTGCAAAAGGTCAGGGTAGTACAACCATAAAAAGACAAGGCATATTCAAGAAATATTGATTACGCTAGTGACGCGCGCAGCTGTTACTTGTAACCAAGCCGCTTTTCGGGTGCCACCCCTTTAACCAAGACAGACAATAAATGAGACCGCTCACGCAGAAGGCCAGACAATAGAGCGTATGTCTGCCTCAATGTTCAGCAATACCAGTGTAATCAAAGGCCATAGTCGCACAAACCTCTCAGGCAGAACGCCTGAACCAGTAATAACTTTTGTAAAGCTCTTTTTACTCTTGCTACTCCTTTTACTTGCCCTAACCTTTAGTCACCAACACTCAACAAATCGTTGTTTGGGCTTTAACTGCGCGATTATACGTCGCTTAGCTAATCGCTAACGTTTCTCTGCGCCGCCTAACAGCATAATCCACCGTACAGGACTCACCAAAAACTCTGCTTAACTAAAAATAGCCCATGACGACCAGCCTAAAACCTTGGTTTTAACGACACTAGGGGTCTTTTTGCCTGCTGTGGCCCTGTATTAGCGCTATGAGCGTTATTACTGGAATCTGTTTTTAGTGGTTTAGGCGGCTTTTTCTCATTGAAAAAAACCGGCCTAGGTAATAATGTGACTAGGGTGTTGCCAGTGCTGGGCTGTTAGTGCTGTGGCAACCCAGCCCGCTAGCTATGGGTGCCTGCTTTAACAGATTAAAGCCTGCGGCTGACAAGTTGTACTAATGAGCTTTAGCAATATCAGCTGCCAGAGTCCGCATTGAGGACACTCACTAGGCCGCTAAACCGGGCGAATGGTAAAGCGAAAGAGACTTAAATAGGTGCACTGCCCTGGTAGCCCGGGGCAATATAGATTGTAAATAGGTATTGAAATGGCGTGTTGCTAACTAGTGAGTTGGTGGTGTTGGATGTGGATGTGGGTGCAAAACTAAAGCACACTTATCTGTGATTTAGTTCTTATCATAAGCACTGGTGATGACGTCCAGCTGACCTTTCATATAGTCTCGCGTGGTGTTCAAGCTGTTCATTAACGTTTCCATCGCCGTAAACTGAGTCAAGTAACGCTGATATAGCGTAGTCATACGCGCTTCGAGTTTAGTGAGCTCTTTCTGGTAGCTCTCCTCGTATTTGCTCAGAGCTTGGGTTCTATTGGCGATCAGACCATTGCTAACATCACCGTCCTCAGTGGAGGCAGATAAACCATTAATAATGGTAGCAACGTCTTGACTAAGCCCTTTTGGTGTCACGCCGTAAAGACTTTGATTAGTAGTGTCGGCCGTCAACATGGTGACTACATCGTCCCAGTTAGTAGTAATTAAGCTGTCATACTTGGCTTCGTCAAACTGCAGTTTACCGTAGCGATCAACACTAATACCCAAATCACGTACCGCATCAACCGTCCCGCTGGCGGAAGAGGAGGTGGCCGTTAGCGCATTATAGATACGGCTCTGCACTGAACGAAGTAATGAGCCCTCACCTGCCAGGGACAGTCCTGCCTCAACGGCTTCATCCGTATTTAGCTCATCTATCAGGCCTTCAAGATCATTATAGGAAGCAATAATTTCCTGTAAATTAGTTTTTAACTGACTCTTGTCGCGAGTAATTGTTAGGCGCGTAGAGTCAAAAACCGTCTCGGTTTTGTATTTGGTTAAATAGGTGGTACCGCTACCCCCGCCCGACCCATTGGCTAGCACCGCGTAAGGTACCGAGCTTTCTCGTCCGGTAGTTGCGTTAATCTGGAAAGTTGCACCTTCTATGACGTCAGCTATGACATTGCTGCCACGATTAACTAACAGCCCTTCGTAGCCTATCTGTGCATCTTGAGCCACCTGCAACACGTTTGCGGCCTGATTAAAGCCTAGACCGGCAGTGGCTGTGGCACTGCTGGTACCAACAGAGAAACTTCCATCTAGCCCTTCTGCGCCTGAGAGGACAATACGATAATTATTGCCAATACCGCCCACATCTAATAAGGCTGCGGTAATCCCTGTGTCAGCTTTATTAATAGCGGCGACAACCCCTGCCAGGGTATCGTCACCGGCGCCAATTTGTATAATAGTGTCAGTAGCTGCATTGACCGGGTTAATGCCGCCCGTCGAACTGCTAGCGTCTTGTGCGTCCCCATTGAGGGTGAACGTTGGCGTACTAACAGCACCGTCACTTTTGTAACCAAACACAAGCCCTGTTGAGTCCGCTGAGACGGTAAATTTTAAGTCCTCATAATAACTGGCGTCTTGAATTGCCTCGGCCATTTGCTGTGTTGAGCTTACAGTCACATTAGTTTTGGTAATACTTACCCCATCGGACCTATCTACCGAGGTAATAGAACCCGTAGCGTTGACTTTTTGTACAAAGGTCAGTTTGTTGTCATTAACCACCGCGGTGGTTTGAAAGTCTGCAGACGCGTTAGCATTGAATGCATTGGCCGCGTTCTGAAGTGTCAGTGCCCCCACGGGAATCGGGATTCCCAAAATTTTCATATCGTTAAGGTCAACCGTCACTGTTTCCGTACCAGTGCCGCGACTACCGGTAACAGATATGCTGCCAGTGCTGGCTAGGGCCGTTTGTAACTCTGCCTCTGTAATAGAGAGTTCATAGTCAGTGCGCGGTATAAAGTTAGTGGATGGGATGCTAACAGTAGTCGTACCATCGGACACGATTAGGGAATCTGACCCAGCACTGGTTGGGGTAAAGGTGTACGTTGCCGCGGACCCAGTTACTGGGGCTGCACTTATAATACCTTGAGAGACTGACCCTAGATTATAGGTGAGAGAGCCGTCGTAAGTGTTGGGCTGACTTAAAGAAACCGATGCCCCAGCTGTCGTTTGAACAAAACTAATGCCGTTGGTGTGATGGACTTGTGCTGAGGAAAAGGAGCCCGCAAACCCAGTGTTGACAGCAATGTTGTTATTAATGGCTAAAACGAGCCCTTCAAGTGTGGCATTGTCAAAGGTATAAGTACCGGCACCTTCAAGGGACTTCATGGCTGCATCAATTTCAGCCTGGGTAATTTGAATTGTGTTACTGCTGTTGGAGTAGTTGATAACAGCTGATGCATCATTGCCAATTGCTTGCAACTGGTCAGTGGTTATAAAGTGATCGTAGGTACCTGTGCGGGTTACCCCAATGGATAGAGTAATGTCAAAAGCGGCACTACTATTAACATGACCGCTATTTGTTTGATAACTATTGGATGCAACACGCTTATTTTCAGCCAGCTGATAGACATTGATATCATAGCCTCCCTCTGGCGCAGCATTGGTAACACTTAAAAAAGAAACCGCTTTGTCATTGGCGCTTTTACCCGCAGTCGAATAAATTTCATTGGCATCATTAATTTTTTCAAAAGAGCTTGCAAGGATGTCAAGCTGCGATGATATTAACCCGTAGCCAGATATTTTGGCGTCTGTTTTGTCAATTTTTCGCTGCAATGCAGCTTCTGCTGGGACCTTTTCTACATTGGTTAAATTTGTAGCCAACTCGTCAACATTTATACCAGAACCAGAACCTAAGGTAAGCAGTATGGAGGATCCAATATTGCTCTTAGTAGCCGGTGTAACTGGTGTAGCTGACGAATCAACCCCCGTTGAAGTGACCATTTATAATTCTACCTTATATAGTCAAACAGACTAAGTTGAGAAATTTTTGCAAAGCTTGCTTGAGCTGCTTCTAAGGACAGCATTTCTGAGGTCAACTGAGTAATCGCTAGGGTGTAATCTAGCTCTGTCTCTGCATTTAACATCAGCTCATATCGAAGCTTTGTGTCCGCTATAATATTTTTTTGTGAGTCAACCGTGCGTTGTCTTGCACCAACGTCGCCAATGGCCTCTGCCATGTTATTACTCAGAGTGTCGATTTCTGAGAGCGCTCTTTCGATGTCTGTGCCAGTGTTGCTGCCCAGTGCACTAATAAAATCATCAATGACCTGGAAAAACCCCACATCAACGCCGCCTCTGTCAATATTGGAGAAGATTGCATCACCCGGACGATTCAACGTAAAGTATCGGGTTTCTGAAATATCAACAGCCATATTGTCCTGGTTACCGCTATAGGTAATAATCCCTGAGATCTCTGTAAAAGCCGCACTTTGCACATCAGATCCGGAAAAAACGTAGTTGCCATTCATGTCTTGCTGGTTAGCCTGTGACAAAAGGCCCTCGCGCAATTGTGTTACTTCGGCGAAGACCCTCGTGGCACGATCAGAGGATGAAATACTCCCATCATTACTGAGCAAAGCGAGCTCTTTTAAGCGCTGTAACATGTCGGTGCTTGAAAGGATTGTAGACTCTTCAAGATCTAAACGAGCAGAAACACTGTCCAGTGTTGATTCATATACTTTTTGGCGCCCTAAAGCACTGTTTAACCGCTGGATAAGCGCGGTTTTTTCAGCATTATCACTCGGGTTAAGTAATTGCTTGCCTTCCGCTATTCTGGATTGAAGATCGGCTACCTTGCTGTGTTGCTGAGTCATCTGATTGACTGAGTTTTCAAACAGCTGTTGATTCGATATTCTCATTTTTTACCTCAACCCTCTCCTAATGCCGTTGCTTAAATTTAGCGCGCTATTTAAATTGGTCCCTGTGGACCACCGTCACTAGAGCCCAAAACTTTAGCCCACCAGACTAATTAATTTTCTTTTTTAGTATCTCTTTACACTCATGTTTAACGAACCGCTAAAATAGTGTCAAATAATTCGGATGACACTGTAATAATCTTAGCCGAGGCCTGAAAAGCTTGCTGATAGCGAATTAGGTCTGCTGCCTCTTCATCAAGGCTAACGCCTGAAATTCGATCTTTTTCTGCTGTTGCCTGGTCAAAAACTACCTGCAAGGCATCCTTAGATATCTTAGCCAACGTGGCCTGACTGCCAACAGCGGTAACAATACTGTTATATCCGTCGGTGAGAGATCCGCCACTTGGCATTACCTCAGCAGTTTGCAGTCGCGCTATTAACACCATATTGCTGTTATCACCGGCACTTCCTGATCGTGTTGCTGCGGCAATTCCCATCGGATCGCTGAGTGATAAGCTGAAGTCAGCCGCGCCATTGGGACCGCTATTAAAATCAAATATGGGTGCACCAGGGTTGCCGTTAGCGTCGTCTCCCCGGGCCTGATAATCGTTAACCTGGGTAGCCAGCGTATTGGCTAACTTATCTAATTTATCGATTGTTGGCATTAACACCTGACTGCGAACACTGAGCAACCCCCCTAAAGCGCCGCCGGTCATGTCCGTGACATCTCCACGTGCGCCATAACTGCTGATAATTTCCACACTACCAATGTTGGGTTGATTAAACTGTGCTGAAAACTGATTAGCGCGATTGTTATCGATGACCATAGTGCCAAATGCGTTGTCTAACCTAATGGCTACTGCGCCAGACTTACCTTCAATAACGTGAATATTGGCAATTTCTGCCATCTCAAGTAAGGTTCTATCTCTTTGATCTAAAAGCCGTGGAGCCTGCTTTGTTACGTCAAGGTTTTCATTTAACTCGGTATTAATAGTAACCAGCTGCTCTGCTAAATTATTAAGACGCGTTGTCTTTGCCTCTATGGCGAACTGAGTATCTTGCTCAACATCATTTAAATAATCAGCGAGCTCGTTAAATCGTTCAGCAAGCCCTTGTGCTTCATTCAAAAAGGAGTTGCGCAAGTCTATTGAGGCAGGATCAACGCTGAGATTTCCCGCGGCGTTAAAAAAACGGTCCATAGCCTGATTTAATCCCGCTGAGTCTGATCCCATGACATCGACAATCTGACTGGCGTAGTCAATAAGTTGATCCTGTGTGGACAGCTCACCTTTACTTTGACGTAAATTATTCTCTGTAAACCCGCTATAGGCTCTGGTCACAGAATCAAGACTGGCGCCTGTGCCAATATAACTTTGCCCGTGAAAATCAGGCGCACTTTCACTGACATTACTTGACTGTCGGCTATAGCCCTCAGTTGTGAGGTTAGCAATATTATTACTCACTGTAGCTAACCCCGACTTGTATAGCTGGGCCGCACTAGCACCAATGGTAAGGAGACTAGCCATCTGATTGCTCCTTTAATTGTCCGATTGCCATAGCATTCAGAGGCAATGGTGACGCCTCTCTTGCAGGTATGGCAAATCCACCCTGCTCATAAGCCTTTACCGCTTTGGCTACATTAGTAGGCCCCACCACCTGCTTACTAAACCAATCGCCCAACCCGAAAAGACCTGTTTGCGACATGGTTTGCGAAAGCTCTTGATGATACATTTGTTCGAAAGAGTCTCCTCCACTAGATTGCATAAGGTCTCCTTTTAGGGGCTCATTTGCTTGCCGCATAGATTTAAAAATCATTTGAATGAACATCGCTTCAAATTGACGACCAACCTCTTGTGCGGCATCTTTTTGATCTAGCCTTGCTCGCGCTTTTAGTTCGCCCAATCCGGCGAAGTCGAGGTGACTTTTTGCTGACATTTGAATATCTTGCATCTAAATCACCACTAATTCTGCGCGCAAACTGCCCGAGCTCTTTAGGGCTTCCAGAATAGCAATTAGCGATGAGGGACTCGCGCCGACCTGATTAACTGCATCAACAATTTCACGAAGATCGACTCCGGGTTGAAACAAAAACATCGGGTTAGCTTCTTCGCTAATGGTAACTTCAGCGTTTTGAACACCTACTGTTTGGCCTTCACTAAACGGGTTCGGCTGACTGACTTCATTAGTTGCTGATATTCTGACCGAAATGCTGCCGTGAGTAACTGCAACCGCCGTCACTCTTACATTTCGATTGATCACTGCTGTGCCGGTTCTAGAGTTAATAACCACCCTTGCTGGCGCTTCACCCAGTTCTACATCAAGATTTTCAATCATGCTTAAGAAGGCTACTCGCTGAGACAAATCTTTTGGAGCTTGAATGGCTACAGATACACTATCAACGGCTTGGGCGGTTCCGTCCCCAAATGCTTTATTAACAACTTCAATTAGCGCATAAGCCGTTGAAAAATCGGCTTCATGGATATTGAGAACAATATGCTCTGATTTGTCAAAAGGGGTTGGTACCAACCGCTCTACCGTCGCACCATTAGGTATTCGTGCAGAGGTGGGAATTCCGACCTGAACGCTGCTGCCTGCGCCCTCAGCCGACACTCCGGTAATCCCAAGCGGGCCTTGAGCTAGCGCGTAGGTCTCACCATCGACGCCTCTTAATTGCGTCATGATTAAGGTACCCCCTCGCAAGGACTCTGCTACGCCAATGGCTGAAACATTAATGTCAACACGCTGGCCTGGCTTTGCAAAGGGTGGCAGCTCAGCGGTGACCATGACCGAAGCGACGTTGTCCACTTTTAGTTCTTTAGTGGCGTTTTGTGCCGCTAACGCGGCAAGCTTATCCCCTAAATCAAAATCACTGACTGGGCCATCAACACTCACACCCAGTCCTGACAAGGTAGTCTTTAATGCTTGTGCCGTAATAGGTAGATCTTTTCCATCGCCTGTTCCTTGAAGACCAACGACCAGACCAAAGCCAATTAGTTTATTGGATCGCACTCCCGCTACATCAGTGAAATCTTTTATTCGATCGGCGCTGGAGAAAGAACTCGCCATTAGCATTACGGCAAGCAAAACTATTTTAAATATCAACATTACATGAGCCTCTTAAATATTATCAAAATGGCCAAAACTTATACAGCAATCCAGTGCCCCAAGAGGGCTTAGATGCTGTGGCTAAATCGCCAGTGCCGCGGTAAGAAATTTGAGCGTAGGCGATGCGTTGCGACAGTACCGTATTGTCTGGCTGAATATCCGACGGCCGAATAATTCCCTTCACCTGAATAAACTCGCTCCCTTCAGTTAGGGCAAGTTGCTTTTCCCCAACGATGACTAAATTGCCATTGGCTAGAACCTCTACGACCATGGCGGAGATAGAGCCTGTTAACGTCGCTGCCTGACCCGCTGTACCAGATCCGTCGGTGCTAATGTTTGCGCCATCGGTGGCGACTCCATTAAAAAACCCTGCTCCAAATCCAATATTTGCAACGATTGAATCTTTTTGATTAACCCCGATCACATTGTTTGTTGAAGCTCGGTTAGTAGACAGCGCGGATGTTCGAGATGCCTGAGTTGTTTCATTAAGCAAGACGGTAATAATATCACCTACCTGAACTCCTGTTGCCTGGTAGCTCCGCAAGTCACCAAACAGATCGCGTCCATTAGCAAAAATTGATCCGGTTTCCTGGATTGGCTCTTGTTTAGGAATAGGCTGTATAGGCGAAAAATCAGCAGTTGGTTCCATCTGAGGCTGACTTGCGCAAGCATTCAGAAAGATTAACAAAAGAGATATTATCAGTACTCTAAGTGACATAATTTTTACGCTCTATAAGTTATTATTCAAAAATCGTAACATGCCATCTGCTGCAGATATGGCTTTGGAGTTAACCTCGTAGGCGCGCTGGGTCTCAATCATATTGACCATTTCTTCAACCACATTAACGTTGGACGCTTCAAGTGATCCTTGTATCAATATTCCCGCGCCGTTCTCTCCTGGAAGACCATTAATTGGGGTACCACTTGCATCTGTTGAGGCATAAAGGTTACGTCCAATCGGTTTAAGGCCTGCGTTATTCACAAACAATGACAAATTGATTTGTCCAACCTGCGATGATCCGCCGCCATTAGAAAGCTCTGCAGTGACGACGCCATTGCGGCCAATAGTAATACTTTCAGCATTTTGCGGAATCGTTATCGCTGGCTGTATGGTTTGTCCCCCCGAGGTCACAAGTTGACCTGTCGCTGACAATTTCAAGGACCCGTCTCGGGTATAAGCGATGGTACCGTCAGGCTGAGTCACTGACAAAAACCCCTCGCCAGTTATCGCCAAGTCTAATGCGTTTTCAGTATTGATCGCATTCCCTTGCCCATGTAACTTTTCTGTCGCTAGAACACGAGTTCCCGTTCCGAGCATTAATCCTGTCGGAGCCTGCGACTGCGCATCAGTTTGGCCGCCTGCTGGAACAATATTTTGGTAGAGCAGGTCTTCGAAAACAGCTCGATCTTTTTTAAAGCCGGTCGTATTTACGTTCGCTAAATTGTTAGAAATAACCTGCATTCGCGTTTGCTGAGCAGTTAATCCTGTCTTTGCAATCCAAAGTGAAGCATCCATAATTCTTTTCCTTTTCCGTCTTTCGCTTGGTTATCTTATTATTGTGGCAATCTCATCAATGACGCACCAGACTCATCAATTGACTTTATTTCTGCAATTGTTTTAATTTTTGATTCAAAGGATCGGCTAATATCCATCATCTGTATCATGGCTTCAACTGGGTTCACGTTGCTCCCCTCTAGTGCGCCAGACACCAAAGAAACGGAGCGCGCACCGGTCGGAAAATCTTTCCCTTGAAACTCGGCGACTAGAGGTTGAAACAAGCCATCGGCTCTTCGCGTCAAGGGCATTTCACTCGCATCACGAAGCATCAGCTGCCCTAAGATCATTGGTGTTGCACCTACTTCCGTGGGGGACTTACCCATCACAGTGCCGTCTTGACCAATACTGACAAGCTGCCCTTGTGGCACACTTATTGGTCCATTTTCACCCAAGATAAGCTGGCCCGCTGCGTTTTCTATTAGCCCCGTCGCGGATACTCGCAAGTCTCCTCGCCGCGTGAACCCAACCTCTCCATTGTCCGCCTGAATGCCCAGAACAGTCTTGTCGTTCAAGGCTACATCCATTATATTTCCTGTCATATTGAGCGCGCCTGGACTAAGGTCGATAACGTCGTCCTGCACATTGCCGGGCAGTACTCGAGTGTCCATGCCTGCACCTTTAATTTGATGAGGTTGTTCCGCTAACGAAAAGGTCTCTTTAAAACCTATCGTCGATACGTTGGCTAAGCTATTGGTAATCTGAGTACGCATTTTCGACTGCTGATTAATTGATGCCAATGCTGTAAATGCTAATTTGTCCATGCAACGCTCCTAAGTTCAGCCCTTATCCACGCATATTAATAATAGTTTGAGTCAGCGAAGAGCTAGTTTCAATCGCTTTTGCATTAGCTTGGAAGTTCCGCTGAGAGCTAATCAAATCAATAAGTTCTGCTGTTAAATCTACATTTGAGCGCTCTAAAGCGCCTGAACGAATTGTGCCAAAACCTGCTGAACCGGCTTCGCCAAAGGTAACCACACCAGAGGTAGCCGTGGTTGAGTATTTAGTCCCGCCGTCCTGGCGTAAACCTTCGGGAGACCTAAAATTAGCTAAATTGATTCTTCCTGCGACTAATTGCTGACCATTAGAGTATGTGGCTGTCACCAGTCCATCATTACCAACGTCAACATTAACTAATCCTCCACCGGCTAAACCGTTTTGAGCTTGGCTTGTCACCTGAAATCCCTTGCCGTGGCTTGTCGCAGTGAAATTTAACGCAATATCGCTAAGCCGAGAAGCTGCAGCCGATGCCAAAATGGCTATAGGCGTTATAGGCCCCTTCTCAAGGGCTCCTGTACTGTCATTAAAAGTAATGTTAGTTTTACCCGCTGTCGTTGCCGGATCACCAATAAAGACCTCAGCAACCCATGTATCTTCACCAGCAGCATTCGAATCGGCAGTTTTCTGGTAGTAAACAGTCGCCGTGTAAGGCTCTCCAGCATCATCGTATAAAGAAATGGTTTGCGCTGCGTTGTATGTCGTGCTGTCCGTAGGGTCTATAGCAGTAGGCCCTGTGACGCTACCATCCATTGGAAGTTTTATATCCAAATCGATTGTTGTGGTCGGTGTTGCTGGCAAATTACGCTGCACTTCTAGGCCGACGGTAGCTTGATTGAAGTTACTCTTATTAGTATTTGGATCAAGAGGATGCACCTGCAATAAATTACCCTCACCGTTAACTAAAAAATTACTATCGTTGAGCATAAACCCACCATTGCGGGTATAAAGCTCACTACCATCAATTGTCTTGATTGGGAAAAACCCATCTCCGGTAACCGCTAAATCAAGAGCATTAGAAGAAGCCTCGATGTTACCCTGAGTAAATTGCTGGTTTACTCCTAAAAGGACCGTACCACCGCCACCTGCGCTGGAAGAACGCTGTAAGTTGGATAACGCAAAAATATCACCAAATTCTGCATCTGAGCGCTTAAAACTCGTAGTACCAGAGTTAGCAATGTTGTTAGCGGTCACTGAAAGCTCAGTTGCTGCGGCATTTAAGCCCGTTAAAGAGGTATAAAAAGACATATACTATAAATCCTTTAAAAGTTAATTTTATGCGCTAATGCGCTCGATTGAAGACAATGGAACAAAATTTCCATCACCAATTTCTACGGATAATTGCTGTGTGCTAGGATCCCATTTGACACTTTTGACCGGGGAGAAAGTAGACACTGGTACTGGCTGCTGCTGGCCATTAAGGACCGCGCTTACCGACATAAGATAATTACCCGGGGGTGCCATCTCTCCGGTACTAGAAATTCCTCCCCAGCTAACTTCAAGATCACCAGGCATTTGACTGCCGAGGGTTTCACTAGACACTAGATCGCCGGTACTGCGGTCATAAATATTAACGATAACTGCATCCGCGCCACTCTTTAAGTTAACAGACCCCTCAGTTGTGACGCCATTGCCGCCCGGAAACAAGCCTCCTTCTATCGCTACTTTTTTACCGACCAAACTCGCTCCAGCCATCATCTGGTCTTGTCGCATACCAGAGACCATATCTTCCAGTGAGGACTGCATTCCTTTTATACCCTCCACCGAAGAGAACTGGGCCAGCTGCGCAACAAAAGCTTCGTTGTCCATTGGGTCTAAAGGATCTTGGTTATTAAGCTGTGTTGTTAACAACGTGAGGAAGGCGTCGCGGCCTAAGTCATCTTGTTCAGAGGAGGCGATGCTCTGTTGTGAAGCGTATTTCGCCGTCGTTAAAAAGGACGAACTAATTGTTGAATCAATCATAAGTCTTCTCCTTAAGCCTTGGTTATATCAAGGGTTCGCATCATTAGCTGGCGGGCAGTATTAATCACCTCAACGTTATTTTGATAGCTACGGGCTGCTGCCATTAATTCGATCATCTCTCCAGTTTCACTAACATTCGAAAGATAGACGATCCCATTTGCATCTGCGTTAGGATTGCCTGGATCATACATTTGCCCATGAGCGGCTTGGTCGGCGGCAAGTGAGGTGACTTTGACACCACCCAGCTTGTTCTGGCCCATGCTGGCTTGCTGTTCAGATAACAACGCTTCAAAAACCGGCCGTTTTGCTTTGTAAGCTTCTGCCTCGCTACTTGCAGTAGAATTCGCATTTGCCATATTCGATGCACTTACGTTCATACGCACCATCTGCGCACTCAATGCAGAGCCAGCAATTCCAAAAATATTGTCTATTGACACTGTGTTTAATCTCCTCTTAAAACTTTTCTTACGGCACTGATATCTCCCTCAAGAAATCTCAGTGTTGCTTGGTACTGAGCTGCAGCTTTACCGTACTTTGCCTGCTCAACCGTTAAGTCCACTGTATTGCCATCAGCAGCTGAATTTAAAGGCACGGTATAAATTAAACTCCCGCCGCCGTTATAATTACTTGGCTGCCTATGCCCAGAATTTGTCACTAAAAGAGAACTACTTGCCTGCACACTATTAAGCGAGGCTTTAAAATCAACATCTTGTGCCTTGAAATTTGGCGTGTCAGAATTAGCGATATTTCGAGCTAGAACCTCCATGCGCTGACTACGCAACGTTAAAGCGCGTTCATGAATTCCAAAGGCTGAATCAAATAATTTCATCATAGTTCCATTAAAGTTTAGCGTCCTAGAGACGATCTAGTAGTCTAGGGTTTTCCCGTTGAATAATGCAAAACAGATGCCAACTATTGTTTTTTACCACTTAAATAAATTATTTTTTATATAAATCAGTGGTTTATAAAAATTACCATTAGTTTGAGTAACAAGTATTGCCACTTTTTCGGCAAGTTTCTGCCGTCCATATTCTTGGTAATGTCGGTATTGCGTCACTCTGCTATGTAATTCATACTGCACTTATGTATAAATCCATAATCATTTTCGTGCTTTTCCTCGGTAGCAGTTTAATAACTGCTCAAAATATACCCGAGCTCAGCGCCAATAAGCAGGCACTCATCAAACAGGCTAAAACATGGGTAGCCGAACAAACAAAATTAGCGCGGGACCAAGTTGAGATTTCCGCAACAGATCGTAGATTAAGAATTCCCACTTGTGATTCCACATTTGACATCAGCTTCTCTTATGCCTCCAGTCAAGAGTCTATTCGCGTAAGCTGCCCCGACACTGACTGGCAGGTTTTTCTAGGCGTTAAGTTAATTAAAAATACCGTTGGTTTCGCGTTCAAAACCGACATGCCCGCGGGCCAGCTGTTATCTCCCGATGATGTAGAGCCTATTCAGTTAAAAAGCTCAATTCGGGGTGTCATAAGAGAGCCCAATGCACTTAAAGAGATGAGTCTCTCTAAACCAGTTTTGGCCGGAGATTTAGTTTTACAACAGTATTTAACGAAGACGATCGTTGTATTTCAACTCGACAAAGATATTTTGGCTGGAGAGTTCATCGATCTAGAGCATATTACAAATGTGCGTAAACCCCTGTCTTCAACATCAGCTGCTCAGAGGCTCCCTGCGCGCTTACTTAGCCAATCTGCTGCCGCTAAAAATTTGAGGGCGGGTTCCATTCTTTCCCGAGATGACATTAGGGTAAAAAATATAATTATGGTCAGTAAAGAAATCATTGGCCGCGGTCAAAAGCTCTCTTCAGTTAATGCCGCACTAACGCCTTTTTATGGCCCTTTACCAAGTGATGCGCTATTTGAAAATGCTGGCATCTCACAGATGGAAACCATAAGAACAATAGCTCCGGGGCAACCAATAAGAACCTCTGACTTAAGACCGGCGGCGCTTGTTCGTCAGGATGACACGGTAATGCTTAGTATTAACAAAGGTTCACTACAAATCACTGTCCCGATGATTGCGCTAGACAAAGGACAGCTCGGCGAACAGATCGCGCTAAGAAATCCAGACTCAGGAGAGCAGGTTCAGGCTGTTGTGACGGGCCCAAGAAAGGCTGAAATACGTTAAATCATAAAAGTTGAAATTTATATTAAAGAAACTTTAAGTAGTGTCGATGAAAAGTATATGGATAAATATTAATGGGCTGAAAGGCTAAAGGAAGGGAACATGTCAGATTCTATTTCACACTTAGGAAAAATTCGAGCGCATGAGAATATTAGCTCGGAAAAACCAAACCAGACAACTGGTCAAGCATTGCCTGCATCGACCGCTTCTATAAAGCCAATGTCAGATGAGTTTGTGTTGAGTGCAAATGCAGAGCGAGCACTTTCAACGGCACAGTTTGATGCAGAGATGGTAGCGCGCATAAAAGCGGAAATAGCCGACGGTAATTATCCTGTCAACTCAGAGGCAGTTGCTGAAAAGTTTGCCGCTCTTGAAAATATGATTTACGGCGACTAATCAACAATTGAATGATAGATCTGCAAGCACACTAAAGCGGTGCTGTCCCGCAGGGCCTGCTGTGTGTGGAAACTTTGGTGCTCTAAACTTTAATGTAAGATCTACCATTTAAGGTGCTCAGTAATGCAACAAACTCAGTTATTGCCTCAAGCTATTGAAAATTCCCATGCTCTCAAGCGCCTGCTTGAGCAGGAATTTGAAGCATTAAAAGCGCAAGACTTGAGCGCTTTTGATGGTTTGCAAGATAACAAACTAGAGCTTCTTACACTATTGACCAATGATGATGTGGCTGCTCATTTAAAAACGCATGTTAACAGTATAAGTGCGCGCGCGCCCTCTAATAACGGATGGGCTAAAGTCATTAACATTTTAGAAGACTGTAAAGAACTGCGTCTTAAAAATCAGATATTGATAGATCGTAAACTTGAGTCTATTCGTGGAGCGTTACGCACCCTGCAATCGTCAGATGACGTTAATAACGTGGAAGTTTATGATCGTCTAGGAAAAATAAAGGCAGGTCGAGGATTCAAACGGCCAAGTCACGCTTAACCCGCCCTTTAGTCTCGTTTAACAGGCTCTATGTCCTTTAACCAGTAAGCCCAAGATAAAATAATAGCAACCGCTACATATAGGTCTTCTGGGATTTCATCATTTAATTCTAAATCACTTAACAAGGACACCAAATAGGGGTCCTGGGCAATATAGATTCCTTTCTTTTTGGCTTCAGCAATTATCGCTGCCGCCTCAGCTCCATCACCTTTGGCGGTAAGAATTGGAACTGGATTCTGACCGTAGGCGACAGCAATAGCTGTTTTAGTCGGCTTATATATCACGTTTTAATGTCCAAAAAATGCCCTGGCACTGAAAATCCTGTGTCTACTAACGGCCTTACTGCATTTAAGATAGTCAACTTTGTCAACTTTAACCCGAACTCTCCTAATGCTTTTTCTAAGCTACCGGTGGCCTCCCTTGCTTTTTCAGCCGTGTCTATACTATCTGCCCAAAGAGTCATGCCAATATCTAAGTCCGTTGTTACTGTGGTCTTTAGCCATAGCTCTCCTATCTCATCAGACTCAGTATGCAAATTAATGACCCAACTAGGTAACTCTCCATCGATCCCAATAGCGCCTCTTTGAAAATGAATCTCGACCGGATTAGCATCCACAAAAGGCATCAAAAAATGATACGAGAGTTCTTGCTTCTGCTGGGCCTGCAACGCTTCAAGCTGGCGACCCTCGATTTCATCTACAATCTTTTCAATATTACCTGCAGCAGGTCCGTCTGGTTTTGAGGCGAGCAACAGTTTGCGCATCATCTGCTTGAGATCTAAGGGCCCAGAAACTTGAGCCTTCAGAGAAAACTCTCCAAAAAGCCCTGACCCCAATAATGCATCACGAACTGTATTTGGAGAGATGCCCCGCATTTTATACATTATCTGAGCTATGGTTTGGCTTAGATTAGGGTCAATGCTCTGCTTAAGAACCTCGTTAACCATGCTAGGTTTAAAGAACTCACTTTGAGTAGCACCGGAGCCTGGCCTATAAAGCAAGCTTGATAAACGTGAAGATTCCCCGCTGTTGCCTAATGGCTTAGCCGTTTTTAACGACTTCGCAAGTTCAACCGATATGGGTAGCAATGTTTTCCCATTTATAGTCGTCCGCACACGAAAATCAATGCTATCTCCTGGCTTGAATTTCTTAGTGGACGCCCACCCTAATTCTTGACCATTTATTAACAGTTTCATTAAACTACCGCGTGCCGCTATTACGCCTCGAACCACTTGGTTATCCGCTAAACCTATTTCTCGCGCCACTTTCTCGGATACCGCAACTGCTGCGCTACTCTCTAATACAAGAGGCGAGAGCCTTGGCGTTATATTTAACTGTTCTGGTCCCAACACATTAGTTAGCCTTCACATATCTGCCAGCGTAAAGTTGGCCTTTTACGGATATCGAATCCAATGTTTTTTGCTCTCAATTCGATCTAATAACTTATCCTGAATGGCTGATTGTTTAAATACTGCGCGATGAATATCAGCAGCCTCAGGAAGTTTAATTTTTCTGTTTGCATACAACCAATGAGGGTTATTACGCCTAAATGCTTTCGGGTTAGCTAGCACAACCGCTTGCCTCAAGATATTTTTACGTACTGGATTGTGCCCTAACTGATCTTTGATAATGCCATCAAGTGTATCTCCAAATTGCACATCATAATGGCCCGTTTTCGCCTTTTCTAAACTTTTTAATTCTGAGGACTGTAGTTTTTTACTACCCATGTGTGGCCGTATTTTACTCGGGTCCAAACAGTCACAATCAGAATCGTTAACATTACCAATTAAATGTCCCAGCGCCGCTTCTGCTATCACAGAGTCCGCAGCCGCTCGCTCGGGGATTGCCAATGCTAGGATTACACCCATGAACACAGCAACTGCTAATAATCCAGTTGGTAGATAGCTTGGTGATCTCATACTTTCTATTTATTCCTCTTTATTAAAGTTAGTGACTTCAAATAAGACTGAGGCTTATTAGAAGTAGGTAGCAACGGCCTTTGAAATGTCGCTCGTCGCTGGCCAAGAAGGCCCAGCAATCTTTTTTAGTATTGCCGAGTGATCGTCTACGGACTCCACTATGGCCAAGGCTAACGTGTCTAGTTTAGGTTTGCTTAGCACCTCCTCCAGAGGGTCTGAGCCGGCGCTAATCAAAAATTTATCACCTACATTAACCCCTGCAACGAGACCTGCGTTAATTTCTAGCCCCCCAGATCCTTTAATCACAAACAACTGGAATCGATGTGGCTCACATTGGAGCGCATCTGTTGCACCTTTGATGAATCTTTCTGTAAGTGCTTCGATATCATTTATGAGCGAACTAGGTAACTTAGACTTAAGGTAATCTCGCTTAACTTTAGGAAAATCTAATGGCATAGCTTCCTTCCATACAGGCTGCCCGGTCGCACGATCTACCAAGGTTAATTGATACTCTAACTGTACTGAAGGCCACGTTTCGCGATAAGAAAGCCCAGGAATGTGATTAACCACATTACGAGCAACGCCTTGCGCGTAATATGCACCCTGATTAAACCATTTCTTGCGAGCCTCTTTTAATAAGCCTTTGGTGGCCCGCGGACGGATTTTAATATCGAATCTATAGGGCTTTTTGTCTGCACCTGATCCCAATACATATCCATCATAGCTAGAAGCATATTCTTTCTCTTCTTCTAAGACCCAACTTTTAGAGCCTTCCATTCTAGCACTGAGTACTTGCCCTATAAATAGGGCTAACTCTCCGAAACTGTGGTCGCCAAGAGAATTAGGTTTAGTAAATACAGCATCGTCTTTAACAATTCTAAAGAGGGCCTCTCGGCGCAAAGTCCCGCGTGACTCAACACAGCTTTTAGAATTAGAGGCCCCTTTATTGATGCCGGCATTCTTACTGACTGAATCTAAAACTGTGGGGAAGCCTCGATAAACAGCTTGGCTTGATAAAATGGATGACTCATGCAGTATGCCATTATCCATATAGGCCATTGAGTTAATCTGAATCTCGTTGGCCATTGCAAAATCAACTAAAGCCTGCTTCACCGACTCTAATGTCTGTTCTGGCGTTAACGTTTCGGCCGTCGCACCAAGGGACCAGAGAAATAGAAGGAAATAAATAGAGTACTGTTTAATACTCTTTAAGGTCGGACTAACACCTTTATTCATTTGTGCCTCTTCTCTCTACTCTTTTTTTAATATTCACTAAACCATCAACTTCCGGCCAACTGGGGGCGAGATGTTGAGGCAAGGTAGAGATTGCGCAAATCAGACACAATCGTATTATTCAAGGAAAGTGTTGTTTCGTAGGTGTCCTCGCCAACCGTAGTAATACTGACTAGGCGTGCGCCATAAACGAGCCCCTGAACGCGCGCGCGAAAAGAATCACTCTTTACTACCATTTCGGCGACCGTGGTTGTGGTGTCTAAGTACTGCCCATAGACTTGCTCTAGTAACACCCGATAGGCATCAAGCTTTGATGCTCTTATCGATAAGAGCCTCTGGTGTGCAGGGCTATCTCCCTCTTGAATGCTAATGACGCCGTACCCAGTAGCCACAATAACATCGTTATGATCCATGATACTTTCGATCATGGCCTCATTATATTTGGCATTATTGGTCGCGCAGCCAACAGACAAGGCCATCATGATCGCTAAAATCACCGACAGAATAGACCGACACCCTTGACCCCTCGAAAATAACGTTACTTTTTTAATAGTGGCCATTATTGTTCCTAAATCCTTACAAAATTTTATTAGTCATCTTTACTAATTTACCAACTCTAGATCGACAGATAATGGAATCGCTTGAGTAATAAAAACTAACGCTGGCATATGTCTTATTGAAAACCCTCTCCTAGACCTTTTTACCAAATACATGGCATAAATATTGCTTAATAATTGCTAAAGGGGAAAATTTGATAGTTTTCTATTAAATGTAATTTATTAAGTAACTGAATAGTAAAGGTTTTTTAAATGTTTAATGCCACACTGTCGACCATACGACAGGATATGTCAAAAATTGAGCTTTCTGGCCTGGGAATTCCATTCTTAGTCTTGCTGATCATTTCAATGCTGATCCTGCCCTTGCCGGCCTTTATGTTGGACTTCCTATTTACCTTTAATATTTTGGTGGGTGTGGTAATTATTATGATTGCCATCAACAGCAGAAAACCATTAGATTTCTCTTCATTTCCATCTATTTTACTGTTGGCAACTATGCTTCGCCTCGGTCTGAATGTTGCTTCAACTCGCCTTGTTTTAGTCAAAGGGCATGAGGGTCCAGACGCAGCTGGAAGTGTGATAGAGGCTTTTGGGGAATTTGTAATTGCCGGCAACTATTTAGTTGGCTTTATCATTTTTGGAATTTTAATGATTATTAATTTTATCGTTGTGACAAAAGGCGCAGGGAGAGTCTCAGAAGTTATTGCTCGTTTTACTCTCGATGGCATGCCAGGGAAGCAAATGGCTATTGACGCAGACTTAAATGCAGGCGTTATCGATCAAGATGCCGCCAAGCAAAGGAGAGAAGAAATTTCTCAGGAGTCGGATTTCTTCGGATCCATGGACGGTGCGTCAAAGTTTGTTCGCGGTGACGCTGTTGCTGGCCTGCTCATTCTCCTTATTAATATTGTCGGCGGCATTATAATCGGTGTTTCGCAACATGATCTAAGTTTGTCTCAAGCTGGTGAAATTTATGTCTTATTGACTATCGGTGATGGCCTAGTTGCGCAAATCCCATCATTACTTCTCTCATTAGCTACCGCCATTATCGTTACGCGAGTGACGACAGCCGAAACAATGACAAATCAAGCCAAGACTCAGCTTGGAAATCCTCTCGCTCTTGTGATTGGGGGCGGTATCCTTATCATGTTGGGCCTCGTCCCTGGAATGCCAACATTAATATTTTTAAGTCTTGGATTGGGCTCTGTTGCCTTGGCAATATGGCTATCCAAGAATGCTGATTCAGACGTGTCGTCGGCTCTTTTGGAATCCAATTTTGCCTCAGACGCGACTGACCCACTGCTAGAAGAGCTTAATTGGGACGACGTCGAACAAGTGGATCTGGTAGGGTTAGATATTGGCTATGGACTGATCCCTTTAGTGAATCCTGAAACTGGTGGTCAATTACTTCCGCGCATCAAAGGTATCCGTAAGAAACTTTCAGCCGAATTAGGCTTCCTTATCCAACCCATTCGAATCAGAGATGATTTGGAACTACCTCCAGACGTTTATCATCTTGTCATGAACGGTGTCGTCCGCGGTAAAGGGGAAATTAGAATCGGCAAAGAAATGGCCATTAACCCCGGTCAAGTTCATGGGTCTTTGCAGGGAGAACCTACTAAAGAGCCTGCATTTGGCCTAGAGGCTCTTTGGATCGATGCCTCTCAAAGAGATTATGCACGGACTTTAGGTTATACAGTCGTAGACTCTGCGACAGCCATAGCAACGCATTTGAATACCTTACTGCGCAATAATGCTCCAGAATTACTGGGCCATGATGAGACTCAGCAATTGCTCGATAAGGTTGCCGCGAAATCGCCAAAACTCGTAGAGGATCTAGTCCCCGCTAAGCTTCCACTTGCTACGGTGACTAAAGTTCTTCAAAACATACTCGACGATGGCGTGTCAGTCCGAGACATGCGAACAATCATAGAAGTTTTATCAACCGAAAGTGGTCACACCCAAAATGCTGACGAGTTAACCGCTGCCGTTCGGCCGCGACTAGGGCGCATGATCATGCAGGGTCTTGTCGATGTGAATGACAGCTTACCCGTAATGACCTTAAACCCGTCCCTGGAACAGCTTCTGCATAACATAATCCAACAAAGCAGTAATCCCCAGAATCTGGTCATTGAACCAAAGCTGGCAGAAGGGCTCTTTCAGGCTCTAACGAAAAATTCTCAAGATGTCGAAAATCAAGGTCATCCGGCTGTTTTAGTGGTTTCTCCGGCGATACGCCCTTGGCTAGCAAAAATAATAAAACACCGTATCAGTGACCTGACCGTGCTTTCTTACGGTGAAATTCCCGAAGATCAGACTGTCAATGTAGTGGCCACGATTGATGTCGAACAAAAAAGTTAAACTGAGGTTGTAAATAATGGAATTACAAAGAATATTAGCAAAAGATACTCGGGAAGCAATGGCAAAAGTCCATGCCCTTTATGGAAGCGATGCATTGGTTATATCCAACAAAAAGGCTCGGAAACAGACCGAAATTATTGTGGCTATCGACATGGCGGCCGAGGCTAATGCGGTAGTTACCTCTCTAGCTTCCCCTAAATCACGGGTCTTGACCACCGCCAATCCCAATGAGCCTTCCTTTGGTGAGGTAATAGAATCTGCGATCTTCAGATCAGTGCCATCCTTAGGATCTCAACCGAACGTCAGTGACTCTGATAAAAGCTCAGTGTCTGCGGCTGAAAGTACTAATGACGATAATCCTCTGGCGATACAAGATCAAGAATATCTAAAAGTAAGAGAATTAGTTGATCTTGTCAAAAATGAACTTAGCGCGATGCGCCGTGAGCTTAGGATATCGCACGAGCTTGAGGCTAATAGAGCCCTGAGCCAGGTATCTAAAGAAATGAGCGCCTTTATTAATTCCTTAGATCACACGGGTATCCCAGTACCAATGCGTATATTAGCCAATAAATTAATAGCTAAAGAAAGCGATATTGATTCAGCCATTGAAGTTATTTCGAAGACCTTTGGTAGTGCAATCAAGCACAATCCTGTCCTTGATGAAATGAAAGGAATCCATGTGATCGCCGGACGCTCTGGCTCAGAGAATACGTTGATGGCCGTACGAATAGCAAAACAAAAAGTAATCAATTACGGGGGGGGAAATATCGCTATTATTAGCTATAGCCCTCAACAGACTAAAAGCTGGACCCATACTCAGATGTTGGGTTTGCAGTTAGGAGTGGAGGCCTACCATGCTAGTTCTCCTAGTGCGCTCGCGCATATCGTTGCAAGTCTAGATGACCCCCGTCTTATTCTTATTGAAACGGCAGGCATCAATCTTGAGCATCAGTTAAAAGAAATCTGCACAAGCTTACCCGAGGCTAAGAAGCATCTGTTACTCCCAGCCGACGCGTCTGAGGTTTCAGTCAATAAATATCTAAAACGAATCCGTATTGCATGGGACTCTGTAATGTTAACTCAGTTTGAAAGCGATATTCACCCTTGGCCAGTAATCAATACCCTCATGGCGACAGGCAACGCTATTTCATTAGCGGCGTTTGATTCATCTCTTAACGATGGAGTCTTTGCTCTTGATGGCGTTCAGTTAACAAGGCACTGCTTGTCAAACCTGCCCTTAAGCCCAGATTAAGTCAGCCCCGCAGAGGTATCAAGATCGCCGATTCGATATATTTATATAAATAAAATATGACAAAAAACATAAGAAAAAAGCTATGAAAAAAGTACATTCAACTCAAGTAATAGGGATTGCCAGCGGCAAAGGCGGCGTAGGGAAAACAACCGTGTCAGCTAACTTAGCGGTCTCACTCGCGTCAATGGGTAAGAGAGTCATGGTCTTCGATGCCGATCTAGGACTAGCCAATGCTCAGCTGGCTCTCGGCTGCAGAGCCAAATATAACTTTAGCCATGTTTTAAGTGGAGAGAAGACTCTCCAAGAAATTATTATAGATGGACCTATGGGTGTTCAGCTGGTCCCTGGCTCTAGTGGCATTAAACACATGGCTTCGCTCTCTGTTGCAGAGACCGCCGGGATCATTCAATCCTTCGCGGAGATAGAAGATACTCTCGATTATTTAATTGTCGATCTTGCTGCGGGACTCTCTGATACTGTGATGACATTTATAAGCGCCTGCCAACATCGCTTTATCATCGTCAAAGATGATCCCTCTTCTATCGCGGACGCCTATGCTTCGATTAAAGTCATGATTCAAGACTATCAGCTAGACAATATTTCAATTATTACAAATTGCATGGCTTCTCAGAGGGCGGGAGACCGTCTCTATCAGGGTGTTGATTCTGTAATTCAGCGTTTTTTAGGTGCTCAGGTAGGGCATTTAGGGACCATCCGTGAAGATGAAATGGTTCTTAGGTCAATTAAAGCATCAAAACCTTTGCTTAAATTTTCTCCTTCCAGTGCCGCGGCGAGGGACTTTGAAAAACTTGCAAAAGCGGTTACGACGCTAACCACCAAAACCTCAATAAGCGGGGGTCTACAATTTTTTTTAGAGCGCCTTACGCGACAAGATACAACTAATAATTAGGATAAAAAAATGTCTAATATTAACGACTACAGTGACATACAACGCATGCACCAATCTGATGAAAGCCTGCTTAAAAATATTGGACTGGTTAAGCGCGTCGCACTGCACCTTCAAGCTAGAATTCCCAAGTTTATGGAGCTCGATGAGCTCATACAAGTAGGGACCATTGGTCTAATAGAAGCCGCCAAATCCTTTGATGCAAGTAAAGGAGTAGATTTCGATATCTTTGCAAAAAATCGGATTCGTGGCGCAATTTTGGATCAAGTACGAAAAATGTCTTATCTCCCTAGATCAGCCATGGTAAATATTCGCGAACATAATGAGGCGCGTCATAAAATAGCCACTCAATTTGGCCGTGAGCCTACCCATGCTGAGCTTGCTAATTTCATGGATAAAGATATACATGCTTATCAAAAGGAACGAAATCATGCTCATCAATTTCAGACCATTTCTTTAGAAGCGCAGCTCCCTGATTCCATTGATCCCCCCGCGAATCAATCCAATGAACCAGAGTCTATTTTACTCAAAGACCAATTAATGAGCGCCCTAGGTGAGGCCATTGATCTACTTCCTGAAAGGGACAAGACAATAGTCTCTCTTTATTATGTCGAAGAGATGAATTTACGCGAAATAGGCGCTGTCCTTGATGTAAGCGAGTCGCGCATAAGTCAGATTCTGTCGGGCATAACACAGAAGTTAAGAAAAAATTTGGTCAGCACTGAACCTAAGGTGTCTTGATAGAATAGAAGATTAAATTTGGATCTCGCGGTACTTTAACAATTTGTTTTCCTGCCTGTGCTTCTTGGAGCATGGTCTGTCGCTGCAACACTTCCATATAGTTTTCGCGCTCTAGGGTAATTAGTGCATCTACATCATCGGTGAGTCTTTTGACATCTCCCAACCTGTTTTCAAAGTTATCGATACGAGAAGATAACCCGGCCATGGCTTTGGTTACATTCGCAAAGTTTTGACTCTGCTTGCCCAAAGTATCTTCAAGCTTATTAATTTTAGAATATACCTCTGTATTTTCTTCGGCGACTTTCTGCGCTGCCTCAGCTGGGATCTGAGTTTTAATCTCATCCACTGAGATTAGCATCAAATCTTGTTGGTCTGAAAATTGACCTTGGATTTCACCCATTTCTTGAAGCGTTACATTTAGCTCCACAAATGAAGATATAGCAGAATTCATAGTCACTGCCCGCTTAGTTAAAGCAGAGAGCATGTCATCCATTTGGCTGATCTTATTGGACATGTGCCAAGCCATAACCAAAGATACCGTCGCTCCAAAAAAGAATACAGCTATCCCGCTAAATACCATTAGGTTGCTTGAATCTTTTGGCGCTTTAAGAATCCTTTTATCTGGGGCCTTCGCCTCCGCAGATTCCGAAGGTTCCATAGGTTCCATAGGTTCCATAGGTTCCATAGGTTCCGCATCTGGCGACGGCACAGGCGCCTGGACTTCTTCAAGAGATTCGTTTGTATCGTTCTTGTCACTCATGCTTTTCCCAGAAACGTATTTTTTAGGATAAGGCAAACGCCCAATGTGGTGTAAATCGACAGAAAATAGATTATCTTTAGGTCTGATGTGGCAATATCAAAAATCACATGTCTGGTTTCTTTGACACCAGACCTTTAATTCCTCAGCCTCCCAAAGCCAAAATTCTTTCGGTATTCCTGGGCCTGCAACAAATTCAGCTGCGGCGTCTCTTGATGAGAAGGGGCCCGAAATAATGCCAAAGCTTTTGTTGCCCTTGGTATTAATGGGTAGGATCCGTGCGTCACTAAGAGATGGAAATTGGGTAATATAGTCCAAAATGCTCTGATCACTTTTTAAGACTATGTGCTGAACAAAAAACATCTGCTTAGGTACGCTCTTTAAACTTTGTATACTGTTTTTCTCACTTTCGTTATCTGCATTCACATCTTCGAGTTCTGCTTTTTCAAGCACTGGAGGTGTGTTTACTCTTGTTGTCTGATTTTGTGAAACAACCAACTCGCTTTTCAAGCTTGCTTTTGAGTCCGCTGGCCGGTGGTGGTCTCCTGAGGAAGTATTCTGCTGATGGGCTGTCTGATTAACCTGCTCCGGCTGTATATCCTGTATATTTTTAGCGGTCAGCAAAGAGGGCGCTTTAAGAGTTTTATTCTGCACCTCCTGGCTAGTAAGCTCGCCAGTAACACTGGTTGAGAGAACTCTATATTCCCCCATCATAGTGTAATAAAATCCAAAAGCAGCAGCTCCCAAAATCCCTACGGCTAGGAGCCCTCTTATTAATCTCTGGTGTTTACCTTGCTTTTGCTTAATACCCTCACTTTTTTCTTTGGTGGTCTGCTCTTCCCTAGATGAATCATTCCAGGTCTCTTTGATCGCTTGACCTTGTTGGCCGCCCAGCATTACCTGATCTGCCTCTCTCTGTATTCTCGCATCTTTAACCACCCCGCCTAGACCAACATCATTCAGAAATAGAGCTACTTCCCTCTCATATGTGGTCCCTTGAGCGGCTAAAAAAAACTCTTTGGCTTCCAGAACAGAGGGTATTTCTATGTCCCAGCGGTAAATATTCCTGCCTAGCAGCATTAATGTCTCGTCGTAAGCTGGCCATGTCGCTTTGTCAAAGAACAGCACCATGCGAACATTAACACCAGGAAAATCAGAAAGTAGCTGTAACAATAATGTCCACTGCACTGGATCGACCACATTCGCGTCATTCACTAGCATTAGGGTTATTGGCTTGTCCGCTAAAGGCTTTTGGCGAGCTTGGTCCATTGTCATTTGGGATAGTAATTGATTAAATTTTCGTAACAACTCTTCGGTGTTAGTCGGCGGAAACGTCTCCAGCTGAAATGTTGCTTCTTCTCGAAATCTTGACGTAATAATCCTTGAATAATGAGTCAATGCCGCTTCATTACTTCCAATCATAGCAAGTCCCATCGACTGATTAATAACTGCATCAAGGGCCAACCGAAAATCTTGCTTATTCTTGTGAGAGCCTACGATATCTCCATCGTCCAGGTATTGCTCTAGTTCAAGACTCTTATGTTTATCTGTGTTTTTCATTTATTGCCCTCCTCAGGCAAAAATTCACACCTGATGCAATGATCCATCAGTGTTGTATTGCATATCTAGCGGGACTTCCGGATTTGGTTTATCTGTCTCGGTCGCCCCTTTGTTTAAGCTGTTCAGACTAAATACATAAGCGATAACCTGAGCAACAGCGTAATATAAGGGCTCTGGAATAGGTTCTTGGATGTCCGTTGTAAAATAAAGTGCTCGCGCCAATGTGGGTGCAGAAAAAACTGGAACGCCCTTCTCTTTAGCCTTTTCTCGAATGCCTTGGGCTAGAAAATCTACACCTTTGGCTACTAGCATTGGGGCCCCTGCGCTTGACGGGTTATAGCTGAGTGCAACAGCAAAATGTTCCGGATTTACAACAATGACATCTGCATCGCCTACTGCATCCATCATTAACGCCATTGCCATTTCTCTCTGTTTACGCCGGATCTGCGCCTTTATTTCAGGCCGCCCTTCCGTATCCTTGAACTCGTCCTTTATCTCTTGTTTAGTCATTTTCATTTTTTTATTGTGCTCATAGAGCTGATAAGGAACATCAACACCTGCGGCAACAATTAATGTTAGTGCTATCCACACTACTCCGCTTGCAATAATGTCACCAGCGCCAAATATTGCTGTTTTTGCCTCCATAAATCCTAAGGCAAGTAATGCATTAAAGTTACTACTAACCACAATATAAAGAACTGATCCAACCAAACCAAACTTGAGTAAAGCTTTGGTCAGCTCTACCAGGGCCTTCATCCCAAATATTCGCTTAAATCCTTGCAGTGGATTAAGTTTACTGGCTTTTGGTGCTAGAGCTTTTAGCGATACGTTATAACCGCCAAGTAATCCGGCAGCGGCGAAGGCAATAATGATTGTCAACGCAAAAACCGGTAGTAGTACCAACATACTCTCCAGTGCGTGAGTTCCAAAAGTAAAAGGTAGCAAGTGTGCGTCAAAAATATCTTTGCGATCAAATACAAACCCTCTGGAAAATATTTCTCCGATCTTAATGACCAAATAACCGCCAAATAAATACATAAACAAAGCAGTGCCAATCATCATCGCTGCGACAGAGAGCTCTTGAGATCGAACAATCTGACCATCTTCTCGCGCTTTTTCAAGCCGCTTGGCGGTCGGCTCTTCGGTGCGCTCTTCGGTAGATGACTCCTCTGACATTAGAACCTCCCCATGGCTTGGCCTAAAACATCAAATGCTTGTTGCCATAACCAGGTGATGCGAAAGCCAATACTTGACATGGACATTAGCAACAGGATCAAGCCTGCCAGTATCATGGCTGGGAACCCTACAGCAAAAATATTAAGGGCAGGCGCCGCTCTTGTAATGACCCCTAAACCCATATTGATTAACAATAAAGAGGCCATCATGGGCATCCCCAAAAGTACAGCTCCAACAAATATCATGGAGCTCCACTGAATCATTAACCCCGCCAATGCTTGAATTTCAATTACGTCCCCTATTGGAAGCAGCGTAAAGCTCCCTAGCAATAGAGAAATAATAATAATATGACCCCCTAAGCCTAAAAATATGAGGGTTGAACAAACCACAAGAAACTGAGAAATAACCGGAACATTACCCATGTTCGCATCAATCATATTGGCCATGCTCAGCCCCATAGACGTAGAAATACTTTGTCCTCCTACGATTAGTGCCGCATTAACAATCTGTAATATAAGGCCTAAAGTGACGCCGATAAAAACTTGAACAAGTACTTCTTTTAGCCCCAATGCGCTAATTGGGTCGATCACCGGCCAATCCGTTAGAGGGAAAACAAGCCATGTTAATAAGGCTGCTAGCAACACCCGTATCCTTACAGTCACAGCCTGTAAGGAAAAAAATGGCGCTGCTAAAAGAAATGCCGAGACTCTTATCATCGGCCAGAGTAGCTTATAAAAATAATCAATAACCTCAGAAACTAGAACGTCCATCACAAAAACAACGCTGGGATCCGCTCGAAAATGCGTCTAAAAAAATCGACCATCACCGCAATTTGCCAGCTACCAAAGACAAGTAGGGCCACCACCATAATCGCAAGCTTCGGTATAAAGCTTAAGGTCATTTCTTGTATTGAGGTTGCCGCTTGAAAAATACCGATGAAAAGACCAACTGCTAATGCAGTTCCCAGCAGAGGTGCGGCAACTAAGACCGCTACCCATAGAGCCTCTCTCCCCAAATCAATTACTTGTGCTGCGTCCATGTCATCGCCCTCAGTTAATCGCAAAACTGGCTGCCAAAGAGCCCATAATTAAAGTCCAACCATCAACCAAAACGAACAACATCAGCTTAAATGGCATTGATATCATCATTGGAGAAAGCATCATCATACCCATGGACATCAAGACGCTCGCAACGACTAAATCAATCACAATGAAGGGTATATAAATAAGAAAGCCGATAGAAAACGCACTTTTGAGTTCGGAGGTTATAAACGCCGGCACTAATGTTGAAAGGGGCACATCTGCTGGCTCTGTTATGTTCTTGTTGTTTGCAATCTCCACGAACATAGCAATGTCTGTTTCACGCGTTTGATTAAGCATGAAGTTTCTAAACGGCTCCTCTGCTTTCACAAGTGCTACATCAAAGGACACTTGTTCTTCAAGGTAAGGCGTTATTGCTTCATCATAAACAGAAGTGAGCACGGGAGACATAATGAATATTGTCAAAAAAAGAGATATGCCTACTAGCACTTGATTTGGTGGGGTTTGCGCCGTTCCCAAAGCTTGTCGCAGTAGTGACATAACGATAATAATCCTGACGAAAGACGTCATCATCAGTAACAGTGATGGTAGTAGTGTCAGCAGTGTCATTAAGGCAAGCAGTTGTAACGTTAAACTGTATTTGGTTCCCCCGCTGCCATCGTCAATCATGTTTATGATGGGTAGGCCCGTTTGAGCATCGGCCGGTAACGCTAACAGCACACCTATGATCGCAATACCGCCAACAAGTAGCTTCAGTCCTTGTGAAAAAAGTCTAGGAGAGCATGATTTCTTATCCTCATATCGACTATCAAAATTCTGTGTGTTACCAATTATTCTGAACATCTTTTAATCCTTTAACCCAGTTTTCACTTTAGCCAATAGCGCGCCAAATCCTGTAGCATTTCGGCTAACTTTATCGGGGCTAACCTCCTGTTCTCTCAACTCCGACTGACTATTAATCGCGCATGCATCCTTATTCCAAATGGCCAACTGTGTCAAACTATGGGGTGATACTCCTATCAACAGTTGCTCTCCATTAATGCCAATTAGTACTAGTTTTTGACGGCCACCAAGATTTTTAACCTCGATTAACTCTATTTTTTGCTGTCCCGAAATACCCATAACCGCGCTATATCTTTTTATGCCAAATAAAGTCGCCGCTAACAGGGCTATCACTACTGCAAACGATCCCATCATGGTGATAACTTCACTGAAGCCAATAATTTCCATACCGCGCTACTCCCTTTAAAGATTTTTCATCCGTTCAGATGCCGGCACTACATTAGTCAGCTTGACACCATAATGCTCGCCCACAAGGACAACCTCGCCCTGAGCTACACGCGTGTCGTTCACTAATAAATCAAGAGGCTCACCCGCAAGCTTACTTAACTCAACCACACTGCCTTGGCTAAGGCTCAAGATGTCCTTTATTTTTAGGCTGGTTCTCCCTACCTCTAAAGATAAGGTAACGGCAATATTTTGTAGTAGATCAGCATCAATTTTGCTCTTTTGAGCGTTCTCTAATGTTGAATCAGCTTCCTCTAACTGGCTTTCTTGATCTACTGTGTTTGGTTCTTGGTCTTCCATAATTTTCTCACTTTTTCTACTTAGTCAATTGTTAAATATAAACGTATATTTTGTTACTTGGGGCGAGCTAGAGAGGCTACCAATTGCACCGCCATATTTGACCGTTGGGTACCGACATTCCCTTCAAAAGCAGGGATATTCTCAACATGTACTTTTGCGAAGTGAGGCTTAGCAAAATAGATAATATCGTCTTGCCGTAAAGACTCAAATTCTTTTAATGTTGTACTTATCTGCGCTAGCCTTACAGTGATTTCAAGCTCCGAATCCATTACGGCAGCCTCTAAATTTGCGCTCCATCGCTCAGCCAGATCGTCTTTTGAAGTCTCTGAGGGAGGTCTGAGAAAAGAACTTCTGATCGACTTAAGGGCATAGTAGGGATATACAATCTCAACCATTCTCGTAGTCTGAGAAACGAGTAGCTCAAAACGGCTAACAAGAACTAGTTCGTCGCGCTTCATCGTTTTCGTTTTTCCCGGATCACTCGTGAAGCCTACTCCCGCGCACGTCAGTGAGTGAATCGGAGCCCAAGCGTCTTGCAAAGCACCAAAGATCGCCTTCATTAAGATATTATTTAGGCTTAATTCCGTTTTTGTAAATACTTTTTGGCCATCTTCTGGCCCTTCAGAAATCCTTTCACCCCCAAAAAAACTGGCAAAACATTCAGCAATGAGCCCTGGGTCAATGACTAGTAGCGATTCGCCGTGAAGGGGGCGAACGCGAATAATATTTATTGCCTGGGGGGCTTTTAGCCCCGCAATGTAGTCTCCATACGTCTGAATTTTAACCGCATCTGCTACTCCATTCACCGGCACTCTTATCACACTTGACAGCCGTCTCTTGAATCCTAAAAGGATACGATCATTAATAGGGTTTATCGCACTCGTATTAATTCCCTTTGAGCTTTCCTCATTAATAAGATCATGCTTGATCGCACGAACCGGAGTAGTGAGGCCCATAGCTAAATCAATGGAGTCATCATTCATGCCTTTCGCCAAAGCATCTAACTCTTCTAGCGATAAAACGTTTTCTTTGTCAGACATATTGGCTCTCCATGGTTGCCTCTCGGCGAATATCGTCTACTCAGCGGACGCAGCTATTGAACGATAAACTCTGTAAAATATAGTTCTTCGATATGTCGGCCGCCGGTGCGTTCCTCCAGAACATCATTCATTGCTACTTTAAGTTCAGCGGCTAAAACGGCTCTATATCCTAATGTTGACGCCTGGTCCTCTCGCTTCTCCGAAAGGATTTCTAAAAGACGACTTCGGATAGGAAATGCATGCTCCTTTATTTCCTCAACAAGCGTTTGTTCATCATTTTCTTTTACCATCACAGCAACTTTAAGTTGAAGTAATCTTTGCGAGTTATAGAGGTTAGTGAGTAACTCAGGTTTTATTTCAAGATAGACCAACGCCCCACTACCCAAGCCCTGCGGTTCCTCGCTGTCGACTATATCGTCGAGGTTATCACTAGTTTCTGATCCTTCCATTTCTGCGATAGCACTCTCGGCGTCTGCCGGTGAATCAAAGGACCCTACGGCGAACAGGGTTCCAAACACTACTGCTCCCTGCACTACCAAAGCCAAGACCACAAGCAGAGTAATCTTAAGTATTGGCCTTTTTTTTGGTGTCCCGCTATCTTCACTTGCCTCTTGGTTACTCATTACCCATCTTCCTTATTAATTTTAATATCACCCATTGCGGTGGATTGTCCGTCTAAATTGTAATGTCTAAGCCATCGATTAGATTTTTTTGCGTCCCAACCTCGATCTTTGGTTCCAACACAGTCGCTTTTGATTGGCGTTCCGCCACATCTTCATTGTCATAAGGTGTCGAATTTCCGCCATTTTTCCCTTGCTTTCCACTCCCTAATCCTAGGTAAGCAGTTTCTATGCCATGTTCTCGTAATTCTTCTTTTAATCTTGGCATTCCATCCTGAAGAAGCTCTCTTGTGAGGGCCTTGGACGCATTAAAATGAGCCTCCAACTCTCCGCCTCTCATCTCTAAATGTATCTCTATGCGTCCCAATGATTTGGGGTGTATATCTAATTCAACTTGCCAAACTCCTTTAGCGATTTGAGCGGTAAGTCGCTGCCCTAGTGCTTCCGCTAGCTTTTTAGACATGTCAGCATGTTGTTCTTGTTTGATCATTAATATTTCATCTGGACGTTCAACTGACGTTCGTTTACCCGTTACATCCGTCAGAGTTACAAGAGAATCAGCATTTTTTGTGTGCGCCAAAATACCGTCATCGTATTCTCCCTCTAAGAGAGGATTGTCAGGATTTAGAGGTAGACTTAGGTTATGTAACGCTTGCGACGGTTGCGGTTGCGTTAAGGGGCCCTTTGCAGCTATTGACTCTGTTGCAATGAACTTGCTTGGCGTGGCTGTGAGTGGCGTATTTTGTTTAGTCGTTTCTTTGACAGCACCCATCAACAAATCTAATCCGCGTGGAGTCTTTTCTTGGCTCAACAAAGAATCACCTTCTGCGACATGATTTGAAGTTTGCTTACCCGTTACCTCTAATTGAGTTACATATTGTGGCTGCGTTAAGGGGCCCTTTGCAGATATTGAATCTGTTGCAATGAACTTGCTTGGCGTGGCTGTGAGTGGCGTATTTTGTTTAGTCGTCTCTTTGGCAGCACCCATCAACAAATCTAATCCGCGTGGAGTCTTTTCTTGGCTCACGGGCTCTTCATTGCTCAGCAACGAACTCTGTTGTGCTAAATTAAGCGCACTTGGCTTTCTCTCAGATGCAGATGATGGATCTTTCATCAACAGCGCTATCAATTCAGCGTCTACTCCTTGAGATTGTGCAAATTCTTCTATCACATCATTTGTTGGCTCATCTCCCCCAACAAGTAATAACATACCTCCCCGTAAGCTTTTACTTTCCAGGGTTATCAATGGCGCAGAGTTATTCGGCAGAGTCTCGCCATATTCTGACTTTCTTATGCCGCTTTCTGGCGTAGCGACTTTATTAATACCTTGTTTAAAAAGCTTGTTGAATTCTTGGCTTTGAACAGTCTCAGAACCCGTATGGTGCCCCGTTGTCTTAGAATTGTGCGCGGTTGCTGGTAGGCCTTTGCTGACCGTTAGTCTCGTCAAATCAACCATAAAATCCATTCTCCATTTAGTTCTTTTCTACGATGTTTGTTTGGTAGCAAGACATGTGCCAACATCTCATTAAGGAGGTTATTGCCTAAGGTTAAATTGCGCGATGGATTGAAGTTCAGACTCACGGTTTTCGATCATCTCTATCTTTTGAGTTTGGTTTTCTTTCTCTCTTTGGACTAAAAACTCGGCTTTCAATTTTTGTTGATTCGCTAATATTAGATTTTTTTTAGCCTCACAGTAATGGCTTTCAACATTCATATACTCATGAGAAGTTCGATTTTGAAGGTCCATTAGCTGAGCAATAAATTTTCTGCAGTTATCTATCTCTCCGCTGACGAGATTACCCCGTAGCGCTGTAACCTGATTGGAATACTCCACCAAGAGATCTGCTATTTTACTTTGCCTAGCTATAATTTTACGTTTCAGCTGAGCCGTCTTCTTTAGGCTAGCTTCTACCCTAAGCGCCTCATCGTTGGCTTGCAAAGCGAGTACCTGCCATACCGAATGACTATTTTTATCCATTAGGCTTGCTCCATTAGTTGTTGAAGTAACTCTTGGCTTTTCTCTAAACTAACGGCCGTTTCACTGTCTTGTTGTAATAACTCGTTTATCTTAGATCTAAGCTGGATCGCCATATCAATGTCTACATCCACTCCTACTTCATAGGCTCCCACCTGAATAAGGTCTTTATTCTGTTGGTATAGTGTCCAAAGATTTCGCAATCGGTTGGCATTGTGTTGTAACTCTGGTGTCAACAAGCTGTTCATGATCCGAGAAATTGAGCCCGTCAGGTCGATTGCCGGATAGTGTGCTGCGTCCGCTAGCTCTCTTGCTAACATAACTTGTCCATCTAATGACGCTCGAGCAATATCAACAATAGGATCAGAACGGTCATCTCCCTCAGCGAGAACCGTGTAAATAGCGGTGATTGCTCCGACACCATTTCGCCCTACCCCCGCCCTTTCTATTAGCTTGGGCAGCAGTGCAAAAACCGACGGGGGATAACCTTTAGCGGTAGGTGGCTCGCCAATGGCCAATCCCACTTCGCGTTGAGCATGGGCTACTCGCGTTAAACTGTCACAAAGCAACAGTACGTTCTGTCCTCGGTCCCTAAAATATTCTGCAATCAAATGGGTCAGGCTCGCGGCCTTTAATCGAATAACTGGCGACTCATTCGCTGGCGAGGCCACAATAATTGCCTTCTTCAACCCCTCTTCTCCGAGGGTTTGGTGGACAAATTCCTGGACCTCTCTCCCTCGCTCACCAATAAGGCCTATTACAACAACATCAGCCTCTGTATTGCGCGTGAGCATGCCCATGAGCATGCTTTTTCCTACTCCAGAACCCGCAACTAAACCAATGCGCTGGCCTTGCCCAAGAGTCAGGCAAGTATTAATCGCCTTGATACCAGTATCAAGAATCTTATTAATAGAGCCTCGCTCCATTGGATTAATCTGTGTCCCCTCTAGACTTCTATACTCACTGTACTGAATGGGTCCCTTACCATCTATCGGGCTCCCCAGCCCATTAACAACTCTTCCAAGAAGCTCTGTACCCAGGCCGCCTCTGCTAGTAGTGGAGCGAACCCATATCCGGGCCCCAGGGCCTATACCTGCCGGCTCTGTAAATGGCATCAAATACAGAGTTTCTCCGTTAAATCCCACTACTTGAGCGTCTATAAAAGTGTCTAGTTCCAGATGCTCGATCTGACAGTGCGCGCCTAAAGGCGCGGCAAGTCCATTAGCCTCCAGTGTCAAACCAACGACTCTGACTATCTTCCCGCTGATGTTAGTATTGGGCGCTCTCAACTGTGGAATTAACCGCTCTACTTGTGCTGAAAAATTATCCATCTTCTGCTTCATCCAAGGGTTTTTGAGGCTGATTGTCTAAACGGCTATTCAGCACTTGAGGCTGATTGTCATTTTTGCTTTTTTCGCGTAACTCCTTATTAGCGTTTGATACACTCACGCTGTCTGTCGGGACTGAGGCGAAAAGACTCTCCGATAGAACATCTAGTCTATGCTCTATCAGGTCCTCAACAGCGCTATTATCAAGCGTTAAAACAACGCTACCCGGAGATAGATTATCGTTTTCTCTTAAGTCTAAGTGTGCCAAATCTTCAGCCAAATTCGAACATACCTTTTCCAAGTCTTGAGGATTAAGGGTCATCACTATAGGAGATGGTCCTTTTTCTTGAATATCTTCTAATACTCCTCGAATCAGCCTTTCAATAGCGGCGCTTGAGAAACTTAACTCTCCTCGCACTAGTTGCTTCGCTATATGTAAGGACAGGATTTTTAATGGTTCAAAAAAAGTCGTTGCCTTTTGCTGTTCCTGATAAATACTTTTGGTGAGTGCTGAGAAAGTTTTTCGTGTGCTCTCCCATTTTCGTTCTACCTCCTCAGCACCTCGCCAATAGCCGTTTTCAAAAGCATCCTGCTTAGCTTGATCAAAAACCGCCATAGAGACTGTCAGCACCTCAGGTTCTGGTACTTCCTTGTTTGTTGTATCTAAATCTTCTTTTGGTGGCTCGGGGGCCTCTGTTACGGCATCTATTTCTTCAACTGACTCTGAAATTTCTAAGTTTTGTGCTTCCCATTTTTCAAACTCCGCACCAGCTACGCCATTCGGCCATGACAAAGGAGTGAAATCTGTAGATGCTTTGTTGTCCATCAACAATTCGTTTGGACGCCAACTTGGAAATATTTCTTTATTAGACAAAGTCATTGCCATTACCAACAAACACTATTTCACCATCGTCGGCTAACTTTCGGGCAATCCGCAAAATATTTTTCTGGGCAGCCTCAACTTCGGTAATCCGAATTGGCCCTTTAGCCTCCAAATCATCCAAGAACAACAGCCGAGCACGGTCTGACATGTTGTCTAAGAAATTTGACTTGGTGGCATCGTCCGCGCCTCTGATCGCAGCCATTAACACCTCGCTGCCAGCCGCTGACAACAGCTTCTGGATACCTTTGTTGTCCACCTTCGCTAAATCATCAAACGTCAGCATCTTATCTTGAATTTGTGTTGCCACCACTTGGTCGGTGATAGCCATAGCACCCATAACGCTTGTGACCACATCAGCATTTGTAAAGTTCATGATAGTTGCTGCAGATTCAATGCCTCCAACACTCGTAGATTGCGCAGATGTTTGGGAAAATTGCTGGGTCATCATCCCCTCAAGCTCTCGCATAGCCGCGGGCTGAATAGCCTCCATGGTGGCTACGCGGCGAACAATGTCAACGCGACTTTTCTCAGGCAGCAATGCTAAAACCTGTGCCGCAATATCGGCTTCGAGGACTGACAATATAATGGCCGATATTTGCGGGTGTTCTCCGCTAATGATTTCAGCAATAGAGCGGGCATCCATCCATTGTAAGATTTCTAATCCCTTATTAGAGGTTGCCGGCATTATCTTGCGGAGTACCGTGCCTGCTTTCTCTACACCCAACCCGCGATTGAGGACATTTTGCACATAGTCCTTGTTGCCAACACCCAGGCTCGTCTGATCTTCCAATGTAGATAGAAACTCATCAAGGACTTTGTTCACTAAGCCTTGCGATAAGCTAGATGCCTCTACCATTGATTCGCCTATGGTGCTAACTTCTCTGGGCTCTAAAAATTGAACAATCATTGATGCCTGATCCTCTCCAAGTAACAGCATAATGACTGCCGCGCGTTGGCTGCCTGTCATGTTTTGATAGGCGGTATCTATTGCGTCTTGTTGCGCGTTGTCCGCTTTTTCTTCCACCTTCTTCTTTGCCATTTTAGTGTTATCCCTGCGGTTATTTGTTTTGGATCATGTTCTTTAATAAATTAGCAACTCGGCCAGAGTCCATGTCTACGAGTGCTCTCACTGCCTCAACCTTATGATCATAACCACTTGAGGAGTTAGGCTCACCTCCGAGAATATCTGATTGGGCCAAGACGCCTGTTCGCTTTGCGTTTGCTGATGATGCTGGCATTCTAGTCCCGGTTTGAGAGGATACGTCCGATGCGCTACCCTGAGGCTCCGGTGCTGGGAAATAAACGCCAATAGCTGGCTTTACCACTAATAACAATAATGCAATAAATGCTGCAGCTACGGCTGAGCTTTTGATCAAGCTAACCATCTGACTATTTTTATACCAAGGCTCTAATCTTGGCTCAATTAATTCAGGTACTTCAAAGCGAGCAGAAACAATCGTGACCACATCTCCACGCTCTGCATTAAAGCCAATCAAACTTTTAACTAAGTTAGAGAAACGCTCTAGTTCTAGCTCTGAAAATTCACCGCGGTCTGCATTTTCGGATTCGGTCTGGTCCTCATCCGCCGTGATCTTTGCTCTTGGTGGATTAAGCACAACTGCAACGGATATTCTCTCAACTATGCCGCCTTGTCGCTTCACATATCTTATTGCTTTGTCCATTTCATAGTTGCGTGTAGTTTGACTGCTAAGCGTGCTTTTATTAGGGGCCGGCGGCGCTTCGTCAGTATTAGTATTTTCTGCAGGCACGATATTTGATGTAGCACCCGGAATACCCCTCGCTTGAGAACTCCCTTTTTGCTCCATAGTTAAAGTCTCTGAACGCGCGAGCGGACCATTGTCATTTCCGTCGTATTCTTCATAGGTGGATTCAATCTCAGTGAAGTCTATCTGCATATCAACCTCAGCTCGGACATTGCCCTTCCCAACAATTGGTGATAAAAAATCGTTAATCCGATTACGATAAGACTCTTCCCTGCTTTGCTTGTGAGCCATTTGTTCGCTACTCATGCGCGACGTAGACCCTTCATAGTTGGTCAGTAGTTCTCCACGTTGGTCAACAACAGAAACATTTTCTGTCGCTAAATATGGGACACTTGAAGCAATCAGATGAATAATTGCCTGTACTTGGGACTCTGAAACTACCCTCCCCGGATATGGAGAGACAACTACCGATGCTTTAGCAGCCTCACGGTTTCTTACAAAGACACTTTGCTTTGGTGAAGCTAGGTGGACTCGCGCTGACTCAATGGTAGAGATTTTTGCGACGCTGGCAGCGAGCTCTATTTCAACTGCAGAAATATAACGAACCTGTTCCATAAATTGGCTGGTTGTCATCGCAGCTGTTTCGCTCATTGCACCAACACTTCCCGTCACGGTACTTTTTGGCAACCCTTGAGAGGCCAGATACAGGCGAGCTTCGTGATACCTAGATGAAGGTACTTTTACTTGGCCAGTTTGTGTATCTATTTTGGCACTAAAGTCAGCGTTAGAGAGGGCTTCAAATGCAGACTGCCGATCTGCCTCTGATAATCCAGGGTAGACGGTTCTATAAGGGGAGTCTTGGCTCAAAGAATACACCAGGATAAACAACACGACAGCCGCCAAAGCAATAATCGCTGGCATAGCCCGCCTAACCGCTGGCTGGGACATCGTCTTGCGAATAATGCCGTCTAGCCCCGCTGCATCCGGCTGCGGCACTAATGGCCCTGACGGTCTTCCCACCATGCTCCGTGTTTGGGACGCACCTGGCGTCTGTGTCAACGTATTTAACGCTACATCTTGCGGGGTTGCTGCTATATCGACCATATATCTTATCTCTTATCTCTTATCTCTTTAGTGTTTTTACACTGGCATATTCATGACGTCTTCGTAAGCCTTAAGCACCTTGTTCCTTATTTGCAACGTGGCCTCGAAGGCCAACGATGATTTTTGCATGCTCATAACAACCTCAGTCAAGGGTATCCCCTCCCCCTGCTCATAAGCAGTTCGGTTAGCTTTTGAGGTTTGCTGCATGGAATTAACGTCTTGCAGTGCGCCCTTAATAGTATTGGCAAAGCCATTCTGTCCTGAGAGCGCATTGACTGATAAATCATTCGCTTGAAGCTTTACTCCCTGGGCTGCTTGGTCCTGATACTGCCGAATTTGACTTAACATGGATTCGACACCCTGCATATTTGTTGAATTTACCACTGGGTTTTCCCTTCTTTTTTATCGTGCGTAAGCTCGAGTGACTGTCATGCCATCTTGACGCAATCGTTGTAATTTATGGCGCAAGGTTCTTGGGCTGATACCTAATTTTTCAGCCGCCTGTTCCCTACTCCTTGATTCCTGCAGCGCAGCCATAATGTTTTCGCATTCACTGATCTTCATGGCCACAGATAAAGGTTTCGTGTGATTAGACTTTGATAATGCCGGGTTAGTCCTCGAGAAGCTGTGCTTAGCCATAAAAGACCTGGCGGAGGTACCTTCTCCTATACTCGAATTACCATAAGCCAGCTGATCTTGCTCTTGTGCATCTGGAAAAGCTTCAGGCCAGTGATCAAAGACAAGATGCTCTGGCTCTATAACCCCTTGGCGCGACAATACTTGCGCTCTGATGATCACATTTTGTAACTCCCGGACATTGCCAGGCCAGTGATAAGAGACCAGCAGCTCTGCCGACTCTGAGGTTATTCTTAAACTGCGGCCCTTTGAAAGTTGAGGGTCTAGGAACTGATAAGCCAGCGGCACTATGTCTAGCGGCCTCTCCCGTAATGGAGGTGATGTGATTCTAAAGGCGCTGAGTCGAAAATATAGGTCTTCGCGGAATGAGCGGTCCAAAATGGAAGCTTTCAGGTCTCGATTGGTCGCCGCAATAACCCTAATGTCTAGTGCTATATTCTGCTGCCCGCCCAGCCTTGTAACTGTACGCTCCTGCAGAACTCTGAGTAGTTTCGCCTGTAAGTGAAAGGACATCTCACCAACTTCATCTAAGAATATGGTTCCTGTGTGAGCTTGTTCAAATAGGCCTGGCTGAACTTTCGTCGCACCTGTAAATGACCCTTTCTCATGGCCAAAAAGCATGTCTTCAATGAGGCTTTCTGACATTGCCGCGCAGTTGAAAGCTACAAATGGCGCCGCATATCTTGGCGATGATTCATGTAATATGCGCGCTAGAACCTCTTTACCTGCTCCCGTAGGTCCTGTAAGTAAAACCGTTACATCTGCTTCTGCGACACGCTGTGTCAGCGCCAGTAATTTTCTACTTGTGGGATCAACAAATACATATGATGGCTGGTTATTGCGTGGCGTTATGTCAAGGCCTTCAATGATATCAGTCCACTGGCTGGGGCTATTTTTCTGGTCTGGCACAACAGTGCCAACACCTAGCTGCATGGCTTCAATTCCCTGCTCAAATTGATCTCTGCCAAGCCTGACGACAATGGTTGGCATTAAATCTAATTGTTGGGTCAGTCTTTTTAGCTGCCCAAGCTCAATTAATCCATGAGCAGGCCTAATAACAACAACTTCAACTGACGCTAACACTTGATTAGGCAGCTCGCCGATCGGAAACTGTTTTATGTCAAGACCTTGATCGCCAAATGCGACAATCTCGGTCTTTGTTAGCTGTTTTGATGAATCAATCCATAGTATTGAACGCGCTGTGCACTTAGCCACTTTAGTTTCCTCTTTGCCTTTGCCGCTTTGACTTTGAAAAATACGATGCAAAGAGTGTGCCAAACTTAAAGTTTCAATTAAATCAGGTGCTTAGCGTTATTTTAGAAGAGAGTGTCAATTATTTGCCATCAAAAAACAGTCGGGAAAATGACGCCGTCTACGAGGACGACTGACTAGAGTGATTAACGCTTTATACTGAATGCATACCGTACTTGTTAATTTTTTCAATCAACGTAGTACGACGTAAGCTCAGTAATCGCGCTGTTTTGGATACGTTACCTTCGGATTTACTAAGCGCTTGCTTAATAAGGCGGCGCTCAATCTCAAGCAGATGCTGCTTAAGCTCCAACCCTTCATCAGGAAATTCTGGCCCTCCCTGAGCAAGATTGATGACTCTTTGGATCTCATCAATAGCGCTATCTCTGCTCGGAATGTCTATTCCCTCGCCATTTCTAGCTGGCGTACCAACCAAGTGAGTTACAACATGATCAAGCTTTCTTGCCGCTCGCCTGGACAACTCATCTTCACCCAGTGTTCTATTTTGTGACTCCTGACCTTTCATTAGCTTGCGTAGGCCAGAGGGCACCATACTTGCTGGAACTTTATGTAAATCAACTTCTTGCTGCGCATAAAGCGCAGTATATCGATCTACTAAATTAGAAAGTTCTCTAACATTTCCTGGCCAATCGTACGCTAGAAGAAGCCTCATTGACTCAGGAGATATCGAAATAGGCGCCTGTAGTACTTTTGCTTGTTGCCTCGAGAAATGTTCAATAAGCAGCGGTATATCTTCTGCTCGTTCTGCAAGAGGCTCTACCTCGATAGGCATAATATTTAGACGATAATAGAGATCTTTTCGAAACCGCCCCTCATCAATGAGCGCTTCAATATTTTGATGCGTTGCCGCAACAACTCTGACATCGATTGGAATAGAGCCTATCGAGCCTACTGGGTCTACTGTCCTTTCTTGTAGAACCCTGAGTAGTTTAACTTGGAGATCCATAGACATGTCACCAATTTCATCAAGGAATAATGTTCCTTTATCTGCTAATTGGAACCGTCCCTTGCGGTCTGATATAGCGCCGGTGAATGAACCTCTCTTATGCCCAAATAATTCACTTTCAAGTAGATCTTTAGGGATTGCTCCACAGTTAACGGGCACAAATGGGCCCGCCGCCCGCCCTGAGCATTCATGTAGCGCATTTGCCACAAGTTCTTTTCCTGTGCCACTTTCACCAACAATCAAAACCGTTGAGTCGCTAGGCCCAAGCAGTTTAATTAGCTCTCGGAGAGCTCTTATCGATGGGCTCAGCCCAATAATTTTATTTAGTCCTAGCACCTTCTCTTGTATCCTTTCCACGTACCGCTATCTTACTCGTCTGCCTTATACCTTACTCTGCCAATAAGTATTTCTTGTATGCTTCCATTACCGCAAAGGCCAGCATTCTCATGACAGATAATACAAATACGCATAGTATAGCATGCTAATATGCATAATATGTATTGGGGTGGTACCATCCTTTACCGGCTGTGGTGTCAAAGGTTGGTTCTTTTGTCTTTTTTTGTGACGCATGTCACTTTAAAAGCGTAATATCCCCTTTCGCTTTAGTGTGGACCCTTTCACAACCAAGTCGCTTGTATTTAACAAACATTATTTGTCTTTTTTGTTAAGATTATTGGTCTTTCTGCCGATCTAGATTTGGTCCTTGACTATTTTGGCGGTAACGATCATGAAAGCAAAATTTAAACGCGGCGCTGCGGCATACCGTAACGTGCAAACCACGGCCGCTGCTCAATACGCAGACAGCATACAACTTACTCAAATGCTTTTTAGCGCGCTACTAGAAAGTTTAGCTGAGGCCGAGGGGCACATAAATCGAAACGATTTTGAAAAGAAAGCCTCGTCTCTAAGCAGGGCCAACAAAATCCTATTAGGCTTGCAAGGATCATTAGACTTTAATAAGGGTAAAGATCTTTCGATGAATCTATCCGATATCTATGAGTATTCAATTCGGCGTCTGCTTCATGCTAGCCTAAAAAACGACGTTACAATCGTTCAGGAAATCAAGGGGATCATCTCGGACATCGACAGCGCCTGGCAAGGCTTGCCGACCGCCTTAGCTAAACAATCAATTGCAGCAGCTTCGTAAACCTTGGGGATCTTTTTGTTAGTCTCGAGGTCTTTTATATACCACTAATTAGTTATTGAGCTTTTTATCATAAAGCAGCAATTCATCGCGGTCTGTTTAGCTGAGTTAGAGCAAAAGATAGTCACTGAAATGTACGGCGTCCTGTCCTTTCCAGCATCAAGGGGCGCCGACTATCACTTCGATACGTCGATTACGCGACCTTCCTACGGTGGTCTCATTAGTCATGAGTGGCTTAATATCTGCCATCCCGCTGGCCATAATTCTCCCGCGCACTTGAGGTGCCACGCCGAGTAGAAATTCAACCACGGCAGCCGAGCGCGCGGAAGATAAGTCCCAGTTATTTCGAAACTGCGTGTTGTACGCCATGGGGATATCGTCAGTATGTCCCTCAACTGCAATTTCTCCAGTCACGTCTCGCAGTGCTACTCCAACTTTGGTTAACAGTCTCCTAAAACTAGGTTTTGTTTTTGCACGCCCGCTGGCAAAGGATCCCTGTTCTGCTAAACGAATTATAATTCTCTCGTCCTCCACTGCTACTTCGGCCTGCCCTCTAATTATCTCTGCAGCCAAAGCCTGCCTGATAGACTCAAACTGGTTCATAAGGCTAGTCTGTTGGTCATTAACATATTTAATTTGTACCTCTTTCTCTGCCTCTGCCTGCAACTTAGCTACCTTCGCGTATAGCTGCACATCCTCTTGTCTCACTTTAAATCCCTTGTTAGAGAGATCGCCCTGTTTGAACTCTCCAGAAAGGTCCGGCGCTGAAATTTCAACGATGGTATTAAATTCGCCCGCAACCACTAAGACTTTGCCAGTGGCTATTTCTATAGCAAGCGACGCCTCAAGCAATGCCACGTCTGCATTGCGCTTATACTCTTTTTCCCTATTAAATCTTGTCAGAACAATGTCTTTTGGAGGCCGTATATCGGTGGTTGGCTCTGTAACTACCTTGAGCAAAGTATCATCAACTTTGCTAGGAGAAAACGTTTTGGCTAAAACATTGTCGCCCTTTGGCGGTGCTACCACGGGAATAGTGTTTTGAACGCCAAATTCGTCATCAAGCTTGCCAGATATTAACTGCGCGCCGGCTACATCAGTGTCGTTAAATGAAATTAACAGTACAAAGAAAGCCATCAGTAAAATTGCCATATCTGAAAAGGTAGCCATCCACAGTGGAACTCCTTTTGGACAGGGTTTGCAGTCATTCATTTGACGTTAGCTCTTTCTGCGTTTCTGCGCTAACAATAATTTCAATTCGGCGGTTCTTCGCTCTTCCTTCTTTTGTGGCGTTACTCTCTAAAGGTTTAGAATCAGAAAACCCGGCAACCACTAAGCGAGATTGTAAAACGCCTGAACGCGTAATTAGGGCCGCAGCAACCGAGGCGGCCCGAGCGGCCGAAAGATCCCAATTAGAAACAAATCTTTCACTAAACATAACGGGCATATTATCAGTATGGCCCTCTACTCTTACCCTTCCACTTGAGGTGTTTAAAATTTTACCCAGTTTATCTAAAAAGATCTTAGTTGTAGGCTTAAGTTCTGCTTGTCCTGAATCAAAAGAGTCTTGGCTATCCAATCGAACTATCAAAAGGTCGTCCCTTAGAATTACATCGAGTCTTCCGTTGCTACTGTCTTCAAACAGGGCGTTCTGTATCTTTGTAATATCGCGATTCAGCTCTAAGATCTTTTCAGCACCATCGGCATTAGGTGTTTGCAGGTGTTGAGCACGAAAGTCAACCTGAATGTTGTTATCTGAATTGACCGTAAGCACCTTGGCGACTATATCAATTGCACTCTGCTTTACTCGTGCCCCCATTTTCTCGTCAGGATCTTCTCCACCTCCGCCAGGTGTAACCAAAGAATATAGCTCGATAACAACAATATCATCCTCTATTTTTACTTTTACTTCTCCGTCAATAATTTCTTCAGAAAGAGTACGTCTTAGCTTGGTTTGCACTTGATCAATATCAATTGTTCCCGCTTCTGTTTCAGTATATTTTGCTCGGTACGAGCGGGTCGGTGTCGGTGCTTGTTTAGTAGGCTCGGCCAGGGGTGATGCTTCGGCAATCACGGGTGTATAGGTTTCATTCAGCATGCTTGTCGCCGTGGGGATATCATCCATAATGACTGTGCGCTGCGAGCCAAAGGCCGCTCGAATTGTCGCAGAAAAATAAGCTTGATCTTTGATATTTATCGCCGTGAAAGAGTACAGCAAAGCAAAGAAGGCCATTAACAAAATAGCCATATCGGCAAAAGTAGCCATCCAAGGGGGAGCTAACTTTGCGCATTTTGGGCAATCATCCTGATTTATAGCGTTGCTCCTTAATAAAATACTGTACTTTAAACCGATTAGTAGTTTAGCTTGATGTTTCCTCAGCAGTCTGGTTCGCCTCGCGCTTTAGCTTTGCCTTGGGCGTCATAAAGGCTCCTAAAGTCTCCCCAAGCAATCTAGGGTTCTTTCCGCTTTTGATGAACATTATTCCCACAATAATGAGGTCATTATTATTAGCTTCACGCTTAGCATAACCCTCTAGTTTCATTCCCATCGGAATAAAAAAGACATTAGCCAATACCGACCCATAAAGCGTAGTCAATAGAGCAATGGCCATATTTGGCCCAATTGATGAGGGGTCATCGAGGTTCGCTAAGAGGTTGACCAGCCCAATAAGTGTACCAATCATCCCCATACCTGGAGCCAATTCTGCACCTGCGCTCAGTATGTCTGATCCGCTTTCGTGTCTAGCGGCCGTCAGCGCCTTTGCCCTTTCAAGCCCTTCCTCAATGATCTCGGATTTCATGCCGTCCACTAAGCCAGTGACCCCGGTCTGAAGTAACCGATTAGACAGCTCTACGCTCTCAAGCGCTACCATTCCATCTTTACGTGCTATTTGTGCAATATTTATTAGCTGATCAATCAAATCTGCTGGCTCTTCGGTCTTATTGACAAATACTTTTCCAATAACCGCACCTAGGCTTATTGCATCAGATAATTTAGAACGATAGAGCATTATCGAGGCGGTAGCGCCAATTACTAGGTAGACCGACGGGGGATCAATTAGCGCGCCAATATCCGTGATCCCCATAGAAAGGAAAGCTAGGGCGCCGAGCAGGCCAATGATTGAAGCAAGATCCATATGTTCATCCAGTGCAGTAATATTCTCTATATAAGAATCATCTTTGGAGTCTTATACCAATCTGTCTTAGCGGCCTGCCTAAAAAACACTAAACCCAGATTTCCTTGTGTATATCATCGACAGTTGCTTACTGGAGTTTAGCCTTCCTGTAATCATGTGACCCACGTTACGCCGATCACATCGGTGACCTCTTGCTACTCGCATGCAATACCGAGGGTACTCAGAAGTGAACAAAAGATTAATTTTTTTGTATTAGTGACGATATAGATTAGTGCGTGGATGCAACGCCGCGCTATATCCGTGGCTAATTTATAAGATAATATTGTTAGAGAGTTTTAATGAAAAGCACACAAAAACAAAAGGGCGCACTATCAAATCTCGGCTATATACTTTGCCACGTGGCGGTAGGACTCCTAAAGCGTGGCGCTGTCGTCTTTTGCTGCCTAATCATAGTCGGTTGCGATCGCTACAGTCAAAAGCCCTTATGCTCCGCTGTTATTGATGACAGCGATCTTGGTACTTTTTCATATGGCTCCGACGGGACTGTTTTGGACTGGAAAACCGACACTATCTGGTATCGCTGCCCTGGTGGATCTTATTTTTCGCAGGACACTTGTTCTAGCGATAGGTTAAAGTTGAGCTGGATAGATGCTATGGACTATGCGACTGAATTATCCGAGATATCTGGCGTTGAGTGGCGGCTTGCAACGCTGCCTGAGATTAGATCCATTATCTCTCCTACCTGCGTTGGTCCCGCCGTTAACCCAAATGTCTTTCCTACACTAAAATCCGCAAATACTTGGACTTCGAGCGAAAGCAAGCGACAAAGTGATACTTTTAGATGCGCTATTAATATTTATAATGGGGCATTCTCTTGTAGGCAACTAAAAAGAATAGCGATGCCATTTTTACTGGTTCACGACTCTTCAGCCTTGTCAGAGGGGCCTTCACTAAGAAGGTCTTTTTTTGGCGGAGAAGGCGAGGCACTTATGCCCCTGGATACGCAAGACATCGGCGGCGGGTAAACCTCTGGATTTAAAGCCCATTGAGGAACATCCATAAGGACGATGCCGATCATGGGTAATAGTCAAGTACCTACATTGAAAGCAATTAGGACTTTTTGTTGATTCTGACATTACGTGGCTTCCAATATTCGTAGTAGGTCTTCCATATAATCAAAATAATAAAGCCTACACCGACTAATTCCGCAGCTATTCGTGTCAGAGAAACCCCAATGAGAAAGGGCAATTCGCCGTTTACAGCAAGCATCGCGACGGCAAGAATAAGAAGACTGATAAGGATTCTTATGCGTTGACACCATGCACATGGCACTTTGTCTGTTGATTGGTTGTTTTGTCGTTGCTTCATACTTACTCTTATCGACAGCTTGTGTCTTTTAATTAGCTAAACAGATGTTAGAAGGCTTGATATAATAAGGGCAACTGTCTCACTTAACCTTTTACACGGGTAACTAAAAATGATGCTAACCGTTATTTCACCGGCCAAGAAACTCGATTACAGTAGCTCTCTAAGCGCCGCAGCTCATACACAGCCAGCTCTTTTAAAGCATTCTCAGGAATTGTTAGAAGGCCTTAAAAAATTGTCGCCTCAGGATGTCTGTAGGCTGATGGGCTTGAGCGACAAATTAGGCGCGCTGAACTATGAGCGCTTTCAAGAATGGTCGGTGCCCTTCGATAACGACAATGCTAAGCCGGCCGTGCTTGCCTTCAAAGGTGACGTTTACCAAGGACTATCTGCAGATACCATGTCTGCAGAGGATCTTAATTGGGCCCAAGATCATTTGCGTATTTTGTCTGGCCTATACGGCGTTCTGCGCCCACTTGATTTGATGCAGCCTTATCGTCTTGAAATGGGGACCAAGTTTGCTACAGCTCGAGGTTCTGACCTTTACGCATTCTGGGATGGAATTATCAATAAAGAGCTGAACACACTCCTCTCATCCCCTGATTCAGTATTGCTTAACCTTGCCTCCAACGAATATTTCAAGGCTGCTAAAGAAAAAACCATTTCTAGTCGAATTGTCACGCCTGTTTTCATGGATAACAAAGACGGAAAATATAAGATCATTAGTTTCTTCGCTAAAAAGGCAAGGGGATTGATGGCTGGTTTTATTATTAAAAATAAAATTAAACATGTAGAGAGCATTAAGGCCTTTGATAGCGACGGTTATAGCTTTAATGATGCTATGAGTGAGGGTGATAAGTGGGTCTTCACCAGAGGATAAGCCTCACTAGCTGTCTTTCTCAAATCAAATGTTAATTAAATGACAAAACCTTTTTCCCAGGCCTGTGAGAATAATCGTGGTCCGATATCTCAAGTTCTTGAGCGTATCCTCGTTGACTGCCAATCTGTGTTTGAAATTGGCAGCGGCACAGGCCAGCACGCTGTCTGGTTTAGTCGTGCTATGCCACACTTACAGTGGCAAACCAGTGATCGAAAAGAAAACCACCAGGGGATCAAACAATGGATCTCCGATAGTTCGCTGGAAAACATTCATCACCCCTTGGCGTTAGATGTCGGTGCGGGGCCATGGCCAGAGGGTCTATTTGACGCTATTTTTACAGCCAATACTGCCCATATCATGGCCTTGTCAGAGGTCGAGCTGATGTTTTCTGGTGTTTCTAAGCTTCTAATATCTGGCGGTCTCTTCTGCCTTTATGGGCCGATGCAATATTCTGGAGTAATTGCTGCTGAAAGTAATCGAGCCTTTGACGCTAAACTGAGAGCAGTAAAATCGACCCAAGGAATACGTGAGTTTAATGACTTAAATAAATTAGCCGCCGCCTTCGGCATGGAACTAATAGAAGATAATGACTTACCCGCCAATAACCAGCTAATTATTTGGCAAAAGCACTAGAAGTATGCTGCCATCGGTTGCTGGGCAATAAGGTAGTCCGCCGCAATGCCAATGAAAATGACCATTCCCACGCGGTGATTGTTTAAAAATGCCGCAAAACATGCCTCTCGATCTCTTTGCCTAGCTCGGCGAAATTGGTTGAAAAAATAACCTGCTGCAACTACTAGGCTAAGAAAATAAACCAGTCCTCTTTGAAACTCGAGGCCCACAAGGGCCATAAGTACGAGAGTAGCAACCTGTAACAATACAATCATCAACAGATCATATTTTCCAAATAATACTGCGGTAGATCGAACACCAATTTCTAGATCGTCCTCCCGATCAACCATTGCGTAATAAGTATCAAAAGCAACAGTCCAAAACACAATCGCTGCAAATATAAGCCAAAGTTCCGTCGGCAATGCCGCTCGCTCTGCTGCAAACGCCATAGGGACAGCCCAGGCAAAGGCGACCCCTAGACCAAGCTGTGGTAAATTTGTAAAGCGCTTCATAAGCGGGTAAATGGCTGTAACTGCCGCCCCCACAAATGAAAGCATTATCGTCAGTTGATTTGTCATTAACACCAAGCATAAGGCGACAAATAAAAGCCCGAGGCACAGCCAGAGAGCGTGTTGTGGTTTGATTTCTCCTGACGGCAGTGGCCTAGTTTTTGTTCGTTCCACCTGCCCATCAACATGGCGATCTGCATAATCATTAATAACACAGCCTGCTGCTCTCATAACAATTAGGCCCAACAAAAAAATAATCGTTGTTCCAATTGAAGGTTTCCCTGAACCAGCAAACCATAGAGCCCATAACGTCGGCCACAAAAGAAGATAAATACCAATGGGCCGATCCATACGCATTAGCCGAAGCCATGGGTTTGTCACTCGCGCCGCCCTCGGCTCTACAGAACTGTTCATCACTACTCCTCCAATCCATGATTGTAGTCCTGAAAGCTCGGTAAAAATATTTCACTGACTAATAGAGGCTTGCTGTCGAGACGGAATACCGATCTACGTCCCCACAGATGAGTCATCTGATTACATATGCTCTTTGGAACATGCAGGTCAGCAGCCGTCATGTAAGACGCCGCAACTGGCTCACGTGACATAGAAGGGTCATTAAACAATACCGCGCCTAGTGGCTGACTATCAATGTGTCGAAGTGCCTCCAATCGCCCAGTTAGAGTGGTAAAAGGTAAAATGCTTCTGGCAAAAACCCAAGGGGTGTCCTTACCTTTAAGAATAACCTGTCTAATCAGCACCTCGCTTGAGGGTGGTATATTGAGAGCTCGAGCCTCTGACTCATCTGGCAGTTTCTCTACCTGGCTCAGCACCTCAACAGCAAATTGGTTATGGCTTGCGTCGATCAATCGCTCCGTAAGCGAGCCTCGATCGGACAGCCATTTGTACCAATGCTCGGGTATTTCATGATCATGAAATGAAGAGAGCGGTCGCCAGGCGGCGCTGGCTGGTAATTTAGTTTGTCGAGAAGTAGGCAAAGCTGTCCCTGCGTTAAAGTGAAGTTCTGATTAAATTGTGATTACTGATCATAAATAGAGTCCATACCCTTTGGCCGCTCACGAAACCGTTTGTATTCCCACTGGTACTGCTCTGGCGCCAAAGCTATTATATCCTCTACTCCCTTATTTAAAGCCAGCAGACTGGTCACCTCATCCGTGCTGTAAATATCTTGGGCAGGTGCAACAAAATGTAACTCCCATCCACCAGGCACGCGCAGTGCTGTGCACATTAAAGCCTGACTCCCAGAACGCTGCAATAGCTTGTGAATCAAAGTCATGGTTCGAACCTCCACGCCCAGTAAAGGTACGAACTCTCCACTCTCAGGAGGAGGCTGCTGATCTGGTAAAATGCCAGTGATTTCACCGCGCTTCAAGGCTTTTATTAACGCCGCAACGCCACGCACATTCGTTGGCACCAACGTCGCTCCGGATTGTTCCCTTGAGGTTTTAATCCAAGTTTCCAGTTCAATCATTCTCGGGGGATCATAAAGAGAGGTCATTGCTTTTTTCTCTCCAGCCCACAAGCCGAGAACCTCCCAATTTCCCTGATGAGGAATAACTAGAATAGTGCCACGATCATTTGCAATAGCCTGCTCAAAAAGGTCTAGACCCTTCACCGCCACGACTTTTTTGGAAACCCAAGGATTGCCTTTTCGCCAGACCTTGGGTGTCTCCAAAACAGCCTGTGCTAGGTGACTCATACGCTTGTCACAAATCTGCTTAATCTCATCGTCCGACATGTGCGGGTAACATAAAGACAAATTAATACGTGCTATCCGCGAAGGCTGCGCGCCAATCACCGTAAGGAGCCTCCCCAACCATGCTCCTTTGATTCGAGCAATACTAAGTGGAAGTAAGGAAACTAGTCTCAGCAGCCAGAGGATTAATATGTTCCTCATTAGAAGACGATCCTTTGTGTTAGGGTTAAAAAGCTCACAGTATCCTAGGCCATGGGGCTGTCATCAAAGTATTGCAATTATAGGTCAGTATATCGAAAGGTTAATCCTAGCGACTAACTAAATCGTGCTTTTGAGTCAGTTAAACTCTATCTTTATCTTTACGCACCTTTATAATTGACCTTCGACTTGGACACATTATTAATTACGGGTAACTTTCGTGAGTAAACTTTCTGCACCGCCTGATACTTTTCAAGATCTCATTGCCATCCTTCAAAATTATTGGGCGAGAAAAGGATGCGTTATTATGCAGCCACTTGATATGGAAGTTGGTGCGGGGACGTTTCATCCTGCAACTTTTTTGCGTTCTATCGGTCCAGAAGTGTGGAATAGCGCTTACGTTCAGCCCTCCAGACGGCCTACTGATGGGCGTTATGGGGAAAATCCAAATAGACTACAGCACTATTACCAATTCCAGGTGGTCATGAAGCCTTCTCCTAAAGACTTCCAGGAGCTTTATTTGGGCTCTCTGCAGGCAGTTGGAGTTGACACCTTGATTCACGATGTCCGGTTTGTTGAGGATAACTGGGAATCACCAACCCTTGGAGCCTGGGGTTTAGGTTGGGAAGTTTGGCTGAACGGGATGGAAGTTTCGCAGTTTACTTATTTCCAACAGGTTGGAGGTCTCGAATGCTATCCAGTTACTGGAGAGATTACTTACGGTTTAGAGCGCATCGCTATGTACCTGCAGGGAGTCGATAGTATCTATGACCTTATTTGGGCCCATGGCCCAGATGGAGATGTAACCTACGGCGACGTTTTTTTGCAAAACGAAGTTGAGATGTCTACCTTTAATTTTGAGTATGCTGATGTCGATTTTTTGTTTTCCGCTTTTGATCAGTATGAAAAAGATTGCCGCCGTCTTATTGATAATAATCTTCCCCTTCCAGGCTATGAAATGGTGATGAAAGCATCCCACACGTTTAACTTACTGGATGCCCGCAAAGCAATTTCCGTAACGGAGCGTCAGCGCTATATCCTTCGAGTAAGAACTCTCGCCCGAGGCGTTGCCCAAGGGTACTTCGACTCGAGACTGGGGGCCGGCTTCCCCTTGGCATCGCCTAATATCGCTAAAGAAGTCCTTGCTCGTCACGCCGGAGAAGATAAATGAAATCCGATTTCTTATTTGAGTTAGGCACAGAAGAGTTGCCGCCGAAGGCTCTTTTATCCTTATCCCGTGCGTTCACCAAAAGCATCCTTGAGGGTTTTATTGCTCAAGGCTTGGCCTTTGAGGATAGTACTTCCTATGCGGCTCCAAGGCGCTTAGCTATATACATCAAAGGTTTGGACGACCGTACCCCTGACTCTGACATTGTGGCATGGGGTCCTCCTGCAAGAGTGGCTTTCGACGGTGCAGGGGCTCCCACTAAAGCCGCGGAAGCTTTCGCTAAGAAAAACAAAATAGCTTTATCTGATTTATCCGCAAAGATTGAGAATGATGGCCAGCAAGATAAACTTTGTATGCGACACACCGAACCTGGTAAAGACACCGCCGAGCTATTTGGTTTGGTAATTAATAGCTGCTTGTCCAGTTTGCCCATTCCAAAGCGAATGCGCTGGGGAAGCAGCAGAGATGAGTTTGTTCGTCCGGTACAGTGGGCTGTGCTTATCTTTGGTGATCAAGTTTGTGAAGAAACGATACTTGGTATCAAGAGTGGAAATATCAGCCAGGGGCATCGGTTCCATGGCCCAGGTGACATCTTGATAAAATCCCCAAAGAGCTATGAGAAGCAACTCCGCAGCGCTAAGGTAGTCGCGGAGTTCGATGAGCGAAAGCAGATAATCCAAGAAGGGGTTTCTTCTTTGGCGAAGAGCATCAAGGGAGAGGCTGTGATTGACCAATCCCTATTAAATGAAGTCGCCGCTCTCAATGAATGGCCGGTGCCACTGTTGGGGCAATTTGAGAAAACCTTTCTGTCAGTACCCGCAGAAGCTCTAATTTCGTCCATGAAGGAACACCAAAAGTATTTCCACGTTATAAATAGCAAAGAAGAGCTACTACCCGCTTTTATAACGGTAGCAAATATTGTTAGCAAAGACCCCAAGCAAGTAATCGCAGGAAATGAGCGAGTAATTCGACCTCGTTTAGCTGATGCCGCATTTTTTTATGAAAACGATGCCAAACAATCTCTCGAGCGCAGGCGAGAGGCTCTAAAGAAAGTCGTGTTTCAAGACAAACTCGGCTCCGTATTTGACAAAACTGCTCGTGTGGCGGCGGCAGCCGAAGCCCTGTCAAATTTCACCGCCGCGGATCCTTTGCTTGCTCGCAGAGCCGCAGAATTAAGCAAATCTGATTTAGTTTCTGACATGGTTGGGGAGTTTGCAGACCTACAAGGCATTATGGGTAGGTACTACGCGCTCAACGACGGAGAGGACCACCAAGTTGCTGAGGCACAGCTGGAACAATATCTTCCTCGGTTTTCAGGGGACCAAGTTCCGTCAACTGAGGTAGGTACGACACTAGCTTTAGCAGATAAATTAGATACCTTAGTGGGTATATTTAGCATTGGACAACAACCTTCAGGGTCAAGGGATCCTTTTGCGCTAAGAAGGGCCAGTCTTGGGGTGTTGAGGATAATCATCGAGCGTCGAATAGATCTTGATTTGAACAAGGCAATCTTAATTGCCGCGAGCCAGTTTGGTCTCAAAGGAGAGACTCTCGAAACAATACGTTTGCAAGTACTTACATACATATTGGATAGATTTAAATCTTGGTATAAAGAAGAGGGTCTCAAAGCCGAAGTTTTCCTCTCTGTCGCCTCGCTAAATCTTTCAAACCCTCTGGATATTGACGCCAGAGTAAAGGCCATCTCAGCGTTTTCAAAGCTGCCTGAAGCCCAAGATCTCGCAGCCGCAAACAAACGCGTGTCAAATCTTTTGTCCAAACAGCTAAAAGATCGACAGCCCTCAGAGATAGATCTCGCTCTATTGGAAGATGGGAGCGAAAAGGGCCTCGCAAGTGCAATTGAAGCCCTGTCGATTGTCTCGAAGCCTCTGATAGAGAGCCGGGACTACGACGCCGTGTTAAAAAACCTGGCGACATTGCGAGATCCTGTCGACGCTTTTTTCAATGATGTAATGGTCATGTCAGACGATCGAGCCGTTCGAGAAAACCGTCTAAGCTTGTTACACAGTCTTCGGCGTTTGTGCATTAACGTCGCTGATATCGCTCAGATGGCAGCAAGCAAATAGTCTTGAAACTGACGAGAGTACAAAATCTGACTCTAGCGTTACGCGCTATCTTATTCAATTTTGGCTTAATGCTTATCGTCATAATTTTAGGTCTTATTTCCTGCCTGATTTGGTGGCTTCCCCTCGGCGAACGCCAAAAGATTGCTACACGGGGAAATCAAGGGATTATGATATGGCTTCGCCTGATCTGCGACATCAATGTCACGGTAACAGGCCTAGAGAACGTCCCGAATGGGCCCTGCGTTATTTTGAGCAATCACCAAAGTGCATGGGAATCTTTCTATTTTCAATGGCTCTTTCGACCTGTAAGTTTTGTCTTAAAGCGAGAATTATTTTGGATCCCCTTCTTCGGCTGGAGCCTAGCCACTATGGCTCCTATCGGGATTCGCCGATCTCACCCAGCCGGTGCCATGCGGCAAGTTTTCAAGCTTGGGCAAGAGCGACTATCTAAAGGAATTAAGATAGTTATTTATCCAGAGGGTACGCGCAATCCTAACGGCCAATTAGGTGCCTTCAAAACAGGAGGTGCAGCCCTTGCTAAATTATCTGGCGTCCCCATTTTGCCGATATCCCACAATGCCGGAGCCCACTGGCCGGCTACTGGTTGGTTAAAATATTCCGGGACAGTGCAAGTAACCATAGGCC
>Ga0206130_10000436_pt1 | contig 71063 bp, 68 predicted proteins | sample Helgoland_Spring_9_FD_148637 | JGI IMG/M metagenome (GOLD analysis project Ga0206130, IMG submission 148637) | Pelagic subsurface seawater microbial communities from Kabeltonne, Helgoland, North Sea - Helgoland_Spring_Bloom_20160512_1 | ecosystem: Environmental > Aquatic > Marine > Epipelagic ... | reverse complement strand
GGTTCGGATCTTTTTGTATCCAAAAATCTAGAGCTTTCGAACGGAGAGTGCGGTAATCTTGAAACTGTAAGTATATCAGGAGAAACCTTTGACTTAGCTTTGCTTAAAGAAGGTACTCCTAGCTTAGCTTCTACTTTTCTTTCAACAGCAAAAATTAGCTTAGGTACTGCCGTAAGTATTGGCGGAACATTTAATTTAGATGTCTACGACACTAATCCAGTATCGTTAGGATCTGACTTGGGATTAGTTACAGGAAGCACAGTATTCCTTCCGGTTATTTCGGAGACGAATGCGGATGAAATTGCTAATGCTGATACTATAGATTCGCAGGCGTTTAGCTTAACAGGTGCTAATGTTTCCTCAGATAGCTCTGGTGTAACTGTATCTATTGGAACATCTGCTAGCACAATAGCTGCAAACTACTCCTCCGGTTTATTGACGCACAAAGATGATCCAAATGTCAGTCCTGGTAGTATCAGTTTTACTATACCCAATGCTTCGGGCGGGACGGACGGGACGAGCGACAACTACACACCTAATCTATTTAAAGCCTCAGTAAATAGTGGTACCGCGTCCGAGTTTTACGAAAAAAGCGTGTCTATATTTTCAAGCAGCGATGCATTAATCAACTTTGTAGACGGTGTCGCGGTATCGCTTTCTAACCCGTCGTATACTCGTATAAGCGGGCTATCTTTAGATGCATCTAATAAAGACGGAACTGTAGATGCTACAAAGCTATCCGATATATCAGTTCGTGGAGTGTACGATGTAATCTATGAGTCTGAGGAGACGGGGGATGCTCGATACTACATAGATTACATATATCAAGATATTACTCTTACTATTCAGAGCGGGTTGGTTACGCAGACAGAACTCGGATCTTTGACAACGGAATCAAAAGGCCCTATAAATGTACCGGGAGCAGATTTAAAATATGGTTGCGATCCCGAATATGGCTGTCAGCCAGATCCTGCTGGTGAGTTTTTTGATTCCTCATGCGGCTCAGTGTGCGAGTCTGAAGAGTTAATTCTTTCCTACAGGCCTTCAAATATTTGGATATATACAGAATCGTCATATGAAAATGGAGAGTTTTGTTTTAACCTTGAATCATCTCATGAATCAACTCCGGCTGGTGCGGATTTACAAAACCAATTTTATACGAATGGCGGTCATTTAAAGGCTCAAAAGATTGCGGGTAAAAAAGTCGATAATTTCTATGTAAACAATGTTCTAATTCCGGAAAACACTATTTATTATGCGGAGAAAGATCCGTACGATGTATGTAATGCTGTACGGTTTGAACATTCATTTAGAAGGTACCGCGAAAATATATTAGACGATGGTTCAAGATGTTGGACTTTTATTTCCGAACATATATACATGCCTGGGCAAGGAGACGATAGAACTGTAATATGTACTAATAATGGGCGAGTAGTTTCTAAATTAGATGCCCTCGGTATAAATGTTCCCGAGTATCAAGTTAACAATTTACCTATCGGTCAGGACTTTTATGTCGATAGCACAACAGGAGATTACAACGGAATTTCTATTCAATCTACGGCACCTGGAAATACGGAAAATCCACCGCTCGGCGAATGTTCAACAGCGGCTCAAATAGATTATCAAGCAAGCGGGAATTCTACCCCATCTGAAATAGACCATGAAGATACAATAGTATATCCTAAAACTACATCGACTACAGATGTAAATGTAAAGTTAACACTTCCGAGCGACGGGTATATAGGCCGCTCGGGTTTGAGCGCCCTATATCTAGGTTTTACAAATTCTGACGGGTCTAAACTAGAAAATCTGGAAGCTTACCCTTATCGAGATGACGAATTAAGGGGCAAACCGGTAGAATTCACTATTCGTATACCCGAAGGAAGTACGTCTTTAACATACGAAATTAAACTGTCTCCTATAGGCCTTCCGCCCGAATCATTTATTCTTCACTTAACTTCGCAATAATATGCCAAACTACGAATATCAAACTACTGTATCTTTGGGTGGTGAGTATAAAGAAAAAGCCCCAAGGAAAGAAGGCTTTACCACATATGTAAACGGTACCGTGGATGTTACAACTCCTGGTGAGTATGTAATTACATACACCCACTTAAAACCTGAGCCGTTTAAATCTATAACTGAGTCTAGATTAGTTACCGTATCTAATGAAGGTTCTTTAGATGATACGCCTGAGCCTATTGTCCATCTATATGGAAATAGTGTTGAAACTATTAGCCGAGGCCAAGAATTTGTAGATCCTGGTGCTTATGCACTTAGTCATCCAAATGCTCTAAGTAGTGATGCATCAAATTTAGTTGTTAAAACTGTATCCTCTGTAGAAGAAAATAGTTGGTCGTCCCAACCAGTTGGGAACTACACAATTTTATACTATGCGGTATCAGAAGGAAAGCGCGTAGGATTTGCCGCTAGAACAGTTATTATAGAAGTAGGCCCGACCTTGCTAGAGTTGTACGGCTGTTCGAGACTGTATATAGAATATCCAGAAGACGGTACTGTGCCTATATATGCCGGTGTGGACTATTCTGAAAGCGGTTCGCATATTACTAAAGATGCAGGCTATAATATTGAGGGATCTGACTACGATTTAAAAATATTTGTAAAGCGAGAAAGTGGTGGGAACTCGTATATTGTTACACCTGATAATATATTTTTTACAGGCGACCCGGATTTTAGTCAGACTTTCAATATTTACTACTCGGTTACAACTTCTTCAGGCGTTCAGAAACTAGCTATTAGAGAAGTTACTATGGTTAAGCCTGGAGAAACTGATGGAAGCATTTTATCTGGTTTAGCATTTCAAGAAGAATCTGATGACGGATGTGCAGATGTTGCGCCAATAACCTCAGAAGATACAGAATACGATGATTTGTTTGATGAACTTGGAGATGCTATAAATGACGATCCTGATTTAACAATTGGAGAGGATTTACCAGAGCCAGAAACTAATAATTCTCTAGTAGTTCTTTGTGCGGGAGATACTGCATATAATGGAAATATTTTTCCAAGTTCTTGGACTTCAAACCCTGGAAAGATTCCAGAAACTATTGTAGAAACTCATTATACACCCGCGAATCCCACGGGGTGGGATCTTTGGTGGAGGACAAAAACTGGTATGGTATTGCCAGGAGATACTGAGCAGACCGAATGGTTTGCAGAAAAAGGTACTATACCTTGGAGACTTCATAAAGTTCATAGCGAAACAAAAGTTACATACTCCTATGGACTGGGGGCTGGAGTAGTATTTTTTAGAAACCCATCAAAAGATTTTATATTTTCTACACTTGAACCATACTACGACGCTGCTGGAAATCGAATTGGTGATATATTCTACGGATTTTATGGCGCGCATATATTTACCGAAGAATATGGATGGACGACCAATCAAACTAAGAATAGTGGCACATTATTTAATAGTGGAACTTATTGGGGTAAATCAGCTAGTTCTGTTACCCGTGTAACACAAGAGCTCAAAGACCACCATATGGAGGTACTCTCATCAGGAGATCATCAATATACAGACGATGGACAACCCTTGCGCGTTCTTAGCGATCCAAACAGTAATACGCTAACCTCTGGTCGTTATGCAGGTGTTGTATTTAACTCGCACCCTTTATGGCATGCTTTTCAAATATCTATAAATACGCAAGATACAGGCACTGTTGCGGGTGAAGATGTTATTAGTCTTAGATGGTTTGATAGAGCTGGTGGGAGAGATGTTAGTTCTTATTGCGACTATTATATCCCCAATTCTGACCCTCCCACTCTTCCTCTATTTTGTAATACTACTCGCGATAATTATTTAGGGTTTGATGGTTTTAATCCTTATTCAGGTCATGAGTATACACCCGCCGGTCCTATTCCTGGATGCCTTGTTGAAGTTACATGGACCGATAATCCTTATTACAATACTTCACATCCTAATAATACAACTAATTACTCCAATATTCACCCTGGGTTTGATCACTTTTCGGCAGAATTCGAACAGTTTGTCTACTGGTTTTTAAAAGAAATTTACGAGGATGAGGTGCTCTATGTAAACAATAGGGGTGATCAAAGCTGGGTGCGCATTGATTCGGAAAACCCTACAATGAATAAGTTCACCGGTTTAAAAGGTACATATTCTTGGAATCATTGGAGTGTTGCGCACCTCAGTGGTGGTGGTGAAGTTACACAGTGGGGGCTTAGATATATCAGTAATTTTAAAGCAGGCACCCGAATAATAGAAGATGACCCCGATAACAGCTTGGACAGTCTACCTGCTGGTCAAAACTACTATAAAGGTCTCGCTGTCTGGGATAAATCTAGTGCAGGAAATGCTTGGGCAAATCCACAAGTTAATCCAGCTCAAGCGGTTCCGGTATACCCGCTAATATCCGGTAATTTAGACTATTCGGTACCTCACACAATTAATCCATGCACCCCACCTCCTCCATCCCTTCCTCTATTTTGTAATACTACAATTGATCCATATGAAGGATACGACGGAAATAATTCGTTCGCATACACACCGGGAGGCACCGTTCCTGCAATCCTTCTTGAAATTACATGGACGGATAATCCTTATCAAGGAAATCATACTTGGTCCTTGTATAAGTACTCCAACATCTCCCCGCATACCAACTATTTCGATATGCATGGCTCTGAAACTAAATGGCTTTTGAGAGAAATTTACGAGGATAAGGTGCTTTATATTAGTCTTAGTGGAGAGCAACGTTTTGTAACGATTGATCCGGGCGATCCTACAATGAATAAGTTCGTGGGTAGTAGAGGTACATATTCTTGGAATCATTGGAGTATGGCTTTCTACGAGGGTGTTCTTTATGGTCATAAATACCTTAGTAATTTTGAGACCGGTACTCGAATATTAGAAGATGACATTGATAACAGCTTGGGTAGTCTGGATCATTCAGGCCCGCATCAGGGTCAACAGTACTATAAAGGTCTCTTAGCCTTTGATAGAACCAATTCTTGTTGGGCGGATCCACAAAATAATCCCTCTAAAACGCTAAAGACATATCCGTACGGTGCTGTCGTATTCGATACTCCGCATACATACTTCATTAATGAAACAATTAATCCATGCACATAATGCCAAGCGATTGCTACACAATGAGAAAGCGGGGAGTATAAGGCGGTGAGGTTTTTCCGGATACCATCCTTCACCGGGATCGAAGCGCATCGCGATGACGCCGATCGCGGCTCCCTTCGTTTAGTCGAGGGTTGCTTACCGCACGGGCCGGGCGGTTTGCGTAGCGGTCCTGTGTGGAACAAGATCGGCGATGTTCAATATGTCGCGGATGGTGACCAAAATAAAATATCTTCCGCAGATGATGGATTAGGAAATTCTATAGTCTTTGTATCCCGACAGAACGAGGTTCACGATATAGCACTATTAACCACTGAACATACCGAGCTAGAATCTTTCACAGAGCAGGAAGAATTTACATTTGAAAATCCATCGCTTTATACCGCTGGTCCTGCAAATATTACTCCAATAGGTAATAAACTTTATGCCGTCGGAGACGGGAGTAATGGATCAATATTTGTAGGTAAAGGCCCGGACGATACTTTTGAAGTTTTTCCAGACGAAAGTTTATACAGTCAAGAATGGTCAAGGTTTCCAAAATGTCAGTTCTTTGTTCAAGGGCCTAAGAAAACAATCTTTGCAGCAGGCAATCCAGATAAACCATTAACCGTATACATATCAGAGCCTGCAGGCCTGACCTCTCCGTATCGAGATACTCCTTACAGTACTGAGGATACAACCTATAACCAGGGCGTTCTTTCGACCGTCGACATTTTAGGTTCGAATGCGAGCAAAATAACCGCACTTTCAACCAGAGGAGATCAAGTAGTAGTACATACGGACAAAGGATGTCATCTTCTATATGCACCAGCTCCAGACCAAGCAAATACCGGATATCGTGTTGAACAAGCACCAGCGACTAACTTCTCAGCAGCTGTAAATTCAAAAGTTGTTTCCCGAGCATCTGGATCATTGACATATTGGGTAGGGCACGACGGCCAAGTTTACAAGGATGAGGCCGCAAGTCGTGGGTCGGAGGACTTAAGAAGTCGCGCTGATGAAGACCAAGCAAACTGGAAAAGTAAGGGCGTATGGGAAGATGAATTACCTACAGACCTTACTAAATCTTTTGCTCTGTACTCCCCACAGACCGGGATGTACTGGTTCTTTGTAGAGTCCGAGGAAAAAAAAACTTTTGATCTAATTCCAAGAACCCCGTTGAGGGGGCCTAGGAATTTAATAGCTCGTATACTAGCCCCGTTTTTCGGACCAACAAACCTAGAGGCAGTAATCCTTCCGCCAGAGGTTGGGCCCACAAATTTAGAGGCTGAAGTTCTTCCGCCAGAAGTTGGACCAACAAACCTAGATGCAGAAGTTTTACCACCAACTGAAGGGCCTACAAATTTAGAAGCTTTAGTACTTCCGCCGGAGGTTGGACCTACAAATCTAGAAGCTATAATTCTACCACCAGAGGTTGGACCTACAAATTTAGATGCAGAAGTTTTACCACCAGAAGTCGGACCTACAAATTTAGATGCTGAAGTTCTCCCGCCAGAAGTAGGACCTACAAATCTAGAAGCTATAATTCTACCGCCAGAAGTCGGACCTACAAACCTAGAGGCAGTAATTCTCCCGCCAACTGAAGGTCCTACAAATTTAGATGCAGAAGTTTTACCGCCAGAGGTTGGACCTACAAATTTAGAGGTAGTAATTCTCCCGCCAGAGGTTGGACCTACAAATTTAGAAGCTATAATTCTCCCTCCAACTGAGGGTCCTACCAATTTAGAGGCAGTAATTCTCCCTCCAGAAGTCGGACCTACAAACCTAGATGTAGTAATTCTCCCGCCAGAGGTTGGACCTACAAATTTAGAAGCTATAATTCTACCGCCGGAGATTGGGCCTACAAATTTAGATGCGCTAGTACTTCCGCCGCAAGTCGGGCCAACTAATTTGCAGGCTGTTGAACTACTAGGTCCTTTCTTCGCTAATGTTGAAAATGTTGTCGGAGGGTGGAATTTAACCGGGTATTCTTCAGTAAAAAATACAGGTAACTGGACATCGTTTTTAAATTCCTACAATTTAAGAAATAATACTGGAACACCTGTGACTTTAAGTGTTCGGGCAGAAGTTGACAGCCAACTCGTTGACGCACATTTCCACAAAATATACATACCGCAAGAGGTTATATTTAATCCCGATATCGATGATCCTTACTGGGATTCTGTAAACCGTTGGTACTATAAATCTGAGGTTGACGGTTTAACATATAATCAAGATGCAACCGTTGAAATAATATGGGCCGCATCAGCCGTAGCTCCTTACTTAGGACCAACAAATTTACAAGCTTCTATACCCGACGATTTTACCCCTGAACCAGAAAGTAAATATATTGTCGTAGAAATATCTGAAGAGGGTACAAACCTTGATGACTTCAACGGTTGGCAAAGTAATGAGCTCGGATACAGCGATCCTGGAGGTTTACTCACAGTTGAAGAAACTAGATACCTTGGGACTACGAGCGAAAAATCCGGAGTAAAACACAATGTCGGAGCTCAAAGAATAGAAATCGGAGGGAGGAACGGGCATCTTAATTCCGTATATCATCCAGGAATTCTTGTAAGAAATGATAACGGATATTTTATGAATGGATCCGCTTACACCATGTCCGCTGTGGCTAATGAAGGTTGGTCGTTTACGGGCTGGGATATTAAGCACCTAAACACTACTCCAGAGTCTGAAAGGCTTGGTACTGCTGCGGGCGAAGTGCAAATTGTTAGTGGTGCTTTAGACAACCCTACAGATCTCACTCTTTTAGTAACTGACCATACAAACTATATAACCGTAAAAGCTGAATTTATTGACCTCGCCCCCGACGCTGATGAAGTGCCCGATCCCGGAAACAAATATAACTTAGAAAATTGCGAGTGTGTAAGCGATAGCGGGTCTGGATTGGGAGACTTTGACACGCTCCAGGAGTGCGAAGATTGGAAAGCAGCAACTACTTTTAACTGTGTAGACGGGGAGTGTGTAGAAGATGATATGCAAATGGGTACATATTCAAGCTGCGCAGATTGCCAAGCAGCTTGCGGATCCGGCGGGTCTGATCCATGCGATGACATAGCTTTCGATTATGATATAAATTGTACACACATCGGACCCGACATGGGCGTTAAAACTCAATGCGACTGCCAATAATGAACACAGAAAACGAAAAACCTAAGCCCGAGCCAGAGAAATCGAAAGGTCTTGGAGACTCAATTAAAAAAGTAACCAACAAGCTTGGTATAAAACAGTGCGGAGGTTGTAAGCGTAGGCAGGCAACTCTTAACAAATATTTCCCTTACAAATAATGAGCGATTCAATTGAAGCCGCGGCTAAGCCGTCAAAATATAAAGCCTACTGTTTTACCGAACGGAGTAGTTCACTCGCAGGGCCATTCCCGCTAGATGTAACCGCTCTCGCTATCAAGGACAACTCATCAGAGGTTTACTGTATTTCAGAGGAGAAAGAGATTCTTAAATCTGATCTCTTAGATTTAAACGATCCGGTATTTCAAAAAGTATCAGACCCTATAGATACAACCGCTAATTTTGATCCTTATACACAGACAGGAATTGTAGCCAATAAAGATGGCTCGTTTTTATACCGTGGAAAATATCTACCCAGTCCATTTACAGATGCAAGCGTAGGGAAGGGCACCATATCGGATCCTTTATGGTTTAAAGACTGCTACCTTTCGATCGCAGAAACAAACTGGATGCATTTCGGATCTGAATCAGCGGAGAAAGAGGTTTATCGAATAGACCTTTCGTTCCATACAAATTCAATCGGACATGCTTGGCTATATATTCAAAACGATTCAGGTAAAGTATCCGGGCAGTACAAAGGACCGATCAAAGAGATCGTAAAAGTATTTACCAATCTGCGCGGTCGAAGATTTAAACTTAAACTATTTGTAGCAACCCATGAAAATTATCCATGGGCGATGCGCGAAATGGCAGTTGGTTACAACATAGGAAAATCGTTCTAGCGATGCACAATGTCCAACGCGAGATCTATTGGATTGTCGTGATGGTCATGTTCTTCCTGGAGCGCGAAGCAATCCTAGACATTATGTTCATGCTCATAAAGCTGGCCATAATTTGGTCAGGCAGCCCATAACGCTTTGATCTTATCGTTAGCCATGACATCGGCGTAACTATCGTTAGTCGTACTTGCATCTGCATGTCTCAGGAACTTTTGAGATATGTAAATTCCTTCAGTCGTAGCTATATAAGATCCAAACAATTTTCTTAATTCGTGCAATGGACTGGATCGCTCCCACCCAATTGATCGAAGCTTTTTAATTAAATCGTCAAAGAGTACCCGTCCATAATCCGCTCGGGTATCAATTAATAAATCATCGCCCGACGCTTTATTCAAAATCGATTTAGCGATCACCTTGCTGCCAAGAGTAAAACCTTCATGCCCACCTTTCGGCCTGAAATCTCTATCCGCAGCCACAGTAATGCGAGCCCGATCACCGTCTAAATCAAACCATTCTCTACGACAATGAAATGCTTCGTTTCTACGCAACCCGAAATGTAAGCTCAATCCAAGCATCGTAAATATGTCGCCCTCTGACTCAGAAAATAGAGTAAATGTTTTTTCAATCAGATCTTCAGCTGGTAGATGGTACTGCTTTTTTAGTTTCTTGTAGAACTCTTCAGATCTAATCGCTTCAACGAATGCCATATCATAATCTTTGAATATACGAGGCCGGGCAAAGATAGCCTTAACCTGACGCATGAGACTGTTGACCGTTCGCTTACGACTTGCGATCTTTGACTCATCCCTAATGCCCGAAAGCGCTTGGTTTTTATATTCTCGGATAAAATCCTCGTCGATTAGAGACAGATCAAAACTGTCGTCCGGAACTTTTCCGATGACTTGTTTAATCAACCGAGTAATCGCCTGTCTATATCCGGTCAATGTCGTATCGGTAATTCCTGCGGACACTTGATTCATTTCTAAGGCCTCAAGACATTGGCCTAAGGTCGGAGGTTTAGGCTTGGTCAATGCGAATGCTTTTTTATTATACATCTCTTGAACCTCACGGAATGGGTGAAGGATCAAATGTGCTCGTATTTGATCTGCCAGATCGAGCGCTTTTGATTTGTCCAAACCGAGCGGGAAGTATCTGGATTTTCCAGCTACCTGGGCTTTATAATTCCACCCTCCGTTTTGGCTGCGTTTATATATTCGAGTGCCGGTTTTAGATTTGGCTCTCAGTGATGTACCTGATTTGTACCTGCGTGGTGTGTGATTCATATCACTACATTTTGTGTATTCTCTCATTTTGTCTAGGGTTTTTGCATAAACACCCTACAACTAGTGCTTTATATCAAATTTTGAATCCAGCGCGTCTACCAATTCCGCCATCCGGGCAAGTTGTTGATATTCAGCAAGTTGACAATGGTGTGTTGCAATGTTATACTGTTAAAAATGGCAATATGTACCTGATTTGTACCTACTGCAACAAAAATGGAGGGATTATGAAGGATTGGTTAGAAGCTCAAAAGGCTAGTGAAAATGATATGTTAAACGCTGTATCTTTGCAGGCAAAAGAAATTGCTGAGGAGTTAATTCCACAGGTTCGATTGTGTGCATTAGAGAATGAAATGACTGCCGATATTATTTTTCGGGTGCATTTCGAATTCGATAAGGCGAGCACTGATATCTGGTCGGAAGGAGTTGTTGAATTCCCCGCCAAACAATCGGTATCTACAGCTTTTAGAATCGATGCCGAAAAAGAAGAAGCAGAAAAGTCCTGAGCCAAGCAAGGTCCTAGAAAAACTAGGGCTTTCAGCAGATGAAGTTCGGGCGGCGTTTTCTTTAGAGACTCCAGAGTCTCAAAAGCCTAGGAAAAAAGGATACCTATTCCTGGCGGATCAAAAGAAAATGAAAAAGCGAATGCGGTTCTATTCAAATATGATCTTCGCTCGATTCGAGGCCGGTCACAGTCCAACTATCATAGCAGGCATTCTCGGGGTCTCCGAGGAAACCGTGCGTGTCCGCTTGCGTCGTAACGGCTATTTCTCCGTGCCCCGTTAATAAATCCCAACGATCGCGAAAGCGTTCGTACTGCCCAACAGAGTTTTCGGCAGTAGGGTAGAGCCACATGCTAACCGACTTAAGCTCGGGGCATGGAACGATGTACCAGATGTCAGGATCGACATGAGCTACAACAATATCGATGCGATCGCAATCGATCGCTTTCTTGCTGCTGTTCCCGGTGCCCGCGGTGATTTTATACCGAGCAGTCTTCCACTTTTTAACAGGTGTCTTAGTTCCTTTAATCTGAACCCGCAGAACTTCGTTTGCGTGATTCATGACAAGCATGTCCTGAGGCAACCCTTCCTCGATCGGACTAAAAGCGTGAAGCCCGTGCTCAAGACATTTGAGCACGAACCTCTGCTCGAACAAGGTGCCGAGCGCTTTCATTTCGGATTTAGCCATTTCCAAAAATCTTCCAGCCGTATTGAACTTGATCGCTACGACCTACCCAATCAAAGCCTTTTGATGTCATGTGACTCAACCCCCAGCCTAGCTTCTTCGGGTTGAGCTCCTTGAGAAGTACTCGATTATTTTCATTAGCCGATAGAACAACCATCAACTCGGAACAAGTACCTTCCCAGGCATCGTCCCCGAGCGTTGCTCTGAACATAGCCAGAATCTCGATGATGTGGCTGTAGCGACTATCGGCCTTCGCAATCGCTTCAAGGCCCGGATTGATGTATGCTTGGACTCCAAACCGTACGTCAAAGCGCTCTTGTGGAATCTCGTAGTCCAAAAGCCAACGGGCAAAGGCCGGAAGCTCTTTGGATATGACATCCTTAATACCGGGAAAGAAATCATACCCGTCACGGCATTTGAAGACCATGAGTTTGTCCTTAATGCTCATGTCCAAATCAGGGAGAAGGCGCATCGATACCGGGTCATCATTCAGTGTGCAGCTAATCCGTCCGCGCCAAAATACACGACCCGACTTCTTGAACTTACCATTGATCAGAAAGGTGTCATTCGCGATGTGCTCCTTGAGCTTTGCTGTAAAAGCTGTGTGCATCGCATTACTCGCGCTCGGAGCCTCGTCGTCAACGAGCCAAGCACCATACTCAAACAAATGCTCAGTCCATTCTGATTTACCGGTTAAATAATCTGATGCCTTGATCCCGCCACCAAATAACTTTCCAAGAACCTGCGTATTGAAAAATGTTTTTCCGCAGTTCGGAGGACCAACAAGGAAGTGTGCATGCCCACGCTTAGGCTTTCCAGCGTGAGCGTTCGAATAAGAATAGGCTAACCAATCCAATTCATGATTAATCTGCTCCTCACCTAGCATGTAATTCATCCACTTCCAGATCTCGGGGAAATCCTTTTCGGGAGTAACCTCAAAATCGGTTGGGGTAATAGGTTGTACCCTTGCCGTGTTGAAATACCTACGGTTTTCATGAGTTACAATCGGGCTCTTAATAAAACAAAAAGGAAGACCCGCCTCTACTCGTTTGCCAGTAATGATTGAGTGCAATGCTCGCTTGCTCTCGGATACATTCTCGCTCCGTCCAGGTCGTGAGCTAAGATCGTTTCGACATTGGAGGTCTAGAAGACATTCTTCCTTATTATTTACAAAGAATCCACCAGACCCGTCCTGAACATAGTAGTTTTTTCCATCGAACCAATAGCCATCAATCGCTTTACCAATCCGTCCAACTTCAAACTGACGAACAAATGCAGGGCTCAGAACCTCGCTCCATGTATAGAAACCTTTCGCCATGTTGAACACTTGCATGCCTGTATCCCTGACGATCGCAGAATTAGTAGTCTTGTGCTGTCCGCCCGGATCCCAAAAGGTGGGTCCGCGAGAGCCTTCCACAAATTCTCCAGGCCATTGATGATCAGGCCAAGCCCGCTCGACCTCTTCGAATACGGTGTTCAATGGAATCTCAGGACCTTGTCCACGAAAGTCAGCGGATTTAGATGTTTCATACTGCCAGAAATGTAGCATGTCTGCACTGATCCGTGACTTCGGACTGACAGGTCTCCAATCTCCACCATGCAGAAGATAATGCTGCTTCTCAAAGTTTCCTAGATCAAAGCCCCGAGCAATCGCGTCCCGTCCCTCAAGCTTCAGTTCTTTGGCCAAACGCTTCAGGAATCGTGTATTGCTCTGAGATCCATGCATGAACAAGGGGGACTCGAAAAACCAAACCGCATGAATTCCACCCGAATAGCTTCGGCTGATATAATTGACTGGATATTCATGATCGATCAATCGACGGACAATCTCTTCAAACTGTTCATCCGTAAATCTAGCATCCCAATCGGCTGATACCCCGTGCAAAAATCTGACCGGGTTATTGCTCGATACTCGCTGGTTAGGGTCAATCCCTTCACAGGTACTATAAGCTAGATACCTTGTGCTCGGCCTGGCCGCCCATTGTTTATATTCGTTGCTATCCCTAAATTCTGGGAGCTCAAAATCAACCTCCCATGGTTTGCGCTTTGATACTTGGCTAGCGCTTAAATTAGGTATTGTAAATAAGTCCATATGTTTCCACCTCTTCGATTTTGCTGTCTACTTCCAATTCTAGATCGGTCTCGTAGCAGCTTAAGTTATTAATTGTTCCGTGTATAAAATTCTCAGACACTCCCGCCTCGGATATGTGAGTATCATTGTTCTCGTCTAGTTTAGTCCGCCTGACTTCAAGAATTGTACCGCCGATCTCTCGGATAAACTCAGCCTCATTATCGAAGCGTACATCATCGATCACCGTTTTTACATGCGGGTTTATCCGTCTTCTCATCGCGGTAATCCACACATCCTGAGCAATCATGTTCCTCGCAAATTCAGTACCTAGAAGTTGCATGATTTCGCGTGGGCTCTTCCCATACTCATCAAGCTTGATTTCTTTTAATACCGGATCATTAAGCTCAGAATCACGAAGACCCATAGCTCGAAGCATGTCTTTAATAGGACTTGCAAAGCTAAGAACTTCGTATCCGTATTTGCGTTCAAGTATTCGTGCGACAGAACTTTTTCCGCACCCTTTTCCACCAGCTAACCCTATAATCATTTCGTGTACTCCTTTGAGATGATCGCATCGCTGCTGAGTGGTACATCTTTCATCCACTCCGGCCCGGTCATCATGATTTTTTGAATTTCGTTTTTTATCTCCTCAGCGTTCTCCTCTTCTACCTCAACGACGACTTCATCATGAACATGCAAAACAACGTCATACCCACCATCGTAGAGATTTTTTAGAATGAACCCGAAGCAGTCCCTCGCAAGCGCTTGGACAGAATTTTGAAACAAGTTAGCACCGTACATTTTTGTCCGTCTGATGCTTCCCTTCTGAGTTGCACAGGTAACTCCGTCCGGTTCATGACGACAGCGGAAATAATTTAATGTCCGTCCGCTCGGGATTTCTATTTTAAAATCATCACCTTCATTAGCAGAGGTCTTCAGACGCTTATCTAAATTCTTCCAAGAGGATGTAATCTTTGGGTTTTTGTCCCGGAAATCTTGAACCTGAATGTATGCATTAACCCATTGGCGACGCTCGTCTGCACTTAAGTTAGAATAGGCCGAGAACTTACCCGGCTGATACTTCTTGGCAAATTCCTGGAATCTTAATTCGTCCTGACGGCTGAAGCTGGAATCTAGAATCTGGGTCTGTCCATATGCCTTAACTGTCTCGGCAAATTTAAACCATCCACTCCCGTATCCAAGTTGAAGAACACGAACCTTAGCCAAAAGATAGAGCTCGGGATCTTCATCCTTTAATTTTCCACCAGTCCATCCCATTGTCTGACGAGCGTGCGCTTCATACGGGCTCATGCCTTTGGACACGAGCTCAAGGAAATCATCATCGCCAGCGAGGAATGCAGTCAATCTCGGCTCGATTTGAGATAAATCAGATATGACTAAGGTCTTTCCTTTGGCCGGGGATACGACATTACGAATGTTAACTCCGTATTTAGTATCCCGTGGCATATTCTGTACATTGAAGCCGGCGTCACCTGACCATCTTCCGGTAGCATCTGCTCCGAAATATTTCAGATTGTAACTCATGCGACCTTCGTCAGTTAATCTATCCTTAACAGATTTGGTCCTCTGCAAGTGCATGTTTATGCGATTATAATTTTGCATGGCGGATACAAAGGTGAGCTTGTCTCCATGCTCTTTGATCCAATCGGCTAGCTCTTCGCTGTCCTTGGCGAGGCTCTTAGGAGGTTCTACACCAGCCTTGCGGCACTCAATTGCCATAGCTTTCTTAGAATAGACAACATACTCCTTCTTGGTATCCGGATCGATCTCTCCATACCATGGAAGACTGGTCTTAGCCTCGAATAAATGTCCTTCTAATTTATCTACTCCGTCTTCTACCTTTCGTAGATCAACAGGCAATCCGCGATAAGCCATTGTCCGTGTTTGATGGGACAACAGTCTTTCGGTCTCAGGCCAAAGGGGCCAAAGCTTTTCCCAGATTTGATATGTATATTTCGCATCGTCCAATGCGTATTGAAGGACAGCTTTGCTTTCATCCATGGCAATCATGTCATCCCATGTCTTACCCTTCATGTTATTGCGGACCTCTTTGTCCATGGATACGCCAAGGATTTCCTTAGCCGAGCCCTTTAGGTTTCTTTGATATTGAAAATATACGCACATATCTGCCGTGCAGACCCATGAAACATCAATGTCGGGTATGATCCCGAGCTCCTGGCAACGCTCAAAACAGCGCTGATCGAATGATGCGTTGTGTGCGATAAAAGTATAGCCTTCGAATTTCTTCCAATCCTTAAATTCATCGGTTCGCCCGACATAACTATGTTCGGGGCTCCATATTGAAACTAGATAGGCATCGAATTCTGGGTGATGCACGTACTGGTAGGTGCTACTACCTTGGATGCTATAGTCCTTCGAATAAAAGGTTTCAAAGTCTAATGCTGCAAATTTTTGTTTACTCATTTGTGGTGTGATTTGGTGTGTGGTTAAAAGCTCCGCGGTGTGGGAGGGCAGGGGATTGCCCCGCCCTCCGTATTCTCACACCACATGAGATTAGCTGTCCTATGAATCAGCTAAAATCCTTGAGCCATTCGACGAACTTTTTGTCGTGTCTAGATCCCTTGCGAAGCTTAGGAGCATGGACGACATTGTTCCCGGCTTTTACCTTTTGAGTAGTAAGCTGGAACGATCCGACATTGATGCCGTCACGATAATACATTTTCGCAGCCGTAAAGATAGGTACCGCAGCATGCTTATATGCAGTTCCTTTAATTCTCCAGATTGCGAAGGCATAATTATTCCCGTCGAATTCGAATGGAAAGTTAGTTGGATCCTCGCCCTTAATGCAGACAAGTGCATCAGCGATTGGTTTCCAGCTCGCCGGTGTGCCATCCGCCCAGACGAAGGTAGCTTCCGGATCTGCTTCGAGTACCTCAGCCTTGCTGTTAAAGATCCGTGGAATCTCGCCGGAATCCCATTCGATATTCTCTTCGAACATCTTACCGATCCGGCAGACAGTAATCTCTACATCGCTCGTTCCATCACTAATATCGAACTCGCCATCGAGAACGATGGTTCCTTTCTTGAATGTCTCAGACAGCGCGCCAACACCCTGAGCAATTTGCAGCTTAGGAAAGCTGATATCGCTAGCATCGAAGTCACCCACCAATCCCGCGCCGGGCTGAATCGTCAATGATGCAGTAGGACTGCCCTCAATGATGTCACCGCTCGCGTTTGTTAATGCAGTCTCTTCGGACTGCTTTTCTGATAATGCTGTTTTAGCCATTTTATATCTCCTTTTATTATTTGTTATTGTATTGTATGTGAAATGTTATACACGGAATTCAAAACTAAAGGTTTCTACTTTTCCGTAAATATGGACTCCGATCCCGATCCTCTTCTGCTGGCAATATTCCTGACTCTTCAAGGCTCGATTCTATAGTGCCCCGAGCGGTCTTCTTTTCTCCGCGAGGTAATTTCTCTGAGTATTTCTTAGCAAGCTTCGGAAGGCTAATATCGCAAGCATTCATGAATTCATCAGGGCTGAGCAAATGTTCAACCGCATCGTATGCACCTTGAGTATCTTCAATCTTCAAGCTAGCAGTTCGATAATGTAGATCGTACCCTGGAATCTCTTCACCCTGTTCGACCGCCAATTTTGTTGCCTGTTTCTTTGCAGCAGCCTGCCATTTATCCACAACCTGTGCGACATTGAGCATCTTGGCTAGGACGACAGGATTCTCAACATTTTCCGGGCTGTAACTATCCCATAGGCTCATCTCAAAGTCTTCAACACTCGCGCTATATTTCTTAGCCAATGGAAGCATCTTTTCAGATAGGGCAGGGCATGAAAGTTTGTGCTTACAGTACCTACAACCTTCGGTATTAGGTATCGCTTCGGCGGTCTCAAGCTCGGCCTTTTCAACTATCATGTTTATGCGCAGTCGAATATCTTCCATGTCCGAACGGCTATAATCATGAGTCAATACCTCATCACGGCGCGGTATTATAAAATGAACCGTAGCAGTCTGTAACTCTGGGAATTTATCCATGACCCCAAGAAGATACGCCTGCCCCTGTATGTTCACATCAGCATCGTCAATTTCTCCAACGCCGAATTTAAAATCAACCAAGTCAACATGAGTACCTTTAATGATTACTCGATCAACTGTTCCAAATATCTTGTCGCTACTCATACCAAGCCTCCAGGTTATCTTTTAATAATCTCATTAATTCTTTTTCCATTTTGAATGCGTACACAGGTAGCACATCGTCAGGAGTATTAATATAAAGCCCGTCAACGCGCCGTATAATCCCAGAAGCCAACACAGGACTTCGATCAAAGAGAAGGACAAGTCGATATCCATCGTTACTCTCCTCCATGACGAATGGTTGTTCGTAATTCTTTATAGATATCATCTGCGGCATCCTCCAAGGGTTGAATATAATCAAGGCAGGATACGACCAATCGAATCTGCTCGTCGTTTAAACCATCCATATTTCCGGTCTCTGCAGCCGAGTGAAGCATCGTACCTTCCTCAGCAAATATGTTGGTCTCATTACTGCTTCTATAGCTAGGGCAGATCTCTACATATTTTAATGTGCTCGGCCCGAGCTCATGATGTTCTTCAGGACTGCTCACTATTAAATACCTCCGATATTGCCCAGTCATTGGGGATTATTTCTTGGTCGACAGTCACAGGATGAAAGCCGGCGGCCACAAGCAAACCTTTCACAGCAATTAAGACCTGATCAAGGGCACAGTCGTCTGCGATATCCGCACTAAATTCAGCACCTAGATTCTCAATTGTTATCTTCATCGCTCGCCTCCTCCTTATCTCCGTACTTCTCAACAAACTCCTCAAGCCCACGACGAATAGCGATCTCAGCATATTCATCATCGGTAGCAATCTCTTTACCCCATGATACGAGCATGGCCTTGGTATCATCCTCCATTTCAAGGTCCATATGGGTGTACATTTCATCCCAAGTCTTACCAATTCGAATGACCGGAAGATCGCCCTTCATGATCTCTGATAACTCCGCCTTTTTTTCCGCATCCATAGTCATCTATTTAGCCTCCCCGTCTTTGTCGCGTTTACTATCTATTGCTTTAGCCAGCATTAAAAGCATGCCGTGGATCTGTTTAACCTCTTGCTGCAAATGCATGATTTGAAGTTCTTGAAAAGCAGTATAAGTAACCGCGCTATCTCGCTCGGGTTTAATCTTTTCTTCGTGCTCGGTCATCTCATTGATGCGAGTCCGTAGCTCTTCAAGCTGCTCCTTGTGCTCGTCAGGTAATTCGCTCAGGGTATCTATTACCCGGTTCTTACTCTCGACTAATAATTCATCCAAGCCAACTTCTTCAGGCTCTTCAGATGGTTCAAAAAAATCTGGATTAAATCTCATAATGGTGTGTGGGTTTTTAGGTTTTGCCCAGTTGCAGCCGGGCGATTTGTTAAGTGTTATACATATGCAGAACAAATGCAATTATAAAAATGGTCTTTCTAAAGGTTTTTCTTCTTTGGCCAAAAGTCGACGGCTGAAGGTTAAAAGTTTTTTAATTAGGTGGTATATTTTATATTTCATAATTTAATAATGGAGCTCCCAATCAGATTCGAACTGATGACCCCATCCTTACCATGGATGTGCTCTACCAACTGAGCTATGGGAGCGAATTTAAATTTGGTGGAGCCAGACGGGATCGAACCGACGACCTCCTGAATGCAAATCAGGCGCTCTTCCAACTGAGCTATGGCCCCAAGGTGTTTCATGATATCAGAAGTGCAGCAAAGTGCTATAGGATCGGGTTGAGCTCATCATCATTAATGAGATCTAAATTATCGAGCTTACGCTTAACCAATTTGCAGACGCGCATCTCAACTGTTCCTTCCGCAAACACAATCTTTTGAACAGCAGGACTCTTAGCTCCGGCTCGATGAATCCGTCCAAGAGTCTGTTTGAAATCAATCGCAGAAAAGGTAGGGGATATCAAAGATACCCGAGGATGATTGCCATTTATATCGTGCAAAGAAACGCCAGTTCCTCCCGCTTGAATTGTACATATCATGATTCGGGCAGCATCATTTTGAAATCCTAAGCATTGAAGCTCACGCTCAGTCTCTGTCTGTCCGCCATGAATCATTCGAATTTCACACAGACCAGCAAGCCGACGAAGCAAAACTTCCATGGTCTCACGAAAATTTACAAAGATTGCTACGCTATTTCCAGACTCATACGCATCCCGGGCAAGCTCTTCAAATAATGGAACCTTTAACAATTCAATTTCCTGACGAGCACGAAGCTGAGCAACCAATGGATTATCAGTATCAGTATATTTCTTACCTTCGAGCGCAGTTAATTCAGCCTTCAAATCACTATAGATCAAATCAATGTCAGAACGGCCGGAAATATCATATCCCTGGGCAATGATATTAGAATTAGGAAAGGCACCGGGGGGCAGGTCTGCAATTTTGATCCTGCTCCCCCGAGCACCATTCTTATATATATGATCATGTAAGCGTTTGAGAACTGCTTTGGATCCTTTGAACTCAAGGCCTCCAAACAATCCACGCTTACAACCATTTTTAAGCGACCAACGCCACCAACCCTTATCATCATGCAGATCGAGAACATAACCCAGTGCTCTCATCTCTGTAGGATTGGTACAACTAGTCGCACCTAGACAAAGTATATTTAAGCCAGCACGCTTTGCCGCTATCATCATCTTTGCATTCTTGGATTTATTCCCTTTGCATCGATGGTCCTCATCAAATATGACCAAGGCCTTCTTGGGATTAAGAAGCCATTTAGACCCGTCATAAAACTCGGTACTTCCACGAATCATTTTCTCGTAGGTATAGGCATGCTGATCAGTAGGCTCATAGCCATAGCTAAGCATCGTATCTTTCCAGCTCGGGACAACGGACTTAGGACAAAGGACGAAGGGCACAAGCCCCATCTTCTTAGCCAAATAAAGCGCGACAAAGGTCTTACCGGTTCCGGTATCAGATCCATCCTTAGCATAGCCATGATTAAGCAGCGAAGTCATTAAGACTTTCGCATGAAAAATCTGCCAATCAAATAGAGTCGGGGTAGTAGACTGTTGGGTCATCGCCTTTATGTTCTGTTAATCCGTTTATCCAATCCGACTCCTCTAAATCCTCGCGCATATTAATGCTTCGAATAAGCCGCCATAATTTACGAAGCGCAGCCTCTTCAATCTGACGAACACGCTCACGGGTAACTCCCATGACGGTGCCAATCTCTTCAAGAGTATAGCTGCGATTCTCATTAGGTTCGTACAAGCTTTCACTACCATCTTTCTCAAGCAGTGTACGCTCACGAAGCATGAACTCGCGCAATCGCTGATCAGCATCGGTAGCATCGAAATCAAATTGAGATTCAATACGAGCACGCAATTCATCCTGAGATTTAGGCTGCGGCTTGGGCTTGGGTTTTTTGGTACGCTTTGCGGAGCCTTTGGACTTCTTGCATGATGATTTTGAATTCTTCCGCCGGTATTTCTTTCGTAGTAAACCGGCATCCGCAAGAAGGGCATGAACGACGTCGTCGGGTATACCGCTTATTGGCTGGCCGACGGGTTTCTTTGGTGTATGTATCTGTTCCACACTTAGGACAATTCATTGGTTATACCGTACGCTCTTGAAAGCGTGTGCTCCCTTTACGAATCTCGCTACGAATGTAATCGAGATCAGCAGGACGAGAAGATACAAGCGCCCGGTCAGCATCGACATAAAGCGCGCTCCCCGAGGTTGCCTTTTTTAATCGAGTCTCGAACGCATTCATGCGATCAAGAAGCCCTTCCACTACAACCTCTAGTTGTTCCATTTTATTTTCTAATATTTCCGCCGACATTTTCATTTTATATTTCTATTTGTAATTTTTTTGGTGATTGAAATCTATGCAGGGCGCACGATCATTATCGATGATCCGTGCCATCTGCTTATAAACTTCGGATACATGCTCCGGGCCTTTGGCCGATAGCTCGTCAAGCCAACGCTCCAAGCGCATGAGAATAAGGTTATATTCCCGATCGGTATAAAGATCCTCGCTCATGCCGCATCGATGAGATTCATGACCTCATCATAGGATTCTAAAACATTGACCATCTCAGGGCGGACAACCTTAGCAGTATCAAGCATGGCTACAGGCATGCCCGAAAATATTATTGTACTCTTTACTCCAGCCCGATTCTTATCCTCCGGGATATTGACCGGCAGGACCATGGCAATATGCCTCGGGTTGACAGCCAAAGGTCGTTGGCTGGAGTTCGTAAGCTTTATGAATTTTTCTGTCATATGGTGTGTGGGTTATTGATTTTAAGATCCCCGGTTGCAGCCGGGGCATGCCTCATGCATGTTCCACCAATGTATACACAATGTTATACACCAGTCAAACAGTTATTCAAAAAAATGTTAGTGCTCCCTCATTGATACACAAATAAGTTTATCAATCATTTTTCTAACCTTTGAGGCGCAAAGGGCCGAAGCCCTTTATCTAAGCGGAATCCCGACGAGCAATTCGTTCAATCAATCCGGCACGGATGCCCGAGGATAATAAATCAACCTCAGAAAATACCTCGCTGCCGTACTTAATAAGCTGCCCAGCAAGATCATCATCAATCTCCAATTCCAAATGATATGGACGAGGAGCCCCATCCTCATGATCAATCCGGATGACATCAATTGATCCAACAATCTCATGCCCGGTACGCCCATCTATTCTAGACTCTTCTACTATATTATCGTTCATAATTTAAAAATACATAGATCGGCGTGTCCTCCCCGACATAAGCCCCATCTATATTATACCAAAAATAATCCACCGCATCCTCATGCGTCATATCATCGCGGACAACCAAGGTCTCTATCATAGCATCCGCATCATAGATCGCTCGGTCCTTCGAATCCTTGCCAATTAGGCAGCTATCAAATCCATCAGCGGTAATCATAAAATATCAGCTAGAAACATGGAGACTATTAATACGCAAAATAGAACTGCCCAGAGCTCAAGCATCGCGATTCAATTTCCAATCCATGATCATTACAGCATCCGCATTGGCGTTAGTAATTTTAAGACCGGGATATAATCGCGCAGCATTATCTTTAATCGTACGCTTGCGATCAGTATATCCCATCTTAGGCTTCAACCCCCGCAAGCCTTTCTGCCATTCCCGAGGCTTAACTAATTCGACCGGAAAGCGACGAGCCCGCAATGCTCCAACCAAGAATCCAAAATTATACCCAAGCTTAAATGAACTAGCATTACTAGTCATAGAGGAAACATAGGCCGGTACGTCTTCGACAATCGCAGTATATCCAGCGGGATTTATAGGATCCAAAAATTCTAAGAACTCAGTCTCAGTCCTCCAGGCATATACAGACATATCATCGCTGTTAGGCGCAAGCCATGCCCATCCACCGGATACGCCTGGGTCAAAGGCCAACAGCCCTCGGCCGGAGGTCATTGGTCGCGGAGGTATAAGGTCACTGCCTTGCGCACAAGTTGACTAGGTGTAGTAACCTCAACTTCTGCCTGCTTCTTCAACGCTTCCACTAAGGAGGATTCAACCCGTATATTTAACTGCGTATCTTTCGACATTCAACTGTTATACATTACATAGTCATTGTTATGCAACTGGTTGGAATTGCACTATTCAACAGGGATGCGCTAGGTGTAGTACAGTTAGTCAATAAATATTTTGCAAAGCACTACATTTTGTGTATACATTGTTATACACCACACACCCTAATCCCTATGAAAAATACAAAAAAAAGTAAAAAACCCCCCTCAAAATCGCTCGGTCTAGACCGGGAGCATAAAGACATAACCTGTGCCGTAAGACTTCCAAGGTCGATGTACGAGGCCTTAGGTCAATGCGCGAAGGTCGAAAATACTTCGCTCTCGGACGTAATTCGCGAGGCTCTGGTCGAAAAAATGAGCCAAGTCGAAGAGAAGGAAAGACAGCGTGTTTTAAAAGAGGCTGAATACGAGGCGCGACTCCGTGAGCTTGGTGTTGACCCTCGGAAGACAGCCTGAGGCCTTTTAGGCCCCTTCCTGCGCCTCGAACCGGTGTTCCCGTCGATATGTGGACAGGTACAGGTTCGAAAGTCTCAGGTCGGAGGTCGGAGGTATCAAATATGGTTCCTACTCGAACCTCGAAAGTAAAAGCATTTTCATAAGTCGTTGATAATCAACATAGCTACAAATGCAATATGGTTTTATGGTTTTATATTTAATATTCTATAGAAAGTATATATTATATATAGGGGAAGGAGGATACCCTCCCCGGTGGGGCTCCCCCAGGTCACAGGGTAAAACATAAACCATAAACCATAAAACCATATTTCTTTCGTAAGTACTTGAATATCAAGCACTCGTAAATATGGTTTCACTTTTTTGAGGCGGTTTGATACCATATTTGGGCAAAATAGAACCCTAAGCTGGTATATTTACTTAAACCAACTAAGTTTGGATTTAGCGACCATTATGAGTGTGGTCGGCCAATCGATATGTGGTAATTTTGAGTAAACTACCAAAACATAGCCGTTATCGTGATCCGCAAACACATGAGTATGAGTTGCGAACTCCGGCTTTTGACCTAAGTCCACTTACTTGCGTTTTTTAGGAGCAGCCTTTTTCTTTGGTCTGGAAAAGCTTCTATTTTTGCTTTTTGAAACGACTCTTAGATTCTTTGATCTATTGTCTGCGGTGTTTCGATTCTTATGATCGACATCTTTGCCGTCACCTTTTCGAGCACGCCCAGCTTTTACCATTTTTGACCTCGCACTATTTCGCTGAGCCCTTCGCTTCTTTTGCTTTGGTTTAGCGTGGTACGTTTTGTACTCTTTCTTATAGTTCCGTGGTGCTGGCATGTTATACATATTCGAGCAATGTTCTACTAGTATCAATCGAATGTGCGCCGAGTGTATAACATCGTTGAATTGCTTGTTAACACTTGCAACTACTAAACTTTAACTCATTTCCTTTGACCTATGAAAAAGAAACCATCGACTTCGGATGTTATCCGGGTCTCCGTAACAATGGAGAGAGAGTTAAAGCAGAAATACGCCCGGCTTGCTGTTGAACTCGACCTTTCATTCTCTCAATTAGTGCGTTACTCCCTTCGCCGTGTTGCCGATGGCTTTGAGGATTTCAATAGCATTGAAAAGCGTAACAGAAATCAAGCTGATGGACATGATATGTCCACCTAACATGATATAAAAAGATGGGGCCAAGCCTGCAAGCTTGACCCCGTGCATCAGTCTAACCACACACCATATGTTGCTATCAGATACAACCCCCGAAATAGTTTGTAAAATACCCCCCGTCAACCGCATTCGATCGGCTAGCAACTATCATACATTTGCTGGGGGTCACTGCCATTGGCTAGCAACTATCATGCATTTGCATGGTATTGTCCAAATATACAGCTCTCAGTAAGCCAACCTACCATTACAATATGTGATCTGTATGCTGTGTGGGTGCTGGGTTGTTGCTTGGGTTTGGTATGCTGCGTTCGTTGCCGTGTTGCTAGATTTCATATTGTGAAGTTCGAGGCATTGGGTCTCGGGCAAGTAACCAAATGTAACCATGAAAATGTGTAAAAATAAAATGCAAAGCCTACAAACAAGTAGACCAAAAGGTACCTTCAAAATTCGTGACACACATCCCACAGATCCAAACTACATCTTTATAGCTTGGAGAGCAGACCGTAGATATAACGAATACTGGAGACTAAAAAGTAACAACCACCTAACCAAAATAAGCGATCGTTACAAAAACAGAATTCTTCAAACAAGTACACAAACAAATAAACCTATAGGTACTTTCAAACGCAAAGACCCTCATCCAACTGTACCAAATCTTTTCTTCCAATCATGGAACCACAAAAAAAATCAAGAACGCTGGGCTACACAAAAAACATTAGATCACGAAGATCAAAGAAAATCTAATTGGGTACAAAAAATTGGAAAAGAAAAGAAAAAAGAAAAATATGCAAACGACCCAAAATACAAAGAACATATTAAAGAAGTTAGTAGAAGAAACAAAGCTAAACCAAAAAACAGAGCCCAAGCTAACAAAACAGAAAAAAAGCGTAGACTTAGACTTGGTAAAAAACATCTCCAAGCCGTTCAAAAAAGAGCAATGGCTAAAAATCCAGAACACTACCAAGAAATGGCTAGGATCAATTCTCTTAAATATAACTACAGAAGAGGGGTTAATAATCGTATATTAACTAAAAATCAAAAAAAAGAAATGCGTGTAGTATATACTCAAGCAAGACGCATATCTAAATGCTTACAAATACCGTTCGATGTAGATCACATAATACCACTAAGTAAAAGCGGTCTTCACGAACCTACTAATATCCAACCAGTACCGTCTTCATGGAACAGATCTAAACAAAACAAACACTGCGAACCTTGGACTGCCTGGCAACAAGCCGCATAACCAACCACACACCATAATGACATACGACATATTGATACTGATCATACCGTGGGCCTTCGCTCTCTACATCATTAACTAACCACACACCATCATGAAAGAACTACTAGAAGAACTACAAACACTTCAAGCCCGCCTCAAAAATGCAGGTGGAGGCAAGATCACTATCACATCAACCAACTTCGACATCAGGCTAGGACCTGAACATGAATAACTAACCGCACACCAAAATGCAAATAACACTAACACCGAATCTAACAATGTCCGTAATAAACGGCGGCAGTAGCTACTCAGACCACAACTCAGTTGAAATAGGATTCCCAAGCAAAGAAATTCCGGAGCTAAATCCATACAAAGTAGGCGATGGTGATCCAAGAGAATCAGTCTACTCCGATGTACCGCTAAGCGTACTTGCACTAATAATCAACAAATACCACACACCATCATGATCGACTATAAAAACCCGCAAAAATTCACTCGCTCAGTAGGCGAGCTCACAGAATTCTTGCTATGGACAACCGTTACTCCAGGTAAAAAATCATCAACCATAACACCCAGATTCAACAAACTTATTGAAGAAGAGCCTGCAACTAGTGTTATACGCTCGCATGGCAATCGTATACGCTCGTTACTCAAAAAAAATGGTATCGGTCAATACGAACGCTTAATCAAATGCTGGCAAACTATCGGCTTTGGCGAGCTTGATGGCGTACGCATTCGATCAGGTGACTTCCTTCGAAATGCGACCAGAGAGCAGCTAACTATCATCCCCGGCCTAGGACTCAAAACTGCATCCTTCTACATGGTAAATACCAGACCCTGGGCAGAAGTAGCTGTTCTAGATGTACACATACTTCGCTGGCTTGCTCGAGAATTCCCCAAATATCCAGTACCTGAACAAACGCCTCAAGATCCAGACGAATATGCTCGTCTTGAAGCTATGTTCCTAGGTGCTTCATGCAAATTCAACATGTCTCCTGCAGATCTTGACATCGAACTATGGAAAGAATCCGCAGCAGCATAAACAACAACCAAATAACTAATAAAAATCACACACCATATGCATCGACAAAAACTACTACAACTACTCAAAAGTTTCGGATCTAAAATCTTTTGGGTGCAATATATAAAAGTAGATGGAACCTATCGTGAAGATAATGTCAGACTATCTGTACGCAAACATGTCAAGGGTAAGGGCAAGAGCCCAAGCAAACCAACCAACGACATCATTACTGCGTATAGAATGTTCAATATATCTGGTCATGAATTCACAGGATATCGTCCATCAAATAAACAATATTTCAGCTTAAAACTGTCAAATATTGTTCAAGTAAAGTGTGGTGGGCACACTTACAAAATCGTTCCCGAACCAATCAGAGATCTTATTGATCTATCTGATTCGTTCAAAACCGTAGATGACAATGTCATCGCAATATCAGCATAAAAATAAACACACACCATATAACAAATGAAAATAAATAAATCACACGCAGTCGACTACGAGACTATCATCCAATCAGCAACGCCCCAAGCTACCAATACTTGGCGTCCTGTACCTCATTCAGATGTAATGAATACGGTTATTGAAGAAGCGTTACACCGTGATCTCAATGTTCGTGAGATCAAGTATCAACTCGTTGATGTCTATGACAAAAAAGTACGCCAACCATATCAAGATATGTTCGCTACCATGTTCATGGAATCCAGTAATGGATCCTTCGAAAACATGCTTGGTATTCGTAACAGTCATAACCAACGCTTCGGTGCCGCTGCCTGTTCAGGTTCCCGTGTCATCGTATGTAGTAATATGATCTTCTCTGGTGAACATATTATCAGCAGTAAACATACAAAAAATGTACACGCTAACTTTAATAACCGTGTATCAAGTATGTTCGATAATATTATCAATAACTGGACCAGTCAGGAACATAGATACGACGGTTACAAAGATACTACTATCAGCAATAATGAGGTATATCGAATCGTTGGTGAAGCCTGTCGTAACAACCAAGCAATACCAGCCGGTAAACTTAATAAAGTAATTGATGAGTATGAATCACCATCTCACGACGACTTTGAACCTGGTAATGCATGGTCGTTGTTCAATGCGTTTACGGAAATATATAAGGAATGTCCAACCAGTATTGCAGACTCTGCAAAGCGTGGCATAGCATTGCACAGTATATTCGATACTCATTGTTCAGATGCAATCGAAACTCGTCAGCCTGAAAAACTTCAAACCTTGCTAGCGTTAAATTAACCTACGGGTTGCATTAAAGATCCTTAGCAATCGTAAAAAACATACACCTGCCGAGATCGCAGAAGCTAATAGCACTGCTGAAATCTATAACTCGTTGCGTATCTGCCCAAAGTGCAAACAACGCATCGTTTACTACGAACAATACAAATTAGGGGGCTGTCCCCCCTGCATACAATGGAAATACAAAATAAAATTACATGGAATGTAGGTAACGCAAAGTTACCAAAACGCATTATCCATCTATCATTACCGTCTGGTCATACATGTCCTGCGGCAGACAAATGTCTGTCCAGGGCTGATATGATTACTGGTAAAATCAAAGACGGTCCTAATACTGAATTCAGATGTTATGCGGCTTCAATGGAAGCTATATACAAAAATCTGCGCAATCAGCGTTGGAGCAATCTAATCAAACTAAAAAACCAATCTCGAAAAAGAACATTCGAGATTCTTAATGCGTCACTCAAACGAGTGCACGATGATTACATAAATGATCACGGCCAACGACCTATCATCCGTGCTCATGTAGGTGGTGACTTCTTCAATAAAAGTTACTTCCTAGCATGGATGGATCTAGCAACTAAATATGCTCCTACATGGTTCTATGCGTATACCAAACGCTTAGACCTATGGACTACACTAACTGACCAAATACCTAGCAACTTCGAGCTCAATGCAAGTTATGGCGGTAAATACGATCAACTAATTGATCGATATGACCTCAAGTCTGCTCGTGTCGTATATAGTCACAAAGAAGCTGAAAAACTTGGTCTAGAAATAGATCAAGACGACAGCCACGCATATACTCGTGGCCCCAGCTTCGCCCAACTCATTCACGGTACTCAACCAAAAGGATCGTGTGCAAGTAAAGCTCTAACCCAACTAAAAGATCATGGATGGACAGGATATAATAAGCGTTCCAAGAGCGTGCAGAAAACGCATTGAATCGTTCTTTGCTACAATCGATAACGACACAGTTGATCGCTACAAAACTGATTGGCAAACTATCATGCCTAAATCAGATCGTGAGCATATCAATCGTTATCGGTTTGCATACTGTACGGTTCATACAAGCTGGGCAAATAGCTGCGATCAATACAATGCAATTAAGCGTACCAATGCAGATACAACATACAATTCTCTGCATCGTATGCTTAAAAACAGTCAAGGTGGCATGTATCAAATCAAAGCTACCGGTATTGATAATCTACAGTATCTATGGCGTAGACACCGCAACTTGTTCACTCCACAACCAGACAACTGGCAATCGTGGCGTAACAAACTTGCAAAAATGCTCAAGAAACTAGGATTGGCAAAAACATCATTCGCTATCGAAATGATCAAACCGCTCGATGCACAAATAATATGTATTGATCGACACATGTTCAAAGCCTTCGGCTGGGAAGATGTCGATCGTGCTGCTTCACCCGCTCAGTACACATACTACGAAGATTACTGGAATGAATTGTCTAACTCATACGGCATACCACCAGTTATCTCCCGTAACTTGTTCTGGGATAAAATACAAAAACAAGACAGCTCAATGTATTGGGCAAAATATCTAAACTAATAATCAAACACACACACCATATGAAAAATATATCATACTCATTCGGAAACAGTTCCGTATTCATATTCGATCATCAAAATAACAAACCAATCGAAATTACTAACGACCGTATCAACTACAAAAGTATTCTTGATGCAATTAAAGATGACAACGAACAACAAGTTCGCGACCTCATGGACGAATCCCAAGTCCTATGCAATATGACCAACGGTCGTGTTCGTGTAACAGGTGATCAAGTCTTCTTAGACGGTAACGAGATTCATACAGCCGAAGCCAAAAAGCTTACTGATCTAATTGCAGAAGGTCATACTAATCTAGATCGCTGGTTTCGGTTCATCGAAAAACTGCATGCCAATCCAAGTTATCGTTGTCGTCAACAAGCCTATAACTTCATCACACATACTGGTATGTGCATGACTGAAGAAGGTAATCTTATTGGTTACAAAGGCGTACAAGATGACTACTACAGCAAGTATGGCAACACGCAGAACACTATCATTGAAGGCGTAGTTAACAAATCCGGTCAGATTCTAAATACTGTAGGATCTACAATCGAAATGCCACGCATGAATGTAGATGACGATCCAAACAACGGTTGCTCATCCGGTCTACATGTAGGTTCACATGACTACGCAGACAGCTGGGCATCTGGAGACGGTAAACTACTAATTGTAGAGTACAGTCCAGCTGACATTGTATCTGTGCCTAATGAATGCAACTTCGGTAAGCTTCGTGTATGCAAATACAAAGTCATTGACGAATCTACAAACCGCCAAGTTCTTAACGACGGTGCGTTCGGTCACGAAACAGACGAACTTATCGAACTATTCGACTACATAGAAGACAATGCAGAACATAACTCAATCTGGCTCAGTCAAGTTCAAGAAGAATTCCCTGAAGCAGACATTGATATGATCATGGATGCTATCCGTAATCATAGCGAATACAGAGTGCAACTATCCTTCAATACACACCACAATGACTGGTCTATTATGCTGACCGAAAAGTCATTCTAATCTTATCCACACACCATATGACCTGAGCATGTCTATAATCTGCTCCTCTTATTATTATGAAGCTATCAACAGATAAACAACAGTATCAAACCAACATTACTAAAGCCGCTGACTTCGGCATCGAAGAATCTGACCTATCCCACATCATGGGCATACTCAGATCTCAAATCTATTCCGACAAATTACTCGCAGTCATTCGTGAATATTCTACCAACGCAGTAGATGCTAATATCGAAGCAGGTAAAGATGCATCCATCAATGTAAAACTACCGTCACTAAACGATTCAACACTATCATTCCGCGATTACGGCTATGGCTTAACTGATGAAGAAGTATGCCAGCTCTATGTCAAATACGGTGCAAGTACCAAGCGTAACAGTAACGACTATACCGGTTGCCTAGGTATCGGCTGCAAAGCTGGCTTCGCATATGGCGACAGCTTCCAAGTTATTAGTTATACAACTAATAAAATAACTACTTGGCTAGCACGCATTGATGAATCCAAGCGTGGTACAATAAGTATGCTTAACAGCACAGAAAATACTACTGGTACTACAGGTACAGAAGTTCGTGTAACTATTAGAAAACAAGACATTGATGATTGCATAAGCAAAGCCAAAAAATTCTTCAAATACTGGCGTACAAAACCAATCATTAACTGCGAGTTACCTAAATTAGAGATCTTCGAATCAACAGATGACTGGGCAATTACCAAAGAATCTCAAAGACCTTACCACTATCGAAACCATCGCAATGCATTCGTTGTAATGGGTAACATTTGCTATCCATTAAGTGCAGACTCAGCAAACATAACCGGTAAAGGTTCAGCGTTAATTCAATGCAGTAATGTTATATTCTATGCACCTCTTGGTTCACTAGATATCGCTGCTAATCGTGAGTCTCTTGAATATACAGACAGAACACGCAATGCACTTGTTGCTATGTCTAATAATATGCTCATTGATCTAGCAACCAGACTATCAAAACTTGTTGCTAATGAACCCAGCCGTATCAATGCGAGTATCAAATCATTTCATTATGACGATGATTTACCTGGAGGTATTATACAACAGATCAAAGCTAATGCTCAGTGGCAAGGTCAAGAACTAATATCTACTGTCTCACTGCCTAAAGGACATACAGCCGTTAGACACTTCCGTAAAAAGAAAAGCTGGCGATCAGAAGACTATGTATTCAATAAAGATAAAGATATTAGCGGGTTCGGACTGCGTGCTAACATGACTATCTGTGTACACAATACAGATGAAATACCGTTAGCTAATGCAACTCGTAGAATTCGTACACTTCAAGCTAACAAAGGTAACAACAATGAAGACACATTCGTGGTTATTCCAGAAGCAGCTCTCAACAATATCACACCCAAGTTAGAATATGCTGACTACACTGATCTAATTGATATCACACCCATGCCTGCCAATCGTACTATCATCACTAAATCAGATGGTACTACAGAAACAGTAAAACCCGTGCGTATCAATGTATGCCATGTCAAACCAGCAACACTCAAATCTGAGCGCCTTACTGAAGAACAAGATCCAGTTAAATGCGACATCACTGACAAGTATGTATATGTCCCACTTGATCGCTTCGACTGGCAAGGCCATGGCGATATGCTTGAGAACTTAGGTGATCTACAAGCTGCAATTAAATTCATGTGTGTAGAAAATAAGATTCCTGTACTAAACGGTGTCAAAAAACATTATGTTAAAAAAGTTCAAGACAATGATGAATGGATCACACTCGATGCGTATTACAAACTACGCCTCGAAGAATATGCAAAAGAAGATAAAGCCAACTACCTCTTCGGATCACAACTATCATCAAGCTATGTAGATCCAATGTGGAACTGGCAAATAGTAAAATATCTAGAAACCTGCGATCATCCACGCATCGCTGCACTTGCACATATCGAAGATCAACGAAGTAAAAACATTACACACGGCCTCCGTAATGTCTTTCGTTTCGGTATACATCTCAAAGCAGTTAAACAAAGCGAATACTTCGTACAAGAACTAAACTGGCTTGAGCGTAACTATCCAATGCTTCGATTAATAACTAATGTAAACTACTCGTTAAACGATAAAGCAAAACAGTTCATTAACGACTACATCAATCTTGCATCATGAATACACCATTACCAATCAGTATCCGTAGTAAAAGAGGATTACAAAGTAAACTCAAACTAAACGATATAAATATACCAGTACATAAATCTACTCTTCGTACCTATGAACTACCTGAAAATACTGTAGCTATATCAGTATGCGACTGTTTCATAACATATCGATTCACTCAACAAACACACAAAAGTAAGTGGGGTGGTGGATCAATCTATGCACAAATACAATCTCGTATGCGTGCCAATTCTCAAACAGGTGACTTCAATCTGTATTACACAGGTACAACAACAAGTGATGAAAATCACGACAAGTTCATGGAGACCTTTAGAATAATGCGTCCAGTCATGGAGCAGTTGTTCAGTCGATAGCAAAATAACCTATAGCCTCGTCCGTATTGGTTACACGGGCGGGGCTATTCTTTTGTCCCGAGTCCTATGGCTAGCGTACTATCATACATTACCAATATACGAATGCGTTACATCTTAAGTGTGTCCTCGCTTCGCTCGGTGGGTGTTTAGATTGCTGATGCTCGATATATGCAGGCCTCCTTTGCAATCAAAACCCTCCATTCATTGCCGTGTTGCTAGATTTCATAGTGTGATCAACGAGGCTTGTTTACCTTACAGTTAGGTAAGCATGAATAATCCTTAACCAATATATTATCCTCGTTGTTCGTTCACTATCATGACTATCGAAAATCAAGACATGTTCGGTTCTAACGATAACGCTACTTCAGTTGCAGACGCTTTCGACTTCGACTCCTTCATCGGTAACGACCCCATTCCAGAAGGTAAGCACGAACTCCGTTTACTTAATGTAAAAAGTAACACATCCGAGATCCGTTTAACATTCGTTCACGACGCTTACACAGGCGTAGCCACCGAAATGTTCTCCAAACTATCACCTAAGCACGGTTGGTTACTCGGTAAATGGATGCGTGTATTCGATATCGCTCGCCCAGTAAACGGTCTTACAAAAGAAGGTGTATTCGAACATTTCGAAAAGCATCTTCAAGACTGCATCGGTCAGGATTACAACTGCGATGTCACAAAAGCAGATCAAGGCGATACGCTCTACAACGCTGTAACCCTCCAGTCTTAACCCTTAACCTCATCGGGCAGGCACGGTTCAATCCCGTGTCTGTCCATAACCTTTTTATACTATCATGGGTACTTACTACTACTTCAATCTATGTGCTATCAAAGACGCCAAAGCAGGTTGTCCTTGGGTATACAAACATACTTCATCAAACAAAACTCTTTTACTTCTACCAACATGGAGATTGCGTCCATCATGGTTAATTAACTAACCCCCAAACGACCTCGATACTATCACGGTATCGGGGTCTTTTTTTGTCACGAGTCCTCCATTCGTTGCCGTATTGCTAGATTTCATAGTGTGACAATCAAGTCATTATTTTAACTTATACAAACTATGAACAACATACAAAAACAACTGCTATCAACAAAGCTACCTCAAGAACTCAACGACGCAATCCTTGATCTTCCTCAACTATCAAATGAGAACATTGTTCAGACAGAAAAAGCGTTAAGTCTTTGGGATAACACCACTGTTAATGAAAACATTGATCGTGTAAAAGAGCTCCTGCTTACCATCTATGAAAACATTGAAATGGAAAACCACAAAGCTACATTACGCTATAAAGTAGAAAACGACTTTGGAATGTTTTGGTTCTTACCAATAGATAAAGAATTCGATGAGCTATTTGAAAAAGTCTACACCGATCTGTATTGGACAACAGACGGGTGTCACGATGAATACTATCAAGAAATAGCAAAACAGTTCAATATGGAAGACGACAGTGCAAAGCTTGTTATCAAAATATTCAACAAATGCAACATAGCTAACTATCGCAGTCCTGTAAGCTTCATGCAATAATCGTTAACCCTTAACCAACGACCTCGATACTATCACGGTATCGGGGTCTTTTTTTGTTCCAAGTCCTTTAAAAGTGGTCGCTAAAGCTCCTGCCCTTAGATTGACACAATCCTCCATTGCCACATATTTTATGACGCATAATGATTGAGGGTAAGGGACGATTGCGTCAAAGCCTGCGACCCAAGACCTTGGACTAGATTCTGAATCTAGTGTGCTGTCGACCCTAAGTCGTTGACCATCAGCATGATGCCAAGGTCAGCAGTGCCAAGTGTATCGACTTTGTATCTGACTAGAGTATCAAGTCGCATAGGTGTGGTGTAGTAGACCGCCCCCCACCTCCCACGGGGTACCAACTATCACTACCACTCGCAGTCGACTATCAATTACAGAAATAAAAAACAATCTTTTCGGGCCGCTTTCCTCTGGATCTGTCGAAAAAGAAGAAAAGTTTAAACATGTCCGGGTCGATATGTTTATGCCAGGTACATCATATCCAACCGCTAGCACCCCGGGTACCAAAAAGTTACATTGTATCGCAAAGAGGACTCCTTTCAGCGTATGCCAACTAAACAAACTACTCGATTGCGTGAAGATGTACACAAATTCATCCACGATGATGACTTTGAATTAGCTGTAGCCGCTTTGCGTGACGGGCTTAAAGCTAAACAAACCGTCCGCAGAAACCGAGAAGACGGGCAAAGAGGGGTAGAATACGAAGAAGTGGCTAGTCACACGGTTCGAATAACTGCCGCAAAGTTGCTTTTAGAGTACGGATTTGGAAAACCGGCCACCAGAGCGGAAATTACCGTCTCTAAAGACAATTCTCAAGAGATCAGCACCGGTGATATTTTGTCCAGATTTCGCAGTTCTGGCATGGATTTGAACGAAATCGTCGATGTTTACGCAGAATCCGTAAAAGAGGAGCCTTTAACGATCGAAAATGAATCTTGAAGAGTCAAAAAGGCGTGAAATTGAGGAATTATTTGAGTTAACTCCTCAATCCCAGGTTGAAAGTGTTCCTCAATGGGAGCGAGATTTGTATAAAGAGCTAAAAGCACAAGAGGGAATGCTCGAAACCACGACGGTACCCACCCGGGGGGATGTACCTACCATCGGACACGGACATACCGGTGATCGCGCAATACCTGGAGCAAAAATTACAAAAGACGAAGCTTCTCAGCTTTTAAAACAGGACATATACGACCGCCGACCTGAGATCCACAGCCTAATGCCTGAGTTCGAGGTCTATCCACCTGAACTTCAAGTCCCCTTAGCATCCTCGCACTTCCGGGGTAGCCTTGGTGGAAGTCCAAAAACCCTGGAACACATAAATAACGGCGAATTTATCAAGGCGGCCAATGAGTTTTTAGATAACGACGAGTATCGAGATGCCGAATCAAGGGGCAGACCTGGTATTCGTCCTCGCATGGAAAAAACTTCCAATGCATTGCGAAAGTTCGGCACCGGCCAACATCCTTCAAACAACTTAGTATCTGGAAACCGATGACACCTGAAAAACAATTTGAAAACGAATTATCTGCGGTATTTGTCCGTTGGTGGGAAGAATCTGACATTGATGAATTTGAAATGGGTCAGATTGCACTCGGTGTGGTTGATCGCTTTTGCGAGGTCGAGATTGAAAACGATGTCGAATTCGAAATGGACTTCGATTTGGACGAGGTCGACGAGGAATAATCATGTACGACCTAGCGACCATAAAATTTATTAACTCTGACGAGCAGATTCGCATTCGTCAGGAAAAAGCGAGGATATTGAACCGTGCCAGCAAGAAAGCCAAAAGGTAAAAAGAGTACAACATCGAAGAAGGGACCTTGTTGGAAGGGCTACAGTGCCATTGGCATGAAGAGCAAGGGCGGTCGAAAGGTTCCAAATTGCGTACCTAAGAAAGGATCGAAAAGGGGGAAGTAATGCCGGCCAAAAGAAAGCCTAGTAAACCAATTCGTAAGACTACGAAGGGAAAAGGAGCTAATTACAGAACTGCTAAAGCTGGTGCTGGTATGACGAAGAAGGGTGTAGCCGCATATCGAAAAGCTAATCCCGGAAGTAAGCTCAAGACTGCTGTCACTGGTAAGGTCAAGAAGGGTAGCAAAGCGGCCGGCCGACGAAAATCATTTTGTGCAAGATCTAAGAGTTGGACTGGTGAGAGGGGCAAAGCTGCCCGCCGCCGCTGGAAGTGCTGATGGAAGAGTACGATATAGAGCCTTTCATTCCTGGGGTTAAGACTAAGGGTCGCCCCTTGAGTAGTGTTTTAAAACAAGCTGTTAAGGCTCCTTTTAAGCTTGCTGGAGCAGCAGTTAAGGCTCCTTTTAAACTTGCTGAAGGTTTAATAGAAAATATAGCCGCTCCAGTAGTTATGAAACCATACCAGTTAGCTACTGATGCGGTTGTACGCAATAAATTAAAAAAACCGTTTGAATACCAACACGATGTAGAGTTTGCCGGACTTAATGTACCAGTAAGCCACAAACTAGACGCTAGTAAAAGCTCTGTAGATCGGGGTTTTGCGTTTAATAGAGGCGGTTTTACTACTGATTACAATTTTGTCATCGACCACGAAATCAGACTAGGTGAATCAAGACCTCTCTCCGATCCATCAAAAGCATCGGAGTATGCTAAAAACAGCAGAGTCCCAATAAGCAAGCCCTTAGGTACTGGTCTTCACCCTCGAAACAGGTAATGGAAGATAAAACTAAACAGCTTGAGGATCTTATCCGTATCGATCCTGAGGTTTGGTTCAGTACATTTGCGGTAATCAAGGACAAACGGGGTAGGGATATTAAGCCCAAGCCGAATACCTTGCAGAAACGAATGTTCAATCATTATCGAAAATGTCAGATCGAGGATAAACCGTGCAAAATGATCATATTAAAGCCTCGTCAAAAGGGTGCTAGCACCTGCGCTCAGGCTTTGACATATCACCACATGCGCAAACATGCGACCCTTGCCGGATCCTTGATGGGTGATATCAGTGGAACTTCGGATAAAGTTTTTGAGATCTATCGTCGCTATGCTGAGAATGACTTATTTCCTTGGGAATCTAATGGAGCGGCTAGCGTATTGGACGGTGGATCCTTGGTTGATTTGATTAAATTAAGAAGCGGTAGTATTTATGGTAAAGAAACCGCGGGATCCAAAAATGCTGGTCGATCTGGTACCATTCAGGTTGGTAATATGACGGAGGTTGCATTCTGGCCTATGCAGGGTGAAAGAGACCCTGCTCTTGGATATTTGCAGAGTTTATATGACGGTGACAATTTATCCTTGGTTGTCGCAGACTCTACCCCTAATGGCCCGGCCGGTTGGTTTTATCGTACCTGGGTGCAAGACAATGAATGGGCGAAGATATTCGCTGCATGGTTTGAATTTGAGGACTCCATAGTCCCATTTGAAACTGATGAACATAAACAAGACTTCATTGATACCATGACGGAGGATGAAAAGTCTGAAATGGAACGCTTTGAAGTAAATTATGAACAATTGCATTGGCGTCGTCGTGTTCTCCAGGACAAATGCAATGGGGACATTAGTAAATTTCGTCAGGAATATCCTAGTGATCCTGAAGAATGTTTCTTAATGAGTTCTCGTCCAAGATTTCACACTGCAAATCTTGATAAAATGATCAAGGCCAGCGCTAATGTAACCAGTAAAATTGGAACTCTTACCCTTCAGGGCGAAGGAAAGACCTCTAGCTTTCTTCCTGATCGTGCGGGCTCTTGGAAAATCTACGAAGAACCTGAGCATGACTCCAAATATTTAATCTCTGCGGATACATGTACCGGGGAAGACCAACAAACCCAAGGAATCTCTGCAGATCCTGACTACCACAGCGTACAAATTTGGAAAGCCCCCTTTGAAGACTGGCATGGTAACTGGCATGTCCCCCGTTTGGTCGCGATTCACCATAGTCGTTTGGACATTGGAATCTTGGCCCAGGAGGTTGAAGCCGCATCAAAATGGTATGGTGATGCATTTATCATCCCTGAGGTTAATAATTCTGGTCTGGCATTGTTAAAGTACCTGCTCGATATGGGATTATCTGTATATCGCCGTAGAAAATTTAATGATTCCATGGGTATGGTTGAAAAGAGCTATGGCTGGTCCACTGATAAAATTACTCGAAAGACAATTATTGATCATTTGGCCGCTGAATTGATCGAAGAAAATTTAGATATCCCGGATGAAGATGTACTTCGCGAGATGAAAACCTTTGTAATTAATGATCGTGGCAAGCCTGAAGCTGCTCCCGGCCATCATGACGACCATGTCCTAGCTACAGCCATTGCATTGTATAACATCGATAGTGCATCGACATACAAGAGCCCGAAAAAGAAGAAGATTACTAATCGCATGCTTCATAAAAACCCTAGCCTTCTATGTCCTGACGGCTTCATGCGCGTGCCTCTCAATGCATTGAAGAAGAATTACAAGCGGTTGAGACCATAATACCCCGGATCTACCCTTTCGCTTATGGCAGAGAAAACCCGCGAAGAATTTCTAGCAGAGTTCGCAAAAAATATTTTTGACGAAACTTATTTCAGCACATTTACCGACGACAATGCTTTTTTTGATGCGGCGAAGTACCTTAAGGACAACGGTATTCCGGTATCCGAGTTAGACAAGCAGTTTAAAAAGCTTCAACAAAAGTATGTAGGTTCCAGGCCGCGGGCTAAAGACAATCTGTTCGACATTATCGGTTCCGAGTACGGAAGATCCGAGGTTAAGGGTATGCGAGATCGTTTCGGTTTTGACTCTACTAAAGAGTTTAACTCTCGAACCGAAGCTCGCAAAGAAGAGAAAGCGGCGGAAGCGCTAGAAGAACAGCCCGCCGAACCTGCCGAGGTAGCCGAAGCGGTCGAGCCTCAGGCAGAAGCAGTGCAAGCCGCTCCAAAAGAGCAAGTAGATGTAGACCAAGGACCTACTTTAGAAAATCCAGCCGGTCTTGCCGCTATGGCGGACAATCTTGGCGCTAGATTTCGCGACCCTAGGATAAAAAGTATACCGGCAATACAGCGCCGGAACATGGAAAAAGCCCTTAACGCCCAAGCGTTAAGAGGTATAGATGAGGATATCGCAAAAAAAAGACGGGAAGACCGCACCCAAAAAATATTTGACGACCGGGACGCCGATTTAAAAGAAGCTTGGGCACGAAGCCGCACCGGTAGAAGAACAGGTCTTACTTTTGATGAGCTTGATGCGGATACCCAAGCAGATATGCGCAACAGGTATAACGATAGCCGCGAGGCAGGAGCTTATTCGGACGAAAAGTACGAAGCGTACAAAGAAAATACTAAAGATCCTTTGGAAAAAGAGTATGAGCGTAAACTCAAAGCATTGCAGGAGAGTCGTGCATTACCCCCTCAAGATCCTTTTATTGAAGAGACTAAGACCGACGCTATGTTTACGCAGCCCAGAGGTCCGGAATCCTTCGAAATGGATCCAGCTGCAGCTGCATCCGCAAGCGCTTTCTATGACAACGCGGTGAAAAGGGCCGCAAGCCTGGAAGATCCAGCTGCATCCGCAAACGCTTTCTATGACAACGCGGTGAAAAGGGCCGCAAGCCTGGAAGGTATGCCTCCTAGTGAATCAGGTTATTCATCAGCAGATTCAAAACCTTTTCAAGTAGATACAACATCTAAAGATAAATTTGGTCCTCGTAGAGAGTATACATTTACAGATCCTACTAGGCCTGAAAAGCCTGTAGCTCCCGAATCGTTTGAATTATTCATGCCTCCTAGTGAATCAGGTTATTCATCAGCAGATTCAAAACCTTTTCAAGTAGATACAACATCTAAAGATAAATTTGGACCCCGTAGAGAGTATGTGTTTACAGATCCTACGAGGCCTCAAAAGCCAATAGCACCTGAATCGTTTGAATTATTCATGCCTCCTAACGAAGCAGGTTATTCATCAGCAGATTCAAAACCTTTTCAAGTAGATACAACATCTAAAGATAAATTTGGTCCTCGTAGAGAGTATATGTTTACAGATCCTACTAGGCCGGAGAAACCTATAGCTTCCGAATCATTTGAATTATTCATGCCTCCTAGTGAAGCAGGTTATTCATCATCAGATTCAAAACCTTCTCCGGTAGATACAACATCTAAAGATCCGACAGCCGCCGCAAACGCTTTCTATGACAACGCGGTGAAAAGGGCCGCAAGCCTGGAAGGTATGCCTCCTAGTGAATCAGGTTATTCATCAGCAGATTCAAAACCTTTTCAAGTAGATACAACATCTAAAGATAAATTTGGTCCTCGTAGAGAGTATACATTTACAGATCCTACTAGGCCGGAGAAACCTATAGCTTCCGAATCATTTGAATTATTCATGCCTGAAGCTAACCCGGGTAAAAGCCTTACGTCTCAGCAGCCTACTTTGGACGAGCCGGTATCAGTACCTCCTTCGCAAGATTCGCTTAAACCCAAACCTGCATATACCGCTGAAAATGCACAGCAAGATTACGACGAGATCAAAGCTATGCGTGACATGGAAGAAGCGAAGCGAATTAGTCAGCTTAATTCTCAGATTCAATTGACCAACATGCAGAAATCTAAGGCTCAGAATATTGCAGATACTAAAGCTTATCACAACCAGACCGCACCAACCTACGGTAAACGAAATGACGGCACTTACGGGATTATGCACGACCCCCGCAGCCCTCAAGCAATGAAAGAGCGCTCCGTCGTTATGCAGGGTATAAACAACTCTAAATCAGGTGATCCTATGCAAGACTGGATGGACTCAAGAAAAGAAGAGGACGAGCGTAAGCGTAGGCAGCAAAAATTCGTATCTCAGTCGAAGGCTAGTCCGTTTTACAATAAAAGTATTTTCGGGTAAAACCGCATTAGACTATGTCCATGTTCGACGAGCTAGATCTCGGAGCTAAAGACTACAGCGGTAAGGGCGAAGGCTCTGGCTTTGAAAAGTTTTTAAGTAAACCAAGTCCCCGACCATACCAACCTTTTGGCGGACCTATGCAGCAGGCTTACCAGCCGCAACCCGAGCCCGTTGACTACAGCTATGGAGAAGCACCCGTTGACCAAGGACCTACGTTTTACGACGATTTAGATGCATACGAGCAGCTAAAGAATGGGCATAAGCAGATTAGTCAGTTTTCACGCGAAAACTCTAAATCCGCTAAGCGGTATGAAGACTTGTACGGAGAATTCATGGACAATGAGTTCAAACCTTTCTTTGAAAGCGTTGGAGGTTTTGGAGACTTTGAGTCTGATGACGAATATATCTCCGCGGTTGATGAAATATATAAGTCCAATCTCAAGGCATCTCAGCAGGAGGACGGTTGGCTTGGGGCCTCTGACGAAAAAACTAGGGCATTAGAGGGTTTAAAGAATTTTCAGCAGTGGGATCACCCCAACGGTATGCGGGCCAAGTTCCTCAGGCTAAAAGCCGAAAAGGATAAGCGTCGAGAAGTTGCCGATAGAGCTAAAGATGAAGAGTTTAAATTCTTCGAACAGCTGACAAACATTTCTATCCCAGCCCGCGAGGCATTGGACGAATCTCTTAAGTCTCGTAATAAAGCTCCAGGTAGCGCCAAAAAGATGAACGAAATGCTCGACGGCATGAGCTGGGAGCAGCCTATCGTCGGATACGACGGGGAGGTACAAAATTTAGAAAGCGTAGATCCGAGAGCAAAGATCAATCCGGCCATCGGATATGACGGTCAGGGTAATAAATCTAGCAAAGCTCAGAAAGAGCGAGTTGCTGCAGCTATGCGCGGAGATATCAAAGGCGTATTATCAAGAAGGCAGCATATCGCCAAAGGGCGCCAGCTTAGGGACAAAGGATTTTTCTTTTCCGAATCTGGATTGCTTGACGGCAGACCCATAGGCATGAGCCGTCGCGATGTCGATTTACTCGATATTGATGATATGCGTAAGGCTGGCATGACTAGCTTCCAGGGCAAACCATTGGACCAGGCTATGGCTGATCTTGGTGGTGAAGAGCGTTTGGAAATGGCTAAGGTCATGCAATCTGTATACTCGACAAAGAGTAATTACGAAGACGCTCAGTTAAAATTTCTTAAAGCGGCGGGCGGTCCTAAAGCTGACAAGTTGCGCGATGCTATGGAAGCTGCGCGTGAAGATATGCAAAAGACTATTGGTCTGGCTGCTAGCTATGGTCTGGACAACGAATTGTTCGAACAGGCAGAGACTACTGGCTGGCTCTCGGCTATGGGCAATGCTGTTCAGCGTGGTGCTCTGATGAGCGAGATGAGTAATTATACTCCTGACTTTCTGACTAATACATTGGATGCGGATGAGATGCAGCGATTTATCGAAATCGCATCGGAGATCGAGAAACTCCCGACTAGCTCCACGATGAAGCGTGTCAAAGAGACTAAGTCTGATGGCTTTCTCGATGCTATGGGAAATCTATTATTTGATAATCCCGCTGCGATTCCCGAAATGTTCGTGGAGTCACTATCATCATTTCTGCCTAGCACAATTAAATGGCTTCTTCCATCGGCTGCTGCTGGTGCAGCGGCGGGAACAATTGTTGCTCCCGGCGCAGGAACCGCGGCCGGTGCCGCAATTGGTGCTCGTGCATCCTGGGGTGTCGCATCATTTGTACTTGAAGCCTCCGGCATGGCACTTGAAGGCATGCAGGAATTAAACATCGACTGGAAGAATCCAAAAGTCTTTGCCGCTGCCTGGACGAACGAGAGCATACGGAGCAAGATTCAAAAGAAGATGGTACAGAAGGGCACACCTATCGCCATCGCTGACATGCTTACTGGTATGATGGCTGGCAAGGTTATGGGCGTAGTTAACCATACCGGCAACGCCGTGTTCAAAGGTGGTAAGCTTTTAAATAAGGAAGCATTTAATGCGGCCAATGGAGCTGTCCCGAGGTTTAAGCTCATGCAAAAGACCCGCAATGCTGCGGCTGAGCTCGGTGCAGACTCTTTCATGGGTATGTCCGGGGAATATCTCGGACAATGGGCAAGCAAAGAACCTGGCGAAGATTGGGACTGGGATGCTATCGCTGCTGAAGGATTGGTCGGAGTTGGCCCTGGAGCTGTTGGCGCTGCACTTGAAATGCGCGGCCCGCGAGCTAATTACTTTGGCAATGCACCTATCGATATTACTGGAGAAACTCAGACAGAGACTGGATCAACAGGTACAGTAAACCGTGCCGGATATCAGGCGAATTACCAAACCTTTAACGATCCCGAATCCATGATGGCTCATTTCGAGGATGTTGTCCCTCAGGGCACAACTCCCGAGGATCAGGATCGTAGGGCTGCCTCGCTAGACTTTACCCGTCGCTGGGTTACTACCATGTTTAAGATTCGTCCCGAAGCAATGGCTGGATTGAAGGTAGTAATTAGCGACCGTACTCCTGATGCAAATCTTAAAAATCGTGGAACTTTTGAATCTCGGGACGGTAATAACATCATCTATTTAAACGAGAAAGAATTCGCACAGGATCCCATGGGTGCAATGCTTCACGAATCTGGTCACTTCGCCCGCATCATGATGCTCAAAGACGAAGAGCTCACGAAGCTATGGGGCGGATTAAAAGAGGGTGAACAGCTCGACGCTTATACTCAATACTATACAAAGGACTATGAGCGCAGCTTCGAGGAGCATGATGAAAAGACTCAGAAAAAGATCCGTCGTGCATTTAATAAGACTGATAATGAAGTCCTCGCGGAAGAGTGGTTTTCTTACCAGTGGGCAAGAGTTCTTAATTCAAATTACAAACCTGACAAATCTGTTAAAGGTCTTGAAAAGTTCTATTCCGGGTTAGTTCGTCCATTATTCGCAGAGTTTACTGGGAGCGAAAAAGCAGCGGGTGATAAGAAGGGCAATGAATTCATGCTCGATGAGCAAATCCGACAGTTCTTGGAGGATGGATTTACTCCTAGCATGCAGACCGAGATCGATAATGCTCAGGCTCAGCGAGATGCTCTTGGAGCTTTGTATGAAGAAGGTCTACCTACTCAAAAAGAGTCAAACCGAGTAGGTAAGGCTAGAAGCAAAATACCTGGCCAGCTTCAGAAAAAGCTAAAGGCCATGGGCCTCGCGCCAAAGAAAGCGGCCCAAATGGCTAGAACATTAAACGCCATGGCGGGGGAGAAGATTTTGTCTACGGATCCATCGTTCTATACAAACATGGAGCGCGGATCCCTGAAAGCCGCTGGCGCTGATATTGAGGAGGGTAAACCAGAATCTGAAAAAAGGCCTGAGAATCAGGATCCGATGTTTATAGAATCAGCAGAAGGTCTAGCAAATGTAGAATCTGTTACAACTTTTGAAAAAGGGAGACCCAAGACTTATGAAAGTAAATCAGATAAAGAATCTCCTCGTGCTCAAGGAAGTAACCGTAAACAAGCTAGTCGTCCAGGAGCAGAGCCATACTTCGCTTCAGGCAGAGATTATGGCAGAGTTAAAGATAAGCTGGAAAAAGTTGAGAGTAAACGAGACAGGCCGTCAGCTAAAAAGACTCTCAAGAAAACAAAGAATTTAAGCAAGGATACGCTGAAGAGACAGGCAGAATCGCTCGAGAAAAAAGCACTAAACGATAGAGTCAGGCTTGCTAAAAAATCAGGGGAGGTTAATAGACGCAAAACAGCAGTTCAAGCCCGCGACGCGGAGATGAAAAGGTTGGATTTGTTGCTCAAGAATATGAGCAAGTCCGACAGGATTAAACTCGGGCAAGCGATTAACGCCGCAAAAAACGCTTTCCCCGACATTGAGACCTTAGACCGTAAGCTTGATGCCGCTATGGACGAGCTAGGTCCCGAAGCCTCCTCCGGTCAGATTATATCCAGACTTTTAAATCTGGAGGAGCTTACAGAGCTCGCCCCTCGGTCGTTTACTAAAGAGATGCGTAAACTCCTCCAGGAATCACGAGGCAAGCTCGCGAGCAATGAGGATATTGAAGATGTATCGTTCGAAATTACCGATGAAATACTCGATATTAAAGAACAGCTTAGAACACGAGTTGATGAGATTGATAAGCAGATCGCTAGCCTTCAAAAAGGCGCAAGCCAAAAGCCAAAAGCCGCAAGCCAAAAGCCGGAGGCCGGAGAGACAACAGTTGAGGCCGAAATTGACGCACTGAAAAATGCACGAAAGTTAGTAAAAACATACCTCGAAGCAGTAGCACCTGAAGAGTTGAGTATTGAGTGGAAAGACATCCCCGCTCACGCAATTTTCTACGCTTCTAACGGTAAGAAGTATTCAGCAGAGCCTATGACTTTAGGACAGCTTGCCGATCGCCGGGACGGATTTAAGAAAGGACAACTTTACTACAAGAACAGCAAGGGCGAACTCGTTGAGGCCAAAAATGAAAGTCGTACCGGGCAAGAGATTTTATGGGACCATATTTCCAAGTTTGATATCGAACAAACCGGTAAGACAACAGACTTTGGATATACTAAAGACGGTGAACTGATAAAGCCTAGAAAGTACGAGCTTATATTGGAAGCGGTTAAGGCTTCGGCATACTTCCGTAAATCTGCAGCTCCTAAAAAAGACGGCGGCGTGGGAGCGGATCCCATGGGCGTCGCACGGTTTGAGAAAACAGGGCAGGGTCAATCATCTCCCAAAGGCTATGCCCGGAAAGACCCGCAAGGCTTCGAAGTTTCTTCTACGGCGAATACTAATATCGGAAAAGCTTTCAGCGCATTTAACGCTAAACTTTCAGACGGTAAATCCATCGAGTATCATTATCAGGTTAATGTAAAAGGGTATCCCAGCATTAAAGCGGGCAAAGGTAAGCCGCCTAAGGACACAAGTATAGATAGCTACGGGGAATACAAAAAACTTTGGGAGCGATTTGCTAAAGAAAACCCTAAAAAGATCAAAGCTCTAAAAAAAGCGGCTGCAGGCCGTGTTCTTACAGATCGCTATGCTACAACCGAAGTTAATCAGGCCAGAGCTTTATACGAGATACTGGCGGAACCTAGCAACAGAGAAGCCCAAAAAGGATACCCCGCAGGCTATCAATCTAATAAAGGTACAAATTACGCAGCGCTTATCGCATCTCGTTTAGGCATTCTAAATTCCATGAAGCCGTTATCGAACGATCCTAGCCCTAGTGAAATATTGGCTTTGAAGATGGCTAATGGTCGAGCACTTGAATTGTTGGGAGATCCTACTGAGACTGAGAGAGATTTTAATAAAGCTATTTATATAGCACTCCTTGAGGAATTGGGTGTTGAGCAAAGCGGTATGCTTAGTGACCCCGTACTCGTAGAAGAGAGAGATTACGCAGAGACCGAGGAGTATACTAGAGGTGCTCTGGAGAAAATATCAAACGGTACACCTGTCGTAGCTGCGATAGCGGGTATTCCAAGCACTTCAAAACGCCAAGCTTTTCAAAGACAAGTTCGTGATGACGACGCCGCGTCTGCTCAGACCGAAATTGTAGAGTCTAAAAAGATGGATCGTCCGGACGAGACAAACCCTGTCTGGGAAGAGTATGGAAAGAAGGGCCAAGAAAAAGCGGCGCCTGAAATTAAAAGAAAAGGGACTAGTGAGGTCGTATTAAATATTAACGGTCTCAAAGTACCTTCAGCTAGAGCTTACAAAGCCCGCAGGCCAGACGAAGATTTAGATAAACCCGTACCAGAAACCGAGCAGCACCAATCCTTTACTAGAGGAAAAGTTTATGAAACTTTTGACGTTGTAACCTCTTTTGCCGAGGGGCGTACTAAAAGAGAGGTCGCTAAGTTTAATAAAAACCGGACTAACATTCAAAAGTCTGAAGAGTTACCGACTAATCCGATATCTATCGAGCGTGAAAATGCTGACCTGTTATCAACTACTGACATTAACGCGGCTGAGTTTGCCGAGTGGTATATGTCCGGAAAGCCTGAGTCGCAGATGGAAGATTTGCAACTTGTTCCGTCTTCCAAAAATAATCAGCAAGCTAAAGGTGGTTTAGGCGAAGGTTTTTTACCGTATGTATTCTTAGATTTCGCTCGAGCTATGTACAAAAAACTAGGGCTCATAGGTATAGCTGCGGAAACTATGGAGCAAGCTCGCGAAGCTGAAAAAGCCGCGGCTAAGAGTGAAAAGGGTAAGTATAGCAATTTTAAATGGAATCTTGAACAAGGCGCACTTCTTGAAAACGGAAAGATCAATCCCAAACAAAAGATTTTCACTAAGCCTGCGGATCGCATGACCCCGGTTGGAATGGCGATTATCGCTAAGCCGATTGTACAAGCAGTAATCGATGCTCGTGGTGTAGATATTTACAATCAAATAGATAGGAGCGCTTCAGTTTTATTGCAGCGAGATATCGATAGGGCTGAGCAAGAGGGTAGTCGCGAGAGTCTACAGGATGGAGCCTTTGTTGAACGGGGTGAGGAGATGCAAGAGCTTGGAGCTGTTACCCAAGATATTTTTAATCCTGACAGCGAGACTTTATCTCAAGAAGATGCTAAGAAAGGTGTAGTCTCCGCTGCGGAGAAAGCTCTAGATGAAAATCCGGATGTTCTTAAAAATAAAGACTCAGTAAGCGACGAGCTGCTTGAAGAATTGTATTACTCAAGCACTTCTAACGACCTTACTAATGCGGCAGAAAAAGAGCTTCAACGACGAGGAATTAAAGCTTTGTATGTTGTTCGAGAAGAAACTGCAGACCAGCTCAATAAAATTCTCAACTCCGACGCCGGCACAGGTGTTTGGTATCGTGGTGATACTGCGGGGAGAACAAAAGGTCTTATAAATTTAGCCCCCAACTATGAAACTTCACTAGGTTATGCAAGGGGCGGTTATATGGACGAGGAGGCGTTTGACCTTGATGGTGATGCAATGAATGCCGAAGCCTCCAAAAATACAAAAGCATTCCGTCCGCAAATTAAGAAAACGTTAGACCTTATTAAGAGTGCCGAAGACAGAAAGGTTTTAGGGTCTTTGGATGATATGGGTTATCGTTGGGCTAAGTCAGCCATAAAGATGATACGAGATCTCGAGGAGTACCCTAATTGGTGGGCGAATACAAAGCCCAATGCTCAAGAAGCGTGGGAAAAAGCCTTAATACCGCAGCTTAAAAAACTTGGCTACGACTCTATTTTGTTCAGAGACGATTACCACGACACTTTAGCTGTCTTTGATGTTTCTCAGCTTAAACCAGTATCCCCCAAGACCCTCAACTCCGACGCCAAGATTTTAACCAGCGACGCAGACCCAAATCTTGCGAAAGCAACCTTGCTTGGTCGGATCGCGGGCGATAGCGAGCTGATCAAAGAATTTAAGGAATGGGCCGGAGGTAAAAAGCAAAGCCTGAGCAAAGGTAGTCTTAAAATGGATCTGGTAGACCGTGCAGACCCGCTTAATCAATTAAACAAATTATTCCTTAAAGGATTTGAAGCTGTCGGACTGGACAGTTCGAACCCGCTATATAAAGCATTAAATGTTTATGGTAAATACTACCAGTTCTTCGGCGAGGGTGATAACAGCGTAGAGCAAGCTAGACTTGAATATTACGAGCCTATGATGGAGCTCATGCGCGAGTATAATGTCGACGAAAAGAAAATTGGGGAGTACCTAAACGCCCGGGCAGCCCCGAGTAGAAACTTACAAATCGAAGCTAAAGCTTTGGAAGCTCTAAAGGAGATGGAAAAAGATCCAGAAGGCCCCAAAAGCGAGAAGTATAAAAAGATTGAGAAGTTTTTCTTTAATACGACTGAAGATGGTAAACGTACAATCAAGCGAGACTCGGGAATTAGTACTGAGACTGCGCTCAAGGTTGTGGCTGAGATGGAGAAAGAGCCTAGGTTCGTAGAGTTCTTAGACAAGTTTCTTATAAAATATTATAAGATGAACAAGGAAGGTTTAACTACGCTTGCTAGCACAGGTATGATCGGCCAAGACACTGTTTCAAAAGAGGGTATAAATGAAGTTGAGGCTATGAGAAAAGCGATGTCCCGCTTTGATTTTAAAGGGGGTAAAGCTGATAAGTACGGTAATAAATATAAATCTAAAGTATCTGCACTTGAGGATAATTATTCTTACTCTCCACTCCAGGGATTCGAAGGAGAGACCGAGAATTTCTACGAGCAAGAAGCAGCCTGGGAAGAGTTTGGCGCAGGATCAAATGCAACAGGAAAAGGGTTTGATCAGAAGAAAAGCGATCTAATCCTACAAGGCGCTTTTGGTAGGTATAAGTCAGGCGCACCTGACCCATCATTGACTTTAGGAAATTCTTTTAGGCAGCATATCTCTAGCGCCATTCTAGCTCAAAAAAATACAGTGGCTCAGAAATTTGGTATGGTTTACGGAATGATGCGTGCCGTAATTTACGACAAAGACGGTAACGAACATTTCAATGCGAACCGGCTTACTGAAGAGGATAAGAATGATCCGATATACCAAGCATACGAAGAACTAATTAAATTAAAAGAGCCCGGTAATGAGACCGCTTTTAAAAACCTAAAATCTGAGTTCGACCAAATTTTTGACCCGAAAGGTTTTGAAGAATCTGAAACGGTGACCCAATACGAACTACATCAAACAGGAGAGATTGGAATTGTTCGCCGCGAGATGAGTCAAAAATTTAAGAATGATCCGACAGCGTTTACCTATCGAAGAAACGGGATTCCCCAATTCATAAAATTCACAAGCAAAAGCGAAGGTCTTAGGATGGCGGATACAATGAAGAATTTAAGGTATGAGAATTTACCCCAGATCCTTCAGGGCTTTAATACAGTGACTCGTGGAATGGCCCAGATGTTTACCTCAGCCAATCCGGCTTTCATACTACCCAACTTCTTTCGAGATGTTGCAACTGCCGCGATTCATTTAGGTGAAGATGATAAAAAGGTTCTAATCAAAGACGCATTAAACTTTAAGAATCTTAGCGGTTTCATGAAAGAAATCTATAAGGTTGAACAAAAGATCCATAAAGGAATCAATCCGAACACTAAAGATAAAGAGATCATGAATCTCTTAGCATCTGGAGACCCGAAAAAGATACTAGCGTCCGGAAACCGTCAGGCCATGTTCCAATACTTTAAAGAGGCTGGTGGTAAGGTTGGATATTTTAGGCACGAATCTCTCCCTGAGAAGATTAAACAGATACAAAAAGATCTTAAAGGTAAGAAGGGATGGACAAAGAAAGGATGGAAAGGAATGTGGCAGACCATAGATTCTATGAACACTGCCGTGGAAAACTCCATCCGTGCATCTACATTTTGGGCAGCGATTAAGGATGGAAGATCTACTGACGAAGCAGCTCACATCTCAAGAAATGTAACCGTCGACTTTAATCAAAAGGGCAACCTCACACAGACCTTTGGCGCACTCTATGTATTCTTTGGTGCTTCGGTAAATTCCATGCATAGATTTTATAGGACCTTAAGTCGCAGGACTCCGGCCCAAAGAGCAGCTCTTATTGGTGGAATGGCCAGTGCTGCACTTATCGTAAATCTGTTTAATCGATTAATGGACGACGATGAGGACGAAGAGATTCCAGACTACGACACTATTAGCACATATAAAAGAGATACTAATTTTATTCTTCCTGTACCCGCTGGTCTTCCTGACTTCTTTAACGACGAGAAAGATACTGGATACTTCAGTCTGCCACTTCCCTTAGGTTACAATTTATTTTGGACAATGGGTCAGGTCATGGGAGATATGGTCGCAAAGAATGTATTTAATAGGGGAGGGATGGGCTTCTTTGGTAGTGCTACTCGTGTACAAGAAAGTTTCTTAAATGCATTCAATCCCGTTGGCGGTGCTAGTTTAATAACAGCAGCATTTCCAACAGCCGTTACTCCTCTTGTTGAATTGTACGCGAATAAAAACTTCATGAATAAACCGATCCGCTATGCTGATCGTCCATTCGAAGTACCTAAACCCGCACATATGCAGGATCCTAGGAGTACACCGGATCACTGGACTAAACTATCCCGATCGATCAATGAATTCATGGGTGGTAGCGATGATGTAAAAGGTTCGCTCGCGGGCATGATGGGTAAAAACCCATTATACTACAATTCTGACGAGGATATAGAATTTGATATCTCAGGTAATCAGATGAAACATTTACTTTACGGATATCTTGGTGGTCCTGGTCAGATAGCTGACACTCTATTTGGTGGTATGTTTTCTGCAGCCAAAGGAGATTTATCCGTGAAAAACATTGGTGACATCCCAGTAGCTAATCGTTTCATGCGAGCCACGACCTACGGATCTGCGACCCGCAACTCATTTCTTAATCTGCGTGACGCTACCAAGAATGCCGAGAAGGTTATCAAGTCTGCAAAGATTATAGGACCGAAGGTTTATACCACCGCACTGAACGACAATAAAAAACTCTTACAACTATCATCGCAGATTAGTGCATTTGATAAACAGAAGAACAAGATGCGCAGACTGAAAAAACAGATCGAATCTTCTAAGGCGTTGTCTGATAACCAGAAAACGCAACGGGTGGACGAGTTGCAGAAGAAAGAGTTAACTCTTATGATTGCGGTCATAAAGAAAGCTCAGGCTCTCGGAATTTCATAATAGTTCATGAAGGAATCAAACCTTAAGTTAAACAAGAAACAGGAAGAAAAACTCGTCGAGTATACGCTCGAACGGGTCAGACAACTTAAGGAGGATAACCGCGAACGTATTGAGACGGATAAGATCTCTTGGAAGACATATCATAACGATCGTACAGACCGTGTGTCATACGATGGTATATTTAGTCACTCGAATCTTTCAGTACCCATGACTTCTCTTGTCGTAGATCATTTCATGGCACGGGCCGAGGATGAGATAACCGGGACGAGTCCCTACTTTAAATTCGAAGCCCAGGGAGCGAGCGACCTGGAAACTGCCGAGGGATACGACAAGTATTTCAACTGGAAGATTGAGGATCAAGCAAAGACACGCGAGCGTCTTGAAGAATCATATCTTCATTTATTTATCCAACGTGCATTAGTTCTTAAGTCTACATATCGCGAAGATATATCCGTGTGGTATGATTATGAGCGTAATGGCTTGTTCAATAATCAAACAGGTGCATTTGAAGAGATACCCGGCGAAGGACCAATCATTGAAGGAGAATCTCAATTCATTCCCGAAATCAATCCTTTGACCGGAGAAACAGAACTTCGACTTGCGACCGATCCAAGTTTCCAGATGATCCCTGGAGTTCATGAATTTCAACCCTTACCTCAAGGGGTTCCCACCCAACAGGTAAAGTACAGAGGTCCAAGGTCGGAGGTCATAGACTCAGACCGTTTCCTTTGCCCGAGTACCGCAGAATCTGTGGACGAGGCTGACATCGTTGTAGAATTGTACGACAAAGATTTAAAATGGGTTCGTGACATGTTCATGAATCGGGACTGGATATCATTTCCTGATTATTTAAACCTCATGAAAAAGGATGCAAATCCAAGGTCGGAGACGCAGGAAAACGAGGAGAGAAAAGAAAACTTATCTTTTGATTCCGATGAAAATCCAGTCGTTCCAATTATTGAATGTTGGATTAAACGAGATGTTCTTGGAACTGGAACACCTCAGGAATTTTGCATCTTTATAGATACCGAGACTGAAAAGCCTATCTATTATGAATATGTTGCGAAACTAACTCCTGATAACAAAGTTCCATATACCGCAGTTTCCATCGGGAAAGAGCGGAACAAGTGGTGCGGCGACAGTTTGCCCGAAAGAATTCGTAGCTTCCAAGAATATGTAGACCGCCAATTTAATTCTCAGAGCTATCGTAATGAACTCGCTGCTAATCCGATCATTGGAATTAATGCTCAAGCTGTAGAGGACGAGCCTGAAGATGTTGAGCTCCATGCCGGAAAGATTTTTGAATTAAAGGATCAATATAGCATTGATGACTTTATAAACTTTGCCGCTGTCCCCAATGTCGATGTCCGAACTCAAGACTTGATTGATTTTGTATTTGGAATTGTCCAGCTCTGGCTCGGAGTTTCTAATATGGCACAGGGAGATTATCAGGCATTAGCTCCTGCAAATACAGCAACAGGAGTGGAAGCAACCCTTCGCGAGGCGTCTAAGATTGGTCGTCGTTGGATGCGTCGAATTGTTCGTGGTTTTGAAGAGCACTTGACCAAACTCGTTCAGGTAACAATGGCAACGATCGATGAGGAAGAAGTATTTGAATATATGGAAGGTGATGTTCGTGCCTTTGGCGTGATGTCCCCAGAAGCAATTCGTGATATCGGAATAAATGTTCGAGTCATGCTGTCTCAGGACCAAGGTCAACGGGCTATTGAAAAAGCCAATCTCGCATTGCAGACACAAGACAGATACTTCCAATCTCCTCCAGAGATGCGTCCTTTCATGCGTCCTATGCTTAAACGCATTCTTGATGCTATGGGATTCGAGAAGACCGATGAATTTTTACCTCCAGAAGCTCCTGCCGATCCAAAGAGCGAAGCAGAGATTGCCAAGATGCTTGGTGACAATGCCGCACAGGGAGAGGGTGGGGAAAGCCCAGCTCCAAGGGATGGCGTATCCGCCGTCGCAAGTGGTATGGGTAATAGTAATCCCCAAGGAATGAATCAATATCAGCAATAATTATTTATGAGAAAGTACAAAAACGGAAAAACTAAGGAGCCTAGAATCGAGCAAACCCGTGCGATCGAGCGTAGAACTAGCGCTAACCACGAAACCGTCGAGCAACAGTTCGGATCAGGCTTCCCAAAATTTGGATCCTCTCTCGGAGTATCTTTTGATGGAGCTGTTGGAAAGATTTCCAAGACCAAGCGCGCTAAATCTGTAGGATGAGCGATCTTGTTGTCTTCGATCAACTCGCGGACATAAAAAAATTAACGGTCGATGAAGCTTTTATCCATCTTGAAAAACGCTTTCAAAAGGAGCGAGCAAGATACCTCTCCCGTATGCTTGATAAAGATACGCAGCCGGAGGAAACTATCCAGATTAAATCGATCATTAACGCACTTGAGGGCTTATCGCCTCTGGCTCTTGCGGAGAAAGTATTAAAGATCGAGGCTAAGAATCGTAAGGTTAAACATCCTGAATTGTTCAAGACTAGACGCAACCCAACCGGTTGATCGTTGTAACGCACAAACCTATTTTATCCTTATATAACCCAAACCTTAAAATATTTTTACTATGGCTAATATAAATGTAACTTGGACCCCTGTAACAGGTTCAACCGATATCGATTCTTACGAAGTATATGTGTGTGACGGAACCTCCTCAGGTCATTTCGCCAACGCAGCCGCTCTTCAAACTAAGCTCGACGCGATTCAAGGCGGAGCATCCGTATCGTCTCAAGGACTTGAGCTTATTGAAAGCATCACCGACCTTACCGCAACATCCACAGCTCATTCAATAACGGGTACTGGATCTTCGGTAAATTATCACTTCGGTATCGCAGCAAAAAACCAAGGCGGCTTTAAAGTTGAAGACGACACTGCTGTCTTCATGCTTCCCGTAACCTAACACCCTTTGACCTATGCCCCTCGTCTCAAGATGGGGCTCCAAGGTCACTTCGGTACCTGCCCGCGAGCCCAAGGCCAACAGCCCGAAGCCAATAACTTTAACTGCTCGGCCTATACCCGTTGACCTAGAGTCAAAGGCCGAAAGCCTTGGGTCTTTGGTCGGCAGGCCTATCCCGAAAAAACCCTAAACCATGAAGTACGGAAAGGCTGTAAAAAAAGCTAAGGCGGCACGCTCTGACCATCGAAAGGCCAAACTTCCATTGGTTACATCGAGAAGACCTAAGTTAGACCCTGCTAGTTTCGTAACTGTCGAACGCCAGCACGATCCGCTCGGTCGTTTTGGCGCATCTTTGGGTACTATATTTTTTGATTCCGACGGTGATGGGTCTGAGGATACCTATGGTAGAAGAAGAAGGGTTGGATCTGTTGGTGGAGTATTAGAAGTTCCCACCTTTGGACCTATCGCTCCCCCGGTCTCTGGCCCAACCAATCTTTTAGCTGCCGAAATTCTTTCCGCTCCGGCCTCTGGCCCTAGCTCTTTAATCGCATCGATTGTCGCCCCGGCTAATGGCCCGACTAGCTTAGATGCATCCGTCAATTCTCCAATTGCTGGCCCGACAGGATTAGGCGCCTCCGTTAATGCCCCGGCTAATGGCCCAACAGGCTTAAATGCATTTGAAGGAATTCCAGACGCACCTGTTTCCGGCCCAACGGGTTTAGGTGCATCCGTCATTGCTCCGGCTAACGGCCCAACGGGTTTAGGTGCATCCGTCATTGCTCCGGCTAATGGCCCGACAGGGCTAGGCGCATCCGAAGTGTTTACCGCGCCAGCTAACGGCCCGACGGGATTAGGCGCATCCGTTAATGCTCCGGCCGAAGGTCCTACAGGGTTAGGCGCTGCTGAAGTGTTTACCGCTCCGGCTAGTGGCCCGACCGGTCTATCTGCGGCAAAGCTTACGCTTAATATTACTATCGAAGCGAATCAGGAAACCATCGTTGCTAAGACTACCGAGCCGGCCGGAACCATTGAATATGCTTCGGATGTCGGATATCTCTTTATATATGATGGAACCCAATGGCGCCATACTGACGGGGGTAACAGCTAACTAAGCCGTGGGAGATATAAAAATATTTAATTCCGCTGGAGAGAACGATAACGAAAATACTATAACCTCTTCTGGATCGTCTGTCGGCCGAGTAAAAGATTTATATTTACTAAAATCTGAAATGGTTGAGCTTGAAGAAAAGGTTGTGACTAATACCACAAACGTGGAAAACATTACATCTGGCGCACCTGTAGAGATGGACACCTTGAAGGAAGTTGCTGACTCTCTGGACCTTGGATCATTTTTAGATGCTTTGAACGGCCCAAAACCAGCCGCAGGCCCCTCAAATATTCAAGCAGTTCAAGTACCGTAAAAAAGTTCATCCATCCGATTGAGAACTATTAAATAACAAGGAATATATAGAACATGCCCAGCATTTTAGAAGCCTTAGGAACCTCTTTAAGCGGAAAGCTCGGAGAAAAATTAAATCTTGCCGGTGGTACTCTTACCGGTCCTTTAATTGTTCCCGAACCTACCGCTGCAAATCATGTAGCAACTAGTAGTCAAGTAACCACTCTTGAATCTGCTATTGGAAATTATGGAGACTTTGTAGCAAGTACTGCAGATGTTACCGTTTCAATCTTTGATACCGCAGAAAATATCCAAGCGCGGTCAGGCGATCCAAAAGGTACCGTTGCAGTAGCTAGCGATACAAGCGCAGTATATTATTATAAAGGCGTCTGGATATTATCCGACATTGCAAACATTCAAGCAGACAGCATTGCAGCCGCATTAACTCTTAATATTTCTGGTGATACAGAAAGTAACATCCGGTCGCGAAGTGGAGATGCAACCGGTACCGTGATGTACGGAACAGATTCCGACAAGCTATACATCTTCGACGGATCCGAATGGCACGAATATCAACCCGAAGCATAATACTTTAGAATGAGCGACATTAATACATACGCAGACGAAGCCGCAATTGCCGGTCTTAGCCCAATCAACGGGGATCTCGTACTTAATCAGGCGGACAGTTCTTTATACCTCTGCACCAATGCAGACGCTACCGGGATATCTCGCTGGAAAAAATTTGCGAATGATTCTGCCGAAGCACCTAGCTTCTCAAGTAGTGCATTAAAGTTCGACGGTATTGATGACATAGCTACTGTATCGGGTAGTAGCACAGATATAGGAGCTATGTCCCTTTGGTTTAAACCTACCGACGAGATAACAACGAGTTCGAGTCAGGCAGTTTTAATGCACACACAAAACTCCGGAATTTTTTCGGTTCGTCTCAATTTTTCTGGCAGTTTAATAACTTTTTATACCTCTAGTTCTTCCAATGCCGTACATTTTAACCCCACAACTTACAACAATAATATACCTACCGGTCAGGTAGCAGTACCGAATTCTTTTGCAGCAGGTACTTGGCAGCATTTTGTTTTAAACTACGACTCAACCGCGGGATACCAAATATATCTTAACGGTCAGAATGTTACCACCGCTAGCAAGCCATCAGTCGCTAAGACTGCTAGCTCCTATTTCGGAATAACAAGACCTCCAGGATATCCGTGGCAAAATTTCTTTAAAGGTTCGATAGATGATTTCGCTGTGTGGGATAGTGGTCTTACTTCATCTGAGATACAGAGCATATTTAATGGAACTCCTGGTACGGTTGAATCGGGTAAACCAAATGATATTAGCGGGTTGAGTATAACACAGCCCGATTACTACTATCTAATGGGTGATGCTTCGGGCGACACTGTAAGCGCTTGCGTAAACACTAAAGCAACATCTGCGGATCTTACTTTCGCTAACACACAATCTTTCGACTCCGAGGTCTTATAAATATGAATATTAAATACGTCATCGTAGACAGCAGTGATATAGGGAATATGGATTTTAATAGCCTGCTTCAAAAATCTGAACTCTCGCTAAGATATTCGTCAGACCAGTCTAAGTTTATCGTAAAGCATGTAGGTGAAACTCCTGATTTTTTAAGCGGGTACGAGAGCCTTAACTCCGCTCAAATTTTAAGTGTGGTTAAAACATCTGAGTGGTCACCTGTAAATCCCGAGGAGGAGAATATTTAATCATGGCAACACTTCAAACACCAGCAACCCGTCCAGGCGGCGATTCTCATGCCGACGGAAAAGCATATTTCGAAACAAACACCAATAAGATGCTTGTCTGGAATGCAACCGCAGGCGCATGGATCGAGCTCGATTCCGATGACACCGGCGCGGTCTACGAAAACCGTTGGGGCTCGAGCTTTGATGGAGGTGGTGACATACTCAATTGCGGTAATATTAGTGCAATAAACTCTGCGTCTAATGTTACAATTTCATGCTGGATAAAAGCAGACTCGTTCCCTCACAGTACATTCAACTCTATATGGGGAGGAGGTCAAGCTGGTGGCCACGCATCGCGGTTTTGGTTAAATGCTAATTCTAGTCGCTTAAACATCTATAACGGAAGTACTCAAAACTTTTCGTTTTCTACGACTGTGTCTACAGGGACTTGGTATCATACCGCAGTTGTTATAAGTGGCTCAAGTAATTTAAGTGTTTATCTAAACGGCTCACAACTTGGTTCAACAGTTACTACTTTTAATAGTTTAACATCACAGAGTGGTGATAACTTTCAGATAGCGGGAAATCCTACTTACGTTCCGTATTTTTGGGATGGCCTAATAGATGAAGTAGCTGTGTGGGACTCCGCATTATCCTCCCAAGATATATCAAAAATTTACAATGGAACTGCTCCAAACGGAGTACCTGTGGATCTAACCAACTCAGCCTCATACGATACCGATCGCACATCCAATCTTAAAGGATACTGGAGAATGGGAGATGATTCAAATGATACAGCAACCTCAGGCGGATCCATCGCAACCATAACCGATTCAAGCGGAAATGGAAATGATGCAACCCAGAGCGATGTTACTAAACAGCCTACATTCAAGGCGCTTGATTCATCGACTACATCGCTTAGCTTTGATGGCTCTGATGACTCTTTTGCATTTGCCGGTTCACAGGATATTCAGCTTGATCAAACCTATACCGCTTGCAGTTGGTTTAAAGTCAACAGTATCACTTCTACATCATCTCCAAGAGGGCTTATTACTTGGGGGTCGGCAAGTGCAGGTAGGGGTAGGGGACTTTACATAACGGGGTCAAAAGTCGGTTCTTTTGGTTATCAAGCATTGTATAATTTAGACAGCATTTCTACTATTTCTACGGGTGTGTGGTACCACGTCGCAGCTACTTATGATGGCACCACATTAAAGTTGTATGTAAACGGAACGCTAGACAGCACAAGGACTCTTAATCTACCGAGTTTCACTTATACAATGACTCACATTGGAGAGTTATACTACAGTCAAAGCAATACCTACAGGCATTTTGACGGTTCTATGGATGAGCTTGCACTTTTTAATACTGCTCTATCCGCATCAGATGTCTCCTCTCTAGCAGCATCTCGCGGAGCTCATATCGTAAATGATTTAAGCTTAAGCCCTGTTGCATATTACCGCATGGGAGAAGATGACAGCTTAACCGATGGACAGACCGGAATATCTGAAATTACTGATGCATCCGGAAATGGAAATCCTGCAACTCAGAGCGATGTTACACGCCAGCCTACAGCTAGCGTTGAGCCTATAATCTACGTGTAAAATTTTTAAAAATTAAATATCATGGCAACAAAATATAAATTGTTTAGCACTCCTGAGGAGTATCAGTCAAAGCGTTCAGAAATAGAAGCATTTCACAATCTTCCTGATGGAAAAGGTTCTGAAACCTATGGTGTAGATCAGCTAATGGTTGATAATCCAGAACATGCAGATTATGGATTATTTATTTTCCCGGTTTTAACCGAAGGAAAATGGAAATGTGATGATCAATTCGAAGCTTCCGAGCTTGTTGATCACGATTCTTCCTGGGCGAAGCCTCAAGAAGAACCCGTATAACTCTTAAGCGGGGGTTGTATTAACTACGACCCAAGACCCTGAGCCTAAGTACATATACAGTTTATCCGTATCTGTTCCTAGAGCCATACATCCCACAGGATCTTCGCTCCTACTTTTAATTTGGGCCTCTGTATCGATTATTCGAACGAGGCCCTTTTTACTTTCGACCATAAGCCGAACTGCTGTCCCGATATTTGCTACTAAGCTCATTCGAAGGATACCCCCAGACTATTTTCTACATCGTTTGCGAGGTATCGAATGACGCGAGAATTAACAAGTTTTCGTTCCCATCCATATTGTTTCGCCCATCGACGAACAGTACCGGAAGAGACATCCATCTTTTCCCTGATGATTCTTGGCGAAAGATATCGAATTTCTTTTGCGACCATTTCCGATTAGTAACGATTATGAGCGCTTCTTGCGACCGGTTGGAAAACGGTAGCATCCGATTGAAAAAGCGCGCGGGTAGGCGGATTATAGGAGCACAAAGACTAGGGGGAGGAATACAAAACCCTTTTTTTAACTAAACCAAAAATAACCCAGAATATATACATACTATGTCAAACATTCTTTCACAAATCGGTGCATCCGTAAAAACCAAGGTCGACGGCGTTCAGTCAAACGTTGAAGCCGAAGCAACCGCTCGCGCGGCTGCAATCGCTGCAGAAGCAGCGGCTCGCGGAACAGCAAACACAACCTTACAAGCCAACATCGACGCAGAAGCTGCCTCAGCTCGCTCCGCAGAATCTGCTAATGCTACCGCAATTTCCTCCGAGGAATCCGCACGTATCGCAGCAGTAACTGGTGAAGCTAGCGCAAGAACCTCGGCGGATACTACTCTTCAAGGAAATATTGATGCAGAAGAAACCGCAAGAATTGCAGCTGACGCTACTCTTACTACCAATCTTGCATCTGAAATCACTGATCGCCAAACCGCAGTAACCGGTGAAGCTGCCGCACGTGCATCTGCTGATACCACCCTTCAAGGTAATGTTGATGCTGAAGAAACTGCTCGTATTGCAGCTGACGCTACTCTTACTACCAATCTCACATCGGAAATCTCTGATCGTCAGACTGCAGTATCTAGTGAAGCAAGCACCCGTGCATCTGCTGATACCGCACTTCAAGGTGAAATTGACACCGAAGAAGCCGCTCGTATCGCTGCTGACGCAACTCTTACTACTAATCTCGCATCTGAAATCTCCGATCGTCAGACCGCAGTATCTGGTGAGGCTACTCTTCGTTCAAACGCTGACGCTGCATTAGACGCTGCAAAAGCTAACATTTCTGGCGCAAGCTTTACTGGACCGGTTAACGGAACTGATTTGGTACTTAGCGGTAATCTTACCGTGCAAGGTACTACCACCAGTCTCGAAACAACCAACTCCCAAGTTAAAGACTCGATCATGCTCTTAAATGACGGAGCTGCAGGCAGCGCTAACAACGGAAACGATGTTGGATTGATCATGGAGCGCGGAAGCTCTGAGGACAATGTTGCATTGGTATTCGACGAAGGTGAAGACAAATTCGTATGCTACAAAACTTCAGCTACCGCTGCTTCGACCGACATCTCTGGTGACGACTCAAGCGCTGAGCTTATGGACATCAAAGTTAACGATGTATTCATCGGATCTGACAACCTTGGTTCCTTGGCACAGTTTGTAGCCGCTCTCGGATAAAAATTCCTCCCTACACTACCAGACATTCATGACTTGAACGGGGGTCGGAGGGCTATCTCTCCGGCCCCTTTTCATCTATGCGATTATTTACAACAGTTCTAGTCCTCGTTGCGATCTATATAATCGCAGCCATGACTTCGTCGTGTAGCATGAAGACCTTTGCACCAACCGCCCTGGGGGCTGTTGGTGGAGGAGTGGGCGCACTCGGAGGCCCGGGAACAGCATTTGCTGGAGCGGGTCTAGGAGCTGCCGCGGGGCAGATAATAAAAGAAAGTGATACCGTTCAATCTCAGGCTGAAAAGCTAAAAGCTTTAAGCGAGGGAGATGTATCAAAATTGGTAGAGCTTAAACTCAAAGAAGAACGCGGATGGTTCGAGAAGATGATAAATGGGGTGTACGACATCCTAATGATCGCAGCCCTGGCGATGGTCCTATACGTGGTATTCAATTTCTGGCACGGGCGGAAGCTCGTGCAAAACATAAAGAAAAGTACAAACAGTTTTTTCGACACATGATAACAATGATTACGGACAACGCAGCAATACTAGGATGGGCCGGCACAGTCGCCACGATTTCTATCGGTCAATGGAACGAGGCAATCGCTTGCATATGCGGTGTCGTTACTACGGTATACATGCTTACGAAACTCATCCATTTAATTCGAAACAAGAAAGACTGAATCATGGCATTTAAACATTGCGAAGGTTGCCCAGAAAAAAAGAAAGCTCTGTGTGCAAAATTTAGAACCTGCTTATCTGAAAAAGGAAAAGGGAAAGCTAAGAAGGGCGAGAAAAAGCCTGTTAAAAAAGGTACCTACGGATAAGTCCCGTTTCCAACCGGTTACATATTTGTAGCCCAATGTATATCTTCGCGGTATGGAAACATCTACCGCGGAGGTTCACTCCCCGCAAATTGAAGAGGAACAGTTCAGCATTGAGAATGCGTCAACCGACGATATTCGTAATGCATTAGGAGTAACGCCGGAGACCAACGACCCGCAACCTGAGACCGTAGCCGAGGAGCAAATCCCGGAGACTGAGACCGTAGGCCAAGAGTCGCAAGTCGAAGAACTTCAGCCGGAAGCAGAGGCATTAGCCCCTGAGTCCGAGATTGGAGAAACCGAAGAGGAGAAGCTCGGGAAGAGACGAATCCGTCCCCGTAACGAGTTAGATCAGCAAGTCATCGACCTTTACAGGTCTGAGGGCTTTGGAGGATCCTTCGCCGACGCATCCCGAATAATTTACGGACAAACTGCCGAACCTGTATCTCAATCTATTTCGCCCAATCAGGAGCAAGTCGAGGCGTCCGAGCCCGACCCAATCAGTGGCATCGATAAAGAATCTGACGAAATTCGCGCATCCATTCTGGAGCTTGAAGGATCAGTCGAGAAAGCAGCAGAAGATCTAGAGACCACCGAAGCACTTAGGCTTCAGCGTGAGATCATGAAAAAAGAACTTCAACTGCAAAACTTGACTCTCCGTAAACAGCAAGTGGAGCAAGAAAGAGAGCAGCAAGTTTATCAATCCCATCGTTCTAAAGCGATGGATAGCCGCGACAGAGTCTACAATCGATTTCCTCAGCTGCAGGATAAACAATCCGTTTATCGTAAACAGTTTGATGATTTCGTATCGCAGGCTCAGTCCGACCCCGACTACGCCGCAGTCTTTGAATCACCACGATGGCCAGAACTCATAGCAAGCGAATTTGCTTCGATTAACCCGATGCAGCAGGCACCGCAGGCTCAGCCCGCTCCAGCTCCTCAGGTTCCTCAGCAAACCGCTCCGCAAATGGGTACACAGGCCAAAGTATTGACGACTGGGACTACGGCACAACCTGTAAACACTCCGGCTACCCCCGAAGGTTTACTCCAACAGCTTCCCAATATGAATACTAAAGATATTTATTCGCTATTAGGATCCGCTGGAGGAGCACAGCCAAGAAGGTAGTTAGGAGTACTAAAACCTAATCTTAAATAAATAAATAAAATGGCTGAAAAACAAATCCCAGCATCTCCAAATCCATTCGTTCAAACAAGCGATAACAATCTTGCGAATGTTGATTTGCTAACTAACACTACTTCCTATCAAGGTCTTCTTGATGGTCCTAATTCCGACTTGCGTTCACGCCTCTGGTCCGAGCTTGTAACTCGCGACGCGAGAGAGAAAAATGTATTCGCAAAGTTCATCGGCGGCGAAGGAAGCGGTAAACCAATCACTGAAAAACGCGATCTTAGCGCAGGCGGATCTGACAAGATTACTTTCACAACTGTTGCTCCTATCCGTGGACAAGGTGTACGTGGTGAAGAAATCTTAAAGAATGCTACCGATACTCTTGATTTCGGAACATTCTCCGTTGAAATCGATCTCGTTCGTCACGCTGTTTCCTGGACCCAAGTCCTGAAACTTATGAGATTCACCGGTAAGACCATTGACCAGCTTTCAGCTGAAGTCATGTCCGAGTGGATGTCCCGTACCGAGCAAGACCAAATTCAATATGCATTGCGTCAAATCTGCACCGCTAAAGGATCTTCAAATATTCTTTCCGGATACGGAACAGGAGCAGGCAAAGAGCTTAAATATGTTGACGGCTTAAGCACCGACATCATCCAAGAAGCTAAGCAAGCACTTATCGCCAATGGCGCTGAGCCAATGAACACTGGTGGAGACGAAAACCAAGAAATTCCTGGTTACTTGTTCTTCGCACCAGACGCATGCTTACGCCCATTGCGCTCTGATCCCGACTACTTGGAAGCAATTACTCAAGCCGACAGCCGTGGGCCAGAGAACAAATTGTTTTCCGGAAGCTATGCTAAATGGGACAACAACATAATTGCTAACCATAATGTTCTTATCGACACCGCTCGTGGACGCCAAGGTTCTCCATTACTCCCTACCTTCTACAACTTCGCACCTATCACTGACGTGACCGGTGGAATTGGTGGAACTGACGGAGACTACATGGCTAACTTCCGTGGTGTATCCATTAACATCCCTGGTGGCGGAGGAGAAACCTTCGCAGTAGATTCCGGAACTCATTATGTTCTAGGTATCGACGCACAAAGCGGTGAGTACAAACTCTACAGCTATGAAGCATCTGCAGCTACTGTTAGCAGCACCGGTGCTTTGACCGAAGTAGGATTCGGAACCAAGACTGGCGACGCATTCGCAGAAGGTTCCTTATTCGTTCAAGCTAATTCGATCGGAACTCCTATCGGATACGCACTTGCGATGGGTAAAGACGCTATGTACTTCGCTAAAGGCAAGATCTACGGTGAACAAATCTTCCATTACGACGACTTCGCCAACAGTGGAAACGAAGCTCATTTGAGCGCTGTTGGTGTTCAGTCCGTCTACGGTATGGCTGCTCGCAAGGACACACGTGGTCGCGTTCCTTCCGTACAACTCATCGAAGTTGTTCGTCAGGTTCCTGGCTTATCGCTGTCTCAATAGTCAGTTCTATGCCGGCTAGGATTTCTACAATCCAACCCTAAAACTTGGCCCCCCGTCCTGAATATTGGGCGGGGGGCTTTTTATATAACAAATAAAGTCATGAAAATTATAATTATTGGTAAGAGAGATCAAATGGGCACGACGCCATCCATTCGCGTAAAAGGAATGAGCCAGGTGCGATACAATTTTATATGGGATAAGGAAATTAGACATTATGCCTATGAGCCTAAGAATCAAAAAGAGGTAGATGATATCTTTCGGACTCAGGGAAGACTTTATAAAACCATGTTCTTTTCCGTTTGGCTTGCTCCCGAGCCTGAGGCCGAGGCCAAAGACCCGAAGCCAAAGGCCAAAGGTCGCAAGAAGCAACCGGTAGAGAAAGAAATACAGCCTGCGTAATATGTTACAATGGCCGCCATTACATATTTAGATCTAAAAGATCAGCTTGCGTCCATGCTGGGTGCGAGCGAAGTTTCTGATCTTCCACCTATTGACCAGAAGCGTGTTGGTATGTGCGTAAACCAAGCATACCGCGAATGCTATCTTCCAATTGATGGGAAGCGTCCAATGTGGGCACAGAAACGATTCGAAGTATCATTTCCAGAAGGTATTCCTGGGGTACAACTATCATCAAATATTGTATCTGTTGATAAGATTCCTGAGCTCTTAGGAGAGGGACCGCTCTCTCCAATGAAAGGACCGGAGGATGAGATCCGTGCGCGTGCAATATTTAGTTGGGACTTTCGAGCACCAAGCGGGAGAGGTTTAAACTTTCCACAATTTAAAGATAATGAACCCGAGGTCGGTCGTCCAATCTGGTACTATTTAGATAGCCGAAATCAGGGAGAGGATGGAAAAGTAATCCCTCGATTATATCTCTATCCAATTCCTGATAAAGCATATGAGGTTGAATTCTTTGCTAATGTTCTACCTTCCGAGCTTGAACTAGATACCGATGAACCACGCATGCCATCTGATACTGTATGGGATATACTATTTCCTATCGCACAGGCTAAGATGCTCGCGGATCCAAGGTACAATGGAGATAACCGGGAAGTCTTAATGCGAATAGGGGAGGAAGCTAGGAAAAGACTTAGGACTTTGGTCTCACCTCAAAAGCATAAAGGTTCTCTTCGTTTAACCAAGCGTCCGGGCTGGTAAGTATATGAGCAGAGACCTGACAATCAGGCTGCTCGGCCGTCCGCAGGTATCTTCTGATAAGCGTACCGGGTTTAGCAAAGTATCTCGTCGCTATGTCGTCCAAGGCCCACGGGCTACACTTGCTGGTATTGTTGATTCTACAAACCCGTTGTTCTTACCTTATGGAAGTACGGACGAAGAATTTACAGATTACTATTTAATCGAGCAGACTCTCGCTCCTGCGAGCGGCACGCTTGATAAAGCATATCTTGTTCGCGAATTTTTACAGATTAGTACAAGTGCGATTCAAGAGGCGTATACACAGACCAATGATTTGATTCGTGTGCGCAAACGCTTCGCTGTTCTTCGTAATAATGATACGGCTCTCGGATATGGAACATTGTGGGATTCTGTAAATGATAAGCATCCGATAACAAATTCATCATACATTGATCCATGGGAGTATGCACCTAGCTGGATAAAATCTTCAGCGCCAGGATCAAAGAATTATAATGTCGACAATGCGGATACTGATCATGGATTTACGGATACTCCGAAGGTCGGATCCGGAAGCCTTGGAACATTTGCCGGAGCTATTGCGAGCTCAGGGAATTGGATGGAAGGATATTCTGTAATGACCCAAGCTGGTTCCGGACTAGATGTATGGACGGTTGAATGGGTAACGCATGCCGCACCATACTGGATTCTCGGTACTGGGAGCGGGAATAGGCGCAGAACTTCTTCCGTTAATGTTGTAGGCTTTGACGGTAACGGCCTGTACACCTCGGAATCCCTAGCATCTTCTGGAAGTGTTTCTTACACGACTCGGGCAATGACATATAACTTTTTTGTGCGGGCTAATTCGATCCCATCGAATCTCGCGGAGATTGGTGGTGGATCTGCATCTGTATCTTTTAGCCCAACCGTCAGCTATGATTACGCCGTTACAGATAAAGAAGATAAAACAACTTACTTTAGAAACATTATTAAAAATAGCGTTTGGGGCGGGAACAATTCTTTGTCTATTGACGGTAAGAATGTTGGCTCTGTTTCTGGAAACTCCTTAATTCTTGACTTTACTGCGGAGCCCTCTGGTGAAGCCGGTTCTGGTGGAGTGATACCTTTTAAAGACTCCGATCACGCAAACTTTAGAGGCGCTCTCGTTAAATCTATAAAAGGAAACATCTCTTGGACTATGACCAAAGCAGGCTATAGCTGGTCCTCCAACTCAGGAACTTTCGGCCAAACAAAAACATCAATCGCTCCTCTATTTTCAAAAGGATCTGAGAAGATCTGGAAGGTAGCCATTACATATGTTGGAGGATGATCAAAAGTTTGAAGAGCTCGAATCTAAGCTCGCAGCTTTAAGCTCGCAGGTCGAAGACCTTGAGCAAGAGACCGAAGTCGATCCGTTCTTCGAGGACGATGTTCGTAGGGTAATAGACGATTTTAAAAGCCGTGAGCTCGCAGGTCTTGAGTCGGAGGACGAAGATTTTGATGATGATGATGACTCTAGCTCGGATGATTTTATAAGCGTTCAGACTACAGCAGGTCCAAGCTTTAAAACTCATTGGATTGCTCCGACATCCTGCGGAAATATGACCCGCGACCTTGCTCGCGATGCCTTTGTCAAAGGAGCCGCGGATAGATATGGTACTAGCCAGCAAGTAAACAACGGGGATGTTCTTATTTTACTATGCCGCGAGGCTGTGGCCGAAGAGCCGGAAGAGGGTAGCGAGGCTGAGGAGCCGGAGCCCCCCAAGAAAATATGTAGATATGTTGGGTTGGCTTATAATACATTAATTCATCCAGCCTCTACCGAGCCACCTAGCGAGACCGAAGAACTAATTTCTGCACCGGTTGGAAACTATGAAATATTTGTATGGAGCTCATGCGAATGCTCGGATGAGCCTGCAGAAACCGTTGTTCTCACGTCCATATTTGAAGAATCTACCGGGTCAACATCCAATGGAAACTATGCGAGCATTGGAGCTGACGAATCTCCAGACATGTCAAACGCTGACGGGTTATTGACTGAAGCTTCTCTAAGAAAAAGCGAATATACAGACAGTTCTAATTTAGCCAAAGGACTGTCTAACACGCTATCTAAAAACGATGCCGGCTACAAAGCTCAGCTTGTACAGCTATCCAAGGATCTTAGCAGATACCATCTAGATCAAAAAAAGAATCCGCTGAATTTTGAAGCTGATAAGACAAATCTAAACTCTCATGGATTTGGTTCGGATCTTTTTGTATCCAAAAATCTAGAGCTTTCGAACGGAGAGTGCGGTAATCTTGAAACTGTAAGTATATCAGGAGAAACCTTTGACTTAGCTTTGCTTAAAGAAGGTACTCCTAGCTTAGGTTCGACTTTTCTTTCAACAGCAAAAATTAGCTTAGGTACTGCCGTAAGTATTGGCGGAACATTTAATTTAGATGTCTACGACACTAATCCAGTATCGTTAGGCCAAGATTTGAAATTTGAGACAGGAAGCACAGTATTCCTTCCGGTTATTACAGAGAAGAATGCGGATTTAATTACAACTTCTGATACTATAGATTCGCAGGCGTTTAGCTTAACAGGTGCTACTGTTACTTCGGATAGCTCTGGCGTAACTGTGTCTATCGGTACATCGGCTAGCACGTTTACTGCAAACTACTCCTCGGGTTTACTAACGCACAAAGGCTCTACAACTACCAACTCTGGCAGTATTAATTTTAATATTCCATCCGTAGAAGTTTCAATATCCGACCTTGTTGATTTAACAAATACCGCGGAGATATCCCCATATCCGATTACATCACTATCTAATGTTAGAGCAGATTCTGGTACTTATTCTGTATCTCTTTATAATATTCCATTACTTGCCAATCTATCGAAGGTGCGATCAAATTTTGCGGGTGGGCTGTATCGAGATTCTACAGCTATTGAGGGTTTAGACGGGGTTAGTTTAGGTAGTATAAATATTCCTAGCGGAACGACCGATCTCGGAGTTCCATCCTCTTCGGATCTTAATATATCAGCTAGCAAATCATCAGCCAGTGGGGGAGGGGTCGATGTAAGCCTCGGACTGGTCTGGACTGGAAATAGTTCAGAATATGATCATGGATTGTTTAAGGGTAATACGGCTGAGGAAAATAAATCCGCATCTGACTCATTTAATATTCAATTCAATGATCTAGCTACTCCTGGAAATCTTGGATCTGCAGGATCTTATATTAAAGAGCTACAAAATTTAGAGGGGTCAGGAGATTATAATAGCAATGGCGGGATTGATTTAAGTCTTGAATTTACATCTCTTAAAAGTCAGCTGAATTTTATTGATAAAGGATTTTTCAATAATGAGACAACTGTCTCAACTGGATCCGGATCTTGGTCAGTATCCATTTCGCCAATGTCAATTGGTACCTTTCCAGATCTTGGAGAAGAAAGATCAGATGCATTAATTTCTAATATATCAGGTCTTAGTTCTTCAATAGATTCGAGCCATAGCAATTCTGGAGATACTAAAATAAATCTTACTGGAAGCTTACAAAATACAAACTATACATTTACTAAAGGGCTGCTTACTGGTGCTACTGTTTCTAATGCCTCTAGCGTATCTTTAGGCAGTATAATAGTTCCCAAACCTGCTGGAACAAGCGATGACCACACGCCCGAACTTTTTAAAACATCAGTAAACTCGGGGGGTGCGAGCTCATTCTACCAAAAAAGCGTCTCTATATTTTCCAGCAACGATGCACTGATTAATTTTACGGACGGTCTGGCCGTGTCGCTTTCTAACCCGTCGTATACTCGTATAAGAGGGCTATCTTTAGATGCATCTAATAACAACGGAACTGTAGAGGCTACAAAGCTATCCGATATATCAGTTCGTGGAGTGTACGATGTAATCTATGAGTCTGAGGAGACGGGGGATGCTCGATACTACATAGATTACACATATCAAGATATTACTCTTACTATTCAGAACGGGTTGGTTACAGAGACCGCACTCGGATCTTCGACAACGGAATCAAAAGGCCCTATAAATGTACCGGGAGCAGATTTAAAATATGGTTGCGATCCCGAATATGGCTGTCAGCCAGACCCAGCAGGCGAGTTTTTTGATTCCTCATGCGGCTCAGGGTGCGTGGCTGAAGAGTTAATTCTTTCCTACAGGCCTTCAAATATTTGGATATATACAGAATCGTCATATGAAAATGGAGAGTTTTGTTTTAACCTTGAATCATCTCATGAATCAATTCCGGCTGGTGCGGATTTACAAAACCAATTTTATACGAATGGCGGTCATTTAAAGGCTGAAAAGATTGCGGGTAAAAAAGTCGATAATTTCTATGTAAACAATGTTCTAATTCCGGAAAACACTATTTATTATGC
>Ga0206130_10000434_pt1 | contig 71192 bp, 56 predicted proteins | sample Helgoland_Spring_9_FD_148637 | JGI IMG/M metagenome (GOLD analysis project Ga0206130, IMG submission 148637) | Pelagic subsurface seawater microbial communities from Kabeltonne, Helgoland, North Sea - Helgoland_Spring_Bloom_20160512_1 | ecosystem: Environmental > Aquatic > Marine > Epipelagic ... | reverse complement strand
TTGATTTGTTTTCAGACAGTAATTTCAAGTCAGAACAGATTCACTATTATTTCAAAAGAGGAGAAAATGCAGAGGTGATTTCAAATGGATTTAACAATAAAATTCAATTAAGCGCCTTCCCTTATTATAATTCTGTTATAGAAATCTACGCGATAGATGGCGATGGTAAAAAGAGCATAAACACGCTACAGTTTACATTCAATAACGCCCCACCCTGGTGGTTGCGAATAGAAACTATTGTATTGTACGTTATATTATTGATAATACTAATATACACCCTAGTTAAAATTCGCGAAACACAAACAAAAAAGCGCCTCGAGGGAGAGCGTAAATCGAAAGAATTAGAAGAAGCGAGAGAGTTGCAAAATAGTTTGCTCCCCAAAACAAATCCGACTATCGAAGGATATCAAATTAGCACTTATCTCAAATCTGCTACAGAAATAGGTGGTGATTATTATGATTTTTTCTACAAAAAAGGAGAATACTTTTATGCAATCTGTGGAGACGCTACGGGACATGGTGTCATTTCAGGAATTATGGTTTCTGTAACCAAAGCTGGTCTAAATGGGATTGCAATGGGTACTCCAAGTAAAATTTTACAACAATTAAATCGAATTGTAAAGCGAGTAAACTTTGGACGTCTTAGAATGAGTCTAAGTGTTGCAAAACTTAATAAAAATAGTATTGAGCTTAGTTCAGCAGCTATGCCTCCAACTTATTACTACAACGCAAAAGCGAAAATAGTAGAAGAAGTTTTAGTCCCTAACCTTCCTTTGGGAGGGATTGAAACAGAGGAGTTTGACAGCATCACTAAAGAATTTAATTCAGACGATGTTATTGTTATGATTTCAGATGGTCTCCCTGAACTACCCAATCCACAGGATGAATTATTAGACTATCCCAAGGTTGAAGATTGTGTAAAAGCAAATGCACATAAAGATGCAGAAAGCATTAAGGATGCATTAGTTGAATTATCTGATAATTGGGCAGATGGAGTAATGAATCCTGATGATATTACAATAGTAGTGGTCAAAAAAGCTTCCTAGGTTTCAGCCTTCAAAATCCAATTTGGGATTTCATTCTTCTTTCCTTTTACGTGGATCGGTTTTTGCTCGATGAAGTTTTCTTTTGAGGATAGTTTTTCGATAACCGAAGTAGAAATAACTATTTCCCCAGGTTTAGCATGCGAACAAAGACGTGCTGCTAAATTTACATGATCACCAATAACCGTGTAATTCATTTGTCTTTCTGACCCAATATTTCCACAGACTACTTTCCCGTAATTAATTCCTATTCCAATTTCCAAGGCAGGGAAATTTTGTGATTCCATGTCAATGTTGAACTTTTTTAAAGCTTCAAACATTGCAATTGCAGAATTTACTGCTACTTGTGCATCGTTTTCGTTTTTCAAAGGAACACCATATAAGACCATAAGCTCATCACCAATAATTTTGTCTAAGGTCCCGTTATGATTAAAAACTACTTCAATCATTGCGTCAAAATAGTGGTTGAGTAGGTACACTACTTCATTAGGCTTCATTTTTTCTGACATTGATGTAAAACCTCGAATATCACAAAAAAGAATACACACTTCATTTTGACTCCCTCCTAACTCAAGTGAAGTCTCATTCTTAAGTAATTCATCAACAATATTTTCTGAAACATATTTTTTAAAAGTGGACTTAATCTTATTAATTCCAGACAAGTCTTCAAATGAAAATACCAGTCCAGAAGGAATATTATTTTCATCATATACTGTGGAGAGTGTGAGATTGACTTCATGTGACTCGTCTAATTCATTATCAATCTTTACATTTTCTTCTTGAAGGATTTTATTGGTATCATTTTCTGCTCTTTCAATTAATTCAACTAAATGTGGGTTTTTCTGAAAAACAATAAAATAATGATTGTTCAGTATCGAATCCTCCTCAAAACCAAATATTTTTTTAGCAGAATGATTTACATATTCAACTTCCCCCAAAACATTTATTTTCACAATTCCAGTAGTGATGGAGGTCATAATATTATCCACCAGTTTGTTTGAACTCTGAAGCGAATCTATCAATCGAATATTATCATATGCCAAACTCACTTTCTTGGACAAATTATCAAAGAGCCTAAGTTCCTGTTGTATAAAACGCTCTAGCCCTGACCTACTCTCCTTGTCCGCTAAAAGGATAATTCCCACCAGTTCATTCTGATTGATTAATGGGCTTATCAATATGTTCTTTTTCGAAAATTTAAGCAACAGATATTCTTCAGGAGTATCAATAATCAATGCTTTTTTTGTTTCATTAACTACTTTTAATATCCCTTTGGTTATTCTGATGATTTTGGAAGGTAACTCCTCTTTGGAAAGATTAAAACTTGAACTCACATTAAAGAAATCTGTTTTTGGATCCTTTAATAAAATCATTCCCTTTGAAGCATTAAGAGTTGATAAAATAGTAATCAAAAGGTTTTCGAAAAGTGCTTCTAGCTCTGAATCTGGCTCATTTATTATGTTAGTCACATCAATAAGAGATTCTATTTCCAGTAACTTATAACTTAACTCTTTGTTACGATCACGAAGTTGAATTTCGAGTTTCTTTTTGATGAGTTCACTCTCAATAAACTTTTTCAAAGCATTTAAAACAACCTTAAGATCCCTAGTAAGCATCTTGTGTGGTAATCTAATATAACCAATGGGTTTGCTTTCAACAACAATAGAAAAAGCCATTTCTCTTTTAGCATTTGATGAAACTGTGTTTTGAGTAACTTCTAATAGATGGTCATCAAAAGCAGGGATATTCTCTTCTTTGTTGTGATATAAGAAAGAAGTTATACCAAGAGATTTAACCAATGTCTTTTTTAAAAAAAAGAAACATTGAATTTCATCAAATTCAGATTGATGAGAGAGAAAATTTATTTTAGCTGAAAGTGTGGGTTGTTGAATAAATTCAACCAGAAAATCAGCTAAGTTTTTCATGAAGCTAAGACAATTCTTTTATTGCCTCCTCTTGAGATGGATATACAGTACAATACTTTGTAAGCCCCATAATTTTAAAAGTCTTTTCTATAATAGGAGCTAAATCACAAAACACTAATTGACCATCTATATCTTGAAGTTGCTCAATCAACTCAATCAAAATAGAAGCGCCAATACTATTGACAATTTTAGAGTCTTTTAAATTAATGAGAAATATTTTACTCCCTTCGTCTATGTGTTTTTGGGCAATTTGTTGAATCTCTTCCCCTAAATCTTTGTTTAGGTATCCTTCTGTAGCAATAACAACTACGTTTTCTATTGAATTTGTCTGGGTTACTTTACTCATTATTGTCCTTTTTTTTAACCATTGTAAGTGTTGTTCCTGTGTGATCTGACTCAAAGTCCACAGAATCCATCAATTCTTTTATCAGCATCAGTCCCCAACCTCTTTTCCTTTCATTGGTGTTAATTTTATTTTCAATTTCGGGTATCTTGATTTTGGAGGCATCAAACCCCTTACCTTTGTCAATAACTTTAATCGTTAACTCATCATCAGAAATAATAAAATGAATATATACTTCATTTTTTGTTTCAGAATGCTCAAAAGCGTTGATACACGCCTCTATTAAGGCCATAGATATTTCACCCGATTGTTCATCTGTAAGGCTCATATGCTTAGAAACAACCTCTGAAGTTTGAGTCGCTACTAACTCCATATTTTTTAAAATAGGAAGTTTGAGTTCAACTGTTGGTGCTTTATTCATAAGAAAATAAATTTATAGTTTTCTAATAAATCATGAGACCAATAAATTAAAATTTAAATTAAATACCTTGATCTATGATTATACAATCAAATATACTAAATTTCATTTTACTCATTACATGTTTTCCAGCATTTGATTTATGTTCAAAATTTAGTTGTAAGTTTAAATTAAATGATTTTTAAAAAGCCGATTTTTAATTTGTAAAACCTAAAATTCTTCAATGAAAAACCTCTTCCACCTACAGAAACCCAAACTCGTTCCATTCTTCATTCTTTTCTTTTTTATGTTTGTTCAAAACAGTCAAGGCCAAGGAAATGCTTTTATTTATGGTGATAAATTACCTGTTGCCTCAATATTAGCTGCAAGAGGGGAATTCAAAGTAGGAGTTAAAACTGCTCATTTAATTCATCATGATCAAATTGATATTTTAAACTCTTCGAAGGATAAAGATTCCATTTATGATCGTCCGCTAACTGTTGAAATTTGGTGCCCAGCTTTACTTGCAGAAGGAGAAAATGAAGAAGTAATTTATGAAGATGTAATGGGTAATTTCAATAGCCCAGACAGACCACTGATCCCCTTTACTTTTAAGGGAAGAGCTTTAAGAGACGCCAAACCCGATAAAACAAATGGTCCTTATCCCCTACTCATTGTTTCTCATGGATATACTGGGTCTCGATATATTATGTCTTATTTAACTGAAAATCTAGCTTCAAAAGGATATGTTGTAGTTGCCATCGATCATACCGATTCTACTTTTAGAGATGCAACAGGTTTCAATAGCACTCTGTTGAACCGATCCTTAGATGATCTTTTTATATTGAATGAGATCGATCGTTTAAACAAAGAGTCCAACCATTATTTATCAGGAATAGTTAATGTAGAAAAAACTGGACTTATAGGATATTCAATGGGAGGCTATGGTGCCATTAATATAGCAGGGGGAGGTTACAGTCCTATGGCAACTAGCTTTTTTGCAAGTATGTCAAAAGGGAATAATGCTCTAAACAAAAGGAAGGTTGGACAAAAAGAATTTATAGAGTCGTTTGACAAAAGAATCAAAGCAATTGTAGCTCTTGCGCCCTGGGGAATGGAACAAGGTGTGTGGAACGATGAAGGTTTAGCTGGGATTAAAATTCCTACTTTTTATGTTGCTGGTAGTAAGGATGATATTTCAGGATATGAAAAAGGGATCAAAGCTATTTATGAAGGCGCTGTAAATAGTGAACGTTATCTGTTAACGTATATGAATGCTAGACACAATATTGCGCCAAATCCACCGCCAACTGAAGCAAGTGAAGCGGGATTACATTTAGATGAATATTTACGCTATGCTGATTCGGTGTGGGACCAACGTCGTATAAATAACATAAACCAACATTTTATTACTGCATTTTTGGGAGTTAAACTTAAAGACAAATCAGACTACACTCAATTTATAGATAGCGAGGTATTATCTAAACAAGAACCTTGGAAAGGCTTTTTACCCAGAACTTCTGTTGGTTTAGAATTACGCCATGCAAAAACCAAAGAAATAGAACGCTAAGTTTTAAAACTAATACTTAGGGCTTAAAGAACTCCTCCTCCGTTATTTGAATATAATTCTGTAATTGAGTGGGATCAAAGAAAAAATTGAAGGTGTGTTTTTCACCAAAATTAATTACAGTGCGTTCTTTATCTTCAAAATAGAAATCTTTAGACTTAAACTGGACATAGAGACGAGTTATTGGAAGATCTTTAAATGTGAATTTCCCATTATTGCGAATGTAAACATGTCTTAAATATTTTTTGTTTTGATCACGAACTAAAACAATGATATCATGATCAACCTCATTAATCATTTTTAATGACGCATTGGAAACCGAATTGAAGACATCCTCAGGTAACCTGGGAGCAAAAGTCTTGTCACCTGTATTTCCTCTCTGGGAAAAAACGAGTGATGACGCTAAAAGAAAAATAAAGATAAGGGTGTTTTTCATTTTATTTATTTTAAAATTAATACGAACTTTAGTTGAGTTGTATTAATGAAAATTTACATCAAAAATTAAACCATTTTTACAGTAAACTAAAAATTATTGTTTTGCTAAATAATAAAAAGCCTTTTTGGAAAAATATATTAAAAACAAAGCTGCACATATAAAAAATAAAAAAGCATAGTTTAAATTGAATATATGAGCCAAATAGCCAATTAAGGGTGGGGCAATTAACACTCCTATAGTTGAATAGGTGCCGACAATTGAAATTGCCATCCCTGGTGCATATTTTTTAGATTGTCCTGCCAATAAAAAAGCCATGGGAAAAATAGAAGCCACACCAAAACCCGCAATAAAAAACCCTAATAAAGCTGTAAAGAAATAAGGAAATAAAATCAAAATTGTGATGCCTAAAACAACGATAACAGCACTAATTAAAAATAAATTTGACATCCCCATTTTCATGATGATTCGATCTGTAAAAAAGCGTGAAATAGTCATAGAAATCATAAAAACCAAAAAACTTAAGGTAAACAATTCTGCATTTACTACTTCCTTAAAATAAACACTGCTCCAATCATAAATACCCCCTTCACAAACCGCAGCACAAAAAACAACCAAACCAGTATAAAAAATGAACTTATCTGGCTTGCCAAATTGCAGTTTATTTCCAGTAGCCTCTCTATCGTTTCGTAATAAATAAAAATAGGCTACACTTACAATAAGCAAAGAAACAAAAGCAACTGTTCCTAAATGATAGGCCATGCTGATATTTTGATCAATAGCTAGAGTTGCGAAAACCAAACCACAAAGACCCCCCAAACTCCAATATCCATGAAATTTCCCGTTAATCTTTTTGGTATATGATTTTTGTAATTGAATCGCCTGAGTATTCATGGATATGTTGATGGCCCTTAAACCAAGTGCAAAAAAAGCAACTGCCACTATTAAAAACTCAATTTGAGAAGAAACCCCAATACCACACAATGCAAATAAAAAAAGAAGAAAACCAAAAAACAAGAGATAGCGACTATCAAATTTTGACACTAGCCATGCAGAAAGCGGCAAACCGATAAGGGAACTTATGGGCAGAATAAAGAGAAAACTTCCTAACTCTGCATCATTCATGTCAAAAGTATTTTTGATGTTGGGGATTCGAGAGGCCCAGGTCGAAAAACAAAATCCACATAAAAAAAAGAAATAGCCAAGGGCTCTTCTATTCTGTTTTTTGTTTGTCATAATAATAATTTGAGTTCAAATATCTGTGCTATTTTAATAATCCAAAGTATTAAAATCAAAAACTTATCAAAAAAGGTTTATATTTAATAATGCAATACAAACTAAAACAAGAATGAAAAACAAGAAAAAAGATTCAAGAAGAGAATTTTTAAAAAAAGGAGTCCTTGCCTCCTCAATAATGATAGTTCCAAGACATGTTTTGGGTGGCCCCGGCTTCATTGCGCCAAGTGATCAGTTAAATCTTGCTGCAATTGGTTCTGGAGGAAAAGGGGCTAGTGATATCAGCAATGCTTCAGTAAGAGGCAGAGAACGCGTTGTTGCTCTTTGTGATGTAGATTTTTCAGGAAGCGCATCCCGTACCGCTAAAAAGTTTCCAAAAGCAAAACAATACGCGGATTATCGTGTCATGTTGGATAAAGAAAAAGATATTGATGCAGTCACCATATCAACACCAGACCATGTTCATGGTCCAGCTGCTGTATTTGCCATGCAAAGAGGAAAACACGTTTATGTTCAAAAACCAATGACTCACAATATTCGTGAAGCACGTATTTTGACAGAAATGGCAAGAGAACAAAAAGTGGTTACTCAAATGGGAAATCAAGGGGGATCAAATCCATTACTCAATATGGTACAAAATTGGGTTGATAGTGATGCCGTAGGTGCCATTTCAGAAGTGAAAATTTGGACCAACCGCCCAGTATGGCCACAAGGTGTTCCCATGCCACAACCCAATCCAAGCATGAAACCCGACGCATTGAATTGGGATTTATGGTTAGGACCTGCTAAAGAAAAACCCTATACACCCAATATGCATCCATTTAGCTGGAGAGGCTGGTGGGACTATGGTACAGGAGCCCTTGGTGATGTAGGTTGTCACCTTATTGATATTCCTTTCCGTACTTTAGGTTTAAAATACCCAAAGTCTGCTGAATGTAGTGTCGGAAGTGTCTATTCTCAAATGTGGAATGCAGATTACCTTCCAGAAGGATGTCCTCCCTCCTCCCTGATTAGCATTAATTTTGGTGCCACTGAAAAAAGTAAATCTCCCATATTAATGAGTTGGAGTGACGGTGGAATTAGACCACCACATCCAGACATTATTCCAGCAAATAGTGATATTGGAGGCACGGATAGTGCTAATGGTGTTATGATGATAGGAGAAAAAGGTATCATTACCACTAACATAAATGATAGTTCACCTTTGATGCCAAAATTATATCGCTACGATGGAAGCACAGAATTTGGTCCTGAAGTTGAAAAAATGACAGAGCCAGAGTACGGTCACCAACGCAAATGGGTAGACGCATGTAAAGCTGGATTCAACAGCAAAGAACATTTAGGATTAACTTCTTCGTTTGACTATGCAGGTCCTATGACTGAAACTGTACTGATGGGGAATTTGGCCATTCGTAGTTTCATGCTTCGTGAAGAAGGTACTAATGGTAAAATGGACTATTATGCGCGTAAAAAGCTACTGTGGGATGGTGAGAATATGAAAATCACTAACCTTGAGGCGGCAAATCAATTTGTAACACGTGAATACAGAGAAGGATTTAAAGTATAACTTTTAGCCTTTTTACAATCCTAAAGTCCTGTGTCAAAACAGGACTTTTTTTTTGAATTAAAAACAGCTAACACAAAATAAGTGACAAAACGATTGATAACCACTTAAATTAGACTACTTTTGCAGCCAGAATACTATTTATGACAACTTTTAAGTCCCTAGGACTCAATACGGAACTTCTAAAAGCCGTAGAAAAACTAGGATTCGAATCTCCAACAGAGGTTCAAGAGAAAGTAATTCCAATATTACTCGAACAAGATACCGATCTGGTTGCATTAGCTCAAACAGGAACAGGCAAAACCGCTGCTTTTGGTTTTCCTATGCTTCAAAGAATTGATGCAAAACAAAGAATGACTCAAGGATTAATCCTTGCTCCCACTCGTGAATTGTGCTTGCAGATCACAAACGAAATGGGAATTTATGGTCAAGCACTCAAAAATGTAAACATTGTTGCCATTTATGGTGGAGCCAATATTCAAGAGCAAGCCAATAAAATAAAACGAGGCGCACAAATTGTTGTTGCTACTCCTGGTCGTTTAAAAGATATGATCAGAAGACGATTGGTTGATATAAGTGCCATACAATACTGTGTTTTAGATGAAGCAGACGAAATGCTAAACATGGGCTTTTATGAAGACATCAAAGATATTTTAACACACACACCTAAATCTAAAAGTTCTTGGCTGTTTTCTGCAACAATGCCTCCAGAGGTTAGCACCATTGCAAAAAAATTCATGAATAAACCTATTGAAATTACAGTAGGTACAAAAAATTCAAGTGCTAAAAATATTGATCATCAATATTTTACAGTGGCTGCGAGAGAACGATACAGTGCACTTAGAGCAGTAGTTAGTATGAATACAGATCTTTTTGGAGTTGTATTTTGTCGCACTAAAATTGAAACACAAAAAGTTGCAGAAAAGCTAATCCAAGATGGATATAAAGCAGCAGCAATTCATGGGGATTTAAGTCAAAATCAGCGGGATATTGTTATGCAGTCTTTTCGAAAGAAAAGAATTCAATTATTAATTGCTACTGATGTAGCTGCCCGTGGAATTGATGTAGATGATCTTACACACGTTATAAACTACCAGCTTCCTGATGAAATAGAAACCTATACCCACAGAAGTGGTCGGACTGGTAGAGCAGGAAAATTAGGTACTTCAATCATTTTTGTAACAAAATCAGATCGAAGAAAAATTAAATTGATTGAGAATAAATTGCAAACCAAACTCAAGGAATTGCAAATGCCTTCTCCAGAAGAAGTATTGACTTCTAAAATAACACATTGGGTTGATCAAGTTAAAAACATTCCAATAAAGAGTGATTTACACAATCATTTACCTCAAGCGATTAGTGCTTTTGAAGAAATTTCAAAAGAAACATTAATAGAGATGATGTTGTCAAAAGAATTTAAATCCTTTGACCTTCAACCGAAAGCCTTAGAATTTGGTCGAGACGATCGTTCTTCAGATAGACGCTCAGACAGACGCTCAGATAGGAAGATAAATGCTCCACAAGACAAAGATCGTTTTTTTATTAATGTTGGTGCACGTGATCAATATGAATGGACTACATTAAAAGATTTTTTACGCTCTTTTCTAAAACTAGGACCAGACGATGTTTTTCAAGTGGAAGTTATGAAAAACTTTTCTTTCTTTTCTACCCACAAAGACCATAGAGATCTTGTTCTTAAATCTTTTGATGATTTAATCATGGATGACCGAAAAGTAAATGTAGAGCTCACCAAAAAAGGGAAGACTTTTTCTCCAAAGAAAAATTTCAAAAAGAAAAAGTCGAAATTTAATTAGATCTTTTAGGTAAAACTCCTTAGAGTTTTCGCATCCAAATATTTCGATAACTAACTAAATCGCCATGGTCTTGAAGCAATAGCGAACGATGACTAGGTGTTGACTTGTTGCTCCCTGGCATTTCATCTCTTCCTGTTTTTGGTTTTCCAATATATTCAGTTGTTCCCAATAACTCAACATTATTTTGTACCAAAACACCATTGAGAAAGACAGTGAAATTTCCTGGCTTTGTCATTTTTCCATCTGTGTCAAACTGTGGTTCGTTAAAAACGATATCATAGATCTGCCACTCTCCAGTTGGACGAACGGCATTTACTAATGGAATATGTTGTTTGTAAATAGCAGAGGCTTGACCGTTAGAATAGGTGCGATTGTTATAACTATCCAAGATTTGAACTTCATATCTTCTTTGAAATATAATTCCACTATTTCCTCGACCTTGCCCCTCTCCTTTTAGTATTGTTGGTGATTTCCACTCTAAATGCAATTGAATGGAGCCATGCTCATTGATCGTTTCTATGGAACCCATTCTGGGTTTAACTGTCATGGTTTTATCAGGGTTTAATGTCCATTGAACTTCCCCTTTAGTGGATTCATGCCTCCATTTCGAAAAATTAGTTCCATCAAAAAGTATCTCCGCGTCACTGGGGGGAGAATTCAAAACTCCAGGGAATACGAGCCTAGGCTCAGGTTCCCAGACTTCAGTTTCCTCAGGCTTCATCCTTTCTTGTGCGAAAGCTAAGTTGACAAAGAGCATACTTAATAAAAAGTAATACATAAAAAAGTTCTTAAAACTTAAACAATGATTATTCATTTTGATTAATGTTAGTTAAATGGGTAATTACTATTTGAATCATGATGTTGATTTACATCCCAAAATACTTTTTGATTAGCATCATAATCAGCGATCACTTCTTTGTTGGGTAGTTTTAGTGATACATTCTCATTTACCAAAACTATTGCATTGATTTCAAATACACCAAAACAAAGATGCTCACTGACTCCAACAACTGAAGGGCTATTGAGAAGAATTGCATGATTTGAATAACTAATACTAGCACCAGAAATCAAAGCTAGTTGCTTGATAAAATCTTTTGGTTTCATAAGAATGATAAAATTCCATATTAAGTTAAATAAAAAAATAAACCTCCCTGTTAAATTTGATATAAATATCTAGTTGGAGTAATAACACTATTTTTTATATATTCGAGAAAAATTAGGATCAAATGGAGACGGTAATGAAATATTTTGAAACGATCCCTTCTTTACATCGCAGCATTCTTTTGGTGGGTGGTCTAAGTCTATTTTGGATTTTGGAAGGTAGTGTACCTTTAATTAAATTTGATTACTCCAAATGGAAACACGCACTTCCTAATCTATTTTTTACCGCTACAACAGTAATCATTAACTTTCTGCTAGCATTCCTTCTTCTGACAACCTCAGACTGGACTACAGCGAGTGGATTTGGTCTTTTACAATGGATCCCTGAATTACCCCTTTGGGCAGAGGTAATTGTTGGAGTTATGCTATTAGATTTAGTTGGTGCCTATATAGCGCATTGGGCAGAACATAAAATTAAACCTTTCTGGATGATACACTTAGTCCACCACAGTGATCACAAAGTAGATACAACCACTGCAAATCGTCATCATCCATTAGAAAGTTTTATCCGATTTGGATTTACACTTTTTGGAGTCTTTATTTTAGGTGCTAATATGGGAATTATTATGTTGTATCAATCCCTCTCATTGGTATTGACTCAATTCAATCATGCCAATATAAAGCTGCCAAAGAAGCTAGATATGGCGCTAAGTTTTATAATCGTATCTCCAGATATGCATAAAACACATCACCACTATCGCCTACCTTACACCGATGCAAATTTTGGAAATATATTTTCCATTTGGGATCACCTATTTGGAACCTATTTGCCTTTTGATAGAGAAAAAATAGTTTATGGAGTAGATGTATTTTTTGATGAAAAAGAAAATGGAAAAATTAAGATGCTTCTGAAACAACCCTTTCAAGCCTATTCAAAACCAACCTTAGCTCCTGAAACAGAAAGTTAGGTCAGTATTGAGATTAAATCTGATAAGGGATGTGAAGTTTGAGTCCCTTCCTTCATGTCTTTTAAAATAAAAGTCTTTTGAATTACCTCCTCCTCTCCTATCAAGACCACTTTTTTAATCCCTTTTTGATTGGCGTAGCCCAACTGTTTTTTAAGTTTTGCTTCAGTAGGGTATAATTCGCTTACGATATTGTGCTGTCTAAGTTGTGCAACACTAGAATAAGCAATAACAGCTGCTTCTAATCCGAAATTAGCAAATAAAACGTGAGTCGTTGGTACCAGTTCTTCTGGAAAAAGTTGCAATTCTTCCATCACTAAATAGATTCTTTCAAAACCAAATGAAACCCCAATTCCACTCATATTATTTAATCCAAAAGTGGCTGTTAAATCATCATATCGTCCACCACCACCTATAGAACCCATTTTCACCTTTTCAGGGGCGCTAACCTCAACTATCATTCCTGTATAGTAATGCAATCCTCTTGCAAGAGTCAAATCAAAATGAAGCTGAACCGTCTGTAGTGTGTCTGGGGTGAGTTGTTTGAAAATAAATTCTATTTCTTCAATTCCCTTCAAACCTTCAGATTGGTCTGAAAGTATGTCCTTTAATGCCTCAAGCTGTTGTGCAGCTGAACCTTTCAATACAAGTAACGCCTCCAACAATTCAAGTGCACTAGAAGAAAACCCCTTAGAAACTAGTTCTTTATAAACGCCTTCTTTACCGATTTTATCTAATTTATCTAAAGCAATAGTAAAATCGCCTAACTTTTCAACCGCCCCAAGTTTTCCGGCAATTCCGGCCAATATTTTCCTATGATTAACCTTTAAAACTGTACCTTCAATCTTCAAGTCATTAAAAGCACGATCGTACAAGGCTAAGACCTCAACCTCCTGCCACAAGGAACGATCTCCTACTATATCAGCATCACACTGATAGAATTCCTGAAAACGACCGTGTTGTGGCCTGTCAGCTCTCCAAACAGGCTGAATTTGATACCGTCTAAATGGAAATGTTAATTCATTTTGATGCTGTGCAACATAACGTGCAAAGGGAACTGTTAAATCATATCTGAGCGCTTTCTCTGCTAATGATCTAGAAAACCTTTGATATTTCCCTTGAGCTAGTGCTTCGGTATCGGCTTTTTTGACCTTTTCACCAGAATTTAAAATTTTAAAAACTAAGCGATCTCCTTCTTCTCCATATACTCCTGTTAAGGTTTCAAGACGTTCAAAGGAAGGAGTTTCAATTGGCTGAAAACCAAAGAATTGAAAAGTTTGCTGTAAAATAGCTCGAATATAGTTTCGTTTGGCTATTTCAGTAGATGAAAAGTCTCGGGTACCTTTCGGTGTTGCGGGTTTTATTGCCATAATGGTGAATCTGTCACAAATATCTTCTATTTTCTCGAATTGGAAAAATAACTTTTCAGCTCCTTAAAATAGATGCCTTCGGAGAGAACTGCGCCTTTTTTGAGGTAAGAATAAATAAACTCATTTCGTGAAGGTGAATATTCCTTAGTGGCTTCAAACAATGTAACAGCATCACTATGAACATTTTTGAGTATCCATTGAAAGCCTCCTGGAGTCGTTAAGTCACAATCCATATCGGTAACCTTAACAACAAGAGCTTCAACCTCTTCAATTCGGGTATTAAAAAGAAACAATTGACTTTTTGTTGGAAACTCTACATAAGAACATTGTGTTAGAATTTTTTCCCAAACTAAATCACTAAATCCATCTAAGAGCAAATCAACAGTATGTGGTTCTGTTTCTTTGACTTCATCCCACTTTTTTTTGTCAATACTATTACTTGCTAAAAAAAGGATAAACTCCTGATGCATTTCAATAAATTGAGATTCAGTGAGTCTATGGTATTTCATTCTTCGTTATTGGAATAAAAAAAACCCACTATTAAGTGGGTTTTAATTTTGTTAGGATTTTGCTTCGGGCACAATCTCAAAAGGAAATTCAAAACTAACTTCTCGATGTAATCGAATAGTTGCCTCATATTTCCCTAAACGTTTGATTGTTTTTCCGGGCAATGTAATAAACTTCTTGTCTAGATCTTCTCCTTTGGTTGTTATGGCAGAAGCTAGGTCAGCGTTTGAGATAGAACCAAAGAGTTTGTCTCCGCTTCCTACTTTAGAAGTTAACTTGATATCAAGAGCTTTAATCTTTTCAGCTCTTTTGATAGCTTCATCAATAATTGATTTTTCCTTGTAAGCACGTTGCTTTAAATTTTCAGCTAAAACCTTGCGAGCGGAAACTGTAGCCATCACTGCAATCCCTTTTGGGATCAAGAAATTTCTACCATAACCGTTTTTAACACTCACGATTTCATCTTTAAATCCAAGATTTTGAACGTCTTCTTTTAATATTAATTCCATGATGAGTGATTATTATTTTAACATATCGGCGACATAGGGCATTAAAGCCAAATGACGCGCTCTTTTTACAGCCACAGAAACCTTACGTTGGTACTTCAAAGAAGTTCCTGTCAATCTTCGTGGCAAAATCTTACCTTGCTCATTTACAAATTTAAGTAAGAAGTCTGGATCTTTGTAATCCACATACTTGATACCTGTTCTTTTGAAACGGCAATATTTTTTTTGTGTAGAGGTATCAATATTTAATGGAGTTAAATACCGAATTTCACCTTCTTTTTTTCCTGAATTTTGTTCTTCAATTTTAGACATTGCTTATGCTTTTGCTTTGTTCTTTTTTCTTCTTTTTTCTGCCCACGCTAGTGAATGCTTGTCGAGTTTTACCGTTAGATAACGCATGATACGCTCGTCACGGCGAAATTCCACCTCTAAAGCCGCTACGGCTTCGCTTGGTGCTGCAAATTCAAAAAGATGATAGAAGCCACTTTTCTTATTCTCAATAGGATAAGCAAGTTTCTTAAGACCCCAATTTTCCTGAATAGTCATAGAACCTTGGTTGGTCTTAATAAAATCTATAAATTTTTGAACTGCTTCCTCAATCTGAGTTTCAGAGAGAACGGGATTTAAAATGAAAACAGTTTCGTAATGATTCATAATCTTTATTTTGGTTGGCAAAAATAGTTTAATCTTAAGAGTATACCAAATAAAGATCGTTTTAAAATGAAGTTTTTTTATTTATCTTTATAGCACTAAATCATTTTTAATGATGCTCCTCAATTACATTATTGTCGATCCTAACCCAATTAGACGACTCCACCTTTCGCAAATTTTTAAAAAAATTAAAACTTTAAACTTCATTGATGAATTTTCAAATGCGGTTGAAGCACAAAATTTCTTAGACTATACCACAGTAGATCTTATTTTCCTTTCAGCAAAGCTCCCCATTTATTCTGGATTTGAGTTTATAGAAAAACTGAAGGATCCTACTGAAATTATTCTAATGACAGAAGAAGCTGAAGATGCCTTACGTGCTTTTGATTACAACCTATCCGATTGCATCTCCCCTCCTTTTTCACTTGGCCGAATTGAAGAATCTGTTGACCGGATTGAAAGAAAAATCAAATTAATTCTTAGCCAATTGGATAAGACAAATGATTTTATCGAAATAAAACACAACCTTAAAACGGAAAAAGTCGCCCTGGATCAAATTCAATGGATTGAAGCGGTTGGAGATTATGTAAATATCATCACCCAAAAAAGAAAATATTTAGTCCTCTCCTCGATGAAAAAGTTTTTGGAGCGTTTACCCAAAGAACAATTTTTAAGGATTCACAAGTCTTATATCATCAATTTAAGCAAGGTGAAAAACTATTCTGCTTCCAGAGTGAATATCGAAAACAAAGAATTCCCACTAAGCCGAACTCAAAAAAAACATTTCCGCCTCTCTGTGAGTAAATTTCAATAAGGGTCAACATCAAAATTGATCCTCGTATTCCTAAAAGCTGAAATGGCTTGAAAACTTTGATGCGTTCGTTCAAGAATTTTCTTTACTTTTTTTGAAGTAAATTCATGGTCTACCTTTACAACTAACTGTTTGTGATATTGATTTCTAACACGAGCAACAGGTGGAAAAACAGGCCCTAAAACAGTTCCCTTATATGATTGTTTCAATACATTAGTGAACCAGTCCGAAGCCATGTTTACCGTATCAAATTGCCTACTTTTAAAGGTTATTCGAATCATTTTATAGTAGGGTGGGTATTTATACTTGTGTCGTTCTTTTCTTTGGGAATGGTAAAGCCCCTCATAATCATGGTTCAAAACCTGTCTTAGTGTGGGATGGTCAGGCTGATAGGTTTGTATAAGTACATTTCCCTTTTCATCAGAACGTCCTGCTCTTCCAGCGACTTGACACAACATTTGATAACTACGTTCGTGAGCTCTAAAATCAGGAAAATTTAAAACATGATCTGCATTAATTACCCCTACCAACAACACATTTTTAAAATCTAATCCCTTCACTACCATTTGAGTACCTACAAGAATTTGAATTCTCTCCTGAACAAACGATTCTATTATAGTATCAAAGCCCCATTTTCCTCGAGTGCTGTCCCAATCCATCCTACCCACAGAAGCTTCAGGAAAAACAGTTTGAATCTGTTCCTCTATTTGTTGGGTTCCCACTCCTTTGGTTGTTAAAGTTGGCATCCCACAGGCATGACATTGAGTGGGCATGGGAATATGATATCCACAATAATGACAACGAAGTTGTTGTTGTGTTTGGTGATAAGTTAATGAAACATCACATTGTGTACATTGAGGAGAATGTCCACAACTGGTGCACTCAGATATAGGGGCATACCCTCTTCTATTTTGGAATAAAATCACTTGTTTTCCCTTGGATAAAGTATCCTGAATTGCATCAATCAATTGAGAAGAAAACATCCCCTTCATCATCTTCTTTCGATGGGCTTCTTTTAAATCTACGATTCCAATATTGGGAAGTGAGACTCCTCCATAACGCTGGGTCAACTTAACCCATCCGTATTTAGCTGCTCTTACATTTACAGCGGTTTCTATAGATGGAGTTGCAGAACCTAGCAATACGTTTGACCACATAATACTAGCTAAATAAATGGCACTATCCCTAGCTTGATATCGAGGGGCAGGATCAAATTGTTTGTAAGACATTTCATGCTCCTCATCTATTAAAACCAATCCTAAATTTTTAAAAGGCAAAAGAACAGCAGAGCGTGCACCCACAATTACTTTGGCTTCAGGAGAGGCACTTAGTACTTTTTGCCAAACCTCAGTACGTTCATGAATGGAAAATTTGGAATGATATACTGCAACTTGGTTTCCAAATCTTGCTGCCAAACGATTTACAATTTGAGAGGTTAATGATATTTCAGGTAATAAATACAAAACCTGTTTCCCCTTATTAATTTCTGCTTCAATTAACTTGATATACACCTCTGTTTTTCCTGATGAAGTAACTCCCTCAAATAACACTACATTTTTCTCAGTAAACTGATCATTGATTTCATCAAACGCTAACTGTTGTGGCTCTGATAGGATTTTAAAGCTTGATTCATTCTGTTTTTGTTTTATCAACAAGCGGTGCTCTTCTTGAAAGTGCTCTTCTAAAATACTTTTGTCAATCAAGGTTTTAAATTGACTACTCGATGCTCCTGATTTTGTTTTCAAATCTGACACCTTCTGAAGCTCCTTATATCCTTCAGAAGCAGAAAAAACTGCCATTATTATGGCTAATTGCTTTGGGGCTTTTTGTAAGCTATCAAAAAGATCTTTTAATTTTTCTTCTGACTGGTATTCATCTGACAAACAAATATAACGAACTCTTTTAGGCTTGAACTTTTCTTCTAAATGCTGATGAATCACAGCCACATTCAATTCCAACATCCCTAATACAAGGGGCATTACTTGCTTTCTGTCTATTATTTTACTGATATCATCCAGTGTAAGTGTCTGCTGTTGTAATGCCTCATATACTAAATACTGACTGTCTGAAAGTGCTTTTAGTTGTTCATCGGTGGCCTCACATTTTGACAACATTGTTTTACTCTCCAACAATAAAGCTGCGGGCAAACAAGCTCTCATAATCTCTCCTTGGCTACACATATAATAATTGGACATCCAATCCCATAGTTCCAATTGGGTTGGTGTAACTGTAGGAACCTCATCCAAAATCATAGCTATTGTTTTGGGCTCATAGGTCTGAGGAGTAACCCCATGAATTTTAATCACTAGTGCAGTATATATTTTTTGCTTCCCAAAAGGTACAGCAACTCGAAATCCAATTGCAAGTGATTTTACTTGTTCTAAAGAAACTTTGTAAGTGTAGGGCTTGGGTAGTGCCAAAGGGAGCAATACGTCAATAAAAACAGATTTAGCAGATAAGTCTTCAGTGTTCATCGCTACTCAACTTTGGCTCTCTCTTGAAACGAGTTAATGTAGCATTTAGTTCAAATCCTAATAAGAGAATATTAGAATTCATCCAGATGTACAATAGGAATATTAGTAACGCACCTATAGAACCATAAAGTTGATTATAGGTTGAAAAATTTTCAATGTAAATTCCAAAACCGTAAGTAGTCAAGAAAAACAAAAGCGTGGTCATTAAAGCCCCCGGGGAAAAAAAACGAATTTTTCTACCTTCAATAGTTCCAAAATAATAGAGGATGCTTACTGTCAAATATGCAAAAAATCCAAAAAAACTAATTTGACTAATCCTAGTTAATCGAATCTCTGAGGGCACAAGTGATTCCAAATTATTTAAAATATAGAACTCGAAATAAAAAAAAATTATAACAGCAAATAAAGAGAGAAATGCCAATACAACACTCACACCTACCGATAAAAAATACTGTCTAAAAAAGTTTCTAGAAAAAGCAACATGATAAGAAACTTCAAAACTCCCAAAAATTGCAGATACTCCATTTGCCGATAAAAAAATTGACAATAAGAAAACTGAAGACAAAAGCCCCCCTCTTGGTTTATTCCTAATGTCTTCAAAAATACTTGTAAAAAAAGTTTGAGTTTCATAAGGCAAAAACAATTCAATATAATTCAGGAAAGTTTGATCAAAGTTTTCAATCCGGATAAAGGGGATCATATCCACAAAAGGAATCAAATTAATAATGAATAATAAAAAAGGAAACAAGGCCATAAAAAAGCTAAAAGAAATACTCCCAGCTCTGGAAGATAAAGTGCCTTTAACAATTCCAATAACATACATCTCCAAAAGGTCATAAATTGAAAATCCATAAAACCCTGGAGGCTTAACAGCTTTTGCAAAACTGATAATTGATTTAATTACAGGAAGTTGTGAAATTTTTGACATGTAGTCAGTTGTTTCTTTTTACAAAGATAATCGGCAAAATCATATAGGGATATAAATCATTTAAAAATCCGGAGGCTTTGTACCTTTGCATCATGGAAATTGTTTTATTATGTGTTGGAAAAACGGATCGTACTTTTTGGTCTGATGCCACTGAAGAGTATGTCAAAAGACTTAAACATTTCACTAAATTTTCTGTGCAATTTGTTGCAGATCCAAAAGCAAATAAGAAAACGCAACCGCTTGAGATAAAAAATGAAGAGGCTAAAAAGATACTTCAAAAAATCAAACCAGGAGATTTTGTTTATTTATTGGATGAAAAAGGAAAGTCATTTACCTCTAAGGGGTTTGCAAAACAACTAGAGCAACACATGATTTCTGGGAATTCAAGAATTATTTTTATAGTAGGCGGAGCTTTTGGATTTTCCGAAACACTCTACCAAAAATTCCCTAGAAAAATAGCACTTTCTGAAATGACTTTCTCTCATCAAATGATACGATTGTTTTTTTGTGAGCAATTGTATAGAGCCTTCACTATAATCAACAATCACCCCTATCATAATGATTAGTATCTTAAAACCCTATTCTTTAATCTACCTCTCTAATCAACTAATGAAATGAAATTAATTTTTGCAACCCACAACCAAAACAAAATAGAGGAATTAAAAAAGCTGGTTCCCTCTCATTTTTCAATTTTAAGTTTGACGGACATTAACTGTCATAAAGAAATAGAAGAAACAGGAAGTACACTTGAAGAAAATGCTACAATCAAAGCAAACTTTATTAAATACAAATACGGGCTTCATTGTTTTTCTGATGACTCAGGTTTGGAAATTGATGCTCTAAACGGAGCCCCAGGTGTGTATTCTGCTCGTTATGCAAGTGAAGCCAAAAATAATGAAGAAAACATTAAAAAAGTTTGGGAAAAACTAAAAGGAAATCCCAACACCAAAGCTCAATTTAGAACGGTGATTGCCGCTTCTTTTGATAAAAATATTCAGCTTTTTGAAGGGATTGTAAAAGGAAACATCATTTTTGAAAAACGAGGCCAAGGTGGTTTTGGCTATGATCCCATTTTCATTCCAGAAAGCTATAATAAAACTTTTGCAGAATTGGGAGACACTATTAAAAACACCATAAGTCATCGTGCACTTGCCACTCAAAATTTCTTAAACGGACTCAATCAACTAAAAAAATCATAATAATACCAGAGAGCTAAAATACTTTCCATGAATTTTAGCTAATTTTATGGCATGAGGAAAATTTGGGGACTACTAATGTTAATTTCTTTTTACAATGGCTTTGCCCAGGAAAATTTCAGTGCCCGCCTTGAAAATGAATCAACGGGCTTGCCTATGCCTAGTGTTCACATTCTCAATCTTACTCAGGTGATTGGTACTATTACTGATCAAAAGGGAAATTTTGTAATTCCAGCCAAAGCAAATGATACACTTTACTTTTCCTATCTAGGCTATAAGCCATTGAAAATTGCAGTGACCAATGACATGATCAAATTTGGTAATGCAAATTTTAAAATGACAGAGCTAGCTTTTGCACTAGAAGAAATTATTGTACGTCCCTACCAGCTCACTGGGTATCTAGACATTGATGTTCGCAATGCACCCATCAATACTGCACGTCGCTATAGTATCTCCGGTTTGCCCAATAGAGGTTATGAAGCTGGATCAAGAAATCCAAATTCCATATCTAAATCCATCGAAAATCTTTTTAACCCTGCGGATTTATTAAATAATATATTTGGTAAAAATCAAATCCAAATGCGCAAATTAAAAAAGATGAGAGAGGACGATGAAATCAAAAATCTTCTTGCTTCAAAATTTGATCGCCAAGTATTAATGCAACTCCTCGGATTGAAGAGAATTGATATTAATGATATTTTAAGAAATTGTAACTACTCGGATGCATTCATAAAAGAAGCCAATGACCTTCAAATCTTAGAGGGAATTAGTAAATGTTATGAAGAGTTCAGAGTACTCCAACTCTAGAAAATGCCTTCCCTTAGTACCTTATTCAAACCCCTAACGGCCGCTCGTGAAAATCGTCTCTATTGTGCACGATACGTTGAAAATCATCATGAATCACTAAACGAACTATTTGAATTAGCACATAATACTCATGCAGATAGAGAGCATATCTATGCAGCTTGGGTATGGGAGTTATACATCTTAAACAACCTAAGCAGATATTGGCCTTTTATTAATTCCTCTATACAATCATTGATGAAAATTGAAAATTCTAGTATGAGGAGAGCCCATAGCAAAACGCTTTGGCATTTTTTAAAAAATAAAACGAATCAAAATTCCCTCACCAAAACTCAAAAAGAAGGAGTCATCTCAATCTGTCTAGACTGGATTATTACAGAAGATAAAGCGGCACCCTTAAACTTTTGCATACGAACATTACTTCTCTTCAAAAAAGAGTTCCCTGAAATCCAAACCCATCTATCGGATCTACTTCTTCATTCAAACAGAAAATTTCCAGTTGGAATTTACCCAGTTATTCGAAGTGTTTTTAAGAATTAATTTTATCGACACCTATTTTCAACGTATCTTTGCAGCACTAATAAATACATCATGTTACTTACCGCATTAAACGCCATCTCACCAATTGATGGTCGGTACCGTTCAAAAACAAAATCACTCTCTGCCTATTTTTCTGAAGAGGCATTAATCAGGTATCGTGTTCAAATTGAAATTGAATATTTCATTGGCCTTTGCGAGTTACCTCTTCCTCATCTTGCTGATTTTAACCCTTCTTTGTTTGAAGAATTAAGAAGTATTTATTTGCATTTCACTGCTGATGATGCGCTTCAAATTAAAGAAATTGAAAGCACAACAAATCATGATGTCAAAGCTGTAGAATACTTTATCAAAAAAGAGTTTGATAAACTACAACTCCAAGAATACAAAGAATTTATCCATTTTGGACTTACCTCACAAGACATAAACAATACAGCAATTCCATTGTCGGTCAAAAATGCAGTACATGAAGTCTACCTTCCAGAATTGGAAAATGTTATTCAATTACTTGAAGGAATGGTTATTGAGTATAAAGACATCCCGCTACTAGCAAGAACTCATGGTCAACCTGCATCACCTACTAGGCTAGGAAAAGAATTTGATGTTTTTGTACAACGCTTAAACATTCAAAAAGAAATGCTACGTCAAATTCCTAATGGAGCTAAGTTTTCTGGTGCAACTGGAAATTTCAATGCGCACAAAATAGCTTATCCTGATATTGATTGGAAAGCGTTTGGAACTAACTTTGTTGAATCTGCCTTAGGCTTAAATTACTCTTTTCCTACAACTCAAATAGAGCATTATGATTCATTTGCCGCTTTGTGTGACAATATGAAACGAATCAACACCATATTAATTGATTTGAATAGAGATTTATGGCAATATATCTCTATGGATTATTTCAAACAACAAATTAAAGAAGGAGAAGTAGGTTCTTCTGCCATGCCTCACAAAGTCAATCCAATAGACTTTGAAAATTCTGAGGGGAATTTAGGAATTGCGAATGCTGTTTTTGAATTTTTATCTTCAAAACTTCCCATTTCAAGATTACAAAGAGATTTAACAGATAGTACTGTATTACGAAACATTGGAGTCCCTTTTGGCCATACACTAATTGGGCTTAAATCTACACTCAAAGGGCTTGGAAAATTATTGGTAAACACTACTAAAATTGAGGATGATCTCAATGCAAACTGGGCTGTTGTAGCCGAGGCTATTCAAACTATTTTAAGAAAAGAAGGCTATCCAAATCCCTATGAAGCTTTAAAGGAATTGACTAGAACCAACACGATTATCAACAGAGAAGCAATCCAACAATTCATCTCGGGCCTTGATGTGGACGATAGCTTAAAAGCCAAACTTAAAACAATTACTCCTTTTAATTATACTGGGATTTAATCAAAAATATCCTTTAATATTTCTGCTGTAGATCCTAATTGCTTTTTCATTTGATCAGGATTTATCTTTTTTACTAAAGTCATGATAACTGCGGGTTCCATATCGGAACCTATAATACGTAAAACTCCAAAACCCATTTTGGTGGAATTGACAAACACAATACCCTCCTCAATCTGATCACTACTCCCCTCAAACATAATACTCCCTTGGGCCTTATCAAATGCTTTGAAATCCATCAAGTGCTGGTACTTATCTTGAGCTAAGATTGTTGTTACTTCAGACAATTCATTCTTATACTTTTCCTCTTGACCTTCTTTCGAACGATGAAATAATAAATTCAATTTATCAATGCTTTCCAATGCACTCTGCTCTTTAGCAGTCAAGTTATTTGCAAAAAGACTATCTAATTGTATTGGAAGGTTAACAATAAAAAACGATGCGTCGTCCATTTTTTCAACATAGTATGACTGTAAGCTGGGGCTTTTAACGCATGAGACAAATAGCGAACCAACAACTAAACTAATCCAAAGTGTCTTTCTCATTCTAAAGTGATTTTTTCTGTTGTGCTTTCTTGAGTTGTTTTCCACCTGGAAGATCCATTTGATCTGTCAATTTTGAGATTTTGTTTAGATCAATATCCCCTTCTAACAAAAGAAGTACCGATTCAATATCTCTACCATTTATTTCAAGATTATTCATACTTCCCTCAGAATGCTGCGTTACAAACATGAGTAATTTTTCAACATGGTCCTCAGAGCTTCCATCTTTCACATAAAAAGAAACATCTCCTTCGATATCCTTTACAGTCATTAACTCCTCAAGATCTTTTGAAGAAACCTCTTTTTTTACCCATTTTAACATTTCATCACTCACTTCATTATTACCTGAAATAAGGACTTTAAAATTATTGATGCTTGACACCATATCCAAATACTCTTGAGCCTCAGGATCATCAAAGTTTATACTCATTTGCCCTAACATTTTAAACATCTTTGGACTGATCGAAACTAGGCTCACATCATCACTGTTGGCGTAGCGTTCAAAAATAGATTGCCCGTTCACTAAAAAAGAGAACAATAAAGCGAATAATACAAGATTTACTTTTTTCATTTTTGTTTATTTAATTAATTTTTGAGTTGTTGAATTCCAATAATCAAGATAAGCGACTTTCTCGGCACCCTTGTTGAAATGAGAAGAGACTTTCTTCATATTGGACTTAAATTGCATAAATGCAAGTTGAGCTTCTTTCTGATCGGCAGAGAGTGTGGGGTGTTTAGAAGAATAAAACTGGATTGAAAAAATTACAGCAATAATTGCAGCAACTGCCATCCAAGGTCTAAATCCAAACTTCTGTTTACCTCTGCCTTTTGGATAACGCTCCGTTTTGGCTAAATCAAAATATCCAAAAAACATACGGTACCCTTCCCATTCTGGTGGAATATTTTCTGATGTTTTAAAGTACAAGCGTAACGTTTCTTCTTCGGATAAGCTCGTATTTCCCTCTAAATATTTAGTCAACAAGAGTTTTATTTTATTAGAGTCCATGTTTTTGTATTTCTAAAAATTGATTTCTTAATTTTTTTCGTGTGCGTGAAAGATACACTCTGACGGTTCCCTCTGGTATTTCTAGAATAGTAGCAATTTGATCAAAGTCATAATGTTCTATTTCACGTAATTGGATTATCATTCTTTCTTTCTCCGGCAACTGATTAATTAAATGTGTAACCCAGTTCAAATCATCTGTTGCCTCTATTTCTTTTTGAAGTGAAACTGTTTTTGGCACCGCAATGGCTTCTTTAAAAGTAAGTACTTGAGCTTGCTTTGACTTAAGCCTATCGAGACAGTGATTTTTTGCAATGGTTACACTGTAAGCCTCTATACTTTTAAAACCGTTTCGCTTTTCATGACCAAGATTCCATAATTTGATGATTACCTCTTGAGTAGCGTCTTCTGCTTCTTCTTGAGATACCAAAATCCGTTTTGTGATACGAAATACTTTATCTCGAATATCTTGAATTTGATCTAAAAATTGTTGTTCCGCAATCAATTGCACATTATTTGTATACTACAGAGACGAATTTACTTTCTATTTTGTTACAGAAATAATAAAAAAGATGATTAAATCAGACAATTTGAATAAATTTGGATGTTTATTTGTTTAAAACACCTTCAAGAAATTCCTTATGTCAAAATTCAAACTTTATTTTTTTCTTTTATTAGGGCTTTTCGTATTTCTAGGTTGTAAAGTCGAGCCCATTGATGCAGTAACTGTTGAAGACCCATCATTAGACACGGATGACACTGCTATCAGTCTTGAGGGGGAACTCCAAATTAGTGATTTTGTTTGGCAAGGGTTAAATGAGTTTTACTACTGGCAAGAGGAAGTTACCGATCTTGCCGATACCAAAAAAGAGGATTCAAAAGCTTATGCACAATACATCAATCAAAATAGTGATCCGGATGCTTTTTTCGAAACCTTAAAACACCCCGAGGATCGTTTCAGTTGGATTCAAGACGATTATTTAGAATTAGAAAATTCATTACAAGGAATTGTTGCTTCAAATGGAGTTGAATTTGGTCTTTTACTCGCTTGTCAAAACTGTGCTGAAGTAATTGGCTATGTAAAATATATTTTAGAGGATTCTGATGCCTCAGATAAAAACATTCAAAGAGGGGACCTCTTTTCTGGTGTAGATGGAACTACTCTTACGGTAAACAATTACAGATCATTACTATTTGGAGATAATTTATCCTATTCTTTAAATATGGCAGAAGTTCAAAACGGAGCCCTTGTGAACAATGGAGTTGTTGTAGAACTTACTAAAGAAGAATATTTTGAAACAAATCCTGTTCAACTTTACAAAACTATTACTCTTGATGCTGGAAAGGTTGGATATTTAATGTACAATCAATTTGTTTCCAACAAGAGTAGTGACTTAAATCAAATCTTTTCAGAATTTAAAAGTGAGGGAATTAACGACCTCGTTTTAGACCTTCGTTATAACGGTGGAGGTTCCGTAAGAAATTGTGTAGAGCTAGCTAGCATGATTACAGGACAATTCACTTCTCAAATTTTTGCTAAAGAAGAATGGAATAGTAAACTCAACACCTATTTTAAAGAAAACTTCGGTAGTGAAAGCCAAATTGATCGCTTTGTTAGTGTCCTCTATGATGGTGAATCGATAAATGCTTTAGGACTAAACAGACTTTATGTTTTGACTACTTCAGAATCTGCTTCTGCCAGTGAACTTCTCATCAATGGCCTTTCTCCATTCATAGAGGTCATTCAAATAGGAGAGCGGACTGTAGGCAAAAATGTGGGATCTATCACCTTGTATGATTATATTGATAATGATAGAACTCGAAACCCTGACCACCGATATGCCATGCAACCCATTGTCTTAAAGATTGCAAATAGTGAAGGTTTTGCAGATTATTCGTACGGCCTAGAACCTACTTCAGAAATAGAAGAGGATCTTTCAAATCTTGGTGTTCTAGGTGATGCAGATGAAAATTTATTATCAACTGCTTTGGGATTAATCTCTGGTGTTACTGCAAAAAAGTCGTTTCAAAAAGCAGCTTGGAATCGTACTCTTTTGATCCAGGATCCTTTATTGTTAAAACGTCAAAATATGATCGTTGATAAAAACATTGCCTTACCTATTTCGGTAAACGAAAAGTAAATCCTCCCACAATATTAAGCCCTCGAGTAGCATAGGATTCAATCTCAACATAACTTTCATTCAGCAAATTAGTTGCATGTATAAAGAATCGAAGTGGTGTATTTTTCATCGTGTACTGCACAGAAAGATTTAAAAGTTGGTACCCTTCTAATTCCGTTTCATTATCAAGTCCAAATCGTTTTCCTATAGCTTGAAATCTCAAGCTAGATTGCCATTGAGATGAAAAATCATATGAGAGTTGTGTTTGGGATGAAAACTTGGGTAGATAACGCAAATCCCCATTCTCAGTTTCGGTAAAAGTGAGTTGTTGATTCACTTTTAGTTTTTTGTTAATTGAACCTGAGATTTGAGCTTCAACTCCATTGTATTGTGCATTTGCATTTGCATTTTCATAGCGATAGGTTGATAAATCATAGATTAATGATGGATTCTCTTTTCGGTAAAAATAAGTAGTAGATAGTTCCCAATCAGAAGTGTTATACACAAAACCCAATTCAGCTGACTGATTCTCTTCAGGCTTGAGTTCGCTATTTCCAGAATAGGGATCATATAGCTGATATAAACTTGGCGCTATATAAGCTGTGCTTAGGGCTCCTAGAAGTTTTAATGAATTCCTAGATGTTTGAATCAATTGATAAGAAGGATTAATGCTGTACGTGAAATTAGATCCATAAGTGCTATGACCATTCAAACGTCCTCCTACATTAATTCTAGAACGCTCTGAAAGAACTGCAACTACATTGGCAAAAACATCCGTCTGAGAAGTCGGTTGACTGCCCTCATAGGTAGCATAATTGTTTTGAAATAAAGCACCTACCACTGTATAAAGACGTGTGCCAAAAGCATATCTATTAAAGACTTCAAGTTGGGTATTCTCTGCATCAGTCTGAAAGGGGTAATCACTTAAAAAATCGCGTTTCACTTTTTGATATCCAAATTTTATAGAAGCGCCTCCATTATTATATTGAATATTTGGATTGAAATGGAAACGATTCATAGTAGTAACTAATTTAAAATCTGCATCCTCTATGGGAAAGCTATTGTCATAGTCAGAGTTGATATTGGAACGGTCAAAACCAGTATTAAAATTGAATTTACTTTTTCCTTTATAATTTAGGGAAGTTCCAAAGTTAGTGAGTGAAAATGGGTCAACTTCTGGTCCTATTACTGCACTCATTCCATTGGTATAATGATTTGACACATATGCTTTCGTATCCAAATATTCTCCTCCGTGACTGAGTTGAAGTGCATTTTTAAAGAGATTTAATCCACGTTTTGAAGTTTGATCATTGTCAGAACCTAAACTATTTTGAATACTAGCATTAAATCCATTTGTCGCTTTTTTCGTTTGAATATTAATCACTCCTGTTGCAGCGGAACTCCCGTATAGAGTGCTAGCTGCACCTTTTAAGATTTCAATAGATTCGATTTGATCTAAGCTCAAAAAATTCAAATTAAAATCATTGTCAATTCGTGAGGGATCAGAAACGCGAACTCCATCAATGAGGATTAAAACTTGACGATTTCTTCCTCCTCTAAGAGAAACCGTTTTATTTTGACCGGCGTATGTCTGACTCCCAATTATTTCTATTCCAGCATACCCCTTCAATAATGCGCTCAATCCTAGGCCTTGAAAGTTTGATATTGTTTCTGAATCAATTTTAATTACAGGTTTTCCTGATTGGGATCGTTTTAAAGGAAATCTAGAATCACTTACTACTACTTCTTCTAATTGTTTTAGGGAAGTAGAAAGTGAATCCAATGGGCTGTTTTGCTGACCATAGAGCGATGTGCTTACCATCGTAAGAAAAATCAGAGATTTCAAAAAATAATTCATTTTTATAAAAATGTGCTTCGCTGACCTTATTCCCGAGGTCTAAAACAGATTAATATGAAGGTAGGTCTCCTGACTTGCATCTTCAATCAACCTTCCCGTCATTTAGCATGACAGTGGCAAAGAATAGATTGAAGTATGTGTTAAACTAAGCTTACAGTTGCGGGTACAGTTTTGGATTTAAACCAAATTCCCTTTTAATTATGTTTAAAACCTTCTACCGCAAAGATAAAAAACTATTTAAGGAATGAGTAAGAGGATTGTTTTAGTTTATTGAAAGAAAATTGTAAAACAGAAGTATAGAACAAGTCCCCCATTAATGCGTTAATAAAGAATGGAATAGCAAGAATAAAACAACTACTCAATCCAGCCCATGTTAAAGGATAGTAAAAATACCAAACTCCTAAATTACTCACTATAAAAAACAAAGATGAGGCACTGAGTACAGTTCCTAATGAAAGTGATTTTACTTTAAGTCCTATCATTGAAATCAAAACAAAGGATAGATAAATGATAGGCATTAAGGAATGAACACCTAAAATGAGATCAGTCAAAAACATACATATCAATGGAATGAAAAGCGCCAAACGCTTATTCACAAAATGAAATCCTGTGAAAAGTGCAATACTAGTAATCGGAGCAAAATTAGGTGGGTGAGGTAACAACCTTGTTAGAAGTGCCACAACCACGAGTCCAAAAACAACTCTCATTTCAAACTTATTCAATCCCATTATTTGTTTTTTTGTAAAGCTATGTAATTTTAATTATTTGGTCAAATACATTTTTCTTCTTGAATAAAGATCATAAAACTCGTCATCTTTAAGACTATCAATAAAGAGAATACTCTCTCCAGTACTCTTCATCTCGGGTCCTAATTGTTTATTTACATTCGGAAACTTATTAAATGAAAATACAGGTTGCTTGATCGCAAATCCTTTCAATTGTGGATTGAAATCGAAATCTGTTACCTTCTTCTCTCCTAACATAACTTTTGTAGCGTAATTTACATAAGGTTCGTTGTATGCTTTAGCGATAAAAGGTACTGTTCTTGAAGCTCTTGGATTTGCTTCAATCACATAAACTTTTTCGTCTTTCACTGCATACTGAATGTTAATCAGTCCCACTGTATTTAGAGCCAATGCAATCTTCTTGGTATGGTCTTTAATTTGTTGTAAAACAAACTCGCCAATATTAAACACGGGTAATGTTGCATTTGAATCCCCAGAGTGAATTCCACAAGGCTCAATATGTTCCATAATCCCAATTATATAAACATTTTCACCATCACAAATAGCATCTGCTTCACATTCTATAGCACCATCTAAATAGTGGTCTAAGAGTAATTTATTGTTAGGGATTTTCTGAAGTAAATCCACCACATGGGCTTCCAAATCTTTTTTATTGATTACGATTTTCATTCCTTGTCCTCCAAGCACATAAGAGGGTCTTACTAAAATTGGGAAATCCAACTCATCTGCTAATTCAATGGCTTGTTCTGCAGTTTGAGCAACTCCAAACTCTGGAAATGGAATGTCATTGTCTTTAAGAAGGGTAGAAAAACTCCCTCTATCTTCGGCTAGGTCTAAGGATTGGAAACTTGTTCCAATAATTTTGATTCCGTATCGATCTAATTTTTCGGCTAATTTAAGAGCGGTTTGACCTCCTAGTTGAACAATAACACCTTCAGGTTTTTCGTGCTGGATAATGTCGTAAATATGCTCCCAAAATACAGGTTCAAAATATAATTTATCTGCAGTATCAAAATCAGTGGATACTGTTTCTGGGTTACAGTTAATCATTATCGTTTCATAACCGCATTCTGCAGCAGCAAGAACTCCATGAACGCAACAGTAATCAAACTCAATACCTTGACCAATTCTGTTAGGGCCAGAACCTAGAACTATAATTTTTTTCTTGTCAGTCACCACACTCTCATTCTGAGTATAAGTCACTCCCTCTTTTGAGGTCACTTCACTTTCAAAGGTAGAGTAATAATAGGGAGTTTTTGCTTCAAATTCAGCAGCACAAGTATCTACCAATTTATATACTCGATTGATAATGAGTTCTTTACGCTTATTATAAACCTCGCTCTCTAAACAACCTAACATATGGGCTATCTGACGATCACCATATCCTTTTTGTTTGGCCTCTAGCAGTAAGTCTCTATCTATTACATCTATAGTAAAAGTAGATATTTCTTCTTTCAATTGATGTAATTGCTCATATTGTCTTAAAAACCACATATCTATTTTAGTGATTTCATGAATCCTTGATAAGGGTATACCGATTTCAATTGCATCATAAATTACAAAAACACGATCCCAACTGGCATGTTTTAACTTACTTAAAATCTGGTCGTAATCTTTATAACTTTTCCCATCAGCGCCTAAACCATTTCTTTTAATTTCTAGTGATTGAGTGGCTTTATGTAATGCTTCTTGGAAAGAACGTCCAATTCCCATTACTTCACCAACGGCTTTCATCTGAAGACCTAACTCTCTATCACTTCCTTCAAATTTATCAAAATTCCAACGTGGAATTTTTACGATCACATAATCCAATGTAGGCTCAAATAAAGCAGAGGTAGATTTTGTAATTTGATTACTTAATTCATCCAAGTGATACCCTAATGCTAATTTTGCTGCGATTTTAGCAATTGGATATCCTGTTGCTTTAGAGGCCAATGCAGAAGAACGAGACACCCTAGGGTTAATTTCGATCGCAATAATATCTTCTTTTTCGTCTGGACTAACTGCAAATTGCACATTACAACCTCCTGCAAAATCTCCAATACTTCGCATCATATGAATTGCCATATCACGCATTCGTTGGTACGTCTTATCACTCAAAGTCATTGATGGAGCCACAGTGATAGAATCGCCTGTATGGATTCCCATAGGGTCCATGTTTTCTATTGAGCAAATAATAACAACATTGTCATTGGAATCTCTAAGTAATTCTAATTCATATTCTTTCCATCCAATTAATGCCTTGTCAATCATTACTTCATGAATGGGAGATATTTCTAATCCACGTGTGAGTAACTCATCAAAATCCTCTTCTTTATACACTATAGATGCTCCATCTCCTCCAAGTGTAAATGAGGCTCTAATCACAAGCGGAAAACCAAATTCTTGAGCAATTTCTTTTCCTTTTAAAAAGGAAGTAGCTGTAGCTTGAGGTGCCATTGGAATACCTATTTCAAGCATCAATTCACGAAACTTCTCACGATCTTCTGTAATATTTATCGCATCTATATCTACACCAATAATTTCAACTCCAAAATCTTTCCAAATCCCTTTTTCATCAGCTTCTATACATAGATTAAGCGCTGTCTGACCTCCCATGGTGGGTAAAACAGCATCAATATCATGTTTCTTAAGAATCTCGATAATAGACTTTGTGTTTAAAGGCTTTAGATACACATGATCTGCCATGGTTGGATCCGTCATAATGGTTGCCGGATTGGAATTGATCAAAATAGTTTCAATCCCATCCTCTCTCAGAGAACGAAGTGCTTGAGATCCAGAATAATCAAATTCACAGGCTTGACCAATAATAATTGGTCCAGATCCAATAACTAAAATACTTTTGATTGAGTTTACTTTTGGCATCGTATTAAATATAGATTATGAATATAAAAAAAAAGGTGTTACTTTAAAAAAAGTAACACCTTTAAAATGATAATAGTTCAACATTATTTTTTGTGACGTGGTTCAGAGGACACAGATATTTTTTTTCTTCCTTTGGCTCTTCTTGCAGCTAGAACCTTGCGGCCATTTGCTGAAGCCATACGTTCACGGAAGCCGTGTTTGTTTCTTCTTTTTCTTTTCGAGGGTTGAAATGTTCTTTTCATAATAATTTTCTCAGGATACTTTTTTCCTTAAAAGTCGGGCAAATATACAATAAGTTTTTTGTCTTTCAAACTTGAAATTAAACATTTCAAGGATGATTTTTTTTACCTTTGAAAAAAATCAAAATCATGTTTCCAAAAGTTATAAAAATTATCCTTGCTATACTGAACCTAAGTTATGGAGTCTATCAAATTATAGATGACTACATTGGCAATGGAATCATGCTTATTTTATTGGCAGGAATGTTCGTTTTATTATATTTCAAAAATGAACTTATTTTCCTTTCTTTCTTGCGCTTAAGAAAACAAGACTTTGTGGGAACTGAAAAATGGCTTCTCAAAATTCCTAATGTGGAACGTAATCTAGTTAAAAAACAACAAGGGTATTATAACTATTTGATGGGAATCATTCAATCTCAAAAAAATCTTACACAGGCTGAAAAGTATTTTAAAGCTGCCCTTAAGCTGGGACTCTCTATGAATCATGATTTGGCAATGGCTAAAATGAGCCTTGCTGGAATCTATCTACAAAAAAGAAGAAAAAGAGAAGCTCAACAGTTACTCAGTGAAGCCAAAAAGCTGGACAAACACGGAATGTTGACAGGTCAAATGAAGATGATGCAACAACAAATGAAAAAAATCTAGTAATAGCCTTCCTTAGGCACTTCTATTTCGTAATATTTTCTCGATTTGTTGTTAAGATGATTTTGTATCAACCAAGGGTTATGAATTTTTAAAATCTTATAATTGATTTCCTTTTCCTTTGCAAATTCAGCTAGATTAGAAATGGGAGTATCCCATCCAATTTTGTCTACTGGAATAGGCTGATATAAATCTTCTTCGCTAAAAACAAAACCATACCGCTCTGGATTTGACATAATTTCTTTTACCGCTAACAATCGAAACACATACCTACTTGTTTCAGAATTCAATAACAAATCATAATAATTATTGGTCAATTGTTTCTCCAATAATCGATTAACCCCACTCATTCCACGATTGTATGATGCGGCAGCTAATGTCCAAGAGTTGAATCGCTTTTTAGCTTTTTTGAGATATGTGCAGGCTACTCTTGTTGCTTTTTCAATATGATAACGTTCATCAACATTTGAATTCACTTCAAGTCCATATTCTTTTGCAGTGGCTGTCATTATTTGCCAAAATCCTTTTGCCCCTTTTGGAGATCTAACATTCTCAAGGGCACTCTCTATTACGGCTAAATATTTAAAGTCAGAAGGAACTCCTTCCTCTTTAAGAATTTTTTCAATTAAAGGAAAATACTTGTTCGCTCTTTTCAACAAAAGCATCATATTGGATTGCCAGTAGGTGTTCACTAGAAGTTCTTTATCTAAACGCTCTCTTATATCTGGAGCCTGCAAAGGAGTTATCTCTCCTGCAAAATCCACTTTTTCAGGAAGTCTTAATGCATACACTTTATAGGGTTCTCCTTCATTATTTACTTTGAACGCAGTCAACAATTCTGGAGTAATTTCATTTGCGCTAATAAGCAGCAATAAAAAAGAAATAATGAGCAATGACAAATTCCTTAGCTTCATACGGTATAGGTTTATTTCAACATTCTAAATTAATCAATTTTTAAGAAGAAGCTTTGGTAGTTCTGAATTAAACCATTGGGCACTAGTTATTATAGCTGCATGCCCACCCTCTATTGCAATAAAGGGTTTTGATAAATATTTCATTGGAAAAACGGTGTCTTTTTTTCCATGAATATGAATAACTGAAGCATCGGCTTCTTCTTGGTCCCAATGAACTAAGGTGTCTATGGACCAGTCTAAATAATCAGGATTCCGTTCTGACAAATACTTTTGATATAATTTGAGTCGCTTTTGTATTCCTTTCCCAAAGGCAAACAATGCTAAAGCATCTAAATTATTAATCCATTGAGTTGGTAAGAGTTTATGCGCATTAGTAGTTCTCGCCATTTTCATCGGTAAAGGCAGCTCATTTCTACTTTTTACACTAGAAACAATTATAACTTTTCTAACTTGAATATGTTTTGCCATTTCTTGTACCAATACACCACCAAATGAAACACCAATCAACACTGAATCAACAGCTGTAACACGCTCACTCATTCGTTTCGCATAAGCACTTAACGATTCCTCTTTTATAGGGGAAATCCAACTTAACAGATGAAGTTTATAAGGTTTTGGTAAATGGATATACTCGAAAATTTTCGGGCTAGCTGCCATACCTGGCATACAATAAACAGCTATTTCACTCATTTTGATTAATTATATCAGCTTTAAGACTAAATTTTAGTACTTTTGTAATCCGCTTGTAATAAAACAGATCAAGTACAAAAATATCACATATCTTCTAGATAATAATAAATTCTTTAAATCATGAATGAATTAAACCTGGTAAATAATGAATTTCTTAGACAGTTTGAAGTCACAGTAAACGAAACTTTAGCTCGTATAGAATACTCTGAACAAGAAAGAAAAATTTTTCTTACCAAGTTATCCATACCAGAAGAAATTCAAGATAAAGAGTTTGAAGAAGCCTTCATAGTGAAAGTACTTGAATTCATTCAAGACAAAAATTTGCGTGTTGTACCAACCTCACCAAAGATTGCAAGTTTTGTACGTCGTAATAGACGATACAAAGAATTACTTCCAGTTGGGATCAAGCTTTAATGCTGAATCTCACATAGCCTTCAGTATCTATAGTTTCAAGAGTTATTTCCTGTAAAGTGTTTACCAGTTTTGGATCCCAAGGGGTTCTCACTTTTACATAGTTTTCTGTGAATCCGGTACTATAGCCTTTTTTATTCTCTCCTTCAAATAAAACTGTAAAGCTTTTTCCTAATTGAGATTCATAAAAAGCTCTTCGTTTCTTAACAGAAAGTGCTCTCAACATTTTACTTCTTTTATTTCGAATTGCTTGTGGCACCACCTCCTTTATTGTAGTGGCCTCTGTATTGGGCCTTTCAGAATAAGTAAACACGTGTAAGTATGAAATATCCAAATCGGCTAAAAAACGATACGATGTTAAAAAATCTTCTTCCGTTTCACCAGGATATCCCACAATTACATCAACCCCAATACATGCGTGTGGCATTTGTTCTTTTATCGCTCCTACCCGCTGTGTATAAAGCGGTGTTAAATAGCGTCTTCGCATACTTTTAAGAATACGATCGCTACCACTTTGAAGAGGGATATGAAAGTGGGGAACAAAATGTTCGCTCTTGGCCACAAAAGAAATAATTTCATCATTCAAAAGATTGGGTTCGATGGAAGAAATTCGAATACGATTGATAAATGGAACATCATCCAATGAATGAATTAGTTCTAAGAAAGTGTGCTCGTGTTTTTTATTGCCGTATTCACCTTTTCCATAATCACCAATATTGACACCAGTGAGTACAATTTCTTTTAGTCCTGAAGAAGCAATTTTCTTGGCATTAGCAATTACATTCACTAAAGTGTCACTCCTAGAAACCCCTCTAGCTTGTGGAATTGTACAATATGTACATTTATAGTCACAACCGTCTTGTACTTTTAAAAAAGCACGTGTCCTATCGCTGGTTGAATAACTACTTTTATAAAAATTTGCAGATTCAATTTCACAAGAATGAATCTCTGTTTCTTCCTTTTTGGAGAGATCATTCACATACTCAATCAAATTAAATTTTTCTGTAGCTCCTAAAACTAAATCTACCCCATCTAAATTGGAAATTGCTTCAGGTTGCAATTGAGCATAACATCCAATTGCTGCAATAAATCCTTTAGGGTTTTGTTGAAGTGCTTTTTGCACCAAGCCTTTTAATCGTTTGTCTGCATTTTCTGTAACAGAACAAGTGTTAATTACATAAACTTCTGCCGGACTATCAAAATCAACGCGTTTATAATTCTTATTGTCAAAATCTCTAGCAATAGTTGCTGACTCGGAAAAATTCAACTTACAGCCAAGAGTATGAAATGCAACTCGGGGAATAGCAGTACCCTCTTTTGTATGTGAAGAAAGAATGTTTTCCATGACAATTATTAACTGTAATTTTGCTGCAAATATACCAACAAAATATTCATGCAAAAAAAGGAGGTTGTTCTAAAATTGATATGCTTGATAGTACTTTTTTTAAGCTGTAAACAAAGCGAAAAAATCAATGATGATTTTATTTTTCGTTATAATGAATACAGAAACGTCACCTCCCTTGATCCAGCATTCGCAAGAAATCCTCAAAACATTTGGCCTATCAACCAATTATTCAACGGGCTTGTTCAATTGGATAAAAACTTAAGTATTCAGCCAGAGATTGCTTCGTCATGGACAATTAGTCAAGACGGTTTAACCTATGTGTTTTCATTGAGAAAAGATGTCTTTTTCCACTCCTCTCCTCTTTTTGGACAAAAGTCAACCCGAAGTGTAGTTGCTGCTGATTTTGTTTACAGTTTTGATCGCCTAAAAGACCCAAGTGTAGCATCACCAGGAGGGTGGGTACTCCAGCAAGTTGAATCCTATAAAGCAATTGACGAACACACTTTTTTAATTCAACTAAAAAAACCTTTCCCTGCTTTTCTAGGATTATTATCCATGCGGTATTGTGCTGTTGTTCCTCATGAAGTTGTCTCGCATTTTGGATCAAGCTTTAGAAGTAATCCTATTGGAACGGGGCCCTTTTATTTTAAACGTTGGGATGAAAATGTTAAACTCGTCTTGAGAAAAAATATCCATTACTTTGAACTTGACAAACAGGGCCAAAAACTTCCTTACCTTGAAGCTATCGCTATTCAATTTATTCCTGATATCCAGAGTGAATTTATGCTCTTTCTTCAAGGAAAACTTGATTTCATCAATTCATTAGACGCTTCATATAAAGATGAGTTACTTACTCCTAAGGGAGCATTACAACCCAAATATAAAGGACGTCTTAACATGCTCAAAGGGCCTTATCTCAATACAGAATACATTGGATTTTACCTAAATGCTAAAAATCCAGCAATTCAATCCAAGGCAATAAGAGAGGCAATTAATTTAGGTTTTGATCGTAAATTGATGATCTCCTATCTAAGGAATAATATTGGTTATCCTGCAAATCAAGGATTTATTCCGAAAGGATTAAAAGGAAGTAGTACAACTCCTTATCCTTATGATGTTGAAAAAGCTCGTGCTTTAGTTACGAACTATATAGAGAAAAGCGGCGAAAAGCCTTCATTTACAATTGCTACAGATGCCAACTACCTAGACCTTTGTGAATACCTTCAAAGAGAGCTTCAAAAAATTGGAATTGACTTAAAAATAGAGGTCATGCCTACAGCCAGTTTGCGTCAAGCGAAATCTTCGGGGAAATTAGAGCTTTTTAGAGCCAGTTGGATAGCAGATTATCCCGATGCAGAAAACTACCTTTCCTTGTTTTACAGTAATAATTTTTCTCCTAATGGCCCAAACTACACTCATTATGAGAATCCCAAATTTGATGCTCTGTACAGAGAAGCTTTAAGTACTTTATCTGAACCCCTTCGCATTAAAAGATACCGTCAAATGGATTCAATCGCAAATACAGAACATCCCATTATCCCCTTGTATTATGATCAAGTAATTCGATTTGTTCAAAACAATATAGAGGGTATGGAAATCAATCCCATCAATTTACTGGTTCTAAAAACAGTTTCAAAAAAGTAGCACAAAAAAAGCCGTTTAAAAAACGGCTTTCAATTAAAATATGTAGAATACGTTTATTCTTCTTTTTTGAATTTGGCGTATTTGTTTTTGAATTTATCGATTCGACCAGCTGTATCAACTAACTTAGACTTACCAGTGTAAAAAGGATGAGAGGTTCGAGAGATTTCAAGTTTGATTAAAGGATATTCAACACCTTCTACATCAATAGTCTCTTTAGCATTAACAGTTGATTTTGTAATAAAAACGTCGTCATTGGACATGTCCTTGAATGCCACTAAACGATAATTATCAGGATGTATTTCTGCTTTCATAATTCTTAAATCGAGTGCAAATTTAATTTTATTTTTTAAAAAAAACCCTCAATCCACCCTTTTTTTTTAATTTGCTAACTAGAAATTTAAACTTAACAGCACATTATGGAAAATCAACAATCTTCAATTAAATCGACAATGATCACTTATGGTTTAATTTTAGGGGGCATCTCAGTTGTATTTCAACTCATGCTTTTCTTTTTAGACATGCACTATCAGCAACCACCAGCAGTTGGAATCGTTTCGATTGTTATTATGATAGGACTCTTGGTCTATGCTTTTATACAATATAAAAAAGAAAATGAAGGATTCCTTTCTCTGTCAGAGGCCTTAAAGATTGGTTTAGGAATTTCACTGATTTCAGCAATTATTGGGATTGTTTATTCCTTTATTTTAACTGAAGTTTTGGATCCAGCTACCGTGCAGAAAACATTAGACTTTCAGTTTGAAACAATGCGTGCAGAAAATCCAGAAATGACTCAAGATCAAATCGACATGGCTCGTGATATGTCTCAGAAATTCTCAGGTCCTCTAATCCGTTCTGCTTTTCAACTCATAGGTGCACTTTTCTTTGGTTTTATTATCTCATTGATTGGTGGACTAATCGTAAAGAAATCAAGACCAGAATAAGCCAAATTTCGTAGTTTTGCCTACAATGCAAAACACAGTAGAAATTTCGCTAGTCATTCCTTTACTCAACGAGGAGGAGTCTATCATTCCTTTACATCAATGGATTTTTGATGTTTTAAAAAAAGAAGTGTATTCGTATGAAATCATTTTTATTGATGATGGAAGTTCTGATGGTTCTTGGGAGATCATCTCTGATCTTGCAAAATCAAATTCAAATGTAAAGGGAATTCAATTTGTCAGAAACTATGGTAAATCTCAGGCACTTCATGCCGGATTTGAAATGGCTACAGGGGACTACACCGTTACTTTAGACGCTGATTTACAAGATTCTCCAGAAGAAATCCCTCTATTGATACATACCTTAATAGAGAAAAAACTTGATTTAATTTCAGGCTGGAAAAAGAAACGATATGATTCCATTCTCTTCAAGAACCTTCCTTCCAAACTTTTTAATTGGGCAGCACGAAGGGTTTCTGGAATTTATCTCCACGACTTTAATTGTGGACTAAAAGCCTATCGTAAAGAAGTGATTAAAACCATTGATGTGCATGGAGAAATGCATCGGTACATACCCGTTTTAGCAAGCAATGAGGGTTTTAATAAGATTGGAGAACAAATAGTTCAGCATCAGGCGAGAAAATTCGGGCAAACTAAATTTGGTGCAGATCGTTTTTTTAAAGGATTTTTGGACCTCATTACGCTTTGGTTTATCAATCGATTTGGAAAACAACCCATGCACTTTTTTGGGCTATGGGGAACTGTTATGCTTCTTGTAGGGTTTGGTTTCACTTTATACTTAGGGATTGACAAACTATTTCTAAACACTCAAGCAAGACTCATCACTGATCGTCCTGAATTTTATATCGCTCTCACGCTAATGCTATTGGGCAGTCAGTTTTTTATCGCAGGATTTTTGGGAGAAATACTCCTACGTTCCCAAAGACCTAACAAGCGTTACAACATCAAAACTCAAATTTAACTTCTATGACTTTTCAAGAAAACGCCAAGCAATGGCTTACTCCTCCTTTTGATGAAGAAACTCAAAAACAAGTAAGTCTGCTTCAAAAAAATCTTGAAAAACTTGAAGATGCATTTTATACAAACTTGAATTTTGGAACAGGTGGCATGCGCGGTATTATGGGTGTGGGCACCAATCGAATCAATAAATATACACTTGGAAAAGCAACTCAAGGCCTCTCTGAGTTTTTGAAAGAAGAATATCCAAATGAAACTTTGAAAGTTGTTGTAGCCTTTGACTCAAGACATCAAAGTAAAGAATTAGCAAAAGTTGTTGCCGATATTTTTACTGCAAATTCAATTCACTGTTATCTGTTTAGCGATTTACGACCTACTCCAGAACTATCCTTTGCTGTTAGACATCTCAACGCCCATTGTGGAATTGTATTGACGGCCTCTCATAATCCGCCAGAATACAACGGTTATAAGGTTTATGGAAAAGATGGAGGGCAAATCGTCCCCCCTATTGATTCAAAAATTATAAGAATAATTGAAAATACTACTTTCGAAACAATTCGTTTTGAAGGAAATACAAATTTACTTCATTTTATAGATGAGGAAGTGGATAATGCCTATCATCAAACCGTTTTGGATGTTGCGCAAATCCATCAAATCCCTAAAGAAAAGTTCCATTTAGTTTTTACTCCTATTCATGGAACATCTATTACTGCATTTCCACAAGTGCTAAAAAAAGCAGGGTATAAAAATGTACATATTGTCGCGGAACAAGAAAAACCAGACGGAGCATTTCCAACAGTACCTTCACCAAACCCAGAAACCCCTGAAGCACTCCAGATGGCACTGGATCTGGCCAAGAAAAAAAACGCTGATCTTATCTTAGGAACTGATCCTGATGCGGATCGACTAGGAATTGTTGTCAAAGACAAAAAGAACAACTGGAAGTTTTTAAACGGGAACCAAATCATGATGATTTTGACCGAATACCTTCTTGATAAAAAAAATAAACAAGGAATACTTACTCCAAAACACTTTATTGCAAGTACAATAGTATCAACCCCTGCAATGAAAAAAATGGCAACGCATTACAATATACAGTTCAAAGAATGCCTGACCGGTTTTAAGTGGATTGCCAAATTAATTGAAGATCAGCCTGAACTCATATTTGTTGGAGGTGGAGAAGAAAGTTTTGGTTATTTAGTTGGAGATACCGTAAGGGATAAGGATGCTATTTCTGCCAGCCTATTGGCTTGTGAAATAGCGGTAGAAGCCATTGTAAATGGAACAAACTTATATGAGCTTTTAGCTGAATGTTATGCTAAATACGGAGCCTACAAGGAACGGTTGATTTCAGTCACCAAACCCGGGAAGAAAGGTGTAGAAGAAATAAACTCTTTAATCGAAGGATTTAGAATAGATCCTCCCAAAACTATTGCAGAGACAAGGGTCCTTTCTGTGTCTGATTTTCAAAAAGGAATTACCATAGATGTATTAACAAAAAAAGAATCAAAAATTGTGCTACCCAAAGCAAATGTTTTACTCTTCAAACTAGAAGACGGAACTCAAATTGCTTTGCGACCCAGTGGAACTGAGCCTAAAATAAAATATTATTTTAGTGTAAACCAAGAATTCAATTCTCAAAAAACTTGGGAAGAGCAAGAAATCGATTTAGAAAAACGATTAGATCTTTTTGAAAATTCATTTAAAGCCCTTTAATGTCACCATTCAGGAAAATACTATATTTTGGGAATCCCTATAAAGGATATGCCTTCTTGAATATTTTATTCAATGCTTTATATGCTCTTTTTAGTGCGCTCTCATTTATTTCGTTAATTCCAATGCTTAATGTGTTATTTGAAACAACACAGAAACAATTTACACCAGCTCAATGGAAGGGTATTTTCAGTATTCAAAACTATGTAAAGGATAGTCTTAACTATTATATTTCTTCAAAGCTAGACCAAGATGTTGAAGGCACTTTAGTTTTTGTTATTAGTTTAGTTTTAGGATTGTTTTTTCTAAAAAATATCAGTAATTATTTGGCCTTATATTTCATTACCTATCTAAGAAATGGGATCCTTAAAGACCTAAGAAATGCAATCTATAGCAAGATTATCACACTACCCATTTCCTTTTTCAATGAAAAAAGAAAAGGAGATTTAATGGCTAAAATGACAAGTGATGTTACTGAAGTTCAACAGTCCTTTCTATCAATTTTAGAACTTATTGTTAGAGAGCCCTTAACCATACTTTTTTCGTTAGGAGCCATGTTGCTTTTTAGTTTTAAACTCACACTCTTTGTGCTTCTATTCATACCCATCTCCGGAATTATTATATCTGGAATTGGTAAACGTCTGAAAAAACAGTCTGCAAGAATTCAAGAAGAACAAGGAGATTTTCTTTCAATTATAGACGAAACCGTAAACGGACAAAAGATCATAAAAACTTTTTCTGCTGGAGATCATTTTAGAAATCGATTTTTTAGTGCTACTCAACGTTTTTACCGCTTTTCGAATCAACTTTTACACCGTGCAAGCCTTGCTGGGCCTACCAGTGAGTTTTTAGGTATTACAGCTATAGGAGTCTTGTTATGGTTTGGAGGAAAAATGGTTTTACTCGATGGAAGCATCACAGGGACCTCTTTCATTGTATATATGGGGCTGGCTTATAATATACTAACCCCAGCAAAATCGATAAGCAAAGCAAGCTATAGTATTCAAAAAGGAAATGCTGCTGCCGATAGAATTCTTGAAATTCTTGATGCAAAAGACGAACTTAAAGACGTAAAAGAGGCAAAACCTCTTCATTCATTTGAACAGAAAATTGTATTTGATAAGGTTTCCTTTAGCTATGAAGAAACCAAGGTATTAAATGAAATATCCTTTGAGATTAAAAAAGGCCAAATGGTTGCCTTGGTTGGACCCTCTGGGAGTGGAAAAACTACACTAACTTATTTGTTAAATCGTTTTTATAACATAAATAGTGGCTCACTTAGCATTGACGGACTCTCTATTGAACAAATAGAAAAAAAGAGTCTTTACCAACATATTGGAATGGTTACACAAGAATCAATTCTATTTAATGACACTGTATTTAACAATTTGAAATTAGGAGATCCACATGCAAAGGAAAAGGAGATATTTAAAGCAGCTAAAGCAGCCAATGCTCATGATTTTATAATGACCCTGCCGGAAAACTATCAAACAATCATAGGAGATTCTGGAAATAAATTGTCTGGGGGTCAAAAACAACGTCTTACAATAGCAAGAGCACTTTTAAAAGATCCTGCTCTCCTGATTTTAGATGAAGCCACCTCAGCACTAGACACAGAAGCAGAACAGCAAGTACAAATTGCTCTAGAAAAATTGATGCAGAACAGGACTTCGTTAGTAATTGCACACAGATTATCCACCATTCAAAAAGCAGATATCATTTTAGTTCTTGAAAAAGGGAAAATTATAGCTTCAGGGAATCATCAAGAATTACTAACTTCAAACAAACAATACAAAAACTGGGTTCATATTCAAAAAATGGATTAAACTATCAATGATAGGTATTGTCTAAAAATCATAACCAAGTTAAGTGGAAACACAACAGTCTCTTTTTTTGAGCTCCTTGCAAGAACCTGAAACCAAAGAAAAAGCATTTAAAACGCTAGTTCAAGAGTACAAGGAACGCTTGTATTGGCATATACGGAAAATTGTATTAGATCATGAAGATGCAAATGATGTGATACAAAACACCTTTATCAAAATACATCTGAATATTGATAAATTCAAAGGAGACAGCTCTCTCTATACTTGGATGTACAGAATTGCCACAAATGAATCCATAAATTTCATTAATAGCAAAAGTTCTAAAATGGGACTTCAAAACCAAGAATGGATTGAATCCAAAGCAGAAGGACTTAAGGCTGATAGCTATTTTGATGGAGATGAAGCTGCACTGATTTTGCAAAAACTTGTTGCAAAGTTACCTGAAAAGCAGCGCATCGTCTTTAATATGAAATATTTTGACGGAATGTCCTATCATACCATTTCTGAAATTCTTGGCACGAGTGAAGGAGCACTTAAAGCTTCCTATCACCATGCTGTTCAGAAAATAAAAACCAAATTGAATGACTGATTTTAAAACAAAAAACCCGTTTAACATTCCTGATAATTATTTTGAGGAATTGGAGAAGACTCTTCTAAACACTCCTAAAACCAGCTCAAAAAACCCTGGTTTCAAAACTCCTAAAGGGTACTTTAAAACATTAGAGAATGTTCTAGTAGAGAAGAATACAAAACCAAGTTTGAAAGCTCCTCGTAAATTAATTGTGGCTTTTACAAGTATAGCTGCTATCATGCTATTAATGCTAACCTTAACACCTGAAGAAAATCCTCAACCGACTATTGAAGAACAAGCTTTAAACGATTTTGTAGAAAATTATTATCTTGAAAATATGGATAGTTATGAAATTTTATCAATGATAGAGGACAATGAAATTGAAACTGATTTTGAAAACTTGTTTACCAAACCTTAAATAATGATGAAAAAATTAACTGCTTTTCTATTATTGTTATTTGTATCAAATATCCTGTCAACAAATCTTTTTGCTCAGGAAACAAGTTCTAGACACAAAGCTTTTAAAGAAATGAAGTTAAACTTCATTCTTGACAATACCGAAATGAGTAAAGAGGAAGTGGAACATTTTCAATGTGTCTTTGGAAGTTTTGAAGACAAATACCACTCCTCAGTTTGGATTAAAGAACGTCAAATTAAAAAGAAAATTCAGAAATCCTTTGACACTATAAATGCACAAAGTGCTTCCTCCTATATCAATGATTATCATGTGCTTGAAAAGTTAGGGATTAGCTTGCGGAATGAACGTAACCAAAAATTACTTGAAAAAATAAACGCAAAAGAAGTACTTAATATCCTTAATCAAGAACAACTTTTTGATAGAGAAATGCTTAAACGAATTAGAGAACGAGAGAATAAGAAGAAGAAGAAGGAAGAAGCGATAAAAGAATACCTTTGACCCAATGAAACTTCACAGAAATTTAGCATTGGGAATCGTAGAGGGACTCCAGAATATTTTTATTGCAAAAGTTCCCCTAAGAATTGAACTCTCCAGACTCTTAAAACTTAATCGCAAATGGGGATCAAGAGATCGACGTCTGCTTGGACAAATACTTTTGGATTGTGTGCGATGGAAAACAACCTACGCCCATCTAGGTGATTTTGACGAAAAAAAAAACCATTTCAATTGGAGAATTCTTGGAGTTTGGCTTTTATTAAACGACTATATGATTCCAGAATGGGAAGAGTTGGGAGACCTAAAAGAGCTTCAAAAAACACTCCCTTTGGATAAAAAAAACACAAAAAGAACAGTTAGACATTCCATACCCCAATGGTTAGATGAACTAGGTCTTGAAGCTTTTGGAGAAAAAGTCTGGGAAAAAGAATTGAGCCAACAAAATGAAGAGGCCAAACTTGTATTGCGAGTAAACACATTAAAAACAACTCAAGAGAGACTTAAAAAACTATTAGAAGATGGATTCAATATTAATTCTGAAATCAATGCATCTTATCCCGATGCTTTAATCCTTGAGAAACATTATAAACTCACACATCTAAATCCCTTTGAAAAAGGACTCTTTGAAATTCAAGATGCAAATTCACAACAGATATCTTATTGGGCAGATCCTAAGCCTGGAATGAAAGTAATCGATGCTTGTGCTGGTGCTGGTGGAAAATCCCTCCACATGGCTGCATTAATGGAAAATAGAGGAAATATTATCGCATTGGACACCTCCACTAGTAAATTGGACCAATTGATGAAACGAGTGCATCGAAATAGAATCAATATCATTAAAACTCATGATGCAAATGATACAAGCTTTTTTAAATCAAAGAAAGAAAAAGCAGATATTGTTTTAATCGATGCCCCTTGCAGTGGTCTCGGTATCTTAAGAAGAAATCCAGCGGCAAAATGGCATATTAATCCAGAGAGAATGAAGGAGTTAGAATCACTTCAATTCCAAATTCTTGAAAAAAATGCTGCCTTGGTTAAAAAGGGAGGCAAACTGATTTATGCAACTTGCTCTATTTTCCCCTCTGAAAATAGTGAACAAATTCAAGCCTTTTTGAATAGCGAAGCTGGAAAACGCTTCACCTTAAAAAGAGAGGAAACACTTCTAGCCCACCAAACGGGTTTTGATGGATTCTTTATAGCAGAATTAAATGCTGAATAAACTGTGAATAAATAAGATAAAAACAGCTCAAATTGTTTCCTCCTAAAGGGGTAAAATAGATTATTTTTACACCACAATTCAACGCTTATGATTCTGTTTTTTGGCGCCGCTGATACAACTCTAATTGCGCTTCAGACCAACACCTCTCTTGACACTCCTGCCATCGAAAAATTATCTTGGCTTTTAGATGCCCCATGGTTAAACCAAGACAATATTTTAGGTTTTTTTATTGGACCTCGAGCAAGTATGATAACCCCTTGGAGTACTAATGCGGTAGAAATTACCCAAAACATGGGGATCAAAGGAATCATAAGGATAGAACAATACCATGCAGTGGAAAAGACAGCTGAATTTGATCCCATGCTTTTTGAAAAATATGAGAATTTAAGTCCTCTACTTTTTGAAATCAATCTAGCTCCTGAACCCATTAAAGAGATTGAAGACATTGCAGCATACAACGACAGAGAAGGATTATCGCTAAATACTGAAGAAGTAGACTATTTAGAATCGCTTTCAAAATCCCTAAACCGACCTTTGACAGACTCTGAGGTTTTCGGTTTTTCACAAGTAAATTCAGAACATTGTCGACATAAAATATTTAACGGGACTTTCATCATTGACGGGAAAGAGAAAGAGGAAAGTTTATTCAAACTGATCAAGAACACATCCAAGGCCCATCCAAATAGTATTGTTTCTGCTTACAAAGACAATGTAGCGTTTATTGGAGGTGATCCTATTGAACAATTTGCTCCAAGTCAGCCAGATGTTCCAAGTAGTTATGACACTAAAGAAGTAGAAAGTATAATTTCACTAAAGGCAGAGACACATAACTTCCCAACCACAGTAGAGCCATTTAATGGTGCTGCTACTGGATCTGGAGGGGAAATTCGAGATCGATTAGCAGGAGGTAAAGGTTCTATTCCACTTGCAGGGACTGCAGTTTATATGACCCCTTACTCCCGGGTAACACAAGACAGATCGTGGGAAAAAGCATTTCCTGACCGCCCATGGCGCTACCAAACCCCTTTAGACATTTTAATCAAAGCTTCCAACGGAGCTTCTGATTTTGGAAATAAATTTGGACAGCCTTTGATTGCAGGCTCTGTTTTGACTTTTGAACATCAAGAACAACAACAACAATGGGGATACGACAAAGTGATCATGTTGGCCGGAGGTGTTGGAATGGGAGTTGCTAACCAAGCCCTTAAAGCTAAACCCTCAGAAGGAGATCTAATCGTAATTTTAGGAGGAGACAATTATCGTATTGGAATGGGTGGTGCTGCTGTTTCCTCTGTGAACACAGGAGCGTTTGATAATGCCATAGAATTAAATGCAGTACAACGTTCCAATCCAGAAATGCAAAAACGAGTAGCAAATACAATACGCGCACTAGTAGAAACTGGAAAAAACCCTATTGTTTCCATTCATGATCACGGTGCTGGAGGACATTTAAATTGCTTATCAGAATTAGTTGAAGAAACTGGAGGAACCATTTATATTAATCAACTTCCGTTAGGGGATCCTACCCTTTCTTCCAAAGAGATTGTTGGAAATGAATCTCAAGAAAGAATGGGACTCATAATCAATCCAAAGGACCAAGCCCTGCTTGAACGTATTACTGCCAGAGAACGTGCCCCAATGTATGTGGTGGGTAAAGTTACTGAAGATCATTTTTTCATCTTCGTAGATGAAAAAAATGACACAAAACCAATCGATCTTCATTTGGATGCATTGTTTGGAAGTGCACCCAAAACAATAATGAAAGACACCCATCAAAAAGTGAACTTTGATGAAGCAACTTACAATACAAATAATATTCATAAATACTTAGAAAAAGTACTTCAACTCGAAGCTGTAGCCTGTAAAGACTGGCTCACCAACAAGGTAGATCGCTGTGTTAGTGGTCGAGTAGCACAACAGCAAACAGTAGGTGAACTTCAATTACCCCTAAGTAACTGTGGCGTAGTTGCCTTGGATTACAAAGGGAAAAAAGGAGTCGCCACCTCTATAGGTCACGCACCTATAGCGGCTTTAATTGATCCTGGAAAAGGAAGCGTATTGGCTATAGCAGAAAGTTTAACAAATATTATTTGGGCTCCTCTATCCGAAGGATTAAAATCGGTTAGTTTGTCTGCCAATTGGATGTGGGCCTGCAATAATCCTGGTGAAGATGCTCGTCTTTATGATGCTGTTGAGTCCTGTTCTAATTTTGCTATTGAACTAGGCATCAACATTCCTACAGGAAAAGATTCCCTATCCATGAAACAAGAATACGATCATGGTAAAGTAACAGCACCTGGTACGGTTATCATTTCGGCAGGGGCTGCTTGTTCAGACATCACAAAAGTTGTGACACCTGATCTTAAAAAAGATGGAGGGGATATTTTTTATATTGATTTATCTCATTCAGCTTTATCTCTCGGAGGTTCTGCCCTAGTCCAAATTAAAAATAAAATTGGAAACGAAACTTCAACAATAACAAACCCGGGCTACTTTAAGAAGGTTTTCAACACCATTCAAAAGCTCATTCTTGATAATCAAATAAGTGCTGGACATGATATATCCTCAGGCGGATTAATCACCACTTTACTTGAGATGTGTTTTCCTACTTCATGGGCTGGAATGGAGCTTGATGTTTCAAAAATTAAAGCAAAGGATCTAATTACCTTATTGTTTAGTGAAAACTCAGGAATTGTTCTACAATCAAATAATGAATTAGATAAAGTATTAGCTGCAAAAGGAATTAATTGCGTTAAAATAGGATCTTCAACGAATAGTCAAACGCTAAGCTTAAACCATCATGGTAAACAACATACTTTTGATGTTACTAAATTAAGAGATGTTTGGTATTCTACATCTGCTGCATTAGATGAACATCAAACATCAAACGGCTTGTCACAGGAACGATTCAAAAACTATAAAAATCAAGCGTTAAACTATCGTTTTCCTAAAAACTTTAGTGGGTTTCCTATCAACATTTCTACCAATAAAAAAATAAAAGCTGCCGTCATTAGAGAACAAGGAAGTAACTCTGAACGTGAAATGGCCTATGCACTTCACCTTGCTGGCTTTGAAGTGATTGACGTACACATGACCGATTTAATAAGCGGAAGAGAAACCCTTGAAGACATTCATTTTATTGCTGCAGTTGGAGGTTTTTCAAATTCAGATGTTTTAGGCTCTGCTAAAGGTTGGGCAGGATCTTTTTTATACAATGAAAAAGCGAAGAAAAGTCTAGATGCTTTTTTTGCAAGAAAAGATACCTTATCCCTTGGTGTATGTAATGGATGTCAGCTTTTTGTAAGCCTTGGCTTACTTACTCCTGAACATGAAGAACAACCAAAAATGCTTCACAACGCATCTGGTAAATTTGAATGTCACTTTACAGCAGTAGACATTAAGCCCTCTTCATCAATAATGCTTAATGGACTTGAAGGAAGTAGATTAGGAATTTGGGCAGCTCACGGGGAAGGTAAATTTCATTTTCCAAAAGAAGAAAAGAACTATCAAATCCCAGCAACTTATCATTTTGATGGGTATCCTGCAAATCCAAATGGTTCTGACTATAATGCTGCAATGTTGTGTTCAAATGACGGAAGACATTTAGTAATGATGCCGCATTTGGAACGTTCTACATTTCCGTGGAATTGGGGTTATTACCCTGAGAATAGAAATGACAAAACAAGTCCTTGGCTCATGGCATTTGAAAATGCTTTCAAATGGCTTGCCGATAAATAAATTTATGGGATTGCTTCAAAATATTTCTTATTTTGCATGTAAAACTATATCATGACACCAACTAGACTTTTTGATTTTATTGAATATCAAAATATAAACGCCCCACTCGAAAAAGCATTTACAACCAAATATAATGGGGTTTGGGAATCTTTAAATACCCAACAATTTTGTGAACAAGCACATCAAATTAGTCATGCATTATTGAATCTTGGGATAAACGCTCAAGATAAGATTGCCATGATCTCTTCCACAAATCGAACAGAATGGAACTTAATCGATACCGGTTTACTAGCCATAGGTGCTGTTAATGTTCCCATTTACCCAACCATCTCATCAGAAGATTATGAGTATATATTAAATCATTCGGAAAGCCAATATTGCTTTGTATCCGATCAGGAGGTTTATGAAAAAATAATCGCGATTAAAGACAAAGTCAAATCCTTAAAAAAAATCTACAGTTTTGACACGATCAAGGGCTGTTCCAACTGGAAAGAATTATTGGAAATGGGCACTTCCTCAGATCAGGATGAAGCGGTTCAAAAAAGAAAGGACGCTGTTTTACCTTCTGACTTAGCTACCATCATTTACACTTCTGGAACTACAGGAACTCCCAAAGGAGTAATGCTAAGCCATGACAATGTGGTATCAAATGTACTCTCCAGCTCAAAAAGACTTCCATTAACTATTGGAGAAGCATCAGCATTAAGCTTTTTGCCGATATGTCATATTTTTGAGCGTGTTATCCTCTATATCTATATGTATAATAGTGTTTCTGTATACTTTGCAGAATCCCTAGATAAAATCGCAGACAACTTACGTGAAATAAAACCAAATGTAATGACTGCTGTTCCAAGATTATTGGAAAAAGTATATGATAAGATTTACGCTAGAGGCGCAGAGCTTTCTGGAATCAAACAAAAATTATTTTATTGGGCAGTTGATTTAGGATTACAATACGAACCCTATGGACAAAATGGGGCTTGGTATGGATTCAAACTCAAAATTGCCAAAAAGTTAATTCTATCAAAATGGCAAGAAGCTTTAGGAGGTAATTTAGAACTCATAGCCTCAGGAAGTGCCGCTTTACAACCTCGACTAGCTCGAATTTTCACTGCAGCAGGAATGACCCTAGTTGAAGGATATGGTCTTACAGAAACTTCACCCGTTATTTCTGTTAATGACATGCGAAACAATTTTTTCAAAATTGGGAGCGTAGGACAAATTATAGATGGAGTAACTGTAAAGATAGCTGAAGATGGCGAAATACTTTGTAAAGGACCTAATGTGATGATGGGATATTATAAAGAGTTAGAAAAAACAGCTAAAGTAATGACTGGTGATTTTTTCCATACGGGTGATATAGGTGAAATTGATGCCAACGGATTCTTAAAAATTACTGATCGTAAAAAAGAAATGTTCAAGACCTCTGGAGGAAAATATATTGCTCCACAGGTTATTGAGAATCAAATGAAACAATCATTATTTATTGAACAGATAATGGTTGTAGGAGAAAGTAGAAAAATGCCTACTGCTTTAATTCAGCCTAATATAGAATACATTACGCAATGGTTAAATGATAAAGGCATTAAGACAAATTCACTTGAGGAAGCTTGCAAGGAAACCTCGCTACTTGAAGCGATCCAAAAAGATATTGATGGACATAATGAAAAGTTTGGTGCTTGGGAACAAATTAAAAGATTTGAACTCATCCCTGAAGAATGGTCAATTGATGAGGGACACCTCACCCCTACTATGAAATTGAAACGAAAGGTGGTTAAACAAAAATATAATTCTATCATCGAAAAAATGTACGCTTAATTTCATGCTTAACTTTTTTGTTAAAGTGTCTAGAAGCCTAGACACTTTTTTTTAAATAAAAAAACTTTACTATGCATGCATAGTAAAGTTTTGTATATTTGAAAGTATGAAACATAAAACTTTTGAAAGCGCACTTAGGTCCACATGGCAATTGGTTAGCAAGATGTATAACAAAGAAGCTCTTAAATTTGAATCAACAATGGCGATGGGATTTGCTTTATTAAGCATAGATGCAGAAGGAACTCCCTCTACTAATTTAGGTCCAAAAATGGGAATGGAGCCAACTAGTTTGTCAAGACTACTAAATGCAATGGAAGATAGGGGATTAATTAGTAGGACAAAAAATCCAAAGGATGGACGTGGAGTATTGATTCATCTAACTCCTTCCGGAAAAGTACATCGTGAAAACTCAAAAGCAGTTGTATTAGATTTTAATGGAAAAATTGATTTACAACTTACACAAGAACAGGTTCAACATTTTTTTGAAGTCATCGAATGCATTCGAAAAACCACATTGAACTTTGAACATTTTAATAAAGAAATTACCCAAAACTAAAAAGAATGAACATGGAATTAAAAAAAGACAATTGGATTAAAGGAGGGAGTTTTATCATTGAAGATCAAACTCCAGAGGATGTTTTTACGCCAGAAGATTTTTCTGAAGAACAGCGAATGATGAAAGAAGCCGTTCAAGAGTTTATTGACCGAGAAGTATGGCCTAAAAAAGATCGTTTTGAGAAAAAAGACTATGCATTTACAGAAGAGTTAATGAGAAAAATAGGGGATTTAGGATTCTTGGGAGTAACTGTTCCAGAAGCCTATGGGGGCCTCGAAATGGACTTTGTCTCCACTATGCTAGTTTGTGACTACATATCTGGGGCTTCAGGATCACTTTCTACTGCTTTTGGTGCCCATACGGGCATTGGAACCTTACCCATTACACTCTATGGAACCGAGGAACAAAAACAAAAATACGTAACTAAATTAGCTACTGGTGAATGGTTTGGTTCATATTGTTTAACCGAACCTGGAGCTGGATCAGATGCTAATTCTGGTAAAACAAAAGCAGTGTTATCAGAAGATGGAACTCACTACTCCATTACAGGTCAAAAAATGTGGATTTCCAATGCAGGCTTTGCAAATGTTTTTATTGTTTTTGCTCGTATTGAAGATGATAAAAACATAACTGGATTCATTATTCCTAATACTACCGATAATGGAATCACTCTAGGAGAAGAAGAAAATAAACTTGGAATCCATTCATCATCAACACGCCAAGTGTTTTTCAATGAAACAAAAGTACCCTTAGAAGATATGTTAGCCGGTCGTGGTGAAGGATTTAAAATTGCTATGAATGCCTTAAATGTAGGGAGAATTAAGCTGGGCGTAGCTTGTTTAGATGCTCAACGTAGAATTACAACTGCTGCTGTTCAATATGCTAATGAACGAATCCAATTTAAAACACCAATCGCTCAATTTGGAGCAATCAAAGAAAAATTAGCTCAAATGGCAACTTCGTGCTATGCAGGTGAATCTACATGTTATCGAGCAGCTTATGATGTTGAAAAAAGAATACAATCTTTTATAGCAGAAGGATTTTCACATCAAGAAGCAGAACTAAAAGGAGTAGAAGATTTTGCAATAGAATGTTCATTATTGAAGGTGGGAGCTTCAGAAGATATTCAAAATACAGCGGACCATGGGATTCAGATTATGGGAGGAATGGGATTTTCTGCTGATATGCCAATGGAGTCTGCCTGGAGAGATTCTAGAATAGGACGAATCTATGAGGGCACTAATGAAATCAACCGAATGCTCTCTGTAGGGATGCTTTTGAAAAAAGGAATGAAAGGGCAACTGGACTTAATGCCTGCAGTAATGAAAGCTGCTGCAACCATTAATGAAGACACCCCTAATCCTACTGATAAAGAGGGTGTGCTTGCAGAGGAAAGAAGACTTCTATCCAATTTCAAACAATTATTTGTTGTTTTAACTGGGAATGCAGCACAAAAATATGGTACCAAGCTAGAATCACATCAACAAATTCTTTTAGGTTTAGCAGACCTATTCATTGAGATTTATTTTTCAGAATCCACTATTTTAAGGACTTTAAAAAACTGTACCCGAATGGGAGAGGAAAGTCAAACATCACAAATTACAATGACAAAAGCATACCTTTATGAAGCTTCAGATATTATCGCTAAAAAAGGGAAAGAAGTCATCGTGAATATGGCAAAAGGGGAAGAACAAAAACAACTATTGGATGTTCTACACAAAAAACTAAAGTACAAGGACTACCCTGATATTATCGAATTAAAAACTCAAATAGCAGATAAAATTATAGAAGAAAACAATTATTGTTTCTGATAAGATGACTAAAAACCGATACTGAAGTATCGGTTTTTTTATTACTTTACATTAAAAATTAATAGATGAAAAAAGAATTTCTTATTGCAGTATTTGCGTCCTTATACATAAGCACTGCCCAAACAAAGAATGATTTATATGATATCATTGACAATACCTCATCGGAACGCATAGAAAAGGACATTCGTAAACTTGCAGATTTCGGAACACGCCACACCCTCAGTGATACTTTATCAGAATCAAGAGGTATTGGTGCAGCAAGACGATGGATCAAAAAAGAATTTGAAAATATTTCAAATGATTGTTCTGACTGTTTGGAGGTTTTTTACCAAAAAAACTATTTTACCCCAAAGGATGGAAATCGAATTGTAAAGCCTGTATGGATCAATAATGTAGTAGCGATACAAAGAGGTAAGACCCACCCCAACCGTTTCATTATCATGAGTGGCGATATTGATTCGAGAATATCTGATCCAACAAATTATACCGATGATTCTCCTGGAGCAAATGACAATGCTAGTGGTATGGCTGGAACTATAGAAGCGGCTAGAGTTCTTTCTAAATATTCATTTGAAAACAGTATCCTTTATGTTGGACTTGCTGGAGAAGAACAAGGTCTCTTTGGTGGAAAAGGATTAGCAAAACATGCGCAAGATCAAGGTTGGAAAATTATTGGAATTCTAAACAATGATATGATTGGAAATATCAAAGGAGTGGATGGCGTTATTGATAACAGAACTTTTAGAATTTTTTCAGAACCTGTCCCAGCAAACGAAACAGAAAAAGAACGAAATGAACGTCGTTTTTATGGTGGAGAAGTAGATGGAATTTCCAGACAATTAGCTCGTTACGTTCATAAAAACGTAAAAAAATTCATGCCAGAGATGAAACCAATGATGATTTATAGATTAGATCGTTTTGGTCGTGGGGGACACCACCGTCCATTTAACGATGTGGGTTATGCGGGTATTCGTATTATGGAAGCACATGAAAATTATATCATGCAACATCAAGATATTCGTATAGAAAACGGAATTGCTTATGGTGATGTAATTGAGGGAGTTGACTTTGAATACGCAAAAAAACTAACGGCAGTGAACGCAATCAACCTCGCTAGTTTGGCTTGGGCACCTCCTAGCCTAGGAAAGCTTTCTATCGGAGGAATTGTAGAAGCTTCAGTAAAATTCCGATGGAAAAAAATAAACGACATCAATGTTGCGGGCTACAAAATCTATTGGCGTGATACCACCTCTTCCAATTGGGATAACAGTCGCTTTGTAGGTAATGTGTCTGAAGCTACCCTAGAGGGTATTGTGATTGACAACTTCTTTTTTGGCGTGGCTACGGTAGGAAAAAATGGTTATGAAAGTCCAGTCGTATTTCCCAATGCAATATTTAGAAATTAAAAATAATAATCTGTTTGTAGGCGGTTAAATAAATATCTACAATTTTTTTTAAAACTAAAATCCAAAGTTAAATACAATTAAAATTTAAAAGGAAAATACTTGATTTACATTTAGGATATGAAAACTGCATAGGACTCCAAAGTCGAAGTTTTCGAAAGATAACGCTGCGTTAAATTCAGTATTATATGGAAAATGTTGATTACAGAGAGAAGCCTGGTGACTCAATCCAAGTAAAAATTTTCCTAGTCGAAATTCATCGGATTAATAGTAATCGGTTAAGGCATAAAATAAGTGAAGTAACAGTAGGTACATAAAGATTTTGTTTTATTAGTAATAAAGCCAAAAACTATCTTCCATTTTTTCAAATATAATACCTTTGATAAAATATTAAACAGATTCATTTGAAAAGACTAAAATCTAAATTTTTAACTTCAGTGACAGCACTGTTAATGATTATTGGTTGTGATAAAAAAGAAGTGTATATGAATGAAATTGAGATCCAATTCGACAAAGGTGTAATGCTATTTACTCACCATTCTAAGTACTTTAACGGATTGGTAATCGAAAGGTTTGATAATAATCAAATTAAATTAAAAATTGAGGTGATTGATGGATTAAAAAGCGGAAATGTTATTCAGTATTATCAAGGTGGTGTTATTCAAACTATTTCTAAATTTAAAAAAGGAAAAATTAATGGTGAGTTTAAGAGTTTTTATTCCGATGGATCAATACACCAAGTTACTAATTTTTCAAATGATGTTCGTAGCGGAAGTTTTGAAGAGTTCCACAGAAACGGAAGTTTCAAGAGTTGTTCAAATTATTATTTAGGGATTAAAGTTGGGAAATCATATGATTTTTTTAAGAGCGGAGGGGTTGCAGTCTACAATAATTGAATTGGTTTTTATTTTCTTTTTTATAAGCTGTACTCATAAATTAATGAAAAATGAACTTGTCTTTGAAGACTGTAAAATTACTTATAAAAGAGAATTATACACAGGTCATTATGAGCACATAAAGGGAAATAACAGGGTTATAGGTCTTGTGAGAAACGGCGAATTAATTTTAGAAGAAGAGTTTTATCAAAAAAGACTTTTGATGAAAAAAAAATTTACAGACTGCAACAAAGGATATCAAAAGTTTTTTAACCAAGACGGCACTCTTTTGAGAGAAGGTAAGTTTGAAAACAGTGAAAAAACTGGACTGTGGAAAACCTATATTGATGATCGTATTTACTCAGAGGAATATTGATTAATAGTAATTATCCACCTGAAGTCTTTTATACTGACCTCTTCTGTTCCTTAAAAAAGGACTGAAATCAAAGCTTAAATATAAATCAAAAATAGTTGGTGCATATCTATATGATGTATCTAAATCTTGAATAGCAAATGCATACGAAACACCAAAGTCAAAATTTTCGTAAGTTAGTCCGACACTTAAACCTAGGTTAAGAAATGAGAAACTTTCTTGAGCAATGGAAACACTTGCATTTGTTTTATCCACAAGACCAAATTGTTGATTTGCACCTATGCTAAATTCTCCTAACTGAAATTCTTGTGATAAATACATATTAATCGCTTCACTAGATCTCTTTAAGGAACCATAAGTATATAAATATGAATACCGTGGAAGAAACCTTCTGTCATAAGGGTTTAAGTCATATTCATATGCTATTTGCATTCCTATAGATAAAGGTATTAAATATTCCACATCATCATTGTATGCAATATTTGGCTGGTTAAGATTTTCAAAAGAAAGTCCAACCAAAAAATCGGTGCTATGAAGTAGAAATGAGGCACCCAAATTTGTATAACTTTTAGAAAAGAAAAAATCAGCCATTGGGTCAATAGACTCTTGATTAATATATCCTGTTATTGAATTAATTTGATCTTCAAAAATTAAACTAGAAGGATTAATGTTTTTTGATGAAAATTCGACATTAACAGAAGGTAAGAACCATATATCGTTTCCAAATTCAACTTTGTATATATAACTTAAATTTAAGTCATTTTTCTTAAAGCCTATATTTGGAGCACTATAATTATTAAACTGAACTCCTAAACTAAAATCCTGTAAATCAAATGAATAAGATCCATAAAACAGCTTATTGTTTTGGGTATCATTTGGATTGATCTCGGTTGTAGAGTACAATAAACCAGACCTATTCCAGCTATTTAATCCAAAAAAACTTGGATTTACAATATGCATTAACTTAGATTGAGAATTAAATATCATTTCTTGTGAAAAGGTAAGATTCACCAAAAAAACACCGAATACAAAATAAATAATATTCCTTCTCATCATTTTAATATAGTAAAAATTCCACTTCTCTCAATTGTCTGATCTGGTGTTACGCGATTTAATGGAACAGCATAAATTGTATAAACAAAATATGGACTAAATGCATCCATTGTTAAACCATCAAATCCGTTACCATCCCAACCCAATATAGATTTACCATTCCCAGATGGATCAATACTATCAGGACAATCACTTCTATCAACAGATCCATCCTGAGCTTCTTCAGAATATATTAGGTTACCTCTATTATCAAAGACATTAAAAATTAATGATTCAAATCCAGTAAAAAGTGGTCTGAAGTAGTCGTTTAAACAATCATTGTTTGGCGTAAATACATTTGGAACATATATGCTGTAACCTCTTCCGATAGTAATAGGGTTTGTTACAGACTCAAAGCATCCTATTTCATTATAAATGGTTAATGTAGGATAGTATGTGCCTGAATTTCCATAAGAGTGATTTACTTGAGTAACACCTGAGCTAGTCCCAGAAACATCTAAAATAATTGACTCAGAATTGTCTCCAAAATTCCATTCAAGTCTTGAAAATTCTCCCTCTGATTCATCTCTAAAAGTTACATCTTCTCTTGCTGGTATTTCGTTAACCTGCTCAAATGATGGGGATGTGTATGAGAAAAATGGATCTCCTAAAGCAAGATTGAACTCAGCTTCAACACCACAGCCTTGATCTGTTGTAATTACTATTTTACCATACTCAAATGGTGCATCAATTAAAATTTGATAAGTGTCCTCGTCAAGTTTTGTTGTATTTCCGTTAAGTGCTACAGGCTGACCGTCATCTCCAATATCTTCTGTACCATTTGTATCGATATAGAAAAAATTTAATGCAGAGTTGGTCTCAGAGTTATTAACTGCGTCTAGTATTATTAGTCCAGGTAATCCCTCACAAAGTTTGTAATCAACAAAAGGACCATCTGTTATTACAAGTGTAGTATCATCATCTACACTTATTACATCCCTTAAATAATTAAAAGGAGTATCTATTGGATTCGGACATGTACTTCCACTTCTGATAGTATAACGGTAAAGCCCTGCAGGAAGTTCGTTTAGAGTACTGAACCCATCAAAATTATCTAAACCAGGATAACTGCCATCTAGAGGTCTCCATGGCGATACTTGATTTGTTGTTCCTGATATTGTGCTTGATACAGGAGTCAAACGTGGGTTAGAGGCATCAAATATTTCCCAAGATATGTCATATGGCTCTTGTCCTCCTACTATATCAATCGAAATTCTTCCATCTCGTGCCCCTAATTCACAACTTACTCCTTGAACAGGAGTCAAACTTCCATTTGCATCTGAAAGTAAACCGCCGATTGATAATACATTTACATCTCCACTAAAAACAAAATCAATTGGCTCAGATTCACAAGTTCCATCTGAAATAATTAATTGATATGTACCTCTTCCCGCCTCAAAACTTGTTCTCCCTACAAAACTTGAACCAGGTTGATTTGGATCTGACGGGGTGTATGTCCATCTTAAATTATAAATAACATTGTCGTTGTCATCAATTATTGGATTCCCACCAATTATATTTGTGGTATCTAATTCAAAAGGAAATCCATTTTCACAGACATCAAATTCAAACTCAGTTTCCCCTTCAAAGGTGATTGGGACATAAGTCTCAATATCAAAAGCATAATCTAAAGAACAGTTAGTGTTTGTTGAATCTTGTGCTTCCACAATATGTCTTCCCTCGCTTAAACCTCTAATTATAAATGAACTGCCCGATTTAATAATACTACTTGCAAAAGTTGGGGAAACAACTGTTGCGGAAGAAGAGCCTGATGGGCTTCCTCCATAAACCAATTCACCGTCTAAGAAAATATTGTATGCAAGTGATGTACCAGTGAGTCGAAATGAAAAGTCAGCCTCGACTATGCCTGATTCACAATCTAAAACTTCTCTATTAAATACTTTTTGTTTTACCATATTAAAGGTTGAACTTTTTATAACTCCTGATTTAGTGAATATTTCACACGATGTATTGTCTTTAATAATGGCTTTATATTTTCCTGGCTCTAGATTATCTATAATATAAAAACCATCTTTATTCATACTAACGTACCCACCATCAGAGAAAATTATTGTCTCAGAAGCTACTGTTGCAGAAGGTGTCCCAGTTTGTGTAGATGTTAATGAAAGTGCATTGTCACTTGCTACGGCTAATCTGTACCATTTGATATCATAAGGCTGAGAGCCTCCACTTAATTGAAGCTCTATAGAACCTGTTTCATCTGAATTACATCCAGGTTGTGTAATAATTGGAGATCCAACTTCAAAAGGTGCAGTTGCTGTTGATCCATTTTCTAGAGTAATTTGTTTTGTTATAATACATCCTCCCGCATCTGTTACTATAACTGTATAATCTCCGGCATAATCTAAATCGTTAATGGTTAAACCTGATGGATTAGGATCACCATTTGGAAGTTGAGATCTGGTTGTTCTTTTATAAATCACACTCCCGTCGGTATCAGTTAGTTGCCATAAAATACTGTATCCAGTTGGAGAGGTTGTACCTCCAGAAATATTGATGCCTAAGGATCCTTTTATATTATTGGTGCAATCAACGGCTGTTGTTGTTGTAGAATTTAGTTCTACTTCAAGAAGATCAGGTTCATTTATTGTGAATGATCCCAAGTCTAATTCCACTGGAAGACCACCCCCGTCAACACATCCATTAGAGTCTTTAACTTTAATGTTATAAGTTCCACCTGACAAATTATCAATATTTAATTGTTGAGATGTATATGATACTATAGATGTTGTAATAGAACCAGTTATTGAGTTAATTGATGTAATTGTAACCACAGAGGTTAGAGTTGTAAACCCTTCACCAGGAGAATTGTAAGCACTTCCATTAATTGAATAGGAGTATGGAGGAGTTCCACCTGCAATTTCTGTTATTGCAATTCCATTACTCTGCCCATTACAAATTATATCAGTTGTTGTGAAATTAGCTTGATTAGATGTAATTGGATTTATAGCTCTAATCGGTCCATCAGATCCTGATATTTCATATTCTTCTATCACAATACAAGGGCTTGATGTAGAACCTGCTGGCTGAGGGATTGTCATTTCAAGAGTATATATACCTGCTCTGTCAAGGTTTTCAATTCTTATGGTATTTACAGAGGGGAGGATATTATTACCGGACCCAATAACTGTTCCTAGAGGATTTCGAAACTCATAATTATAAGTTGATGAAGTAAGTCCTGTAAACTGAACCTCAATAAATCCATCTGAACAATTTGCTGGATTTGAAGTAACACCAACTTGGCCATCAAGAGGGAGAACGGGTAATTCAGCAGGAAGTATTCTTATAGGATCTGATACTCCAACCAAAGTTGAAAGTCCTACTCCTGGTCCACATGAAATATCAGTTACTGTTAGTGTGTAATCTCCAGGTGGTACATCAGCTAAATTTTGAGTTGTTCTAGTTAATCCTGAACCTGTCCATTCAAATACAAGGTTTGAGTAATCTCCTCCAGCAGTAGACCCACCAGTTACTGTTGTTCCACCTTGATCAATTGTAATTGAGCCGTTACCATTACAATCAGCAGGGGTCACAGTAATTGTACTTTCATCAATGGATAAGTCTACTGGTAAAGTTATACCTACTGATGTAGAAGAACCTCCACATCCATTTGTATCAGTAGCTATTAGTGTGTATTGAAAACCGCCAATAAGAGCAATGCCCGTTATCGAACCAAATGAGTAAGGCCCTGGTGAAGCAAAAGCTGATGTATCAATTAGAGTCCCATTTCGATCAAAAAGTTCATATAAATATGCTCCACTTCCACCAGTCGCAACGGCTGTGATATCGTCAGGACAAATTGAACTAACCGATAAATCTACTTCTGTTGGAGATGTTAATGACATAACATCTGAATCTACTTGACAATTGTTAGCTACAACAGTAACAATATAATATTGAGTTGCAGAGACATTAACTACATTTAATGTTAAACCACCATTGCTCGTGTTAGTTTCATAAGTAGATGAATCAGTAACATCAAGAGATGAAAGTGGCATTCCAGCAGCATCAGATCTTCGCCAATAATATTCATAATTCAATGTTTGATTTGGTACTGTTATAGTTGGTGCACCAACCAAACCACCAGTCGAACCCACAGAAAAAGATACTGCAGTAGTAAAAGGAACTCCCGTTGTTTTTGCCACTAACGTTAATTGTCCAGGACCTGGACTATTCGCTGTAGCAATAGCAAAATTAGAACCTGTAACAGGATCATTAATTATATCAGCTATTAGTGGTAATATTTCTACCCTACTTAAAGGTCTAATACCTGCTCCTGGTAAAGCAACTAAATTTCCTCCATTATCAATTCCTTGAACAGTATATGAATTCATTGCAACTCCAGCTATTGTGAAAGTAATTTGATCGCCAATTGCAAAATTATTATCTATTTCAATTCTGGTTTGTTGTTGCTGTGAAGTGATACCTCCACTAACAGCTGCAGGCGACAACTCAATTGACCCTGGACCTCGGAAACAAAGTGGATCATTTTCAGTAACATTCCCGGGTAATGTTACTGTTACAGTTGGGAAAACAGTTATTGTACCTCCAATGACTATCTCTGGATTGCAACCATATAAATTAACAGTCTCTACTTGATAGGAATATGTTATTGGGTTCGCAATAGGTGCAGCTGGTGTTGCAGTTCCATGAAGTATAAATGAATCCGGTATTGCGGGATCTCTTCTAATATTTGTAGCTGTGGTCCAGCCTAGAGCTGGTGCACCTGGTGGTGCAGTAACAGTAAGTGTTACATTATCAGCTCCACCACCCGCAACAAAATTTACATCTTCAATATCACCACCAAAACATACAGATTGATTCAGTTGTAAAGTATTCGTTCCTGTAAATGTTAATTCAGATTGAGGATTAACATTAATTGTTATAGTTTCTGTGTCATCTGCACAAACACTCGTATTTCCAACAGCTCCAGTTGTTACATCAAATGTATATGTTGTTGGCACATTTATAGTTGCATCTGGACTACCAGAAATTGTAACTATACCTCCCATATTGTCTGCATCAGGAGAAAAATTAAAGTTTACACCACTTGGTAAACTTGCAGGTGGGTTTACCGTAGCAAATGTAGCATCTCCAACTACAACAATTTCAATTGGTGTTATACCAGCTCCGTAACATACATCCTGAGTTAAAGCACCTGTAGCTGCATTATGTGTTAAAGATTCCTCAGGTAATACAGTTATAGACCCATTTAGAGTGACTTCAGGAAGACATGTGTTAGGATTAACAGTTGTAATTGTATAGGTAAATACCTGAGTTTCAGTATTACCTAATGAAGGTGTACCGTAAATGACAACTGAATTTGCTGGATCTCCAGGATCATTAACTCTTACATTTCCTACTGCTCCTGGATAATTTGTGAATCCTAATCCAGCCTGGAAATTAACAGTTACATCTGTTGCTCCTCCACCTAATGTATATCTAATTTCTTGAATACTTGTACCGTCGCAGGATTCCTGATTATCTAATCCTGCTGCTCCAGCGTAAACTAAAGTTGATTGCGGATTTACATTAATTGTTATTGTTTCAGTATCATCTGCACAAATACTGGTATTCCCTACTACACCAGTTGTAATATCAAATGTGTATGTAGTTGGTATGTTTACTACTGGATCAGGACTGCCGGAAATAGTAACAATTCCACCCATATTATCAGCATCAGGAATAAAATTAAAATTCATTCCACTTGGCAAGTTTGCGGGAGGATTCACTGTAGCAAAAGTACCATCTCCAACAACAACAATTTCTATTGGTGTAATATTAGCCCCATAACAGACATCTTGTGTAAGTGCTCCTGTTGCAGCATTATGCGTTAAAGATTCTTCGGGCAGTACAGTAATTACTCCTGTAATTGTCGCTTCAGGCAAACAGCTACCCGCAGGGGGTCCTAATATTGTAGCTCCTGCAGTATTCCCAGTAGTTGTAATTGTATAATTATAAATTTGTGTTTCAGTGATTGCTGTTGTAGGGTTACCAGAAATTGTAAAGGTATTTGGCGCATTGAAAACACCTCTGAGACCAGCTGGTAGTCCAGCAACTGTTGCCCCTTGAGCTCCGCCACCAACAGTATATATTATGTCTGTTAATGCCGTATTTGTACAAATAGTTTGGTTGTCATTTGATCCCGCATTTAGTGATATTGTTGAAGTGGGCCAAACTACAATTCTCACTCTAATATCATCTGCTGGAGTACAAGCTGCATTTGGAGCTAGTGTAATTGCTTCTAGAATTAAATTTGCAGTTGTAGGTGTATCGGGTGTACCATTTATAATATATGAATTTGCTACAGGATCCCAATTTCCAGATAATCCACTTGGAAGAGGATCACTTGCAGCACCCAAGCCAATGTTTGCAATACCAACTGATCCATCAAACTTAACATTAGCAAGGGCTGTATCCTGGCATACTTCAACTAAAACGTAATCAGGTGCAGTTGATAAATCGACATTTCCGTCTAAATCTACATCTGTAGGAGTACCAAAACTTGTGGCATCAAATGTTATTGTTTCACTTCCTTCTACTACTCTAATGGTTCCATCAAAAGTTGCCTGAGTAATACAGCCATTATCGTTTATTGTAGATGCAATTCTATATTGATAATTTATTCCTCCAACAGGTATTGGCCCTGGAACGTTCACTACGGGTGTAGATCTAATTTCAATAGTTGTTGGATTAACTAAGAAAGCTCCAATTCCAGGTGGCGTTGGACCTGTCCATGTGAGTGAAAATGCTGAAAAATTAGTTATATCAAACTGAATAGGAGTCATTGGTGATAGGTTACAAACATTATTTGGATTTGCATCACTACCAGCACTTACTGATATGGTAGGTTGTTCTTGAACTCTAATTGTACCGTTTGCTGAAATTGAAGCACAAGCACCACCGTTTGTATTTATTGTATAATTATATATCGCTGCAGCACCTGTAGGTATTCCTGATAGAGTAAAGAATTTTCCTGAAGTCTGAGTTGTATTCTGACTTAAATCAGGGTCAGCAACATCAGTATGTCCTGTACCTCCAAATACTATTGTCATTGGGTTTCCTGCTGAAGATTCTAATGTAAGTGTTGTTCCATTTAAAGTAGCATCTACCCCATTAACATTAGAATCTATATCTGTTTCAAATTCCCCAAGTATTTCTGCAAATGTATCGATAGAGGGTACTCCTGTATCAACAATAACAGTTCTTGTATTTCCATTTATAGTAATTTCGTAGGTGTCTGTATCATCAAGTAAACCCTCTGCTGGTCCACCAGCGTCAAAAGTAATTTCAGTAATTTGAGAAATTTCATTATAACTTTGTATTACATCAGGAGGTAGAGGAGTTACGGCTGTATCAATCGAGGCATTGGTTGCAAAGCCCTCAATTTCCCAAACTATATCATCTCCACCCTGAGTATCAGCTATAGACTCTCCAGCACAAATTGATAAATTAGCTGATCCAGAAGTTAAAGTTATTGTAGGCTGAGGAGAAATAGTGATATTTCCAGTTACTGACTGCTGATTTGCAGGAAGATTACAGCTAAACTCACTATTTTGTGTTGTTAAAGTATAGGTATAAACTGTATCAGCTACAAGACCAGGAACAGCAGGATCACCAGCAATTCTTACTGTTCTTTCACCAGGTTGAACTTCAGTAGGATCAGCAGCACCGAATATTGCTGCATTTAGACCCGGATCTGATGCTGTGACTGTGAAATCTCCACCATTTCTTGATGTTAAAGTCAACACGTTTCCTCCCACTACTGTTGCATCTAATTGGAGTGTTCCGGCATCTAAGTTAATTATATCTCGCAAACCATTAACGATATCGGAAATTTCATTATCGTTTTGAGGAGCTCCTGTATTGACAGTATAAGTATATGGTGTTCCATTAATTGTTACTGTGTAATCTTCAGTATTATTTGCTGCAACATCTGCATTTACACCACCCAATGTTATAGTTGAAATTTGATTTTGGGTTGTAAAGAAGGATCTAATATTATTAGGTCTTGAAGGTGCCCAAGTGACATCTACGCTGGTTGCATTCGTTACATCGTATACGATATCAGTGAGTACTCCTGGACTATTATTACATATTTGTTGGTTGTCATCCATTCCGGCTTGGATCACTATGGTAGATAATGGGTTAACTGTTATACTTCCAACAGCTTCATCTGGATCACAAACTGACCCCGTCGTTCTAATTGTGAATGGATAAGTTGTTCTTTCAGTAATAACAACATTTGGTGCACCAGAAATTTCTACAAATCTTCCTCCATTTTGAGTCTGATTTGAAGTAATTGTTTCTCCATCATCTGCATCAACATCATTTAAAGAAACTGTTAAATCAAAATCAAATCCATTTGAAGTCAAAGTTAAAATTCCACCTGTATCATCTGCTGTAATACCTATCGCAGCATCATTTATTTTGTCCTCTAAAAGTTCTAATACTTCGGCTAAAGTATCTACATCTCCATCAGCTCCAACGATAGCTACACTATTATCCTCACCAGTTTCTACACTATAATTTGTTCCATCAATTGTAACGGTATGAACATCACCGTCTTCATCTAAGACATCCGTTAGAGTTATCTCATTTATTTGATCAACTGAAACAACACCCTCATTAACACCACTAGGGAGACCTGTAACATCAGCACCTGTAGCTGCCCCTAAAATTTCAAACCTTATTTGATTTATAGGTGAACCTATACAAACATTATTTTGTGTCATTGTTCCAAGTGCAGATGTTCTTGATAATCTTGGAAGGTCGGGAATAGTTACTGTTCTAGATAAAGATCCGCCTCCACAACCAAATGATGTTGCTGTTATTATAACACTTCCAGAGAAACCATCTGCCCATGTAACTAAACCAGTTACTGAATCTATTTCACCAGCACTATCATTATTCCAAGACCAGGTAACAAAATCACTTGAGTTAAAATCGGTTGTATCCCCTGTTTGAGCAGGACAATTAGGCAAAGTTAAGGGATCAAAAGTAATGTCAGTTGGGGGATCAAGATCTGGATAAATCCTAACATTATGTATCCCTGGTGTAATATTTTCTACCCCATCACATCCAGTTGCATAAGACTCAACAATAAATGTTCCATGAAAACCAGCATTCCAATTTAGCTCTCCAGTGGCAGCATCAATTACACCTGGAGAAGCTACACTTCCAACTCCGGGTACTATACTATTAATTGCATATCTAATGTCAGTATAAAAACTTGCTGAAGAAAAATATTGGGTATTAGGTGTTAATGCAGTTGTTTGACACCATGGTTCAGCACCAGTTAAATCTCCACATATTCTAGCTGAAGTTTCATTAATTTCTATTCCTGTCATATTGCCAAATGCTCTACCTTCCCCTGGGGCTCTGGTTACGCTAAATACTAAATCCATATCACCCCCATATCCTCTAGGAACACCTGGTGGTATTGGTGGTGCAGAATTACCATCGTATTGTGCAGTTATCGTAATAAAAGCGCCAACATCATCTAATAAACCATTGTTATTTATATCTCCTGGATTAAATGCAGAAGCGGTAGCATTAAATAACCCTCTAATAGGTGATGTAGTATCATTATTTATTTGATCTCTTAGATTTTGAGCAATATCAAAAGCATCCTGATCTGCATCGCCATTAATTGGCAGAGCAACATCAGTTGTTTCAAATGTATATCTGACACCGTTTAATGAAATATTATATTTTTCACCAGCTCTGATATTACCTGCAGAAATTGGTGAAATAGTGACTCTTTCAACTTCTGCTTCTAAAAGGGATACTGGCTCAGTTGGTTGGGTTGCCGCCGCTCCAAATTCATTAACAGTTACAACAGCTTCTCTAAAGGCTGCAGGTGTTGTTCCATCACAAGCATACGCATATACTCTTATTATAGCATCCCCAAAGAATCCATCCGTCCAATTCACTTCTCCTGTGCTAGGATTAATTGATCCAGCTCCTGGAGTTCTAACTTCCCATAAATATCCATTTGCTGGGGGTACCCTACCGTCGTTGAAACAAACATCAAATAAAGTATTTGCTGGGCCAGTATTTATAGCTGTTTCACATAAATAACTCTGCTGACCATCATAAACATTTGCGTCCTGATTATCAATTATTGGTAAAGGATTTGCTGGTGTTAATGCATCTGAATCATCAATAGTAATATAATCTGGGGCAGGCCGATTCAATACTCTAGTAATTGTATAATTAATAAACTCAACTTCGCATGTAGTTCCTGTTGTTCTAAGAGAAATATTTAAGCTACTGCCAGGGGTTCCAGATATAGTTACTGTTTGAGCTAATGCATCATTAACAATAGCAAGTCCTCCTTGTCCATTTACAGCAATTCCTGTTGCTGAACCTCCATATTCAAAAACTATTGTTGTTATTGGATCACCAGCACATACAGTTTGTGTGTTTGCAGGACCCGAAGTTTGAACAATTGTTGGCTGAGCTGAAATATCAATTTGTGTAACTGGAGAAATAACTTCACATTCTAATTCACCCGCATCTATTATATTGTTGTTGTTTGTGTCATTAAATCGAGTTGTAGTTAATCTATAATAAACTGTAGTAGCAATATCAGGATCAATTAAAAAAGAAAGCCTTCTATCGATATCTGCTTTTTGCTCTGCAGCGGTTATTGTAGCATCTCCAATAGTATTACCATTTAAGTCCGCAGCAAAACCACCTGTTAGCAGGTCATTTCTTCCTCCATTTAAAATATCATCCCAATTGGTGTTATCTACTGAGAATTGCCATTGATAGAAAATACCGTCATTAGCACCGTCATCAGTTTCAACACTAGTAGCAACAATGTTAGCTAAATCAGTTTGAAGTACTGTAAGAGGTGCACCATCAATCCTACATACGTTTTGATTTGCTAATATATTTCCTGGATTAACTTCGTCTAAAACGGTTATTGTAAATTGATTAGAATTTATTTCACAAACAGTCGGATCAGGACCGAAGGTACTAATGGCCTCTCTTCTAAACGATGTTGATTGAGTAAGAGCTGTCGTAAAATTCAAATCTTGATTAGTCTCACCACCAATGGCAACCCAATTTGTTCTTGCTACATCGTTTGTTCTGTACCACTGATAAGTTATTACCGCCCCTACTGCAGTTGAATATGCATTTCTTTTAGATGTAAAAATTGAGGGTTGGGTATTATAGCATATTATAGGATTTGCATTATCTATACTACCTGCTATTATTGTATTAACTTCTACAGTATGCACATCACTAAATGTTTGACAAAGTGGAAGTACCCCTCCAGCAAAATTTTGTGAAATTGATCTTCTATAAAATCTTGTATTTCCTTGTCCATTATAGGTTTGATTAGCAACTGAATTAGCTGGTGCAGTTATATCAACACCGCCATCATCAACTCTAATAACAGGAGTGAGTGTTGAACCAGCAGCTAGTGTGTAGGTTATCGTATCTACACCATTTTGTGTGGCTGTAATTCCAGCGCCTAAATCGTTTATTTTAAATGCTAAATATTCAATAACTTCAGCTATAGTGTCCACATCTCCATCACCTCCGGCTATATCAGTTGAATTATCTTCGCCAACTTCTACCGTAAATACGTCTCCTCCAATAGTTATTCTGTAAAAGTCTCCATCAGTAGCCATAAGGGGAGCTACGATTTGTAGAGTATTAATAGATCTTATATCGGCTAGAGTTACAGGGTCTGGTTGATATTGTAAAGCATTTGCAACTGCTGCATAACCATTTGCTATTGTTATGTCTTCCCAAGTAATATTGTCTGCAGAATATTGCCACTGATAATCTACCCCTGGTCCAGCTGTATCATTAATAATTCTTAGTAGTTGAGGTGAATCTCCAACACATATTATTTCTGTTTGATCTACCCATACAGCTCCTCCTGTATTCCTTTGAACTTGACCTCCTGCTAGAGCTCCAGCAACATTTATTGTAATAATATTTGAAACTTCCTCGCAAGGTTGACCATTTAATGTACTTATCGATCTTCTTCTATATTCTGTGTTTTCATATAAAATTGGTGCTGTATATGTTCTCGCATTTGCCCCTGTAATTGCTGACCACCCTCCAGTTGTTCTGTTTTCCCATTGATAAGTGATTACTGCACCGTTTGGATAATCAGCACCATCAACAAAATCGTCAGTCCCATCAGGTGCATCCTCTGCTCCTACTGAAACAAAATTACCTGCTGGTGCTGTTCCATTACAAATATTTTGTGTCAATGCTCCACCCGCTATTTGAATACCATCTGCTGTAACATAATTTAAATTGATATTCATCGTAGCAGTATCAGTACATCCTGCAGCTGTTGTTATTTCTACACCTACCTGAAATATTAGGTCTGTATCATAAATAGAGAAGTCATCGGTCGAAAATGTATTGGCTGCCTGGACTGGTGACACTGGATTTGCACCAAAGAAAAATTGATATGAGGCTCCTGCTATTGGAGGTGCAGTAAATAAAATAGTATCTGCAAATGGTATTCCTCCAGATAGTCCACCACATATTGTATTAGCTGAAGCATCACTTGTGATTGTTGCTATAGGATCTGCTTGTACTGTGATTGTCTGCGCTACTGAAGTGTAAGTACATCCACCAGGCGCTGCTGTTGTAATTCGTACAGATACTGCCTCCCCATCATTTATTGTTCCTGCTGCTGGACTCCAAACCTGAGTAGCCACACCAACTGGATTGCCATCTACTAACCATGCTATAGTATCTCCCGCTAGAGTGCCTCCTGCTGT
>Ga0206130_10000433_pt1 | contig 71289 bp, 63 predicted proteins | sample Helgoland_Spring_9_FD_148637 | JGI IMG/M metagenome (GOLD analysis project Ga0206130, IMG submission 148637) | Pelagic subsurface seawater microbial communities from Kabeltonne, Helgoland, North Sea - Helgoland_Spring_Bloom_20160512_1 | ecosystem: Environmental > Aquatic > Marine > Epipelagic ... | reverse complement strand
CAAGCCATTCTTGTTCAGTACCCCAGTAAACATCGTGATCGGGCTCCCAGGTGTCCTCGCGGCCGCCACTGAAGCCAAAGGTCTTGAATCCCATAGTTTCGAGGGCGACGTTGCCGGTGAGGATCATGAGGTCAGCCCATGAGATTTTGCGTCCATACTTTTGTTTGATAGGCCAGAGCAGTCTGCGGGCTTTGTCTAAACTGGTGTTGTCTGGCCAGCTGTTGAGCGGGGCAAAGCGTTGCTGTCCTCTACCGCCGCCGCCGCGTCCATCGCCAGTCCTGTAGGTGCCAGCACTATGCCATGCCATGCGGATGAAAAACGGGCCGTAGTGGCCATAGTCAGCGGGCCACCAGTCTTGGGAGTCTGTCATTAGGTTTGCCAGATCTTGCTTTAGGGCATCATAATCGAGGCTTTCAAATTCTTGAGAATAATTAAAATCCTGACCCATGGGATCGGACTTGGTGGAGTGCTGGTGGAGGAGTTCGACTTTGAGGTGGTCAGGCCACCAGTCGTCGTTGGTGGTTCCGCCTCCGGCAGCGTGATTAAAAGGGCATTTTGATTCGTTGGACATGATGCTAGATGTAAGAATTGATAATTAAAGTAGACTGAGCATCTAAAGAACTAATCAAGGAGTTATATGGGGTCAACAGCTAAACTTCGATCAGCTGACAAAGATGATACCCCTCTGATCGATATCAGCTCACCGAGCGGTGAAAATAAATGATGCTATCTGAAACATGGTTATTTGTGCACCATGATCACCAAGCTGAGTATGCTAATAAAAACGCGGATTCGTGCTCTAAACATGAATCCGCGCTTGAGAAAAAATCAAATGGAAATGAGTCCTACTTCCATTGCTTCATGTATGCAACGATGTCTGCGACATCTTGCGCGCTGAGGCCGAGTTGGTCAGCCGACAACATGAGGGAGCGGTTAAGGTTACCGGGTCTGCCATTGATCATTGCTCGTGGGATCATTTGAGTCTGGCCACCAGTGGATTTAATGATGGTGGGATCTGAATCACTGGTAATGAGTCCATGGATTTCTCCGCCTGCTTTGAGTTTTACGACACGACCGCCATAGCCATGTGAGATATCATGTGAGGGCTCGATGATGGCACGTGCGATAACATCACGGGGCTGGCCGGTTCCCCATCCTTTGAGCGCAGGGCCGTAGCTAGGCCCCGCGAGTGTAGGTTCACCGACTTGGTGGCACATGATACACCTCGTCATGGTGGCTCTACCGCGGTTGATGTCACCTGTGAGAGCTAATACGTCGTCAACTGTGTAGCTGGGCTTAGATGCAGGAGCAGGAACAGTTACGGCAATGGGCTTTATCTTGGACGGGTCGTAGATGCCACGTTTTTTGAGCTCACCTGCGATGTTGTAGGGGCGCCACTCTCCGTGACCATTGCGCAGCAACCAATACGAAGCATCGGCTTTTGTTCGTTCGTCATCGGCGAGTTCCAGCATGGCTTCAACAGATGATTCGTGGTTAATGAAGGCAAGGGATTCGACGGCGAACTTGCGTGCCTCAGGGGAGAGCGAGGCGTGTAGTGCCCTTGCTTTGAGCTCGGCAACGGCGACTGATGGCCAAAGGCGCCAGGTGAGCTTGGCAAACTGGTCTGACCACTGGTGCGGCTCTCCGGGTTTCATCGCTTCTTTGATAGCGAGCCAGATTTCATTTTCTTGGTTTGCGGCACCTAAGCCAATTGCTTCGATAGCATTTTTATCAGTATGATCAACCTGAGGAGCTAGGATGGCAAAGATAGCTTTGGTTTGCGCGGCGGGTAGGTCACGCAGGGAGAGGGCGACATCTCGGCGAATGCCAGGGTCAGGATCATTGGCGAGTTGTTGAGCGTGGGGTAAGATAGCTATGCCTTGAGAACCTATGGGGTTGATTCGGCGCAGAGCGCGGTAGGCGGTGAGCCTGACATGTGCTTGATCTGATTTTAAAAGCTTAACACACTCACTTTTTCCTTTTTCACCAAGGTGGGGGAGGAGCCAGATGGCGCGGGCAGCGATGTGTTTATTGCTGTGGCCGAGCAGTTTGGTAAGCGCGGGTAGTGTTTTTTCACCATGTGTCTTAAGAGCGCGAAATCCAAGATAGCGTGTATTGATGGCAGGGCTAGTGAGGGCTGCGATTGCTCCATCAACGGTTTGTAAGTTGATGCTAGGTGTTTTACTTTTAAATCCTTTGGGTGCTATACGGTAGATAGTACCGGAGCATGAGCGGTCACTATCCCCATGACCACCAACTCGTGGGTCATACCAGTCGCATATATAGATAGCTCCATCAGCTCCTACACTGATGTCTGAGGGGCGGAAGAGGATCTTGTTTTGGTCGTGATCACCTTTTCCGCGACCTACGAAGTCAGATCCCGCGTATTGTTTGTTCGGGTTGGAGGTGATGAGGTTGCGCTGCTCAAGCTTGAAGGTGGCGCCTTTAGCTTCTGGTTGGTAGTGGAAGATGGTATTTTTACCAGGCTCAGCAGAGAAGAAGGCTCCATTGAAGCGCTCTGGAAGAGCTCCGTTTTCATACATGGTGACACCCGTTGGTGAGCCGCCACCGTAGATGTGACCAACATCCATTGTGCCTGGGTCTTCTTGACGCCAGTGGGCGCTGCCGTGGCCTTGACCGGGGCGTTTGGCGCTCCTGTAGTTTTGCTTGGCGTCACGGGTGAAGTAACCGGCTGATCCATATTCGAGGATGTAAGAAACGCGGCAGGCTGGGGGGTCATCGTTGTCGTTCTGGAAGGCATTACCAAATGAATCAAGAGACTGCTCGTAGGAGTTGCGGTAGCCTTGACCGACGATTTCGCAATCCGTGCCGTCAGGGTTCATGCGGACGGTAAATCCAGATGACCAGATGTGTCCGTCATCAGAGCGTTTGCCAGAAGCTGCAAGGTGATCGACAAACCACTCACCACCGCCTCCTTTGTAGGGTCCGCCCATGTAGAAGTTTTTGCCTGAGCGGTCTTTGAAGATGGCGCCGCAGTTGCCATTGTTGAAGTAGAATTTCCCATCAGGGCCTGCGGTGAGCGAGTGGAGGGAGTGGTCGTGGTTTCGAGCATTGAAGCCGGTGAGGAGGACCTCGCGTTTGTCGATGGCGGGATCAAATTTGAGGTCACGATTTACATCGGTGTAGACGAGTAGCTCGGGTGGTTGTGAGACATAAATGACGTTATCAAAGACGGCGACACCGAGCGGGGCGACGAGGCCTTTTTCCTGAACGAAGGTATGAGACTTATCACATTTACCATCGCCATCGGTGTCTTCAAGAACCGCGATACGGTCTCCGCCTGGACGGCGTCCGTTGTGGCGGCGGTAGTTGACGCCTTCGGCGACCCAGATGCGACCTTTGTGGTCGATGTCCATGTTGGTGGGGTTATAGAGATAAGGGGAAGTCGCCCAGATGGTAACCTCAAGATCGTCGGGAAGTGCAAACTGGTCGAGGTCGACATACTCTGGGTCAAAGTCGGATTGCCACTCGCTTTCGATCGGGTGGGAGATAGGGCCTGGTTTGTGAACCGAGAAGCGAACGGACGCGGGGGTGGGTTTGCCACCGCGAAGTGCACCGCCATCATCAAGGCCAGCTAATGCGGTGAATCGAACAGCTCCTGCAGGTACGTTGAGCAAGATGGTGGATGAGGCGTGAGTGCCTAGGCCGGTATCATATTGCTTGCCGTCTACGGTGAGAGTTTTGCCGCCAACGTTGAGGTTATACTGAAGCTTGTTCCAAGACTGGGTGGCACTGGCGACGTGTTTCTTTACAACGGCGATGCGCTTGCCCTGAGCGTCAATGAATGCCGGGTTTATCCAATTGGCCCAGTCGTGATCCTTGGCGCCGAGGTCACTTACATGGAGCTGGATTTGAGAGAGGCCGTTGACCTTGGCGCTGACGTTGTGGCTGCGCTTATGGCTGGAGCCCCTTAGCTTAGGGCTCTGGTAAAGTGATGATGAGCCGTTGTCTGCTGGAGCTGGTTTCTTGGCCTGAGAATCGGCTTGTTTTCTAGCTTTGATCTCTCTCTCTTGCTGAGCCTTGAGCTTGGCCGCGGCACGCGCTTTGAGATCGGGCTGCTTCATTGGTTTCTGAGTCAAGAGCTCTGGGGTAGGGAGTTGCACAGGTTTGTTTTTGACGGGGCGGTCCAGATTGGCATTGAGCATCTTCTGGGTGACGGTTTTTGATGGTACGCCTCCCTCGGGTACTTCCGCACGGGCCAGCCAGACGATGGCGTTGAGAACGAGTTTGCGGAAGTCATCGATGGCCCAGTTGCGGTGGTAGTGGCCACCGACAAAGCCAACACCACGACCGCCGTCTTCAGGTTTGGGGTCACGGCACCACATGAGGGCTTGCTCTGTGCCAAAGCATTTCTCGCCGTGTTCATTCCAGAGGTTGATGTAACGAATAGTTTTTTCTGGTGTGGGTATTGCTGTTGCTAAAGAGTGGCAGCAATCGCACTCATCCTCCGTTGGGAAGCGCATGTTGTAGTAAAACTCGTCATAGGCGGTGATAGGTTTTTCCAAGCCAAAGGATACGGGATGGCCATCTCTGGCAGTCATGTCTGCGATCCAGTGTGGGTTGACTGACCAACCAGTCTCCATGAATCCTCCGATCCATGGTTTGAAGTATTTCTCTCCAACATCTTTCGAGGGGTGAACTCCGTAGTGCATGAACATGATGCCCATGCCGGATTTGACTTTTTGATCGAGAAACTCAACTTTGCTGCCTAGGCGGCCACCGGCATCGGCATAGATGATGCAGGCGTCGACCCCTTCGAAAATAGATTCGTCTTTGGGCCAGCCATACCAATGAACTTTGGCCTCTACTTCGAGACCACTCTCATTTAGAGCGTCGGCAAGAAGCATGCAGCCTGCACGGAATTCATGTTCACCATTGGCGTGGCTGGGCGGTCCTGCGAGAAAGAGAATTTTTTTCTTAGCCTGAACCGGTGCAAGGCAGAGTAAAACAGCGATGATGAAGTATGTGAAGCGTGTAAGGTGTCTCATGTCTGATAGAAGTTATACGCTACTACTAAACAGTGATATTTCAAGAATAGTGGCGCAAAAATGACGCCTCATAGATGCGGGGTAGCTCATATGGGGGGTGTCTGTCGGTAGCCAATAAGACAGGCGACCCCGCGGGATCGCCTGAATGATGTATTGATAAGGCTCGCTCGGCCCATTCGTTGTTTTGCTAATATCTGGCCTAGGCTAAATTTAGGGCAGGTTTGGTAGCTCGATAAAGCCTTCCAGTTTGCGAATACGGGTGGGGTGTCGCATTTTACGAAGTGCTTTGGCTTCGATTTGGCGAATACGCTCACGGGTGACTTGAAATTGACGACCAACTTCTTCTAGTGTGCGGGAGTAGCCGTCTTTGAGGCCAAAGCGTTGTTCGAGAACTTCACGCTCACGCTCGGTAAGTGTGTCTAGCACGTCACCGATTTTCTCCTTGAGCATGGCAAAGCCTGCTTCTTCCATGGGGTTTTCAGCGGCCTTGTCCTCGATGAAGTCACCAAATGATGTGTCATCGGAGTCACCAACAGGTGCTTGAAGAGAGATAGGCTGCTGAGCCATCTTGAGGACAGCGCGAACACGCTCAACCGGGAGGTGGATTTCCTCTGCGATTTCGTCAGGGCTGGGCTCACGACCATATTCCTGAACGAGTTGCTTCTGAACACGCATCAACTTGTTGATCGTCTCGATCATGTGAACTGGGATACGGATAGTCCGTGCCTGGTCAGCGATGGAACGGGTGATTGCCTGGCGGATCCACCATGTGGCATAAGTTGAGAATTTGTAACCGCGGCGGTATTCGAATTTTTCCACGGCCTTCATGAGGCCCATATTGCCTTCTTGAATGAGATCAAGGAATGAGAGACCTCGGTTTGTGTATTTCTTGGCAATAGAAATAACGAGACGTAAGTTAGCCTCAACCATTTCCGTCTTTGCCTGGTAGGCTTCACGCGTGCGTTTGCGAAGGTTTTTACGGCATGTTGCAAAGTCGTCGACCTTGTGCCAAGCCAATTGCTGAAGCTCACGAATCTTTGTCTCGAATTCTTTGTCGCCGGGTTTGGCCTTGAGCTTACGATCATACTTCCAGATCTTTTTCTGATTGCTCTCGACCTCTGCATTGAAGTCTTCGACAACTTTCTGTTTGTAGTAGAATCGGTTATAGAGGCGAGCGATTGAGGTAAGGTTTTTGTCGAAGCTTTCGGTTAGCTTTTTCTTGCCGCGAGGGTTCTTGGCCTGCAACTTGCGGAATATCTGATCGTTATCCTCGTGGAGGTTGCGAACTTGTTCACAAAGCTTTGGTAAGGCACGCATGTAGCGTTCACGACTTTCGATCTTTTTGTCTTGAATGACTCGGTCAAAACGCTCTTTGCCACGCGTCAGTCTGTCAGCTAGGTCGAGGTAGCAGGTAGCTACATAACCAAACTTATGTAGTTCAGTATTTGCCGCTATCTCAGCGTCTTCAATGCGTTTTGAAATTTCAACTTCTTGCTCACGAGTTAGCAGGGGAACTTGGCCCATTTGCTTAAGATACATTCTTACCGGATCATCGAGGATGTCGAGTTTCTGGTCGGCTTTGGTCGCGTTGACGGCATCGCCTTCTTTTTTGCGGTCGCGGTAGGAATCCACCTCAGAGGCATCAATGATGTCGAATTCCATCTTGCGGAGACGGTCGAGGATCGCCTCTACGTCACCTGGGTCGACAAGGTCATTTGGCAGAACCTCGTTGACATCATCGTAGGTCAGGTATTCTTGCTCTTTGGCAAGTTTAATGAGCTCACGGATTTTTTCCTGAATTTCAGGTGTGTCGATCCTGCTTTTGGGAGCTTTTTTAGCAGCTTTCTTAGGGCTGCTTTTCTTGACCTTGGGTTCTGCTTTTTTTGCGACTGCTTTCGTGTTGTTTTTGGTCGCTTTTTTTGTGGCCTTCTTGGTGACCTTTTTGGTCGCTTTTTTAACCGGCTTTTTGGCAGTTTTCGCCACTTTTTTAACAGCCTTTTTGGTCACTTTTTTGGCGGTTTTCTTAGTCGCTTTTTTAGCGGTTTTCTTGATTGCCTTCTTCGTTGTTTTTTTGGCGCTCTTTTTTGCGACTTTCTTAGCTGGTTTCTTAGCAGTCTTTTTAGCTACTTTTTTGGTGGTCTTTTTAACCACTTTCTTAGCAGGTTTTTTGACTGCTTTCTTAGCTGGTTTTTTGGTCGCTTTTTTAGCTGCTGCTTTTTTCTTAGCCATAGGATTAAGTTGAGTGAGGAGGGGGAATTATCTGTTTGGATACAATTCTCCCATTGTAGGGTGCAGGCGTGGTGCACTGGAGAAGGGCGTGAATCTCAATGACATGGCATGATTGGTCAAGGGAAAACTTAGCCTAAAAGTCCCTTTTCTTTTGGGTTTGCGGGGATTCGGTGAGGCTTGTTGATGACGATTTTAGACCTCGTCATTATCAAAAAATACTATTCTCTAACTCGCTCAATATTGGCGCCAAGCATGATGAGCTTGTCGTCGATGTTTTCGTAACCACGGTCGATGTGGTAAAGACGATTAATTTCTGTGGTTCCCTCCGAACGCAATCCCGAGAGGACGAGGGCTGCAGAGGCCCTTAGGTCAGATGCCATCACAGGAGCTCCAGACATCCTGTCAGAGCCTTGTATTATAGCTGTGCCATTATCGACTTTGATGTCCGCACCCATACGAGTCATTTCGGCACAGTGCATGAAGCGTTGCGGAAAAATGGTGTCCTCGACGACAGATATTCCTGGGGTAACTGCGAAAAGTGAGGTGAATTGAGCCTGCATGTCAGTCGGGAAGCCAGGAAATGGTGCAGTGACGATGTTTGCTCCCTTGGGCTCTTTGCCCGGTTTTACAGTGCAGCTGGTGCCAGTCTCGTTGAATTGGACGCTGTGGCCAGATTCGATGAGTTTCTCTGACGAAGGTTTTAGATCTTGCTCGCAGACGCGGTGTAATGTGACGCCGTTTTCTGGGCAGCCTGCCATAGCTGCAGCTACCATGAATGTTCCGGCTTCGATACGGTCAGGAATCACTGTGTGCTCAACACCATTGAGCTTATCTACTCCCTCAATGGTGATACGGCGGGTACCGGCCCCGGTAATTTTGGCTCCCATTTTGTTTAGGAAATTGGCAAGATCAACGACCTCTGGCTCACAGGCAGCAGACTCAATAATGGTGGTTCCTTCCGCGAGGACTGCTGCCATCATGAGGTTGTCGGTGCCCAAGACAGTTGGGCCGTGCTTGCCACGTAAATCCACTTCTTTGCCATGAAGTCCCGCAGGAGCCTGCATGATCATATTGCCACCTTCCATGTTGATGTCAGCACCGATACCCTCGAGACCTTTGAGGTGAAGGTCGACCGGCCTATCACCAATGACACAACCTCCGGGAAGAGAGACGCTGGCTTTGTGCAGTCGAGCCAGTAATGGGCCCATTACGCAGATGGAGGCCCGCATTTTACGTACGATTTCGTAAGGGGCGTTGTGATCAATGTTGGCTGCGGTAATGCGAACGGTGCCACTTGATCGCTCAACTTCCGCACCCAATGCAGTGAGGATTTGAAGCATGTAGTTGGTATCTGAGACATCGGGGACTCTGCGAATAATGCAGGTCTGATCCGTTAGTAGAGTGGCGGCAAGAATTGGCAGTGAGGCATTCTTGGAGCCAGATATGTGAACAGATCCTTTGATGACAGATCCGCCGTGTACGAGAAGTTTGTCCATATGGGCGTTGCGTTATGAGTGGTCCACGCCAGGGGATTGATTGGCGGGCTGCTCTGGTTGATTTTCTTCGGTCTCAGCAGGTGGATTGACTGGTGGTGGTGATCCTGGGATTTTAGCGATAGGGAATCTGGCTACGCCATTGAGGTCGTGGTGTGTTTTAATATCAATAAATTCATTGTCACGGAGCATCTCCTCTACTGCATTAGCTTGATCGTAGCCAATTTCCAAAGCCACGATGCCACCTGGATGAAGGTGGTGAGGGGCTTGCTTAATGAAATCGCGCAGGATGTCCAGCCCATCTTTGCCTCCATAGAGTGCAAGCGCAGGGTCATTTTGGACTTCGGCGGACAGGCTTTCTTCTTCAGAGTCTGGAATGTAGGGTAGGTTTGCGGTGATGAGATGGAATTTACGACCTTCTATTGTAGAAAAGAGATCAGACCATAATAGTTCAATTCGGCCGAGTCCAAGAAGTGTTGTGTTTTCCTCTGCCAGTGAGAGTGCATCATGTGAAATGTCGGAGAGTGTTGCTGCGTGGCACTTCCCGCCAAGTTCCGCCGCTAAGCTCAAACCAAGCACGCCACTGCCAGTGCCTATATCAAGCAGGTTTAGGCTAGGAGGCAGTTCTAAATTAAGAATGATGGAGACGAGTTCTTCAGTTTCTGGGCGTGGGATCAGTGCGCGCGAGTCGGTTTTGAATTCGCGTCGGTAAAACTCGACGCTGCCTAGGATGTGTTGCAGGGGTTCACCGCTGGCGCGTCGTTTGAGTTTTTCTCGAAGAGGGGTGAGCTCATCTTCGGTCATCGGCCTATCAAATTGCATGTAGAGCTCAACCTTAGAGCAGCCAAGCTGGTGGGTAACTAGCAACTGCATATTACGACGTGCGTCATCGATGCCCTTACTTTCCAAGTAAGCGGTGCCTTTTTCAATGGAGTCGAGGACGGAGGTCATGGCTTGTGATAATTTGATTGCACGTGCTAAATCAATATCGGCTTTGTTTTTTGAGGGAAGTCAACTTCGGAAGGAGGCCCAGGGAAGTGTTCTTCAATGTAGTTGTCCCAAAATTTGCGGGTTTCATCTGAGATGGTTGCGGCGATCTTTGTTTCGCAGTCATCACAGATGAGAAGGGGGAAGGGTCCTTTAATGAGGTGGTCAGCGGTGAACATGGCGCCAAGGGTGAAGCTCTTTGCTTCTGAACGAGGCTTGTCACAGGTTACACAAGTTTCAATGTATGCTTCTGTTTTGGAGTCATGGGAGAGTTTTTTAAGGCGTGCTTCCATGTCGGCGTTGTCATGCATGAAGTCAAACATGGCGACGCGTGAATTTTCTGAGAGCTGCTCATTCATTCGCTCTCTGCAGGGTAAACACATGGCAAATTCAAAGACACATTCGTCACCAACGAATGATTGGTTGATGATATACATTTCTGCATCATGTAGCTGGCAGCCGCAGTCACAGCATTCGGTGAATGCTTGATCGGTCTCGTATGAATGGAATGTGGTGATCACCTCAGTTGTGGTGCCCTTTTATCAGGATGTTTCAAGTGTGACGGGGCAGTGGTCAGAGCCGAGTACTTGTGAGAGTATTCCTGCTGCTTCGACGCGATCTATGAATGCCTCGGATACGCAAAAGTAATCCAGACGCCAGCCGATGTTCTTGCCTCGTGCTCCTGCTCGGTAGCTCCACCATGAGTAGGCATCAGTTTGGTCAGGCTGAAAGTGGCGGAATGTATCGATGAAGCCTTGATCTGTTATGGAGTCAAAGTTAGCCCGTTCTTCATCAGAAAAGCCTGCGGAGTTTCGATTTTGCTTGGGTCGCGCGAGGTCAATTTCACGGTGTGCGACGTTTAGGTCCCCGCAGAAAATGACGGGTTTGCTCTGTTCTAAATCCTTGCAGTATTTGAGGAAGTCGGCATCCCATTGCTGGCGGTAGGGCAGTCTGCGTAGCTCGTTTTGCGAATTGGGTGTGTATACTGTGACGAGGTGGAAGTCGTCAAACTCGGCTGTGATAACGCGACCTTCAGTGTCGTGTTCATCAATGCCAATACCATAGCTGACGGCTATTGGTTCATATTTGGAGAAGATCGCTGTGCCAGAGTAGCCAGGTTTTTCTGCCGCGTTCCAGTAGGTCTTGTAGCCAGCAAGCTCTAATGGTAAGTCGACCTGTTCTGCCCTCGCTTTGGTTTCTTGTAGGCAAAGAATGTCAGGTTGATGTTCGCTGATGAACTCAGCGAAGTTTTTTTTGATGACGGCACGAATGCCGTTCACATTCCAAGAGATGAGTTTCATAAAAAAAGGGGGGATGGGAGGTTAGCCGGGCGGCCAGTTGAGTTTGCGCCCGGCAAGAATGTGAAGATGTAGATGGGGGACTTCCTCTCCACCGTCGTTACCATTATTGATGACTGTTCGAAAGCCGGCTTCAGCAAAGCCTTCCTGTCGAGAAACTTTATTAGCGATAAGGAGAAGGTGGCCCAGTATTTCTTTATCATTACTATCAGTTTCGGAAATTCGCGTGATGGGCTTGCGAGGCACAATCAACAGGTGGACTGGGGCCTGTGGGTTGATGTCTCTGAAGCAGATGCAGAGGTTGTCTTCATAGACAATGTCCGCTGGTATCTCGCGGTCTGCGATTTTTTCAAAAAGAGTTTTATCGGGCATGCTTTTTTACTGTGTTAAGTTGAGCCTGATTTCTCTCTGATTGGGTAGTGTCGAGTGACCGTGTGTTTTAAGAAAGTCGAGAATTTCGACATGGAGTTGCTCGCAGGGATTAGTCCAGCGCTCTACTCCACGCAGGACTTTGACGCAGTCACGGGTGCCGGTGAAGTAGAGCTCTTCAACACCGTGTATGCGAAGGTCTTCTATTTCATCATGAATGTTGTTAAAGAATGCGAGCTCGAAGCCGTTACCAGCTTCTTTGGCCGCCCGCATCAGCGATAAAGTTACTGGTGGGGAGATGAGAGGTAGCGTGCTTGCAATAGCTTCACATCCTATGCGTTCAAGCATTCTTCGCACGCGTGAATGAAGCTCTTCGATGGTGAGAACACGCAGAGAACATTTGTTTTCCAGATAATGAATGATGCCTTCCATGAGGTCATCAATGAAGGGGAAGTCTTCTCTCTCAGCTGCTGTAGCTCCCCTGATGATGGTCTCGCGTAGCCAAGAAGTATCGTAGCCGGTCACTTGATGGCGACCTACTTGCAAGACTGGGCGATTGCCGACAAGGCATATCATAGGTGATGGAAGTATGGATGAGTTGACCGCATGATGATAAACCAAGAGCTGGTAGGGTTGGGTAAGGGCTACTCTTTAAAGAGTTTACGCTGATATGGATCTCTAGAGGAACGGCGTTCGAGAGCCTGAATTTCGCGAATAAACTCGCCGACATCTTCAAATTGACGATAGACAGATACGTAACGTACGTAGGCTACAGGATCAATATCATGTAACTTGGTCATGACTTTGGGCCCGATACTACTTGAGGGAACTTCAGAGAGGTGGTCTTTGTGGAGCTCGGTTAGGATTTCTTCGACGGCACGATCAAGTCGATCCATGTGAACGGGGCGTTTCTCGCAAGCTTTGACGAGGCCTCTTAATATTTTTTCGCGGTTGAGAGATTCACGTGTGCCATCACGTTTTACGACCTGAAGCTCGGTGCGCTCAATCTGCTCATAGGTGGTGTAACGATAATCACAAGCGAGGCAGACCCTGCGGCGGCGCGTGGTGGTTCCGTCTTTCGACATCCGCGAGTCGATGACTTTGTCTTTGAGAGATCCACACTGAATACAACGCATAGTATAAGCAGCTTTTGTAGCTGATACGGCGAAGACTATGGTAGTATATGTTGTGGTATCAAAGATAAAATCATACAATATTGTGTTGTTGCAGATGATTTTTAATGGGTCGGTAAAGTATTTTTTAAATACTTGGCGAGCTTGTCAAAATTGTAGGTGAAGGAACAAAAAAACAGCCTGTTAGTGTGCTCGTTGTGAATAACTCTGAAATTATTTTATCAGCTTTTTTTTGCTGGTGCTTTGATGATTCCCTCGGCGGTTTCTTTTTTCAGTCTCAGTTGGCCACATGCGGCGTTAATGTCGCCACCTTTCTCTAGCCTGAGTGTGGTATTGATGCCTTGATTTGCAATGATGTCACGAAATGCAATGCAATGACTTTCGCTGGGCCTTCTCCATGTGAGGCCCTCAACGGTATTGTAGGGAATCAAATTAACCTTGGCATTGATGCCTTTGGCTCGCTTCGCCAATATCGCGGCTTGCTCAAGGTCATCATTGACCCCTTCTATGAGTATGTATTCTAATGATATTTTTTGTTTCTTATGGGTTCGCCAGAAGTGGAGTGCCTCAAATAACTCATTAATGGGGTATTTTTTATTAATGGGCATGATCAGGTCGCGAACTTCGTCGGTGGCGCCGTGCAGCGAGATGGCTAATCTAATGGGGGCAGGGAACTCGGCAAGTTTACGTATTTGAGGTGCAAGGCCTGATGTCGATACGGTGATGCTCCTCGCTCCTATGTTAAGACCCCAATGACCAGTGATAACTTCTAGGGCTTTGGTGAGGTTTGTGAGGTTGGCGAGTGGTTCGCCCATACCCATGAATACTATGTTGTTAATAGCTTGGCCTGAAATTTTCTCTACCGAAAGCATTTGGCCAATAATCTCGGCGGCCATGAGGTTGCGAGTAAAGCCAGCGAGTCCAGATGCACAGAATTTGCAACCGTAAGCGCAGCCGACCTGGGATGATACGCAGATGGTTTTGCGTGATGATTGTTTGCCTTTGAGTCCGATTGAGGCAGGGATAAAGACAGTTTCGACATAGCGCCCGTCGTGGAGGCGGAACAAGAACTTACGCGTGGTATCTGCAGCTCCCTTGGTCTCAATGTGTTGTAGCTGGTTGAGGTGGTGTGATTGAGATAGCTGCTCACGCAAGTCGGCAGGCAAGTTGCTCATCTCTTCGATGTCGCTGATGCGTTGCTTGTAGATCCACTCCATGGTTTGCTTTACGCGATAGGGCTTTTGTCCCATTTCGGCATAGAGGGCTTCCAAATCAGCGAGGGAGTATCCCAAGAGTGATGATGATTCTGGTTGCTTGGCTGGTTTCGTGTCGCTCACGTTGGGCTTTTAGCATGAATTTAAGGAATGGCACGGATGTTTTACCTTTGTCTTGCTGGTGGTGGTGAATGACTAATTCAGAGGTGAATCGGGCTTGATTATAGTGCGATTTCATTGATGCTGTGGATGTCGATCAACTATTATTAAATCTGTCATGAGCCAAATTGCTAACAATCTCGTAGAAACTGTAGGAAACACTCCACTCGTAAAATTAAACAATGTCACTAAAGGTTTGGAGGCGGAAATCTTGGTAAAGGCCGAGTTTTTCAATCCGCTCTTCAGTGTTAAAGATCGTATCGGGCGCTCGATGGTCGAGGCTGCTGAAAAAGACGGTCAACTTAAGCCAGGCGGCACGATCATTGAACCAACGTCCGGTAATACTGGTATTGCTCTCGCTTTTGTAGCTCGTGCTAAAGGTTATCGCTGTATTCTGACAATGCCCGAGACGATGTCTCTTGAGCGTCGTGTGCTCCTACGCATGCTTGGTGCAGAAATTGTTCTGACACCTGGGCCTAAGGGTATGGGTGGTGCCATTGCCAAGGCAAAGCAGCTCATTGAGGAGGCTGGCGAAGGGGCCTTTGGTCCTAGCCAGTTTGACAACCCAGCAAATCCAGAGGCACACCGCCAAACAACAGCGGAAGAAATCTGGTCCGCAACAGACGGTAAAATTGATGCGTTTGTCTCCGGTGTCGGCACGGGTGGAACAATTACCGGTGTAGCTGAGGTTCTTAAACCGAGATCCAGTATGCACGTAGTGGCAGTCGAGCCCGCAGCTAGTCCTGTAATCTCTGGTGGCCAGCCCGGACCGCACAAGATTCAAGGCATTGGTGCAGGTTTCATTCCAGGTAATTTGAACGTAGATGTCATCGATGAAACAATTTGTGTGACCAATGAAGATGCTTTTGAGACTGCTCAAGCGGTGGCGCAGAGTGATGGCTTGCCAGTGGGTATTTCTAGTGGTGCCAACATTTGGTCAGCAATACAGTTAGCAAAGCGTCCTGAGTTTAAAGGGAAACGTATCGTCACGGTTGCTTGTAGCTCTACGGAGCGCTACTTGAGCACGCCTCTTGCTGAGCACATCAGGCAAGAAGTGAGCCAACTTCCTGTTTCTGATATTTAATTCAGATAGATACACTGAATTGATGGATAAACAGGAGATTAGAGAAATTATCCTCGAGATGGGTGCGAAGGCACGCGCGGCCGCGCACGCTTTGGCGATTCTCACTGCTGATAAGAAAAATGATATTTTACGCGCTATGGCATCAGCCTTGCGTGAGCAGGAGACCGCCATTCTGGAGGCTAATGCAAAAGATATAGCTGCTGGCGAATCGAATGAGTTGACTGCTGCGATGCTTGATAGGCTTCGTCTCGATCACGATAGGATCGATGCGATTGCATCTGGTATCGAGGAGGTAGCAGCCCTTGCTGACCCAGTCGGTGAGGTGTTGAGTGATTGGGTGCGCCCCAATGATGTGCACTTTGAGCAAGTGCGTGTTCCTATTGGTGTCATCGGTATTATATATGAAAGTCGGCCTAATGTGACGAGTGATGCAGCCGTGCTTTGTCTGAAGTCAGGCAATGCAACGATCTTGCGGGGTGGATCTGAAGCGATACATTCTAACAAGGCGATTGCTGCGGCTCTTCAATCTGGAGGTGAGAAAGCTGGTTTGCCAGCTAATGCAATCCAGTTAATTCCATTCACAGATCGAGAGAGCGTCAGCGTGATGGCATCAATGGATCAGTGGCTCGATGTCATTATTCCGAGAGGGGGCAAGGGACTCATTGAGACGGTCGTCTCTCTGGCTCGTATGCCGGTGATCAAACATTACGATGGTATTTGTCATACTTATATCGACAAGGATGCGGATTTAAAGATGGCGGTTGCGATCGCCGATGATGCAAAGACTCATAAGCCTGGTGTTTGTAATGCTTTAGAAACGTTGCTTGTGCACAAGGATTTAGCTGCCGAATTTCTGCCTCAAATAGCGGATGTTTATCAACAAAAGGGGGTGGAGATGCGTGGAGATGCTGTGGTCCTCGAGGTGCTCGGAGATCGTGTTGTAGCTGCTAGTGATGAGGACTGGGATACTGAGTATCTTGACCTAATCATTGCTATTAAGGTGGTGGATTCAATGGCTGATGCGGTTCATCACATCAATACGCATAGCTCACGGCATAGTGATTGTATTGTGACGGCAGATCAATCTCGCGCAAAGCAGTTCATGACCCAAGTAGATAGCGCCTGCGTTTTCCACAATGTTTCCACTCGTTTCAGTGATGGTGGAGAATTTGGCTTTGGCGCCGAAATTGGTATTTCAACAGATAAGTTGCATGCACGCGGGCCAATGGCTCTTCGAGAGCTTACATCTTATCAGTATCGAATCCGGGGTGATGGACAGATTCGAGCAAAGCATGCCACAACTTAACTCTGCAGTGGCGAGTGATGAATGATGTTTGCCTTAGGTGAAATCTAACGCAAGCTAGTCGGGAAACACAATCGCTCGGTTTTGGTGAATGATGGTTCGATCATTTACGTGCAAGCGTATGCCACGTGCCAGAGCATCTCTCTCGCAGTCACGACCAAGGCGCATTAGGTCTTTTGGTTTGTGGAAATGTTGCACGCGTTTGACTTCTTGCTCAATGATGGGGCCGCCATCAAGCTCTGTTGTTACGTAGTGACATGTGGCTCCGATGAGTTTGACACCACGCTCGTATGCTTGTCGGTATGGATTTGCTCCTATGAATGCTGGCAGAAAAGAGTGGTGAATGTTGATGATTTTACCGCTGTATTCATCGCAAAACCAGGTGGGTAATATCTGCATGAAACGAGCAAGAACGGTGAGTTCAACATCTTCATCATGCAGGATGTTTTTGATTTGTTGGAAGCCTGACTCTTTGTTGTCTCCATCAAGATTAATTTGATGAAAGGGGATGCCTGCCTGTTCGGCGATTTTTTGACAGTTGTCTCGGTTGCCAATGATGGAGGTGATTTCGATGGGCATTTCACCAAGCTTGGTTCTCCACAAGATTTCATTCAGGCAGTGGTCTGTTTTAGTCACCAAGACGGCAGTACGCATTTTGTAGGGCAACTCACGAAAGTGCCATGAGGCAGATAGTGATTTGCCAAGGGTGTTGAAGCCGGAAATGAAATCTTCCAGGCTTACTTTGAGGTTCTTAGTGTCAATCTCTACACGTGCGAAAAACTTGTTTTGTTCGTCATCAGTGAATTGTGAGAATTCGCACAAGTTTGCTTCATAATCTGCTACGTACGATGCGATTTTGGCTACGATGCCGTGCTGGTCAGGGCAGTCGATTTTTAAAATGAGTCCTTGCATGTCGGGTGGTGTGATCTGAGTGAATATTAGTTTTACAAATGCAGTGTTTAATGCGAGCGGAAAGAATAGGTGAAGGCGATTACCATCGGCCCATAACTGCAGAAAAGGTGAGGATCGATGGTTCTCCTTTTTTGAGCAGAGAATGACCGATGGTGGCAGAGGGAAGCTTGGCTGCTAAAAATGGGCTATTAGTAAACTTGCTAGTATTGGTTTGAATCATTCCTTCGTGGATATGGCCTCCGTAAGGGTCGATGTATTTTATTTTAAAAGCGGTGGAGTTGTTTTGTATGGTGGTGGTTGTCTCTATAATGACGATGAAGTGTGCGCTAATGGGCCACCATGATTTAGTTTTAAGCTCCTTGCTGTCACGATAGGCGTATCGCCTGATGCACAGTATAGGAGGTAGGCCTTTCTTGAGTGATTTAACAATTCGTTTGTGGCTACGATGCAAAAGTTCATTAGGTAGTTCATTTTGTTCGCGTGCCAATACCTCATATTTTATTTTAGGTAGCCAGTGATAGTCGCACATTTCGTTGGCAATATCATGAAGGTCGACGAGGTTTATTCCTTGTTGATTCCAACGTTTTACACCTTGGATATGTCTCGAGGGTTTGAGGCCCCATCTGGAAATAACATAGTTGATGCGTGTTTTGCTGTCGTCTCCTGGCACAGCGTTGAAAGCTCTTTGCCATTTCTTGGAGCCATAGTGAAAGGCGTTTAATAATGAGGCAGGGCCACATGCATTGCCGTGAGCTCTGCGTTGGTTAGTCGGAGATGCGTTCTCATTGTAGGCTCTAATTTGCTCACCCGAGAGTGTCGAGTGCGCAGCAAACAAAAGAATAATGGAGGCCCAGAAGTTCATCAATCTAGTCAAGCATTGGTAAGTGCTTAAATATAAAACATGGGTGTTTGTGTGCCAAGTGAGTCTAAGGTGATAGAACTGAGTTCTTTGCAAAGTGAGTCGTGGACTTGATTCCATGCATCGTGGATAGCTCTGCCTGACTCACCTTCACCAGCTACATGATTGCTCAGCATACCAGGATCGGCAGCTTTGGTGATGTCCAAGAGGTTGATTTCCCTTGGGTCGCGAGCTAGTAGATAGCCTCCTGTTTTACCCCTCTTGCTAATAATAAGATCACCGCGCTTGAGATCGTTGAGGATTTGGACTAGAAAGTTAGCAGAAACTGCTTCACGCTGGGCGATATCGTCTAGCTGTGTCAAAGTTTGCCCATCATGATGCTGTGCAAGTTGAACCATAGCACGACAGGCATACTCAAGTTTCTGTGAAATACGCATAAAGAGAATGGAACATAAAAAAGAAAACAATACCAGCGTCAAGCCAGTGAACCTTTGCAATGGATCATTGCTAAGAAATGTTGATCTTGAGCGTATTTGGAATGCGATACGTGATGCTGCTATTCTTATGTCGGAAAATGAGTCTCACCTTACACGCATGCTGGATGACGTGGTGATTAGTCGTGCTAATCTTGCTGAAAGCCTCGCTGTTCGCTTAGCTCGGAGAATGGCGCGTGAGGATATGCAGCGTTCGGAGCTCCAGCCTTTGCTAGAAGATGTGCTGAAATCGAATGAGCGAATATTACTGGCTGTTGCTGGCGATATGAGAGCGATTGTAGACCGTGATCCTGCGTGCAGCTCCGCACTTGAGCCGTTGCTGTTTTATAAAGGGTTTTTGGCGATTTCGGCATATCGAGTTGCTCACAGCCTTTGGTTGGATGGTCGCCATTCGTTGGCGCTTTATTTTCAAAGTATCGTTAGTGAGACATTCGCTGTTGATATACATCCTGCAGCTCAAATTGGTTGTGGTATTTTATTAGACCACGCCACCAGTATTGTTATTGGAGAGACTTCAATTGTTGAGGACAATGTATCTATTCTCCACGAGGTTACTCTCGGAGGTACTGGTAAGATGACAGGTGATCGTCACCCAATAGTAAGGTCCGGTGTCCTGATTGGTGCGGGTGCTAAAATATTAGGCCGTGTAGAGATAGGTGAGTGTGCCAAAATTGGTGCGGGAAGTGTGGTGCTCAATGATGTGGCGCCTCATAAAACGGTTGCGGGTGTTCCTGCTGTTCTTATGGGGCAGAGCACAGAAGGTAGCCCTGCTCTAGATATGGATCAACAGCTCTATGAGGGCAACGCGATTTGAGTGACGCTGGTCAATTAGCCTGCGTGACTGCTACGATGCGGCCTTTGCTGAAATCATAGGGGGTCAACTCCAATTGGACTTTGCACTCGGGAATAATGTCCTGATGTAGTGCGACCATGGCTTTGGCAACATGGCCGACGATGATTTTTCCATTGGGTAACTCGACTCGGTAAATATTTTCTTTAGGCGAATCAATAACAGTTCCGCTTGTCTTGATGGGTGGGTCAAACATGATGAGTTGCGTGATTGTGTGGGCGGGTTTAACCGATGTCTTTCCATTTAACAAGTGAAGCGATAGGCGCAATGCCATCGTGGTGCCAAAATAGGCTAGGTTGCTGACTCTTGCCCAAGGGGCAAATTCTATGTGCAGATAGATTTTCTAGTGATGTCGCTTCTGCTTTGTCGAAGGGATGGATAGCAATGGTTGATAAATAAGCTGATTGGGTGCCGAGTATATCGTTGTCTAATCTGGGAGGCAGCGGCTTAACGTAAACACAACGGTTGAGGCAGGAGAGTTGGAGTGTGGGTTCATCTTGGTGGATGACTGTCCAGTTTAAGGTGTCTTTGCTCTCCCAGAGTTGAGTGGAAGAATCATTGGAGGCACAAAAGCGAGTCGTCTCTCTTAGGATTCTGATCGCCCCAGCCTCGGAGGTAGAGATCGGACTAGGCGGGTTGTTGACGCAGAATTTTTCCATTTCCATGGCTAGTAATTCAGCAAAGTGTTTGGAGTCTCCACGAGAGTATATGGCGTGTATCGATAAGCAGCCTTGTTGGTTGTGGAGGGAAACGTCGCGAGCAGCTAGCTGGGCGGCATTTTCATAGTCATCGTAGGCAATAGCAATGGATACTTTATGGCCGTGAGGGATGAATTGCTGATCTGGTTTTGTCTTCTGGTGGATAGCTGCAATAGATTCATCTGATCCAATAGCGATGACTACATCAGCTTTGAGCCAATCTTTATCCTCTAATGTGTTATGTGTTTCAATAAGCTCTCTGAGCGGTTTTGGAAAGTGTTCGAGGGCGTCGGTGAATGGATGCAATCCTGTTGCAGGGATTTTGACGATGTTGTGCGATCCTATGAGTAGTCCTCTGATAATGCTTTGGAAGGCTGCATGAGGTGTGTTCCCGCTGACGATGTGCAGGATGCATTTAGGGGCTATGGCTTTGCTGTGGAGCGGTCCATGAGGAAGAAATTTGTCCAGGGCAAGGGCGCTTCCAAGTTCACTGCTGAGCCATGCATTAAGATCATCGCTGGTAATGCAGCCAGTCCATCGTTGCACTTCTTGATGTGAGCATGCTTCAGTAAGTAGTTGAATGCGTTCTGGTGTAGAAATCATAAGCTTAAAGATTCGTCACTAGACCGTGAGCATCCTCTTGGAAGGGCGCTAGGGTCACGGCCAATTAAGTTGAATGAGGTATTCTTTTGTTCAAGATTTGTTTGGCATTGTATGGCAAGATCTTGGGTGCGGATGGCCATTGCTGAATCGACATTGGCAAGATCGTAAATCACGAGGTGTCCAAGCTCTCCTGGTTTGGCGTCTGTGTTGGTCAGCGGATCAATAATGCGTGTCCGAGTCCAGCTAGGACCCTGATGCGGGCGATCTAGCCCTGGGCTGTAAAATTGGCTGCTGAGCTCGGTCATTGAGTATTCGTTGATGATCGAGTCAGAATCTAGACCCAGTTTGGTTTTAAATAATTGGTGTAGGTCGCCTTTAGTGAGTTGGTGTTTTGTTCCTTTGTAGCCACCTGTTTCCATTGCCCAGCTGCCAGCTGGAAGCGTGAGGGGTGATTCCATTGAGTCAAAGAGGTGGAGGAATGATAGTGCGGTGCCAAACAATGCAACCGCCTGTTGATCTTTAATGGCACTGATGAGGCTGTTGTAATCGATGGATCCTGATTGATGGAGTAACCATGTGGATTGCGTGGCAAGTTGGTCTGATATGACTCCCATCATATGTGATAACGATGATTGGGGCGATTGCTCGGGGTGGGCTATCAAAAAAACAGAGCGCCTAGCGTCGGGCAGGTTGAGCTCATGCCAGGCGCTGACGATTGAATGATCATAGAGTTTGGTAGAGCGGAAATAGTGCATGCCTCTGGCCTCCGTCGTTGTCCCAGAAGTAAGGAAGGTTGTTTTAGCCTGTTCCATTGGAAAGGTAACCAGCGGAAATGGCTCAATTTTGAAGGCTTCTGTGGGTAGCGCTGGGATGTCATGCCAGTGATTAGTTCGGTCTGGGCTTATTTCCAGGGCTAGGCAGAAATTCTGATAAGCTCTGTTTTTCTGATATTGATGTTCAAAAATCTGCAGGGCTAATGAATTAAAATCGTCGTCGAGTATGGGGTTGCCGCTGAGGGCTAGCCCAATACGGTCTGATACCAGAGTGGAAATGGAGGTGTTGGAGCTCACGGGGTAATGATAGATGGAATGATCCTCTTGAGAATATGATTCTAATCAAGTGTTGTTTAGCAAACTGTCGTGCTATTATAGATTTTTTTGGCTTTCTAGGCGTCTTGATATACTGAGATTCGGTTATGATATAGCTAGGACTTGACTTGCAATGGTGTGAGGTTACAAACTCATCACGTTATTGGCAACTCGATGGGTATTCGTTAAAAGCTGTCCGAGATTGTCATCCCAATTAACAAGTTAACTATCTAGATATAATGGATTTATCAAAGAGCATACTCTTGCCGCTGGCTGTCATTTTCCTTCTTGGAGCATGTTACCCTTACCCTTCAAACTATGGTAATCGCGAAGCCAAACCTAGCCGCCTTGAGGTTGAGCAGACCATAACCAGTGAAGAGCAGAGGCGTATCGAAGAAAACCGTCAATTACTCGAGCAACAAACAGCCAATGGTGGTGTCAACGGCGTGACCAACCAGTATGGAAACCAACCGGCTGAAGGTGGTCAGTGGACTGAGCCTAATGCAAATAACTCAGCTACAGTGCCAACAACGAAGTCAAAATATCCAACAGCAACTGCTGTTCCCGGAAAACCTGGATTCGTATTCAATCCATATACTCACAATATTGTTGATGTTAAAGGGATTGGCTCAGGTCGCTTGTGTCGTGATCCAGAAGATCCTGATCCAAATCACAAATTTAGGGTGCCATAAGGTAATTCTTACATGGCCTTATGCTTATGTTGATCGCCCGTCTGCTTGATTGTAATCTTGCAGTATCCCTAATTTCGTAGCCTCGGTTCTTGCTTTTAAGCTGGCATCTGCCAGTCATAGATCCGTATGAAACGTATTGCCGTATTAGGAAGTGGACTGCTCGGGGGCTCGATTGCTCTTGCTGTTCAGTCTCGTCTCCCATCGGCTACAGTCGCGTTGTGGGGTAGGCGTGAGCAGGGTGTCTCAGATGCTGTGTGCCGCGGTGTGAAGCATGCCAGCACAGACCTTAGGGCGGTAGTCGAGGATGCTGAAGTCATTGTCCTAGCCTCACCTGTCGGCGCGATGCTGGAAATCTTAGAAGCATGTGCGGCCTGCTGCAGCCTTGAGGGGGTCTTGGTCACGGATGTCGGGAGTGTCAAAATGACTCCGCGAGATCTTTTGGGCCCCACTGTTGCACGGCTAGGAGCCAAATATATAGGAAGCCACCCTATGGCTGGATCGGAGCAGGCAGGCGTTTCCTCAGCTCGAGAAGATCTTTTTGATGGAGCTGCTTGCATTATAACTAACGATTTTAAGCATCCGGAAGAAGATGTCTCAGCGATTCGCTCGCTCTGGCAGGGGATTGGGTGCCAGTGCTATGCGACTTCGTCAGAGGATCACGATCGAGTGATGGCTCGCATCAGTCATATGCCTCATATGTTGGCATCTGTGGGTGCACTTGTTGGGCTTAATGACCCAAAACAAGGGAAGTTCGCTGGGAATGGTATGCGTGATACGACGCGTGTCGCCTCTGGGCACCCGGAAATGTGGGCTGAGATTCTGATGAGAAACAAGGAGGCGCTGCGAGAGCCGGTAGAGGAAGCTATTACGTATTTGCGTGAAATGCTTGCTTTGCTTGATGATTCAAGCGATGAAGCGTTAGCTGAGTTGTTGGCCAAGGCTAAAGATCTCAGAGACAAGCTTTGAGCTATTTAGCGCCATTCACATTGCGCTGCTCAGGTAAGTATTTAACTAACAACTTTCATCAGTACACCTATATTTTACCGAGATATGTCCAGTATTAGCGTTCACTCAATCAATCATTTGGAAGCTGAATTTGAAGTTCCAGGCGACAAGAGTATTTCGCATCGCGCTGCTATATTTGGCGGTTTGTCCGATGGGGGTTGTCGCATAGATAATTTTTTGCCTAGTGAAGACTGTATATGCACCTTGAAGGCGATGGCTCAGCTGGGTGCCACACATGATGTCATCGAAGAAAAGCTCGGCTATGGGCCGACAGCTCTAATAATACACGGGCGAAGTATGGAGCTAAGTGCTCCTGAAGGTCATGTTGATTGTGGTAATTCGGGGACAGGTATGAGGCTGCTGGCTGGTCTGTTGGCGGCGCAGCCATTTGAATCTACTCTAACGGGTGATGCTTCATTGCAATCACGACCTATGGGAAGAATTATAAAACCCCTCGAACAGATGGGTGCCTCGATCGAGGCGCGTGGTGATGATCCCGGTTGCGCGCCATTGTTTATTACTGGTGGCGAGCTAAAGCCGACTTGTTACGAGATGCCAGTAGCAAGTGCGCAGGTAAAGAGTGCTGTGCTGCTGGCAGGTTTATTTGCTGACGGGACTACTTCAGTCATTCAGCCAGCAGAAACGCGAGATCATACCGAGCGCATGCTAGAATATTTTAAGATGCCATCGCGCCGAGACGGGCAAACTATTTCTGTCACTGGAGGTAAGACTCCGGCAGCAGCTCGTTTGCGTGTGCCCGGAGATATTTCATCAGCAGCCTTCTGGATCGTTGCTGCTGCATCAATGCCTGGGGCTCGTTTACTTATTAAAAATGTTGGTTTGAATCCTACTCGTACCGCTATTTTAGATGTGCTCATTCGCATGGGTGCCGACATTAACATCGTAAGGCATCCTGATGAATGTGGCGAACCTTATGGTGACATTGAAGTCCATGGTAAGTCACTGCAGGGTGCCGAGGTAAAACCCGAAGAAGTGCCAAACTTAATTGATGAGATTCCCGTCTTGGCAGTAGCAGGAGCATTATCGCAAGGGAAGATGGTGATCAGAAATGCAAAGGAGCTGAGGGTGAAAGAGAGTGATCGCATTGCTACGGTGGTGCAAAATTTGAAGTTGATGGGTGCAGATATCGAGGAATACGAAGACGGAATGGAGATATCAGGAGGTAAGTCGCTACAGGGGGCCGAGCTCGAGAGTTTTGGAGATCATCGCATTGCGATGGCCTTTGCTATTGCGGGGTTGTTTGCCTCTGGCGATACCGTGATTAACAACACTGCCTGCATTGACACATCCTATCCTGGCTTCGCTGATCATTTAGAAACGATCCTTGCTGGCTAATTTATAACTTTTAATTCATTTTACTACCCATGCCTGAGGAAACAAAAACGAATTTTTTTGCCATTGCGATCGATGGGCCTGCCGCATCAGGTAAGAGCACTGTTGCTCGACGGTTGGCAGAGCGCCTCGGCCTTATTATGATCAATACAGGTGCGATGTATCGTGCTATTGCATGGGCTAGTTTAAAAAAGAATGTCGACGTTTCCGATCCTGAGGCTGTGGCTGCGATGCTTCGAGGTATTTTGGTTACTTGTGGCGTTGCTAATGGACAGTCTAACATACTTATTGATGGTGTTGATCCGGGTAGGGCATTAAGGGAGGATAGAGTGAATGAGCGAGTATCTAAGGTTGCAGCGGTTCCGGAGGTGCGTGAGTTGCTGGTTGAAAAACAGCGCGCGTTTCTCAAATTAGATAGTTTGGTAATGGAGGGTCGTGACATTGGCTCGGTAGTTTTCCCAGATACACCCTATAAGCTCTATATTGATGCGTCAGAGGAGGTGCGCCTAGCGCGGCGCTCGGCGGAGGGTTTGGTGGATGTGGTCAGCAAGAGAGATGAGGAAGATAGTAAACGTGAAAATTCACCTCTTATTGTTGCTGATGGTGCAGTAGTTATTGATAGCTCAGAGATGAGCATTGATGAAGTGGTAGAAGCCGCTCTCGTAGAGCTCCAGAAAAAGGGGCTGGTTCTTAAATGATATTTTAATGATGAAAACGATTTATTGGTTTTGTTGCAACTTGTGGAAGCTTTGCTTTGTCTGCTTTTTTTCTTACCGAGTTGTTGGGAAAGAAAAATTAGTGACAGATGGTCCTGTATTAATCGCATCGAATCATGAGAGTTACCTTGATCCTCCACTTGTGGGGGTCGCCTATGACAAGGCGGTCTATTACCTAGCACGTAAAACCTTATTTACTGGTTTCGGCGCTTGGTTGTATCCACGATTAAATTCAATCCCTGTAGATCAAGATCGTCCTGATATGACGAGCTTAAAAACGATTATTAAACTACTGCGCGCTGATAATCAGGTCGTTGTTTTCCCTGAGGGTTCCCGCACGTTGGACGGTGAGTTGCAGCCTGCCGAGGCAGGTACAGGGTTGATTGTAGCTAAGAGTAAAGCGGTGGTCCAGCCGGTTCGAATTTTTGGGGCACGAGATGCGCTCCCACGTGGATCAAGCAAGATACATTTTCGTCCTATCACCTTGGTAGTCGGAGATCCGATTACTTTTACGCCAGAGGAGCTGAAGGCGAAGGGTAGGGATGATTATCAGAAAATTTCTGATAAAATCATGAAAGCTATTTCAGAGATAGAGCTCAGCTAGGCTGAGGTTATTCCCATCAGTAGTCCTCAACTGGAGAGCGTTTCTGCCCAGTGTAATCTATTGCTTCGCGTGCTTGTTCTTCGCCCATGACATCGATTCTCAGTTGCATGATGTCATTGTCGATCTGATCCCATAGTTCAGTGCTGAAAGCTAGAGGTTTGTAAGCGTTTTTCTGCAGCTTTTCGATCCTTCGCAACGAATCATCAATACGGTGATGTGGTATTTCTTTGAGGTGGTTGAGAGCTTCTTTGGCTGTTTCGATTTGGTGGCAAATCATTACCATGTCATTACCAGCTAATACGGCGTTTGTGACATCGGGTCCTCTTCCATAGTGGTTAACGATAGCCCCCATATCGAGGTCGTCTGTCATGATGACGCCTTCGTAACCAAGCTGGTCCCGTAATAATCGCGTAAGGAGGTTGTGCGACATAGAGCCTGGTAGTCCCGGTGTCTCTGGGTCAATGGCGGAAAAGTGAGTGTGACAGCTCATGATGGCATCCAATTCAGGCATCAGGCTGGTGTAGGGAAGTAGGTCGCTCATCAGCATTTCAGCTGCAGATTTATCTACTTTGGGAAGCGTATGGTGAGGGTCGTCGGTGGCGAGTCCACATGATGGGAAGTGTTTGCCGCAGGATAATATTCTGCAGTGACGTAGATTGCTATTGAAGATTCCGGCGTTGGTGATGACCTCTTGTGCGTCTTTACCGTAGCACCTGCCTTTGAGTGCATTGTCAGCATCGTCATTATACGAGATATCCAGAACGGGGCAGAGATCCATGTTGCATCCCATGAGCCTTAAAACAAAAGCGGTGAGCTTGCCGTGCTGAGCGATCAATCCAGGGTCAGCCTTGTTTCGTAGACTCTCCGCAGATGGCGGCTCATTGCCGATGAGGCGGGTGCGCGATACGCGGCCACCTTCTTGGTCAATAGAGATGATTGGCGTGTGCTCGCTGAGCTCGCGTAAATCATCCGTGAGCTTGCGAACCTGCTCAGGAGATTCGATGTTACGACCAAAGAGAACATAGCCCCCGGGTTGTATTGTTTTGTAGAGCTCGACCTCTTCGCTGGTAAGCGTAGTGCCTTTTATGCCGAGAATCAGAAGTTGGCCGTGCATGTTGTGGGTGTTTACTCAGCACTCAGCAGAGCAGAGATGTATGGAGGCAATTATAATTCGCTTGAATGATAAGCGGCTAGTTTTGCTAGGATGGATTTCTGGGCATGCAGGCGATTTTCAGCCTGCTGAAATATCACATCGGCGTAAGCTTCGAGCACCTCCTCGGTGATCTCTTTGCCTCGATAAGCGGGAAGGCAGTGGAGTACGATGTGAGATGGGTTTGCATGCTTAAGTAGTTCAGAATTTACTTGGTAGTTATCAAATTGAGCCTCTTTTTCGGCTTGGCCTTCCTGACCCATAGATAGCCAGACATCGGTGTTGATCACGTCGGCGCCATCGACGGCTTCAATTGGATCGGTATGTAAGGTAATGTTCGATGACTCCAGGCGGTTTAGGTAACTCTTTGTCGGCAAGCAGTCGGCTGGAGCTGCTATAGCTAGGTGAAAGTTGAGCTGTTTGGCAGCCCACATCCAAGACCTCGACATGTTGTTGAAGCCGTCACCAACAAAAGCAATTTTCTTATTTTCCCATGTGCCAAGACGCTCGCGAATGGTCAGTAGGTCGGCAAGTATCTGGCAAGGGTGGGCGTCATCGGTGAGGGCGTTGATGGTTGGGATGCCCGAATATTTCGCAAAATCGAGGACGTCTTTTTGGGCATAGGTGCGTATGATGGCACCATGAACCATTCGACCCATGACGCGAGCTGTGTCCTTAATCGGCTCACCTCGTCCAAGTTGGATGTCATTAGATGATAGAAACATGACGGAGCCTCCTAGCTCGCGGACGCCTACTTCGAAAGAGACGCGCGTGCGGGTTGAGGCTTTGGTGAAAATCATAGCCCAAGTTTGGTCCTGTAGAGGCTTGTGGTCATGGGTTCCTTTCTCCCGCTCGTTTTTGAGGGTTGCGGCGTGATCAATAAGTTTCCAGATGAGATCCTTAGAGAGTTCTTCTATTGAGAGTAAATGTGTCATGTAAATAATAAGAGAGGAGGATAATAAATGCTGTGATCTACAAACTGTCGATCGTGTTTTTAAGTATGCTTAGTGCCTGATCAATTTCTTCGTCAGACACATTAAGCGGCGGTAGCCAGCGCAAGGTGTCAGTTCCTGCCGGAACGGTAAGTAGCCCATTTGCCATGAGTAATTTGCAGAGCTGCAGGGCAGGGGGGGTATTTTCATCACGTGGAATGGAGTTGCCATTCAGAGCAAAGCCAAGCAGCAGGCCCTTGCCCCGTATACCGGTAATACTGGGGTGTTGCCATGATTGAACCTCTTTGCGAATGCGTTGCTCTTGCCGAGCTGCATTTGCGGGGAGGTTTGATCCAGATATCTCATGAAGTACCGCAAGGGAAGCGGCGCAGGCGAGGGGGTTGCCACCATAAGTTGATCCATGTGATCCTGCACCCATCAATGAAGAGAGAGGGGTTCCTTTGTTATCAATAGCTCGGTCACTTGTCCAAAAAGAGCCAATCGGGAAACCCCCTCCAAGGCTCTTGGCCCATGAAATGGTGTCTGGCTTTAATTGAGGAGAAAAAGCCTGCCAGCCGTTCAAGGTGCCAGTTCTCCCCAGACCGCATTGAACTTCGTCGAGCATGAGCAACAAGTCGTTTTGCTTGCAGAGATCATTGACGCAGTTGAGAAATTCAGGTGTTACCTCATTAATGCCTCCTTCACCTTGGATTGGCTCAAGCATGATGCCCGCGGTGATGTCACTCACTGCCGCAGTGAGTGCATTGATGTCATTGAGCGCTACGTAACGAAAGCCCGGCAGCATTGGGTCAAAACCTTGTTGGATTTTGCTTTGTGCTGTAGCCGCCATGGAGCCCAAAGTTCTTCCGTGAAAGGAGTTGTTGAATGTGATGACCTCATAGCGTGGCTGGCCATTTTGATTTGGTCGGGCGTGGCCGAATCGTCTCGCTGTTTTGATCATTCCGTCATTTGCCTCAGCTCCTGAATTAGAGAAAAAAACCTTTCCGGGAATCTTGACGAAGTCCTCAACAATGGTGGTTGCTAGTTCTTGTTGTAGGGGAATTTGGTAAAGATTCGAGCAGTGCATCAGAATCGCAGATTGCTTTGAGATCGCATCAGTTAATGCGGGGTGGCAATGGCCAATACTGCAAGTGGCGATGCCCGAACAAAAATCCAAGTAACGGTTGCCTTCATTATCCCAAAGCCATGCACCTTCACCTTTTACAATCGTAATAGGAAAATTGGCGTAGGTGGCAAGGACATGTGACATGATGGTATTACTAGGTTTAAAATTATAAAATCCAAGTGCGAATCAAGGCAGTTGATCATATTCTTTGATTTGAGGTTTGGCATTTGATGTATTGCGCATAGGCTGTGCATGCCGCTCCCCGGACGATCGCAGTTGCTCTAATAGAGTAATTGAGGAAAGTCCGGACGCTATAGGGCAGCGCGCCTTGTGAATAACAGGGGACGGTCGGTTCAAACCGCTCGGACGGAAAGTGCAGCAGAAAGTAAACCGCCAGTGTTCTTAGGAGCTCAGGTAAGGGTGAAAAGGTGGGGTAAGAGCCCACCGCTCCGATGGTAACTGAGGAGGCATTGCAAACCCCGCGTAGCGCAAGACATAACAGGGGAAGAGTTGCCCGCTCGTTAAAAATCCCCGGGTATTAGTCGCACCATCCCTTCGGGGAGGTTCCTCACATTGTGAGGTAAGATAAATGATCGTACATTACTGCTCCGGTAGTAAGGACAGAATCCGGCTTACAGGGGAGCGGCACTTTATCATTTCATTTTACTGTGCCCGTTTTTTCTAGATTTACCGGTCAGGCATAATTTAAACAGTCGTTTGAAAGCGGGCTAATATGATATTGTCAGAGTGTTGATTTTAGGTTAGAATGAACGCGACGAGGGGCGCTTTAGCGTCCCTTCGCAGTTTAGCAGCCAATAGTAGCCAATAACAGGCTGACATATGATATTGAAGTTTATCTAGTTCATATTCCTATCTTAATGCTGCGTCCTCTTTCTATTTATATCCAAACTATTTTTTATGGGTTTTATTGATGCTATCAAGCGGTGGCGCCTCGCAAACAAGGGCATGTCATCCGGCAAAAAGCGCCGCACCTCGACGACCAGCGAGAATGCTGTTGTTGGTTCGATGCAGCGCAGTGTGTGGATGAAATTGCTCATCTATCCTACGTTTACAGTTCTCGTGTGCCTTATTGTTGCCTTCTACAGGTCCGAGCACACGCTATTTCATGATAGCGGTTTACGCAGGGGGATGCTCTGTATCATCGTTTCTGCGGGTTTAATTCTTATTTACCACACACGGCATGCGCTTAATTATGCCAATGAAAAATTATTACTCGTGTTTGGTGGTATTGCTTTCCATTTATTATTGGTGAGAATAGCTGTGCATATCATTGATGTGAATGCTTGGTCGCCTGATTACAGGATTTTGCTGCCTCCTTTGGCTTTTGCTCCAATGATCGCATCAGTTCTTTGTGGTCGACATGCAGGTATTTTTTCTGCTCTCAGTGTGAGTTTGTTCGGTGCGTTGCTTGTGCCTGAAGCTGATATTTTTTGTTTCCTTGTAACCAGCCTGATTTCTGGAGTCATGGCAGTTGTGCTGACACGGTCTGTGCGCAGACGGGGGAGTGTCTTGAGAGCTGGATTTTATGTAGGCCTAACTACTTTCGTCTTGGCTCTGGCATTTAATAAAATTGATTTTTCTGACCTCATGCTCGGCGAGAATTGGTCTGTCATGGCTGGTAAGACCCTGTTGCCTGTGTCGATTGGTCTATTAACTGGGATGTTAGTCAGTGGCTTGCTTCCCGCTCTAGAAAGTTTGTTTTTTATCACAACGAATATCAGCTGGCTTGAGCTGAGTGACCTTAATCACAAGTTATTGAGGAAGCTGCAACTTGAGGCACCTGGCACCTATCATCACAGCATGGTGGTGGCGACATTAGCGGAGTCAGCTGCTGAGGATGTTGGTGCAAACGCTGCAATGTGTCGTGTTTGTTCTTATTTTCATGATATTGGTAAGCTTAGTAAGCCCGAGTATTTCATTGAAAACCAGGGAGATCGAAACCCTCACGATACGTTGACGCCAACCATGAGTGCGATTGTTATCATTGCACACGTAAAAGATGGTGTTGATAAGGCGATCAAACATAAGCTCAACCCAAAGATTATCGATGTCATTCGAGAGCATCATGGAGATTCGTTAGTGCAGTATTTTTATCATAAGGCAATAGAGCAGCGTGATAATATGGCTGATAAAGTCAAAGAGGGCCTAGAGAATAAGGAAGATATACCAGAAGTGGATCGTAAGAACTTTCGTTACCCAGGCCCATGCCCTAGTAGCCGAGAAAGTGCGATTATCAGTCTTGCTGATGCGGTGGAGAGTGCTTCTAGAAGCCTCAAGAAGCCAACGCCTGAGAAGATACGCAATTTGGTAAACGAGATTGTTATGGCTCGTGTGGTGGACGGGCAACTTGATGCCTGTGACCTCTCGATGAGTGACATCAAAAAAATCTGCAAAAGCTTTGCGTCGACGATTCGTAGCATGATGCACTCACGAATTAATTATCCAAAAGAGGAGGGGGCTTCGAAAAAGGTTAAGAAGTCAGAGGCTCATCCTGAGAGGAAGATCGAGAAGAGCTCTAGTGCAGAGAAAACCAAGGCTTGATCACATTTGATCATGATTCCCCATGTTGGAGCTGAACGTCTACGACCATCAAAAAGTGATCCGCTTGTCAGCGGGTCTTTGTGACCGGTTAGAGCTAGCTGGTCGTAATGCGGTCACACAAGTCCTCAAGGTTGCAAAACCTGACTCTAATCTAGCTCGAGTTAACGAGGTAGAAGTTAATTTTGTCGATGATGAGACAATCGCAGGTATCCACCTTGAATTCATGCATATTCCTGGGCCGACAGATGTCATTACGTTTGCTCATGGTGAGCTCCACATCAGCGTGGAGACGGCTCGAACTCAAGCGCGTGATTACGCCAATGATTTTGAACGTGAACTCATGCTCTACATTGTGCATGGCTTACTGCACCTCGCAGGCTATGAAGATGCTACTGAGCGCGAGAGTGATGTAATGGATGACTTGCAAAGCTCTATTCTTGCAGAGGTTTGGTAGCAGAGATGCTACTTTCACTCACCAAATAATCCATTGTAGCATCGTGAGAGGTGTGTGGAACTGTTGGCGTGATTTGTTGGTCTAGGGCGATGCCTAATTTGATTCCGGGGAACTCATCAAGAGCGCGGTCGTAATAGCCATGGCCACGCCCAAGACGCGACCCGTCAGTGCCAAAGGCTAGTCCTGGGCATAAGATCATATCAATGCGTTCTATTTCAAACTCAGGATGGAGGTCGGGCTGGGGTTCGGGGATTTGCATAGAGCTTATGGCTAGTTGATTTTCGTTGGTAACATGATGAAAGCTCAGTTGATGCCCCGGGTGACAGAGTGGGTAGAGAAGCTTCTTGCCCGGTAAAAGTTGATGTAGCGCTGAGAGTGATACTTCATTCTGAATCGAGGCGTATATGGCCAGAGTGCGCACATTACTGAGCAGTCTATTGGCATCGGCAATATGGCGAGTAATGCTGGCGGAGCTTGATTCAATGTGCTTTTTGGAAACCGTGGCTAAATAGGATCTCATTTTTGATCTCAGCTCTGCCTTGTCTCTTGCTGCCTCGCTCATGTTGATATGGAAGCCAATAATCTTGTGTCTGACACGTTTAAATTGAACCAATCTGACTCACTCTATATCTCGACTTGATGAGAGGGAGGTTTGATGGCATTCTTCTGTTGCCATGTTTTGGTCGCGATACTTGCTAATCTGCATGCTTTTCCTGCTGTCTCTGGGAGCCTGTGCAAAAAAACGAACTGTCACTAGATCGCAGGTCAGAGCTGATCCGTGGGGTAATCCAGAACGTTTTAGCGTGGGTAAAGATGAGGCTGGGAACCCCCAAATGAAGTCTGATCTTCGTAGTGCGTTTGAGGGTAAAACAAGTAATATGATTACGAGTGAAGACTTTAGCGGTAAAGATTATACAACTCGTTCGTATGCAAAAAAAAGATGGCAAGGTAATACTAAATTTGAGAGGCAACAGTATCAGGGCAACACTGATGCCAACCAATACAAGATGGAGCCATGGTTTGTTCGTAAACAGGCATCAGCTGAGGGTAAAAGCGCAAAGTTTAATGACCAGGCGTTTGTAACACAAGGTTACGACAAGAAATCGGCGAATGAGCAAAATGCAAATCGTATTCAGCGCCCTAGTGATGCCGAAACTGATGTCCGTAGACGTGTTTTCCCTCAGCCCGATATCACTGACTGGAAAGAACAAGAGGGGCTTGGGGTCAAGGATACCAATCGGCTGCTAGGCCGTTGAGGGAAGGTGTTTCTCTAGAATGGTAGCTTGGGCAGTTTTCCCCCTCCGCCTCCGCTTCCCCCCATGCCGCCCAGCATGTCACCCATGTCGTCCATGCCGCCAAGCTGTTTCATCATCTCCTTCATCTTTCCTTTAGATTTCATCATTTTGCGCATTTGAGTAAATTGCTTAATGAAGCGGTTGACTTCGATGATGGTGTTTCCAGACCCTGCGGCAATTCTTTTGCGACGAGTGCCTTTGATGAGCTGTGGTGTTGATCTCTCCCGCTCAGTCATAGATAAAACAATTGCCTCCATGCGTTTCATGCGATTTTCATCGAATGCGTCTGCAGGGATTTGTTTCTTAATTTTGCTGAAGCCTGGAAGCATGCCCATTAGGCCGTCAAGCGGGCCTAATTTGCGAAGCATGTTCATCTGGTCGAGAAAGTCATTGAAGTCAAACTTGCCTGACTGAAGTCGTTTGGCGGCATTCAGAGCCTCTTCTTCGTCAATATTTTCTGCGGCTGTTTCGACCATGCTGACAACGTCACCCATGCCGAGGATTCGGCTGGCCATGCGATCAGGGTGAAACACGTTAAGTTGGTCGAGCTTTTCTCCCTCACCGATGAATTTGATCGGCTTTCCAGTGACAGCCCGCATTGAGAGGGCGGCACCACCACGGGCGTCACCATCAAGCTTTGTGAGTATGATGCCAGTAATGCCGACAGCTTCATCAAAGTGTTTGGCAACTGATACAGCCTGTTGCCCCGTCGCTGAATCTGCTACAAGTAGAGTTTCGCCGGGGTCGACGAACTTGTGTAAGTCCTTTAGCTCTGCCACCAGGTTGTCATCGATTTCTTGGCGGCCTGCGGTGTCAAATATAAGGGTGGTGCCGTTCTGACTCTTTGCCCATTTGAGTGCTTGCTTAGCTACCTTGACGAGGTTTTTTTCACCTGGTTCCGGGGTGAAACATGGAACTTCAATTTGCTGCGCTAGGGTTGCGAGCTGATCGATGGCAGCTGGTCTATAGAGGTCGCAGGCAATGAGTAAGGGGCGTCGTCCTTCTTTCTTGAGGCGGAGTGCCAGCTTGCCTGATGTGGTTGTTTTACCCGCGCCGTTAAGTCCGCATAGTAGAATGTGAGCCGGTGGGTTGAGATTGAGTGGGGCGGCGTCACCACCGAGTAGCTCTGTAAGTTCATCATTAAATATTTTTACAATCTGCTCACCAGGCTTGATGGATTTGAGCACATCAACGCCCATGGATTTTTCACGAACTTTGGCAATGAAATCTTTGGCAACGCTGAACTCTACATCAGCCTCTAGAAGTGCGAGGCGAATTTCCCTTAAAGCATCGTTGATGTTTTTCTCCGAAATTTTGCCAACGCCTCGAAGGTTCCGGAACGTTTTGTCGAGGCTGTCTGATAATGATGAAAACATGGTTTTTTGATGTTGGGTTACTTAAGTTGGTATGCGGCTTCCCGATTTACAAGAAAAGTCCAAGTCATGGGTTTTTCGTAGTCGGGGTCATTGAGCGAGCGCCACTGGAGGCTTACGTCGCAGCTTCGACTGCGTAAACGACGATTTACCTTCCATTGTGCAATTTTGCGAGTCGGATCATACTGTACTGGAACTTTTCCAAAGCCAGCTACCCGCATCACAATAGACTCGGGGTCAATATTTTCGACTTCAGAGAGATCAGCTAAAATACTGGGCAGGCGCGTCGAGATGATTGAGCCGGGCTCAGGGATGACTGGGTGACGTGTGGTTTGTATGATGGCACCAGCGGTGGCAGCCGAGGTTCTAGTAGCCTTGAAGCTAGTGGCATTTCGGAAGATGTAATCGTGTGTTCCAAGAATGATATATCTTGGAATGGTGAAGCTAGATGTCGATCGGGTGGTTTTGCCGGGGAGGACAGTAAACAAACATTGGTATTCATTTTCAGCGGCTATGGGGAGCATTTCACCGGTGACAAATCCCCCTGGGTAAGCGTAGGACAATATCTTTCCCCCAAATTGTTGTTGGAGGATCTTGCGTGATTCGCCCATTTCTTGGCGTAGGTATGAGCGAAAAGATGATTCTCCTTTTGCTCGTTCTGCTTTCACTGTCGCAGGGTAGGGGTGTGAGATTGAGTGACTACCAATGCTGCAGCCGTGTTGCTGCATTTCCTTGATCATTTCAGTAGTGAGGGCGTTAGAGCCCCCGTTGACGTAATTCGTGTATAGGAAGATGGTGAAGGGGAACCCCATTTCTTTGAGAATTGGGAAAGCCTCGGTATATATAGATTTCCACCCATCATCGATGGTGATCAAGACGGATCGGTCTTTGATTGTGTGCTTTCCGTTTTTCCATGCAATGAATTGCTCCATGCTGATCACTTCAAGCCCAAGATCTTTGATGGCTTGCATCTGGCGTCGAAACTTGCCCGTTGTAATGAGCATTTCTGTTGCATCTTGGGTCGATGAGAAATCATGATAGCCAAGCACGGTTACACGAGCATCATTTTTTGCAGCATGGTCTGCAGCTTTAGCCGCATTTGGTGAGGTTTTTTTAGCTATGCTTTTGGGCTGCAGTGGCGCTTTGGCGATGCTTTGGGCAAGCGGGAAGCTAATAGCGATACCGCCGCCATGATTAGTAGGACCATTACCCTGTGTTAAGGTGGTGGCGATCAACATGCAGCTTGCAATGCTTGTTAGCTTTTTTCTCATCATTGGATGTTGATAAGATAACTCAATTAAACGGGTTTGAAAGTGGCTGTGCCTGCATCATTTTATTTAATTGAGCGAACTGGGGTAGATGCCCTGATCAATTAACTTTGAAATGGCATTAACAACATGGGGTTTGTCATTGGGGTAGGTGACACCAAACCATGAGCTGGTAGTCTCCAGTAGGCGGCAGTCAGCTTTTTTTTGGTTAATCAAATCATCAACGAGCGTTGGTATGTAACATTCAGATTTGAGCTCATTACCAGATTCTTTAAGAAATTCGATGAAGTGTTCTTCGAGCTGTTCAAAAAACTCGTGATTAAATCCCCAGAAATTCATCGATGCCAGAGCATGTTCATTAATTTCGATGCGGGTGCCGTCGAGTTGATTTCCGTATATCTTGCTGTCTGCTTCTCTTTTGATTTCGGTGACCTCCTCTACTTCGCTGAGTAAGCCGTTTACTTCTGAGCAGATACCGCGGTTTACGTCTCCATGATCAGATAGGGTTTTGTTGATATGGTAGCCTACCATGCAGTAATGGGATATTGATTGGTCAGAATCGCAGGATTCTTTGAAATAATCCATGATTCGAAGATAGGCATCGGCTCCGTAAAAATCATCCGCATTAATGACTGCAAATGGTTCGTTCACAACATGCCTTGCAGCTCTAATGGCGTGTGTAGTGCCCCAGGGTTTTTCACGGCCATCGGGAACATGGAACCCGTCAGGTAGATCGTCGAGTTTCTGGAATGCATATTCAACTTTGATTTTTCCGTGGAAGCGAGCTCCGACGCCGTCTTGAAATGCTTGGGCAAAGTCTTCACGAATGATAAAGACGACTTTGGTAAAGCCAGCTCTGATGGCGTCATAGACAGAGTAATCTAATACTGTTTCACCATTTGGGCCCATTGGGTCCATTTGTTTCAGGCCGCCATATCGGCTGCCCATGCCAGCTGCAAGGATGAGAAGTGTTGTTTCCATAGCTATATGTGCACCAGTTGATCACTGAAGCGGGTTTTTTATGGAGATAATAGCAGCCTATTGCAATGGTTTCTTACGAAAAGCGCTAGTTCTTTAGCAAAGAATGCTATTGCAGGGTTAGGCTGCCTGTCGCTAAGATGCAGCCACGCAGGTAAGGCCGTTAATGGTTGATTGAAAATTGGTTCTCATGATCATATAGAATTCGCAGCAACTCTTGTGACACCCGCTCAATAATACCCCGATTCATTTGCATGGATAGCAATAGCAACAATTTAGATCAGAACTCAGAACGCAGTCACGTACGCCGAGTTTTCAAGGCGATGCTTACGGCCCGCGTCTTGGAAAATAAATTAGGCAGTCTCTACAAGGCAGGCAAAATAGTAGGCGGAGTCTATCTGGGTAAAGGGCAAGAAGCAGTCAGCGCCTCAATGGCGTCATGTTTGGAAAAGGGGCGCGATGTGTATGCTCCTCTTATTCGAGATCAGGCTGGGCGCACGGCATTTGGCGAAGAGCTTTTAGATTGCACACGAACTTATTTAGGTTCGGTCAATGGGCCGATGCGCGGCCGAGATGGTAATATTCACCGCGGTCGACCAGCTGAGGGAATGCTTGCAATGATTTCTCATTTGGGGGCGGCTATTCCTGTGGTAGCGGGAATGCTTTTGGCCAAACGCCTCAAAGGTGAGCTGGAGGGTGTAGTTGGTGCGACCTGTGTCGGAGATGGCTGCACTTCCACAGGAGCGTTTCATGAGGGCTTGAATACCGCTGCTGTTGAGAAGCTGCCCCTCGTGCTTACGGTGGCTAACAATCAATATGCGTATTCTACTTCTAACGATCGGCAATTTGCATGTGATGATTTAGTCGATAAGGCGATTGGTTACGGCGTTCGGGGACACAGTGTGGATGGTACTGACATGCTTGCCTGTATCGAGGTGATGCAGCAGGCCGTGGCACGCGCTCGAGCTGGTGAGGGTCCTCAGCTTGTGGTGGCCTCATTGCTGAGACTTACAGGACATGGAGAGCACGATGATGGCTCATATGTGGATGCCGCCTTGAGGAGTTCAGGGTTGGGGCGGGACAGTATCGAGGTTGGTATCAAGCAATTGGTAGAGGGTGGTTTCGCCTCTGTTGACGAAGTGGAGCAGTGGCAGGATGATGCAGCAAATCAAGTGCAAGAGGCTGTGGCAATAGCGCAGAAAGAGAATGAGCCTGATCCATACAAGGATGATTGGATGGCTTATTCAAAGGCGGAGATGCAAATGCAAAGATAGTGATGAGTGATGTAACTTACATAGATGCCATTCATGCCGCTCTTGACGAATCCATGGGTCAAGATGCCAGCGTTTTCCTCTACGGACAGGATATTGGCAAGTTTGGCGGTGCATTTAAGGCTACAAAGGGTTTGCAGGAAAAATATCCTGGGAGGGTGTTGGATGCCCCAATCAGTGAGGATGCTATGGCTGGAGTAGCCATTGGCGCTGCTATCGAGGGGGCAAGGCCTGTCCTCGAAATGCAATTCGCTGATTTTTCATCGGTGGCATTCAATCAGATCGTTAATCAAGCGGCAACACACTACTACAGGACTGGTGTTCCTGTGCCGTTGACAATGCGCTTGCCCTCAGGTGGCACCCCTGGTTCTGGGCCATTCCACAGTCAGAGCATGGAGTCAATATATGCGCATTACCCCGGTTTAGTTGTTGTGACTCCGGCAACAGTTGCTGATGCTTATGGCATGTTGTTGGACTCGATCGAGCTCGATGACCCGGTGATCTATTGCGAACATAAGTTCCTTTATCGCTGGCTCAAATCCAAGGATTTAGGAGGGGATCGGTTGCCTATCGGTCAGGCACGTATTACCAAGCCTGGTAAGCATGCTACGGTTGTGACCTACAGTGCGATGGTTCATGAAGCTGTGAGGGCTGCTGAAATGCTCCAAAAAGATGGGGGCTGGGAAATCGAGGTGGTTGACTTGCGCTCGGTAAAGCCGTTGGATACCGACACGATCATTGCATCCGTGGCTCGTACTGGTAGATTGCTTGCTCTCGGTGAAGCCTTTCCATGGGGCGGGGTGACAGCGGAGGTGGTCTCACGTGTTTGTGCAGATGGCTTCCATTTGCTCGATGCGCCGCCGGTGAGGCTGAATGCAAAAGACACCCCAATACCGTATCATCCTAAATTATGGTCGTCTCATCGACCTACGCCTGAATCGATAGCTGAAGAGCTTCGTAAGTTGCTTGCCTACTGATGGTTTGAGTAAATATTCACTATAAAAACGTAACTGACAAAATCATGCCTAAAGTTCCTATTATGATGCCACAGCTCGGCGAATCCATCGCCGAAGCGACGATTATCAGGCTTAACATTGCTGTCGGTGATCAAGTGCAAGCCGACCAAGAGGTGATCGAGGTCGAGACAAACAAAGCCACCATGGAGGTTACTGCTCTCTGTGCTGGTGAAGTTGTTGAAATTCTTGCTGAAGAAGGCGTCAGCTACGCGGTAGGCAGTTTGCTAGGAATTCTAGAAGTGAGCGAAGATGAGCTCCAACGCACTGGCGAAAAATCGATGGAGGAGATGGATGCCGAGGCATCTCAAGCTGATGGTGCCAGTGGGTCTGATGAAGAGCAGAACTTACATTTCAAAACGGAAGATGGAGGCTATCGAGAGCCTGTCTTGGTTGAGCCGAGCATCAAGGGGTTGCCCGTTCCCACGGGTAAGCAGGGGGCTCATTACATCTCACCTCGTATGCGCGCTCGAATGGCGGAGCTGGGACTCAGGGCTGCCGATATATCAGCTGTAACAGGAAGTGGAGCTGGTGGCCGCGTTACCGTGGAAGATCTGGAGGCGTTCCTCGAGCATATCAAGACATGGCCTTATACGAAGGCTTCGCCAATGCGATTAGCTGTAGCTGACGCGATGCGTCGCAGTTGGACCAGGCCCTTAGCCACCGTGGCAAGGCCGCTAGTGATGGATAAGATTCTAGATCATCGTCGCAGTCAGGCTGTTAAACCCGGGCCGGCACTTTATTTGCTGAGAGCTCTGGCACTAGCATTGGCGGAGAATCCAACCACGGCAGGTTACTTAATCGGTGAAAATGTGGTTCATCCTCGCGCCTTTGACATCGGTGTGGCTGTGCAAGTTGACGATGGGGTGTTGGTGCCTATTATTCGCAACGCTGACACAAAGTCGCTGAGTGAACTTGTTGAAGATTACAACCGCCTTGTAGAGTTGGCTCGTTCGCGAAAGCTTCCAGAAGATGCCACGAAGCACGGTATTGCGACTGTGACAAACTTCGGCACCTTTGGTCTTACCTGGGGAACTCCGATTCCCTTGCCCAATGAGACACTGATCTTAGGACTGAGTGCTGGTGTGAAGCGTCCTGTGTGGAGTGATGAGACTGGTACTTTCGTCCCTGTAACCGAGGCTGAGATTGATCTGACTTTCGATCATAGGGTCGTCGACGGCGGTGGCGCGGGAATGCTTCTCAATCGTATTTCAGAACTGTTGCAGCACCCCGAGGCGCTCTAGCTTGTAATTCAAAGACCTAGTTTTTCTTCTACGAGCTTTGATAGCGTGGTTTTTAACTCATCAATGCTAGTGTTTGCACTTATGATATGAGCATTATCTTGTGTCTCTAAACTAAGAAATAGATCACGGCAGAAACTGAGTGATTCACGCTTTTCAAATTCATTTGCTTCACCGTCTCTGACACCGATTCTTTTGAGGGCTGTGTCTACATTGAGATCGAGAACAATCAAGAGGTCTGGCTTAGGAGCAAAGCTTTCGTTTTCCTCGCGAATGGAGGCTGGGTCGATGCCGCGGGCACCTTGGTAGGCCATGGTAGAGAAATAATATCTGTCCAGAATGACGATGCCTCCTGCGGCGATGGTTGGCTCAATGACTTCATTCACGTGCTCGCGTCGATCATTGATGAAGTAAGATAATTCATCCTGGATGCTTAATCTGCCAGTGGTGGCGCTTTCCCTTAATTTTTTCCCCCATGGTCCATTGGTGGGTTCGAAGCTCTGAACGACATGATGGTTTTTCTTTCTCAGTGTTTCGGACAGTGCAGTGGCTTGGGTTGATTTGCCGGTGCCATCAATGCCTTCAATGACAATGAGGAATCCTTGAGGTGCTGATTTGTTTTGATCGTTGGGCATGGAGATGAATAAAGGGGTTTATTGCTGAACTAATTATGGTGTGAGCTTGGACCAGGCATCCATTCCGCCAATAACATTGTAGACATTGCTGAATCCCTGGTCTGACAGATAGTCCATAACTCGTGCGCTACGACCGCCAGATTTACAGATAATGAGTAGTTCTTGTTCGGTGCCCATGTTTTTTAAGTCGGGAACAAAATCTGGTATTTCGCCCATTGGGATGTGTCTTGCAGAAGCTATGTTTGTTGCGCTGTGCTCCCATGATTCACGCACATCGATTAAGAGTCCATCAAATGACTGATCGAGTTTATTTTTGAGTTGCTCGACGTTGATCTCGTATGGCTGTTGCATTATTTTGTCGTTATTGGATTTGGTGTCATTACAGGTATACTGGTAATCAGCAAGCTCGGTGATGCTCGGGTTGCTACCACAGAGTGGGCACTCAGGGTCTCGCCTCAGATTGAACTCGCGGAAGGTTGTGCCAAGTGCATCGTAGTGAATGAGTCTTCCCAGTGGTGGGGAGCCACAGTTCAAGATGATCTTAATGGCTTCCATTGCTTGGAGGCTTCCCATAATACCCGGTAAAACGCCTAGAACCCCAGCTTCGGCACAGCTGGGAACACTGTTGGCATCAGGAGGTTCGGGTAGCATACACCGGTAGCATGGCCCACCTAGATGGGGTGCAAAGACGCTGAGTTGGCCTTCAAAACGAAAAATAGAGGCGTAGATGTTCGGCTTTTTAAGTAGGTAGGCGACATCGTTGCTAAGATAGCGCGTCGGGAAATTGTCGGTGCCGTCGATGATGATGTCATATTGAGAGGCTATATCGATGGCGTTTGCGGCGCTGAACCGTGTGTTGTGCTGATCAACTTTGACATGTGGGTTGATGTCTTGCAGGCGCGCGGCGCCGCTTTCTAGTTTGCTCTGTCCAATACTTGATTGGCTGTGCAATATTTGGCGTTGAAGATTCGATAGTTCAACGACGTCAGGGTCGACGATGCCGATGCGACCAACGCCAGCAGCTGCCAAGTAGAGGCAAGATGGGGAGCCAAGACCACCGGCACCGATGCAAAGGACTGAGGATTTTTTGAGTTTTTCTTGGCCTTCGACACCGACTTGATCGAGGGAGAAGTGTCTAGCATAGCGGGCGTTTTCTTCTTGGCTGAGCATGATGTCGAGAGAAGGCAGAGGGGGAGATGCAGAGGTGAGAGTTGGCAAATATGGGAATCAAGCCAGACTGAGCGGAGATGAAATACTTTAACTCTTAAGCCTCTTCTCCAGCGCTTGATCGGGCTGGGCTCCATTGTTCAGAGCTTGTTGGTAGAAGCTCTGCGCTTCTTCTTTGCGCTTTTGCTGCAGGTAAAGAACGGATAAATTGTAGTAGGCATCTGCGATTGATGGATTGAGCTTGATGGTTGATAGGAAATGACTTTCTGCCTTCTCATAGAGCTTGGCGGCACCAGCCATGTTGCCGAGGTATAAATGAGCCCTGGGATTGTCAGGATTAATCGTGAGTGACTTTTCAAAAGCTTCTTCGGCTCCTTTTAAATCTTTGTTTTTATACTGAGCGACACCCAGCATGAAGTGCGCGTAGCTGCTGTTGTCGCGCATGGTAATGGCCTCGTCTAAGCAGTCGATCGCGTTTGTGTAGCGCCCTAATTTCATTTCTACTACCCCAAGTTTGCATAAAATTCGATAATTTCCTGGGACTCGCTCATTAATGTCTATCAGCACGGAGTGGGCTGCCTGCGTGCGGCCTTTTTCTATGTGACGGATGATGAGCCCCTCAACATATGATGTCTCTGATTCTAGAGCTTCAGCATGGCTTTGAGCGTGAGCGATTGTAACTCGCTCGGGATTGGTGAACTCCCCATCTGGGCGACGGTGAGTCTCGACGTATTTTTTTTCCTCATCAGTTAAATTGATGCTTATTGCTCGGATGTCATTGATTGCCTCGGATAAGCCTTCGATTTTAATTTTTGATTTTGTGTAGGTATCCCAAAGGATTTGTTCTGCCATGCGTCTGCGCTCTTGGGATGCTAGCAAGCGTTTGACAGTTCCTCTTAGTGTTGAGATCTCCTCCTCGTTAGAGAATTGGCCGTTATCTAGCTTGGCCTTGGACAACGAGGACTGGGCATCCTTGAGTTGCATTTCTAGGGATTTAATCGTCTTGTTTTGCGCTGTCTGTTCTCGTTGGAAGTTGATTATTTTTGTTTTTGCGAGAGCTAGATCATTGCGGGCAGTAACTAGTTCGTCCTTGGTGGCATCCTGACGTTTTTCAAGGTAGCTCAGCCTATCCATGGATTCTTTGAGTTGTGTGCCGAGGCGCATGTTTTCTGAGATGAGTCCTTGGATTCCTTTGGAGTCGTTTTTTTTCAGCGTTGTGGCAAGGGTATCACGTTCGACGCGTAACTTGTCTCGCTGTTTGGTAAGTTCTGTAATGGTCGTTTGAGATTGATTTAAGCTCGCCTGCATATCTTTGATGCGTTTATTGGCGGACCCTAGTTCGGCGCGTGTCTTTTCGAGGGTGGCTGTCACAGCCTTCAGGTCGTTACGTAGGCCGTTGATTACTTCATTGTTGGTTTCACCTTGTTGCACCATGTTTTTTCGAATTTGCTCGGCACGTTCTTTGGCTAATTCTGTTTGCTCGCGATAGACATCGGCTGCCGCTGTAGCTTCGGTGAGTTTTTGCTGTGATGATTGAAGTGCACGCGCAGTGAGTTTCAACTCTTGTTCCAGAGTTTCATTTTTCTGCGATAGTCGATTCATGTCTTGCTGTAGTGGAGCACGAGCAAGAACATCACGCACCATGGCAACTTCTCGATCTTTCTGTTTGATCAAATCTTCCAGGCGCTTCCTTTCGTTTTGCTGCAGCCTGAGTTCCTCATCTTGGGCTTTCGATGCTTTTGCCCGGCTTAAGGAGGCACTCAATTTCTTGCGAAGATCTTCGTTTTCTTTTTCTAGTATGTTGAGCTTCGATATGTTGCTTTGAACATTTCTGTCTTGTCCTGTGGATTGAAGGGTAGGGCTTGTCGTATATCCGCTGCCGTTGGTTGTTTTGCTGGGACCTGTGGAGCCGCGTGCTGGGCTTTCGATGAAATCTTCGGTTTTCTTTCTTCTATTGGTGATTTCAGCTGTGGCTTGAGGTTCGATTTTGAGCATGCTTGCCTCTGTGCTTTTGATGCGGCTGTCCACTAAGTTAGGTTTCCAAGCTTTGTGAAATTTGCTCAATACACCGTAATAATTATAAGCTTGATGGTATTTTTGCCATGCTTCATCAAACTCATTATTTTGTTCATGTTTTTCGGCGCGTTTTATTTCAAGCCAGGCTTGGAAGAAGATGTCAGCAGGATCAAGTGATGCTGGGTTTTCCTGAGCTTTAAGATGTGGCGAAAAAGCTCCGACGAACAAAGGAATCAACAAAAAAAGCACAATGGCGATTTTTGATTTATACAATTGTAAGGAGCTCATGAGGGATGAGAAATTAGGCTGTAACGTTACTGCATGCAAATGCAAAAGTGATCGCATTGAGAACAATACCGATTGGTTGAGTTGATCAAAAAGTGCCGTTTAGTTTGCGTCCTGCCCAGAAACAACCAAGTAAAAGGATCAGGCATGTAGCAGTAATCCAATGTGACCACAAAGGGGTTGTTGAAATAATTTTTTTTGCCTGTGGTAGGGCGCTAATTTCGCGATTTATTTTTTGCATTGAGTCACCTAGTAAGAGCTGACCTTTTGAGACCCGAGCCATTTCCTCGATAACGTCGGTGCGTGCAGGCATTCCTGTTTTTTCGATTTGCCGTCCTTGGGCGATAATAGTCGTTTCAGTGCTGTGGGCGCTGTCTTGACCAATCATAGCGCTGATTTCCCATGCTCCGGGTTGGGTGATTTTGAAACGTCCCGAATATGTGCCCCAGATCTGATCTTCCTTGTTGAGGCTGATTCGTTGAGGCTTGAGATCGGGAGCTGTAATATCGACATACACTTCGCCTTCTTTGAGTGGTGTGCCATATTGATCAAAGGCATTTGCATTGAGCATTACGAAATCGCCTGGTTTTGGGCGCTCGGGTGTGAAGTAGAGCCTGATCCGTGACCCTGCAGCCATATTTCTTTGATATGACATCCATCTGGCAACCTGACCCCAGAATCGATAATGGTACAGGTCCTCAACGCCTCGCCGCCATTTCCATGCGGAATCATGGCCTAAAAATAGAACTTTACCATTGCCCGCGATTTTCGTCACCAGCATGGGGATTCTTCCATACTGGTTTGATCGAGTAGCATGAACAGCAAGCACATCGGTGCCGCCCTTGGCTTTGATGATGGGGGCATGCCAATTGAATCCGGGTAAGTTTTTCCAGATCCCAGGATTATCTTCCTCTGTATCGCCAAGCATCGTAAGCAGTGACTTGGCGCCATTGGTGGTGAGGTTGAGTTTGGATGAAATTGTACTGCTGAAGCCGGTTTGTTTGCTTTCATCCATAATGACAGGGATGAGGTCTCCCAGTGGACTTTTGGAGAGCGAGGCCGTATTACCTGTTGGTCCAGGTATGAATACAATTCCGCTGGCTTGATTTTCTACTAATCCTCTGAGCAATGCGGCTTGGTCGAGGGTGAGGCCTTTGGTGGGGTTTTCACTGATTCCGACATCGCCCAAAATTACCACGTCGTATTTTTGGAGTTCTTCTAGTTTTTCGGGGAATTGATCGATGTAGCCGGGTCCGTCTCCCACGCCAAGATCTGGATGTAGTAAGAGGCAGTCTACTTGGACGCCTGGGTCTCTATAGAGAGCGTTTCGAATAAACCTATATTCCCAGCGTGGTTGAGTTTCGATGACGAGCGCTTTGATAGACTCCCTTTTGCCGGAAATGGTGAATTCCTGTTTGTTGTTAGCTTCGACAAGCTCTCCGTTACTCACGGGGATTGATATTTCTAGCGTAGAGGATCCCTCCGTTGTTAATCGCCACAGCAGTGAATCATAGTAGTCTTTGCCTGCTGGGATTGTTATTGCCTTGGTCCGCTCTTTGCCTGATTGGGTGTCACGTAAGCGAATGCTTGTCCTTATGTCGCGGTCGAGTGATGATGTAATGGTGAATGGGATTTGCACATTTTCTCCAATGATTCCGTATGTGGGAGAAGTTACGTTTGAGATATCGAGATCTGGAAGTCGTCTGTCACTTCCAACAGGAATGCCAAACAAGGGGATCTGCCTTCGCCTCATCATTTGGGCTGCAGCAACAGGCTGGCTGCCGATATTCCAATCGCCATCCGTTAGTAAAATAATTGCTCGAAGGTTGTCATGGTTTGCTAATGATTCCTCGATCGCAGAGTAAATATTGGTCCCTGCAAGAGACTGGGTAATGGGGTCATTTGACTCGGGTGGAGATGAGAAGGGGACTTCGAAGACGCGATTATTTTCATCCTCTTTCAGTGATTGAAAAGAGTCGCTGGCGAGGACCTGTTGGATCCAATTCTTGCGGCTGACAATAGCTTGATTGCTGCTCAGATAGGTTGGGAGAATAGCGTCAATCGTCTCGGTGGAAGCAGAAGCATCATAGAGGATGATGACTTCAGGCTTCGAAGTAGGTTGATGAGTGCTGCGCCATTCGGGTTGCCAGAGCATCAGCACGACGATTAGGGTAGATAAAAAACGTAGAACTTCGAGAATAGCTGTGCGTTTAGGTCTGCTCGAACGCACGACAGAGCTGAAGCAGAGTAATGCCATCCATAACAAAGCACCAACACCGAGCCAGAGTGTGAAGAGACTCGGGCTGAACGCTAGATGATGGAGTGAGAAGTTCAAGAGACGGGGGCGGAGAAGTTAGGTGCGCACTTTGATTTTGCTTTTCCGGGGTTGCAGGCAAAGCAATGCCTCGGTGATAAGAAAGACGAGCATGGCGATGAGTAATGCTTTCCAAATTTCTTTGACCAAGGAGTCGGTCTTTCCCGCATCTTCGAAAAGGCTGTATTGAGTGCCGTTAAGTAATGCCTTCATATTATCTGTCTCTAATGTGAGCCACTCATCTTCACTAGCGGGGCGATTTGTGGCCAGAAGCCTTTCGCCGAATTTCCAGACACCAGCTTCATAGGCGGCATTACTTGATTTAGAGTCGGAGTATTCGTCGATACGACTTCTAATCTCACCGTCTGCGAGTTGGGTTTCAAAACCTCCTGCCACTGCTGAGAATACAGAGCTGAAGCGTAAATCTCCGAGACGAATCATACGTTGAACAACGGGGAGGAGTACGTCTGCATCAGCTAGATTAGACCACATGTAGTCGGGCAGAGACGTGGCGAAGATAGCTGTACCATCTCCAACTACTTGGCGTATGAGAAAAGGCTGTTGGTCACTCCAAGAGGCAAGTGTTGTGTAATCTCCGTTAATGTTACGTCGTTTGATCGCTTTGAGTTTTGATGCGGGAATACTAATGCCATCGTCGCCATCACGTAGTGGTCCATCTGACTGATTCCAATCTTCAATGATGAAGTATTGTCCTTGAGCGGAAGTTTCTAAATTCTGCCATTCTACACCAAGAAATGATGTATCTGACTCGCCGCGTGGTGGCAGGAATAAGGCGGCTCCGCCATTTTCAAGATACTCGTTTAATTTGTTGGCTGTTTTATCCGATGGTAGCGGGGCTTGCCAAATAATGAGCGTGGCGTTGATCCAGTCTATCTGATCTGCCTGATCCATCGAAAGTGATTTGCACCTATCATTATTCAGCCCAGGCGGAGCGCAAGCTAGTTTCAGCCATCTTGAGGGTTCTCCTCCTTCAGAAATCAAGTAGGTGGTTGCAGCGGTATGCTCTCCATAGGCAAAAAATGATACATTATCACGAGGGTTTGAGTCTGTGGGTATGGCTACAAATCCGTATCCTTCTCCTTGCTTGTCTCCCAGTGGTAGGTTCTTTCGGTATTTGTAACGTTGGCCCTCGAAGCTTACACTTTCAGAGCTCCTGCTTCCGTTCAAGCTGTAGGTTAGAGGGACTGCTGATGTTCTGTTGGGGTCACTTGTGATAATTTCAATTTCTAATGAGAGTTCGTTATTTGCTCTTGTCGCAGACACTACGCGAACTGCGACATTGTCCGTTGCGGTCGATGCCATTGAGATGATGCGTAGAGTTGCTTGTTGAGGCGAGTCAATCAGGCCTGCTCTGACGGCATCCCAGCGGCCGTCGTCTGGAGACCAGTCCGATTTTTGTAAATCTGAGGCTAGCCAAATCTCGGTGCGACCTGTGGAGTTATCTGAGATGTAATCGATAGCGGTAGATACGAGAGCTGGAATGAGGGCTTTTGTATCTGTGGCGGAAGTCGCGCTTAGCTCGGTGAGTGCATCTGGTGAGGGGATGGCTTGTGCTGATGCACTGGCGCTGTCGATAAGAACAAGTTTTGGGTTATTGAGTCGCTCCAATGACTGTTGAACGCTTTTGATGGCAGCTAGTCGTTTGCTTGTATCGCCATCATTGGTCAATTGTTCCATGGAGGGCGAACGGTCCAAAACAAGGATGACGGTATCAACCTGCGAGCCGCCCCAGCCGAGGAACCCCCCGACAAGTGGTCGAGCGATGGCAAAGATGAGGGCAGCTATAGCAAGTGCACGAAGGGTAAGTATGATGATGTATTTGAGCTTTTTTTTGCCTCTGGATTCGCGGGTGGCCTTGAGCAGGAAATCCATGGCGGCCCATTGCACAGTGCGGAACCGTCTTCGGTTGAGCAGGTGGATAATGATAGGTATGCTCACGGCCAACAAACCCCAAAGGAGTGATTGTTGTAGAAAAGTAACCGGCATAGCTGGGGTGTTATCTTTGTTGGGTCAGGCGTTTACTTCCTGCCTTTTTTAGGAAGCCTCGTGCTCAAAAAATCATGGATGATTTTCTCGTAATCTTGATCTGTCGTGATCAGGTGGTAGTCAGCATGAACGTCATGGCATGCTGATTTGACCCCGCTGAGAAAATCCTGCATGGCTTTGCGGTAATCCTCGGCAATGAGAATGGGCTCAGCGACCAGCGAGGTCTGATCTTCCATGTCGATGAAGCGATGTGGGCGCTCAAAATCAAATTTGAGTTCCTGTTGATCGAGCATGTGGAAAATAGCTATATCGTGTTTCCGATAGCGTAGGTGTTGCAATGCGTCTGCTAAGTCTTTGGTGTCACAGAAAAGATCAGACATGATGATGATCAGTGCACGTTGGTTGGTTTTTTCAGCAATGGTGTGCAGAGCTTCAATGAGTCCCGTTTCACCACTGGGTTCAGTTTTGGCAAGAACGTCAAAGATATTGTTGAGTTGTGCAGGCTTACGAGTTGGGGGGATTTCGAGATGTATTTTCTCTTGGCATATTGAAAGTCCAGCAGCATCGCCTTGATCAATGATGAGATAAGAAAGCGTAGCGGCTAGTTTGCGCGCAAACTGGATTCGTGAGTCATCATCCGCACTGAATCCCATGGAGGCGCTGGCGTCTAAAACGAAATAAGCGCGCAGGTTGGTGTCTGCTTCGAATTCCTTGATGTAGTAGCGGTCCGACCTAGCGTAAGCTTTCCAGTCAAGCCGCCTGGTGTCGTCACCTTGAACATACTTGCGATATTCGGCGAACTCGACTGATGATCCACGATGAGGGGATCGGTGCCTGCCTGCAACATTGCCGGTCATGGCTTGGCGAGCCTCGAGTGGCATGGCGCCCAGACGAGCGAGAGCTTCAGAATCCAGGAAGTCGTATTTCATCTATTGTTTCTATCAAGTATCAACACAAGCCGATGCAGGACATGAGAATTCACGCTTGGCTCATTTCGTCGATAAGCTTGCTGACGACTTTGGAAGATGTCATTCCTTGTGATTCTGCCGCGAAATTTGTCAAGACTCTGTGGTTGAGTACGGGGCTTGCAACAGCCTCGATGTCCTCTAGGCGAGCCATGTAGGACCCGTTCAGGGCTGCGCGAGCTTTCGCTCCCAGTATAAGATACTGAACAGCTCGCGGTCCAGCACCCCAACCCACATAATCATTGATCCAATCAGGTGCAGCGGATGAGCCCGGCCGAGTTTTGCGGACAATTTCAACTGCATAATCATAAATATGATCTGGCACGGGAATGCGGCGAACGAGATCCTGGTAATCTTGAACCCGCTGACCGCTGAGAATATGATTCAGTTGGGGTTTAGATGTGCCTGTGGTTTCACGCGCGATACGAAGCTCTTCTTCATGGCTCGGATATTCCACCTCGATTAGGAACATAAAGCGGTCAAGCTGGGCCTCTGGTAGAGGATAGGTGCCTTCTTGTTCAATGGGGTTTTGCGTAGCGAGGACGAAAAATGGTTTGTCCAGAGGGTAAGTTTTTCCTAGCACAGTCACCATGTTTTCCTGCATGGCCTCGAGCATCGCAGATTGGGTTTTTGCTGGGGCTCGGTTGATTTCGTCCGCTAAAACTAGGTTTGCAAACACGGGCCCTTTAATGAACTCAAACTCTCGGTGCCCAGCTCCCGTTTCTTGGATAATATCCGTGCCGGTGATGTCTGCAGGCATCAAATCGGGTGTGAACTGTATTCGATTGAAGCTAAGATCCATGGTCTCGGCCACAGAGGATACCAGTAGGGTTTTCGCGAGGCCGGGGACGCCCATGAGAAGCGCGTGTCCTCTGGAAAAAAGGCATATCGCGAGACGCTCAATCACTTCATCTTGTCCGATGATGACTTTGCCTATCTCTTCTTTGAAATCTTGATAAACTTGGCGCAGTTGATCTACCGCTATGACGTCGTCTGCAGGGAGTGCAGAGTTGGCACTTGTCATTCCATCATTGGTGTCTTGTGTTGAACTGTCACTCGGGCCCTGTGGATCAAAACCTTGTGATGTAGTTGATATGTCCATAATATTAATCGTTTTTAAAATCGTCTTTTTTTTATTATCTCCATGCCGCTGATGAGCTATTTTTAGGCTTCTGAGATACTCCGAAAGCTCGAAGAAAGAGACGTTATGTAAAGTAAACGAAGCTAAGTGGGCTAATTATTTTGTCGAGGCAGGAAAACGCAGTTTTTTAATGTTTTGTGCAAGAGAATCCTTAGATTGAATATTATTATTGCTTTGATTGGGTAATTGAGGATTTTTATAAAAAAGCGTTTGTCGTTATGACTAGTTCATCAACACCCCCTCCAACCAACCCTTTTGATGATGCCTTTGATCTACTTGGGCATGGATCTCAAGTGACAACGGAGAGTATCCACAAGCATGAGCTGGATCGTCTCTCCGATTTGCTTTCTGGTAATGGTAAATGCGCGGGACGTGTCATTTTGTTGCGCTCTCCAAGGGCTGGGTTTGGCAAGACTCATTTATTGAATCGCCTGAAAAAACGTCTCGCCGATTCTTCTGAGTTCATAGCGCTCAAGCTCATCAAGGGTCGTTATGTCAATGATGAGCTCGTTTTAGATGCCGTTTTGCGTAAATTATCGAGACTGTATCCAGAGTCGAATGGCTTAACCTACTTGGATGTTTTTGCGCGTCGTATATTTGCGGAGGGACTCGGCCCGCTCGTTCTCTCTGGCGAGGTGCCAAGCCAAGATCGAGAAGGTTCATTCGAGTCGATAAAGAATCAGCCCGTGGAGACATTCGATTTCCATAACGCTCAAGCTGCTACTGCGCAGTGGGCTGCATCTAATTTCTCCTTGCTTGGTCCGCGCATTTCCATGGAGCTCGCTGAGCAAGCAGAGTCCAGATACCGAGCGGTAGCGTGGTGGGTTGAGCTGCTGTTTCGCTACAGCACGGCACCATCTGAACATGGTAGTCGAACGGGCTCATTGTTCAAAACTGTTTTCAATCGTCAGCATGACCATACGAATACGCATGAGAAAACGGAGATGCATGAGAAACTGGTTACTTTTTTGAACCTTCTGGGCCTTGTGACAAATCCAATTGTCCTTCTTGATCAAGTCGAGGGGATATCCAATAGCCCCGAGTCCGGTATAGAACTCGTTACGTTTCTCAACGTATTGCATCAATCATGCAAAAATTTAAATATCATTGTCAGTGTCAATGGCGATGTGTGGCAAACTGGTTTTTTGCCCAGTATTCCATGTGCTTACAAAGATCGCATGGAAGACAATGCGGTTGATTTAAAACCAATTAGTAAAGAGCAAGCCATGGAAATATTGCGTGACCGTGCTGGCGATCGCGCAGAATCGATAGCTACTTCAATCGATTTTGGTTTTGGTGTTGTTTACCCACGGGGTGTGGTTCGTGCTGCTGCAGGAGCTTGGGCCGAGGTGGATGCTGGCAAGCCAGATAGAAAAAGCGCCGAGGTTAACTTTTCTGAGGCCATTTATCCCAGTGAAGCATTTTCAGCTGAAGACACGGAAGAGCCCGTTTTTGGTGCTTCAAACGATGAGGGGAAGGACCAAGAGCCGGTTGAATTCAGCGCCGATGAGCTCGCAGCTGATGAGGCGATAGACAGTCATGCCGCTACTGAAAGCTTTGTTGACGTTATTGCTGCCAATACTGGCATAGCGGATTCGATTGAGCTTGATCAGGGTGAGGGGACCATAACTCAGTCAGATGATTCTCTGCTAATCGGGTCAGAGGTGTTTTCGAAAGCGCCTGAAAAAACGGCAAAGACTAGCTCAGATGTGCCATTTAAGCCATTGTTTGCAATGGAAGAAGAGGCCATAGTGAATACTCAGGCTGAAGCTCATCGAGATGAGATGAAATCGAAAGCTAAGGATAAGCAAGAGTCTCCATTCACCATTGTCGATGACACTGATACTAGCGAAACCATGAGCCAGGATCTTCCTGTGGTCTCTCCTTTTAGTATCTATAATCCTAATGAACCTAGCGAACTAGAGGAACTAGAGGAACTAAAAGAAGTAGAAGAAGTAGAAGAAGTAGAAGAAGTAGAAGAAGTAGAAGAAGTAGAAGAAGTAGAAGAAGTAGAAGAAGTAGAAGAAGTAGAAGAAGTAGAAGAAGTAGAAGAAGTAGAAGCCGATGCGAAAAGTGCTTGGAATGATTTAGCAGATCTTGCTGCGAGCATGCCAAAAGCTCCAGAGGCTGAAGTTCGTCCCCACACGGTGACTGAGGAGGATCATGAGAGAATTGAAGATCTCCTGAGGCAATTCCGCGATCGGTACGGTAGGGAATAGGCTGAAAGCATGCCGGGCTACCAGTGCTCAATGGGTAGTGCTTATGATGATTCTGTAATCATCCCGTTGTTTTTTTGGGTCCGATGAGGATTTGCACTTGTCATTCGGTGGCTCCATCTATTTATTTACTCATGGCGCAGATCTCACTTGGATTATCTTTTGATGACGTATTGCTCACCCCTCGCTACAGCGGTGTTTTGCCCGGTGACGCAGATTTAAAAACCAGCTTGGCACCTGAAATATGCCTGAACATACCGGTTGTGTCTGCCGCTATGGATACTGTATCAGAAACGGAACTAGCCATTGCGCTTGCCCAGGAAGGTGGTATCGGGGTCATTCATCGCAACAATGGCATTGAAGAGCAGGCTGCCATGGTGCTCAAGGTGAAGCGCTCCGAGAGTGCTGTCATTCACAAGCCTTACACAGTCTCTAAAAACCAAACGGTTGCGCAGCTGCGCTTCATTATGGATGAGCAAGGCTTCTCTGGCTTTCCTGTGGTCGATGCGGAAGGTAAACTCGAGGGTATGGTAACAGGTCGCGATGTCCGCCACATGGCAGACGATGCCGCAACCATTTCGGAGGTAATGACGCCTCTGGAGCGTTTGGTTACTTCTCATCAAAATACAGAGCTCAGGGAAGCTCGAGCAACTCTCTATGAGAATAGAATCGAGAAGCTGCCATTGATTAATGACGAGGGGGTATTGACAGGTTTAATCACAGGAGCAGATATCGAAAAGCGTATCACCTTCACCAATGCGGCTAAAGATCCCAACGGCCAGTTGCGCTGTGGTGCAGCTGTAGGTGTTGGTCCAGATTGCGTTGAGAGGGGGCAAGCATTAATCGACGCAGGAGCAGATGCTTTATTTATCGATGCAGCAACCGGCCATACCAGTCGCGTGATAGAAGTGATTGGAAAGTTGCGCGAGTTGAGTGATGTGCCAGTGATTGCAGGCAATGTGGTAACAGCAGAGGGGGCAAAAGATTTAGTGGAGGCTGGAGCTTCTGCACTCAAGGTGGGGGTTGGGCCCGGATCTATTTGCACTACGCGAGTGATTTCTGGAGTGGGGATGCCTCAATTTACAGCAATTCAAAATGTTTCCTCTTACTGTAGAGAAAAGGGTATACCGGTCATTGCAGACGGTGGTATTCGATATTCAGGGGATATCGCCAAAGCGCTTGCAGCGGGAGCTGATTTGGTGATGCTCGGGTCAATTTTAGCTGGCACTCGTGAGAGTCCCGGTGCAACGGTTCATTATCAAGGGCGGAGATTTAAATCATACCGTGGAATGGGTTCAGTCGGAGCGATGAGAAAAGGTTCAGGTGATCGTTATGGCCAGAACAGTTCCGGTAAGCTGGTTGCTGAAGGCGTCGAAGGTAGGGTTCCCTACAAAGGACCTCTTTCGGAAGTGGTGTTCCAGCTCATGGGTGGGCTCAAATCTGGGATGGGCTATGTTGGAGCATCAAATCTCGAAGAGCTTCGCGACCGCGCGCAATTCACCCAGATTACCTCAGGCGGCTTGAAAGAAAGTCACGTGCATGACATCACCATTACAGAGGAGCCAGTTAACTACCAGCCGTCTGCATAAACGTCACTGCTGGGTACTCGTTATTTACAGATAGTAAAAATAGATCAGAGTTATTTATATCCATATTTTATGATAGAAAACAATCATGTAGCCGTTTTTGATTTTGGTTCGCAATACACTCAACTCATTGTGAGGAGGGTTCGTGAATTGGGGTTTTTCGCCAAACTTTATGAGCCTGAGGAGATCGCATCCATTGGTCAACCTGGTGCAATTATCTTGTCAGGTGGACCGAAGAGCACGAGCGATGAAGATGCTCCAGATATTGATTTTGAAGCGCTTGATGCCTTCGGTGTTCCTGTGTTGGGTGTCTGCTATGGGATGCAGCTCCTCAATATCAAGTTCGGCGGTACTGTTAAATCAAGTAATCGTCGAGAGTATGGACCCGCGGAATTGAAGCCCCTGGCTAGTGAAGGACTCTATGAGGGGATCTCTCATGAGTCTCAAGTATGGATGAGTCATTCAGATACGGTTAGTAATTTGCCGAGTGAGTGCCAAGTGCTTGCATGCAATAAGGAAGAGACACCAGTTTCATTGAAGTGGGGTGATCGATATTACGGCATTCAGTTCCACCCAGAGGTCACACACAGTCATGAAGGTCTTCGCATTTTGCATAACTTTCTGCTCCAAGCGGAGGTCCTCGAGGAATTCAGAATCGAGGATTTCAAAAGAGAGCTGATTGAGGAGATACGCGAGAAGGTGGGTGATAGACAGGTGGTATGCGGGGTCAGTGGTGGAGTGGACAGCACGGTATTGGCGGTTCTTTTAAAAGAGGCAGGTGTGAATGTGCGCGCTATCTTTGTTGATCATGGGCTAATGCGCCTAGATGAAGGTGATGAGGTTCGCAACAACTTCCACCGCATGGGCGTGGAGATTGAAACAGTGGAGTGCTCTGAGTTGTTCCTCGGGAAGCTGGCAGGTGTGTCTGACCCAGAGGAAAAACGCAAAATTATCGGTAATCTGTTTATTGATGTATTTTGGGATACGGTGGGTAATGCTGAAATGTTAGCGCAGGGAACACTTTACCCTGATGTGATTGAGTCTGCGTCCAATGCCAAATCCAAGGCTTCTAAGATCAAAACGCATCACAACCGAGTGCCGCGCATTCTTGAGCTTCAGAAACAAGGTAAGGTGCTCGAGCCACTCGCGGAGCTGTTTAAAGATGAAGTTCGTGAGCTAGGTGCGTCTCTCGGTATTCCGCATGATATTCTTCACCGTCACCCATTTCCTGGTCCAGGTTTGGCGGTTAGATGCCCAGGTGATATTACAGAAAAGAAATTGAGAATTATCAGAGAGTGCGACTCGATCTTTATCAGCCGTCTTAAAGATCATGGCTGGTATGACAAGGTATGGCAGGCTTATGCAGGCCTTATTCCAGTGAAGACAGTTGGGGTTAAAGGTGACGAACGCAGTTATGAGTGGGCCATAAGCCTCAGGGCTGTAGTGAGCGAGGATGCTATGACTGCTGATTGGGTAGAGCTACCATCTGCTCTATTACGTGAGACTAGCAACCGCATCCTCAATGAGGTTGATGGAATTAATCGGGTATTGTACGACATATCGACAAAGCCACCTGCGAGTATCGAGTGGGAATAGCTTAGCATGATTTTTTGACAGCAGCGTAGAGATGAGGTGCCCACGATGCGTCCAAGGAATCCACCGCAGTGCCGCGCAGTGCCCTCATTGCGGTTTCGCTCTATCTGACCTCAATGAAATCTATGGAGCTGATGAAGTCAGCCTAAAGCGCCTTACTGACGTTGCCGGAGCACTTCGTCTCAGGGAGAGGCGTAAATTGGAGCATGAGCTTGATTTGTTTCAGCTTAGCTTTCCACAGTTGTTTTTTAGCATCTATTATGGGGCACTTGAGGATAGAACAAATATACGGCAATTCGGTCTGTGGCTGCTTAATCATGCTGCTTATGAGGACTTAGAAATTAGCCGGCCTAATGATGGTGGGGTTCTTTTGTTGGTAGATCTTAATACCAAAGTGGCATCGATTACTTTTGGTTACCTGCTTGACCCTTATCTCAGCGAAGAAGATACCTTTAATGTTCTGGCAAAGGCTCATCCCCATTTGCTTCAAGGAAACTACCTCAAAGCAACATTGATAATCATCAAGCAGTTGTCGCGTATCTTAAGAAAAAAATCAAGGCAAGCAAACCGCCATCCAGAATTGATTAATGCGATGACAAGCCAAGATTCAGGCACGTCACGTGAGCTGAAAAGAATCAGGCCGAATCGTAGCTTAGAGGATGGATCAAATCTGAGTGGCAATAAGCTATCTCAGCAGAAAAAGGGGAGTGTGGAGTAATGAGGCTAGCCAGGTTAAGCCTCTCACTGGTCTTGATGTTGGCATGGGCGCCGGTATTTGCCGAGTCACTTCCACAATGGAAAGACGAGGATTACGAACGCTTACGCAGGGGTGAAATTATCGCGGGTATCGATATTCTGGTAGAAGATAAAGAGGTGATGGCTTCCCTGCAGCTGAGCCTGTCTGATGAGGTTTTGCCAGTGCTGCCGGAGGACGCTATTGTGGTCTATGATCCTAAGATAGTACCGGACGATTTCTTAGAGCGTTATTTTAAGCCTTCAGAAGATTATTTGATCGACCCTCAAAAGTTACTTTCTAGTCAGGAGTATTTAGATCAGCAGGGTTTTCTCAATTACCATGCTGAGAACTCGTCCTTGAAAATTAAGATATATCTCTTCGATGGGGAGCAGAATTTGCCCAGCTCTCACACGATAGATGAAATTTGTGACAAGTTATACGCTGATCAAGCACTCACTGCAGTTGTTTTTTGCTTTATGGGAAACCCCGATAGGAACCAGCTGAGTCTCACAGGCAGTGGTTCTGGTGAGATTACGCGTGCGGATCAGCGTAGTATACTCGAGCAAGCCCGGATCAAAGCAGCCAGCAAATCCGATCCTGTTATGCAGCTCGAGTCATTTGCCGTGCAGCTGTCGATCAGCTTGTTTTGGATGGAAGAAGATTTGGAAAAAGTAATGGCTAGCCTTGCTGCTGAGAAGAGTAGAGCGCTTGCCGAGAAAGCATGGCAATCAAATGAAAAAATCGGGCAGGTTGATGTGGTTACTGCAGATGATGGCAAAGGATTTGAAATGATAAGAAATTTGCTGCATTGGTTTGTTTTGGGTCTTGTTGGGCTACTATGTATATTGCTTGCAGGTATGGTTTTTTGGAGAAGATGGAGGAAGTCACAACGATTCCTTTTCCCAGTCATGGAATTACCTAAGAGGCTGGGAGCGAATTATGCTGCAGGTGTTGGTGCAGTTCTTATATTCCATAAAAAATTAGGATCTCCGTCCAAGCAGCGAGACCAGATACCAGACTATCTGAGACGCATGTAATGCTTCATTTTATAGGGTTTATCATCAGAAAAAATGAAAAGATTCATTTAATGCCCCTTTGGTTAATAAATTACTTTACGAAGTTTATTCTGGTGATAAATCTCCTCACGTTCCCTCAAAGGAACAGACAGTCCGATTGGTATTGGATCATACAGGTTAGGGGGTTTCCTGGTGGTTTAGCTAGTCGGACTGTTCTTTTTTTGGCTGTTTGCTAGAAGCTTGGAGACTAAAACCACCTTGAGTTGGTTGCGACCATAGGGTATAGAATTAACATGATTTGGTCTGACTTTCTGTTCGCGAGATGTTCATCTCTCAGGTCATGCTTGATTATTTTAGCACTCTGCTGTTTAGCCATTGTTGATGGTCTGGCCTCTGACGATTTGTATTTCAACCAACTGGAGGTGCCCGAAACAAAGAGTGATCTCAAAGCGATACAAGGTGCGCTGATCGAAAATCTAGAAGCATGTAAGGCTGCAACAGTAAGTATTCGTATAGGAGAGGGATTTGGTAGCGGTGTTATTATTTCGAAAGATGGATTAATACTCAGTGCTGCGCATGTCACGGCTGGGGTCAGCGAGGAAATGACAGTTATTCTCAATGATGGTACTGAGCATAAAGCAATTTCGATGGGCTTGCACTCAGGGACAGACGCTGCGATGTTACGCATTGATGGAGAAGGGGATTTCGCTTTTGTCGAAATAAATAAAGACAACGACTACAAATTAGGTCACTGGGTTTTCGCATTAGGGCATGCTGGAGGCTTTGACTTAGAACGTGGCCCAGTTGTGAGACTTGGTAGGATCACGATGGCTAATGAATCAACTCTACATAGTGATTGTAAGGTGATCGGTGGTGATTCTGGGGGCCCACTTTTTGATATGGGGGGACTGTTGATCGGCATACACAGCCGTGTGCAGGCAAGTGTTGAGCAAAACATGCATGTTCCTATGCGTGAGTATCTTACGCACTGGGATGCGTTGGAGGCGAATGAGTTTTTGGGCAATGGTCCGTATGCAAAGCCTAAAGTGAAAGGGACAGGCTTTCTCGGCGTGGCTTTATCAGATACAGATGATGGGTTGATGATAGAGGAGATGCTGGAGGCAGGCCCTGCTGCAGAATCTGGGTTGCAGGTTGGTGATATTGTGCTGGAGTTTGAGGGTAACGAGATTAACAAAAAAGAGGAATTTCAAATGCTGCTCAAAGAAAAGGCAAGCGGCGAGAAGGTAGAAATCCTCGTGCTGAGAGAGGGACAGGAGTATGTTATCGTCGTCAAACTAGGTGGAAAGTAGCTGCTTATAGTGCCATGGAAGATACACACATTATCACATCTAAGATTGCTTCATACGTCACAATCCTGTTTCGTATTGCGCTTGTTGCAGTCACTTGGTTGATGCCTATGCAGATAGCTTCCTCCCAGAGTGGGTTGCCTGCTGAGCAGCGTATCAATGGTAAGCGGGTGTGGGCTGCTTTTGAAGAACAGCGAGAGATTCTGCAGCGAAGTAGTGCGGTGATCTACACGGATGAAAAATCTAGAATAAAATCTCTCTATGGCGTTGTGGTTAGGGAAGATGGTTATGTTTTGACCAAGGCTAGTGAAATTGAGGGAGCTGCGGCTCTGAGTTTGCGTATTGGAAGCCAGCTCTATACTGAGGTTGAACGATTAGCTGTGGATGATGACTGGGATGTTGCATTGCTCAAGATTGCACCTGTAGAGCCTTTGAGCCCGGTTGATTTGGCTGATGAAGATATTGAGCTGGGGCGATGGGTGGTTTCCAATGGGTCCACTACGCGCAGTAATAGGCGTCTTCGTGTGGGCATTGTCAGTGCCGAATCACGAGAAATTACTGAGACTAAAAGCCGCGTAGTTATGGGTGTTGAATTTGAAAAAGATGAGGCGGTAAAATGGAGAGTGGCTAATGTTAGCAAAGGAATGGGGGCCGAGGAGGCAGGTCTTAAAGCTGGGGATGTCTTCGTCTCGGTAGATGGGGTCGATCTTGTGGAGAGGCAAGACCTTCTTGAGGTGTTGCAGGGTAAGTTGCCAGGAGACAATGTTGCGGTAGATTTCATGCGTGGATCAGAGCTTATGAACTTGGATGTAAATCTCTCGGAGAGGGTTTCTAGAATGACTCGTAACGATCAAATGAGTGGAGGCGAGGATCAGCTCTCGGCTCGCCGATCTGAGTTCCCCAGAGTTCTACACCATGATACGCCGCTGACGAAGGTCTCTGTGGGTGGGCCACTGCTCGACTTAGATGGTGTATGTGTGGGTATGAATATTGCGCGTGCGAGCAGGGTTGCGACTTTTGCCATACCAGCTCTTGAGCTCAAGGCGCTGATTTCTGGCCTGATCGAGTAAGATAGTTTTTCCTTGTGCCCACGTGTCAAACTGGCAAATTCACTGGCTTATGAGCATCTCCCATCGTGCTAAGGCATCTTTTTTTATTCGTTTTTTCTTATTAGTGCCATTTCTTACAGGTTCGCTTTGGGCGTCTGATGGGCCCTCCACTGCTGAGAGTCTTGATGCTGCCTTGGAGAAATCTGCAGACTTCATGGAGGGTATTATTTTCTACTCCATCAATATAGCAGGTCAGGGTTTGCCAATTGTTTTAGTAGTCCTTGGAGGAACAGCCATCTTTCTGACTATTTACTTTAAATTTCTTAATTTAAGATCCGTTGGTCTGGCATTCAAAACAGCACGAGGAAAATACACCAGTCCTGATGCTCCAGGTCAGATTACGCATTTCCAGGCGTTGACCGCGGCCTTGTCAGCAACTGTCGGTCTTGGAAACATTGCCGGTGTAGCAGTAGCCGTTGGCTTGGGTGGACCTGGTGCCACCTTCTGGATGATTCTCATGGGCTTATGTGGCATGACTACCAAGTTTTGTGAGTGCACCCTTGGCGTTAAATACCGCCGAATCGATGACAAGGGTCGAGTGCATGGTGGTGCAATGTATTATCTGAGTCAGGGGCTCAAGGAGAAAGGGCTAGGCGGTTTGGGTAAGGTGCTGGCTATATTTTTCGCAATCATGTGCGTGGGAGGTGCGATTGGTGCAGGTAACATGTTTCAGGTGAACCAAGCGGCAAGCCAGGTGAGTAGCTCCTTTGGAGTGTTTGAGGAAAGTAAGCTGGTATTTGGTCTCATTATGGCGGGGTTAGTCGGGATGGTGATCATTGGTGGCATTGTTGCGATCGCTCGAGTGACCTCGTTTCTTGTTCCTTTCATGTGTGGTATGTATTTGGTTGCGGCAATAGCGATCATAGGCACTCATTTGGATATGCTGGGTGATGCTTTTCGTCAGATTGTCGAGGGCGCCTTCTCGCCTATGGCTGTCGGGGGTGGATTGATTGGTGTCCTTATTCAGGGTATCAAAAGGGCTGCTTTTTCAAACGAAGCGGGCGTGGGCTCAGCTCCTATTGCCCACTCTGCGGTTAAAACAGACAAGCCCGCCAGTGAAGGTATTGTCGCCTTGCTCGAGCCATTCACTGACACGGTGGTCGTATGCACTATGACCGCAATTGTGCTTATTGTCACCGGTGTGTGGAAAGTGGACGGCGTTGTTAAGTCTGATTCGGCCGAGCTCTACAGTATGCCGCTGGCTGGTGCTGCTGTGGTGCAGCAGGTCGACAAAGGTGACGAATTGCGACTTCTGGGTAGTTCTCAAGATAAAGAGTCGGGTCAAACCTACAGTAAGGTCTGGCAAGAAGGTAATGACCAAGACCTCTGGGTCAATGTGGCTGATATCAATAAAATAGAGGGTATTGCCAAGACTTCGATGGCTTTCGGAGAAAAGTTTGCATGGTTCCCTAAACTTTTGGCTGTTGCGGTGTTATTGTTTGCCTTCTCGACTATGATTTCCTGGTCCTACTATGGGGAGCAGGCTGTGATTTATCTGTGTGGCGGACCTCACAAAACAGCCATTTTAATCTATAAGCTCTTATTCTGTGGCTTTGTCGTTGTTGGCTCCGTGGCTTCACTCGGTAATGTCATCAGAATTTCTGACGCTATGATTTTTGCGATGGTTATTCCCAATATGGTCGGTCTTTATTTTCTGCTGCCCGTGGTGAAAAAGGAGTTGGCTATTTTTCGCCAGCATGTTGCAGACAAGGAGGGTTTGTAGCGCATTGGTAATGAGATGGACCAAGTCTCGATCGGAGGATTCATTTTTTTTGTCAGGCGACTTAGCTTTAAACCATTACGGAGTAATACTTCGCTGGTTTTTATCGAGTTAGATGACAGATTGGTCAAAAAATGCGCTCGCCAAAAGTAGAGTTTTGAGGCAGGTTTCACCCGTCTATGGCTTTGGGCTCTCCCTCAAACAATTCTGACCGTCTACTCGTCGGTGGGGGTGTGCCTGCGTGTCTCAAATCTAATTACGCTAGCAGGCGAAAATTTCTCAGTGCTGCCGGTATTACTGCGGCAGGGATCGTGATAGGAGCACCGAAAAGCAGGGCGGCCTTTTTCGGTCTGATTGGTGACAAACCTGTGCCGGGTATACCTCACGCGTGGGTGCAGGCAAAAGGATCCGATGTGACTAGATACGCCCGCTATATTCAAGGTCTTAATCTGCGCAATATCACACCACGTATGGTGCTTTCCCCTCATTTCAAATCCAGAGGTGGGGTGGCGAACAGTTTGCCTCCCATGAGCTACTGGAAAAAAGTAGGTCCGACATTAAAGTTGATCGACAAGGTCGTTACTCGCATAGGCTCTCCTCTCAAAGAAATTGCATCTGCATACAGAAGTCCCAGTTACAACAGAGCTGTAGGCGGAAGGTCAAAGTCATACCATATGCAAAATATGGCATGTGATATCAAGTTTCACGGCGTTTCTACTTACTATGTGGCTTCTGCAGCTAAGGAGCTACGCAATCAGGGTTTGTTCAAAGGCGGTATTGGTCGCTACTCGGCCTTTGTCCACGTTGACACTCGTGGCATCAACGTCGATTGGTAATTCGATCAAACATCAGATTGTAATCAATGCGGGCACAACATGGTGCTCTTTTTTTTGCCTATGTAGCTAGGTGCTTGCTGGCCAAGTGCGGAGAGAAAAGCGCAAAAAAAAGGCACCCCTTATTGTGGGGTGCCTTTGAGAATATTGTTGAAGTCTTGTATTTAGATTTCGACCGAATTGATGGTCTGAAGGATACGTCCAGCGATCTTGTATGGGTCACCCTGTGAGTTAGGGCGACGATCTTCGAGATAACCTTTGTATGCGTCGTCTTTGACGAAGCCGTGGGGGACACGAATAGAAGCACCACGGTCAGCTACACCCCAAGAGAACTTGTCGATAGACTGGGTCTCGTGGAGGCCTGTGAGGCGCTTGTCGTTGTCTGGGCCGTAAACGGCGATGTGTTCTTCAGTGAATTCTTCGAAGGCATCCATGAGCTTGAGGAAGTAGTCCTTGCCGCCGACTTCACGGAGGTGCTCAGTAGAGAAGTTAGCGTGCATACCTGAGCCGTTCCAGTCGCCTGTGATTGGCTTGCAGTGCCACTCTACATCAACTTCGAACTCTTCACAGAGGCGAAGCAGGAGGAAGCGTGCTACCCAGATATCGTCAGCAGCTTTTTTGGAGCCTTTGGCAAATACTTGGAATTCCCACTGACCTTTGGCAACCTCAGCATTAATGCCCTCGTGGTTAATTCCTGCATAGAGGCAAAGGTCAAGGTGAGTGTCGGTGATTTCACGAGCGATTCCGCCAACGTTGGCGAAACCAACACCACAGTAGTATTCACCCTGAGGTCCTGGGTATCCGCCTTTAGGAAAGCCGAGTGGCACACCTTCTTGCATGAGGAAATATTCCTGCTCGAACCCGAACCATGTGCCTGGATCATCAGGAATGGTGGCGCGTCCGTTGGTTGAGTGTGCAGCGCCATCGGGCAGCATGACCTCGCACATGACGAGAATTCCATTCTCACGCGTGCCGTCGGGGTAAAGAGCTACGGGCTTAAGCACGCAATCTGAGTCGCCGCCTTCAGCTTGCTGAGTGGAGGAGCCGTCAAAGCCCCAGTCAGGAAGTTGGTCGAGAGTAGGGAACTCATCAAAGTCCCTGAGCATGCACTTGGTGCGGAGGTTTTGGACAGGTGTGTAACCGTCGAGCCATATGTAATCGAGTCTGTATTTAGCCATGATGTTTTTCTATGATGGATATGTTTGTTGTCTGTAGTGCCACTTTGTTGCTGTGGCTGAGCAATAGCGAATTATATTGAGCAGATACCGTGCCAGTTCTGGAAGATCGAGACAAACTTAAGCATTGTCAGCCAGTTTGTGCACTTCGAGAGCTATTAGCGTGGTGTCGTCTCTGCCGTCATTATTGACAGCGCGGGATATGAGAGCCTCAGAGAGCTCACTTGTCGAGTCTGTGTTTTTTAAAAATGCGGCATGGATGTTCTTTTCCCAAAGACCATCAACTAGGCCGTCACTGCATAGCAGGAAGCGATCGCCTGATTGGTATGGGAAAGTCGCCATGTAAGGTTTGACCGAACGGTGCCCACCGCCGACTACTTCGTACAATGCAGATCTTCTGGGGTGGTTGCGAAATTCGCGCTCATTGATTTCACCTCGGTTAAGCTTTTTCCATACAAAGGTGTGATCTTCTGTGAGTTGGGTGGTTGAGCTATTATTGTTATGAACCCGATTCACATATAGTCGGCTATCTCCGACGTTACAAAAATAAAGGTTTTCTGGCGTGAACCAAGCAAGCGCAAGCGTAGCAGCCATGCCTTTTTTATCCTCATCCTCGGCTGCGTGCGCATTGATGGCCAAGTGCACTGCCTGAATGGCTTGTTGCATGTGGTGGAGGTAGTCTGGGTGCAGACCAGAAGCTGCTGTTTTGAAGGTGCGTGGGATCATTTCACTGAGGTATTCCAGCAATAGTCGTGAGGCGACATCTCCAGCGTTGCCGCCGCCCATGCCATCCGAGACCGCAAATACCAGGTCGTGTGATTCGAGTGAATGCCTGCCATCCTGTCCTAATAGCGATGCCCCATTGATGTCCGATGCAAATGCCAGCCATGCATCATCGTTGATTGGCTTCTTGGTGCCAGATACGGAATCCGCTGACCAAGTGATGGCTACAGAGCGTGGATCCGTCCGCGGGGACGAAGCGCCTAGTATGAATGGATTTGGGTCTTCGGGCACGAGTATCGATGGTCAGGATGGATCTGGATCCTGCTGAGGCATATCCAGTAGCGTAGCCAGCTCAAAGTCGATGACGCAGAATCTTCCCTCGTTTGGGTCATAGGTAATATTACGTGAAAATGGATCATCGTGGCGAACGCCAAAATTTACCTCTAAGTCATGGAAGATTTTGTCGGTTTTTTTCTGCGAGATATCCGGTGCTGGAGAGCCGCAGTTGGTAGTGGTGAGGTGTAGCTCGCTGTCATCAGAATCAATGTAGCGCGGCACATAATCACAGCCGCGTTCTTCGAGTGCTTTAAGCACACGTATTTCATTGGCAAATCGTTCCTCTTTATCTGTGCCGCGAAAGTACTTGTGCACATTGCCATAGAAATCAATTTTGACGAGTGAGCGGATGCCGTCCTTGAGGTTTCTCATGTTTTTTGGAGTTCGTTATATTTGGGTAGTGTGGCTTAAATAAAAAGCCCTCAGCCTGCTCTTTGGTTAGTTCATTAGCTGGCTAATTTGAATCCAAGCCACACAGCGGCAAGGCAGCCGAGGACCGATACAGCAATGTTGATAATAGCGAGTATGGGCGCAGATGAAAAGAGTTTCTGTGTATCCAGAGCGAAAGTCGAAAATGTCGTGAAAGCCCCCAAAAAGCCAGTCACGGCGAAGGGATGCAGCCATGCTGGATGTCCATCAGATCGTGAGGCGATGTAACCAAAGAGAGCTCCTATCAAAAAGCTTCCGAGAAGATTGCATGTCAGAATGCCTAACGGAATGCGGTGCAAACGAGTTTGCTCTGCTAGAGTCTGCACGCCTGATGAAAGTGCAAATCGCGATATAGCCCCTAGACCGCCACCGATAAATATGAAGAACAAGTTCACGATGTTCTTGGCTTGGTGATCGACCGCATCAGAGCGGCCACTTTGTCGAAGTCTTTGACGCCCGGCGAAAGTTCAGCTCCCGAGGCGATATCTATTGCTGCAGGGTGGACCTCTTTGATTGCTTGGCTGGCATTCTTGGGGGTGATGCCTCCTGCCAGTAAGACGGGGATTTCTGGGTGTTGTGCAATGAAAGCTCGTGCATGAGTCCAATCGAAGACTTCGCCGGTTCCTCCATATACACCTGGTGCGGGAGTGTCGAGTAGGATGGCGCTGGCTCGATAGTCAGTGATGTTTTCCAGCGAGGCTTTGTTACTTACTCCGATCGCCTTGATGAAGGGCAGCGAATCGTCGGCAAAGGGCGCGCAGTATTCTGGTGATTCGTCACCGTGGAACTGGGCGACATCGATGAGTCCGTCTTCGAGAAGCTGCCGAGGCAACGACGGCTCCGCGTTGACAAAGACACCTACGCGTGTGATCCGTCCATGTGAGTCAGTCAATATGGAGTTGGCAGCTTCGGGGCTCAAATACCGTTTCGACTGCGGCCAGAAATTAATACCCATTGCATCGACACCCATCGAGATCAGCCTTTCAGCATCCTCACGGAGAGTAATGCCGCAGATCTTCAGTGATGTCTGGTCTGTATCGAAGAATGACAATGAATTATTAATGGGGTAGGGAGCAGATTACTCCACATTCTGAACTTGTTCGCGGATTTTTTCTAGCTCGATTTTGGCATCGACGATGAGCTGGGCGAGAACGGCATTGTTTGCTTTTGACCCAATAGTGTTGAACTCTCGATTGAGCTCTTGGCAGAGGAAATCAAGCGGTCTACCAATGGGTTCATCCTGGCCCAAATACTGCCGAAACTTCTCAAAGTGGGAGTGTAAGCGGGTTATTTCTTCGGTAATATCTGAGCGGTCGGCGAAAATAATAATCTCTTTGAGAATACGCTCGTCATCAAGGTCGAGCTCAAGTCCTGACTCAGCGAGTCGACGGTGAAGATTTTCCTTATGTTTAATGATGACTGAAGGGGCCTCTGTTTCGATTTGTTGAGTGATAGTCTCAAGATTGTATATGCGGTTTTGAGTATCGACATGCAGATGCTTTCCCTCATCAGCACGCATTGAGATCATTTGCTCTAAGGCTGCATCGAGGGCGGGTGTGATCGCCCTGAGTGCTTCATTCGAATCCGCTGAATCTTCGTCAAATTCGAGAATCTCAGGAGTACGTAGGAAATCGGTGGCACTAGCTTGCACGTGGCGATCGATCGCGTCTGAAAGCTCGGTGAATGCAGCTTCTAGTGCACGGGCTCTGGAGCTATTAATGCGAATGGCGCTTGTTGCCCCGTGTGCTTTTTCCAAATGAATGTTGATGGATACTCGGCCGCGAGAAATCTTTTGCATGGCCGCTTTGCGAATGCTGGCCTCAAGCTCCGCATAAGCTCGCGGCAGCTTGACAAGTACTTCGCCCTGCTTGCGGTTTACCGAGGCTGCTTCCACGCGAGCGACGATAGTATTGGTAGCATTTTCGGCTCGGCCGAATCCTGTCATTGAGTGCATGTTAGAGAGGGTTGGTAGTATGGCTGTGTTTTAATGATCCTTCTCAGGTTTATCGGAGTCATTAGGTTCTTCTGGTTCGTCTGTGCCTGGTTCGGTCTGCTGGGTTGCCTCGTCATTATCGTGACCAAATTCGAGGGCTAGCTCATCATCCGCAAAGTCATAGGTGCCAGTGTCATCTTCATCACCTTCGTCACCGTCGTGAGGCGCGTCATCCTCAGAATGAACATCTGCACCAATATCGCTGTGATCGTCATATTCATCATCGTGGTGATGGTAGGGATTGTGATGGTCGCTGTCGTATTCAGATTCCCCATCAGCATGGTAGTCACTGTCATGATGTTCATCGTGCTCATCGTGCCAGTAATCCTCGTCATCACGGCTGGTGGCGAAAGCAGGTGGGGCGGCAAGGATTTGCTGGCGTAGCTCTTCACGTTCGCGCAATTCTTGTTCGCGTTGTTTGCGCTTATGGAAATAAGAGAGCCATATGCACATTTCGTAGAGCAAAATCATTGGGACAGCCAAGAAGGCTAAGGTCGCGACGTCAGGTGTGGGGGTAATCAGGGCGGCGATAACCACGATGGCAAGGATGGCATACGATCGTGTATTGCGCATGATCTCGTAGTTGAGCACGCCTAGCTTGACTAAAGTCATCACTACAACGGGGAGCTCAAAGGCGAGACCGAAGATCAAGGTGAACTGAGTAGCAAAAGAAATGTAATAGCCGATACGCCACTCATTGGTGACCCCCATTTCTTGGCTGTAGTTGTAGAAGAAATCCAAGACTTTGGGTAACACGAAAAAGTAGGAGAAAAACACACCTGCAAGAAATAACCCAAACCCAATAATCATCGCAGGCCAGAGTGCGTGCTTTTCGTTTTTCTTGAGTCCGGGAAGGATGAACTGAAGGGTGAAGAGGAGTAGTAGAGGGAATGAGAGAACAATGCCGGCAAAGAGAGATAGCTTGATCGAGAGCATAAAGCCCTCGGTCGGGTTGAGTGCCTGCATCAGCACTAGCTTTCCACGTGAGTCTACCGCTGCATCTGGTCGCTTTTCCTCATCCATCAGCGCCACTAACTGATCGCGCATGTCTTCAGAAATCCCCGGGAAATCCTTGATGAATGCAGATCCAGATTGATGGCTGTTCTCCATGTCCACCGCGGCGCGGTAGTAGCGCACACTATCGGTGTGGAATTTGAGGTTTCGTATGCCCTCGGGATCTATGTGTTTGAAGTAGTAGTCACGCTGACCTGAGCTGAAATCAGCGGTGTCACGCTCGGCCTTCTTCGCCATCTCCCAACTCTCAAGATCCAGCTTAATGCGGCCCTCAGGCATTTTTTCTTTTTGGCTTACCAGCCATACCTGCTCGACGGGGCGACGAATAATCTCCATGAGCTCGTTGCGGAAGGCGAAGCAAAAGCCCATCGCAATGAGTAAAGTCAGCACGACACGCGTGATAACAATACGGAGGTCTTCGAGATGCTCAAGAAATGGCTTCTCATCCTCGTCGTGCGTCTTGTCGCGTAGCTGAAATAGTTTTTTTAGCAGAAACATGCCTAGGAAACCGGCTCGAAAGTCGCGGCTGGCTTGTGTTTAGACTACCGGAGACGAGTTGGGAAGAATTTTGAATAGTGAATGTTGAATGCATATCCTCTGAATCCACCAAGTTTGAGTGCCCGCCTAATGCCCCGAGCTTATGGTGAACCTATTGTGGGTGGCACGGCTTTGTTTTTATTGCGCAGGGCTGAGTATCCATGGCGGATGGTGCCAAAGGTTTTGCGCGATAGCCAGACGGCGATAAGGACGACTGCCAGAAAAACAAAAAAAGCGGCCACCGGGGCAAAGACCATCAGGCCAAGGCCAGCGATCACCACACCATCCTCACCTAGGCTAGCAACCACATTGGAGACAGGTTCTGGTGACATGTTGATGAGTAAACGGCTGCTGGCCTTCGTAGCGTGGGTGAGTAGGGTCGTGCCTCCACTGAGCAGCGCGGCGATCACCGCGACGGCTGGATCCATCTCCCCGAGAGCAGCCAGAGCCAGCAGGCAGCCGCCAACCGGGCGGATGAAGGTGTGGATGGCGTCCCAGCTGCTATCCAGCCAGGGGATCTTGTCCGCAAAGAATTCGAGTAAAAACAGGACACCAGCAACTCCGATGATCCAGGGATTGGCGAGAATCGCCAGGCTGTCGTACTTTTCCGCCAGATCGAGCCAGTTGAAACGAATCGCCATACCGGCGAGAAAGGTGGTCAGGTAGAGGTTGATGCCGGAGAGGGTGGCAAAACCGAGCGCAACACCGAGCAGGGAGAGAGTTTCCATAAATCCAAAATAGCCCGAGAATGGCAATGCGCCATGGTAAAAACGGGGGGATTTTGTAAAGCGCGCGTCGCGCGCTGTTCTTGGTTCTTGGTAGGAGCGATGTTGCTGTTTGCGTCTGTTTGCATGTATTGGGGCTTATCACCCAAAAGGGGGGTATGCAAAGTGGGCAGGTTGCGTTATAAATAAATTGTATTTAGTAATTTATTTGTTAAATTAAATTAATAATAAGATAAGCTTAAGTGGTTTTCAGCCGCTTCAACATAAACAGACACCATTAAAACCATCAAAAAAACCCAACCATCAATACAGCCATGAAAAATACAAAACTAACGATTTACACGACCATTGCCTGTCTCGGAGCATGTTTGCCAAGTGTTAATGCCGCTACTTTAACTGTCGACGGAACGACCAACAACTTTTCGAGCACTAATGATTATACCGAAGTAAGGGTTCAAAACGGCGGCACGCTCAACCTCAATGGTGGTGCTTTGACGCTTACTCAAACAAGCGGGTCCAACAATACTGAGAAGTTTTTCGTCAACAGCGGCAGTACTCTGAACTTCGTTGGCGGCACGCACACCATTAATGAACGTATCGCTACGTATGGCGCTTCGAAATCCACAATCCGGGTCACTGGAAGTGCGGCAACCATTAATGTTCATCAGCAATCTTTCTTTAACGCGGATATGGATTTTGTGTTCGATGCTAACGGTATCAGCACCTTTGATTCGGATTCTCGTCTTGGCTTCAGCTCCAGTACCATAACCATAGATGTCTCGGCATATACCGGCGGCGACGCAACCTTCGTGCTTGTCGATACGGAATTGTTCGGTGGGACTTACGCCAACAACGGTGGTGGCTTTGGCACTATTAATACAATTACTAACACTGCT
>Ga0206130_10000432_pt1 | contig 71400 bp, 56 predicted proteins | sample Helgoland_Spring_9_FD_148637 | JGI IMG/M metagenome (GOLD analysis project Ga0206130, IMG submission 148637) | Pelagic subsurface seawater microbial communities from Kabeltonne, Helgoland, North Sea - Helgoland_Spring_Bloom_20160512_1 | ecosystem: Environmental > Aquatic > Marine > Epipelagic ... | reverse complement strand
CTTACCTCAATGCTCAAGAAGTGACGACCGATGGTATTGATGTGACGGCAGACTGGATGATCCCCTCCAACGCGGGTGAATTCGGACTGCACTTGTCGGCAACGCATTTCCTGAGCTACGAGATCCCTTGTACTGCAGCCAACGATCGAGGATGCACAGGCGACAGCGGCGTACAGGACGTTGCGGGTTACTTTAACTACGACAACTTTGCACGCTCTATTCCAGAGACCAAGGTCAACGCTACCGCGGACTGGCGTAGTGGCAACCATAAGATCGCATTGCTGGCCTTCTACACCTCGGAGTATGAAACATCGCGTGTTGTTCCCGATGCCCTACTTGATCGCGGGTACTCACAAGATATCGACTCTTGGATGACCCTAGATTTGCAATACACGTTTAGCTTCGCGCTGGGCAACACCGAAGCAATGATAACTTTGGGCGGTAAGAACATTACTGACGAAGACGCGCCACAGGTCTTTGATGCAGCTAACTTCAGCTACGACCCCAAGCATCATGATCCAAGAGGACAAATTTGGTACGGGCGTATCAAGCTTGCACTATAGAGTCAGTCGTTAAAAGATGAGCCGCGGCATCTGTCGCGGCTTTTTTTTAGCGGCCACCAGTGTGCTACCTGAAACATAGCTATGCCGACAAAGAAATCCTATGATGGTGCACCCTACCTCACCTCTAAGGTATTAAATACCGTAATGCTGGGTCGATATCGCGACGGCGCGCTAAATCGCCCCAAGTTTAAAAAAGCCGCTAGAGACGCGCGCACCCACGCCCTACTGAGCGTAAGAAAATGTCGCCCCTTAACCAGCAAATTATCTAAGCCCTTATTTACACTTTTATTCATTGTGCTGAGTGGCACCGTACCTTTGGCTAACAGCGATGCACAGTCACGAGCATCAGACCTTCTGGATCTCGTAGTCAGTGTGCGTGGTAAGGGCGATGTATTCGTCAAAAGTAACGGCGACAGTCACTGTAAAGTCGTTGATGGCACCGATGTTGTTATTTATATCGGCCAGGGAACAACCGATACCACTCAAATGTGGGCAGTGGCCCTCGTCGATTTTTGGAAAACCGGACGACGTCATCAAGAGGATATGGCGCCACTCAATGAACCTAGGGCTACATGGGCCGGTGAACCGAGCCTGAACTACATGACGCTGACATCAGCTGAATTTGACAGCTGCAACGCCGCAAGCCTCGCAAAAGCTTCTCTATTTCTGATGCCCGGCGGTAACGCCTACGAACTGCAGCGCAATTTGGGATCTAGCGGCAAAACAAAGCTCACGCAGTTTCTGGATCAGGGCGGTAACTATGTCGGTATATGCGCGGGTGGTTACTACGCAACTGCGGGTTACTACTGGAAAGCTGATGACGGAGTTCCGGCTGAAAATTGTGCAGACAAGTTTTGTCGCTACGGCATCGATGGCACGTATTCCTTTGATAGCAATACGCAGAATTTCACCCGCCAGGAGTGGAATGGCGTTTCTTATCACAGCAACCTGCTGGGTTATGGACCTTTAGCAAACACATTCCTAGAGGGCCCGATTGAGGAAATTGCTGGCCCCTGGAGCTCCGATAGCGACCCTAACCCCCCTTACGACTCCCACCGGATCGATGGGAATACGGGAGCACATGACGACACTAGCCCTCCATTAAGGGCCATTTATTGGGGTGGAGCTACTGAAAACTACATTTACACCCAGCCTGAAGATTGGAACGGAACGTCAACAGAGTGGGCTCACTATGTCACGGATGAAAAAGACAACGATGACTTATATTTCCCACAAGAGCGCGCGCTATGGGCCATGAAAAGCTTCAATACAGAGGCCGGCGGTAAAATGCTGTTGACCAGCGCCCACTTCGAAGCCTCTTTGTTTTATTCGGAGCCCCCATTTCATAACGGTGGCATGACTGAATGTCAGCAATACAACAACTACACCTTTATGATTCACCAAATGGCCCCGATGGTGGGTGCTAAAGACGAGCCTGAATACGACCTCGATTGCAGTGTCGAGCGGGATGGGGAAGTAAAAGAGACGCAACTGCTATTTCCTGATGGGCTCGCCTACGAAAATTCAGCAAGGCCAGAAGCCGCCGTCACTAAGCGCGATGCAGCTGACACCGTGCGTTGAGCCGTCATGATCTAACCCCATAAGTAAAAAAGCTAGGGTGATGTAGCAACGGGCATCGATGGAAGCTTTTCTATAACGTAACGCATCCATGCCTTCGGCAGCAGTTCGAGTTATCAGACGTGTTTTTACCCACCAGACATTGACAGACATGCTGCACGTCGACTAACCCCAGAAACCTAAAAGCACGAAACCTTCGGGGACGCCTCACAGCACCACAGCAGCCTTTTTAACATGGCAGTGAAGTCCTACGTCGACTCAACGTGCGCTTCTGCAGTGATCGTTTGACGAAGTGCCCCAATCACAGTCTGTGCTGCGGGTGATACGGTTACGCCGCGACGGGTAATAATGCCAATGACCCGAGTCACCGTAGGATTTTTGATAGGAATGAAACGTAAGGTAGACACGCTGTCCTGAAATGCCAAGCGAGGCAGCGTCGTGTAGGCAGTGCCAGTCTCCAACATCGCGTCTATAGAAATCATTTCGGAAATATAGATCCGACTTTCGGCCAATAACTCTTCCGCAGGCGTCGCCTCGAGTAGACGGGAAGTTCCGTTTCTGATCATCGTTTGCCCGATAAGATCCTGCCAACGCAGACTATTGGCATCGGCGAGGGAATGCGTCTGATGGCAAACAACACCAACGGCATCCTCCAAAATGGGCTCAAATTCAAGGTCCTCAGCGTCGGCCCAAAGGGAACTGACCCCGAACTCAACCTCGCCTGTACGCACCATATCTGCCACCACATCAGCGGGGCCATCGTGGAGCCCTATCTCTAATGCCGGGTACTTGCGTAAGAAGTCATTGAGAACCGAAGGCATGTACCGCCGCGCTATTGACGGCGCAGTGACCACCTCAACGCGTCCACTGCGCCGATTGACCACATCATCAAGATCTTTCACAACGCGGTCGTGAACTCCCAGCAACTCCCTAAACCTAGGAACACAGACCTCACCAAAGGGTGTCAACCGACCCGCACCTTGCTTTTCAAGCAGTGCAGCGCCCAGGCTTTCCTCAAGCTCTCGAATACCCAACGACAATGCGGGCTGAGTACGATGAAGGCGTTTAGCCGCAGGCTTGAATCCTCCTTCATCGAGCACCGCCAGAATATATCGCAGCTGCTGGAGCTTTAAACCTTTGTTCACGCCTTGCCCTCGCCTTTGCTTTTGATAAGTTTTTCTTATTATTTTATTCGTTTAATTAATTTTCCTTATTTATCACAAACCGCTAGCCTCTGTCTGCAGACATCTTTATTTTAACTACAATCAGGGAGTTCAGCATGACAGACCAGCACGCCCTTTATATTGACGGTAACTGGGTGAACACCCCTGAAACCCTTGCCAACATAAACCCCTCAGACACCAATGATTTGATTGGTCATTACGCACAGGCCAGTACCGAGCAGGTTCAAGAGGCCATCAACGCCGCCAACAGAGCGGTAGCACAGTGGGGACAGTCTCCTCTGGAAACCCGTTACCAAGTCCTCATGGCTATCGGTAACGAACTCATAGAGCGCAGTGCAGAACTGGGTGAATTATTAGCGCGAGAAGAAGGCAAAACGCGGGCAGAGGGTGTCGGTGAGGTCTATCGCTCCGGCCAGTTTTTTCACTACTACGCCGCCGAGGTTCATCGTCAAATTGATGATCGTGCCGAATCTGTGCGCCCCGGTATTGAAATAGAAACTCGCCGGGAGCCCGTGGGCGTAGTCGTGGTTATTAGCCCGTGGAATTTTCCAATGGCTACAGCTGTTTGGAAAATCGCCCCCGCCCTTGCCTTCGGTAACGCAGTTATTCTCAAGCCGGCTAATCTTGTTCCCGCCAGCGCTTGGGCACTGACTGAAATAATTGCCCGGCAGGCCGCCCTCCCCTCAGGCGCTTTTAATCTGGTCATGGGTAGCGGCGGTAAGGTGGGGAATACACTTATCCACAGCGACCAAATTCATGCAGTGAGCTTCACTGGGTCACTCCCCGTTGGGCGCCAAGTGGCCAGCGCAACCGCCGCAAACTTGGTGAAGTGCCAATTAGAAATGGGGTCTAAGAATGCACTAATCGTTGCTGCAGATGCTAATTTGGAAGTCGCCGTTAACGCGGCTTTCGTCGGCGCGTACAGCGGCACAGGACAAAAGTGTACCGCCTCTTCCCGTTTAATTGTTGACGCCAGCCTGTATGACGCGTTCGTTAAAGCCCTGCAAGAAAAGCTCTCGGCAACACGAGTTGGGCACGCATTGGAAGACGGCGTAGACATGGGTCCTATCGCATCAGAGGAACAACTAGAGGCCAATCTTGCCTGGGTACAGCGAGGACTGGAAGAAGGCGCGCAGCTCGTACAAGGCGGCGAACGCATAACCCTTGATAAACCCGGCTATTACATGTCACCGGCGCTCTTTGTCGACACCGACAATGCCATGGCCATTAATCGTGAAGAATTATTTGCACCGATAGCCAGTGTCATTAAAGCGAATGACTACGAGCATGCGCTCGAAATACTCAACGATACTGAATTCGGCCTCACTGCAGGCATTATCACCCAGTCTCTCGCCCTGGCTATGGACTTCAAGAAACGCGCGGTCAGCGGCTGCGTCATGGTGAATTTGCCTACGGCAGGAACCGATTACCATGTGCCCTTTGGCGGTCGGAAAAACTCTAGCTTTGGTCCCAGAGAACAGGGACAGTATGCGCGGGAGTTCTACACCACGGTTAAGACAACCTATATTCAAGCCTAACTTGCGGGAGAGACTCATGAATCCAGCCTGGACCGTTGTCGACGGCTTACAGTACTCAGCGTGGTCACGCGAGGTCTTCGAGCAAATGCACGCCGGTGGTCTCAACGCTGTGCACGTTACCGTGGCCTATCATGAGACGACGCGAGACACACTGACGCAACTCGGTGAGTGGAACGCACGCTTTGAGGCATTCCCCGATTTAATCAAACCGGTTTTCGAGCCACAGGACATTCACAAAGCCAAGCAAGAAGGGAAGATTGGTATCATTTTTGGCGCACAAAACTGTTCGCCCATTGAAGACGAAATTCGACTGGTTGAGATTATGCGGCGCATGGGGCTAATGATCATGCAGCTGACCTACAACAACCAAAGCCTATTGGGCTGCGGGTGTTATGAAGCTGAGGACAGCGGTCTAACGCGATACGGCAAACAAGTCGTGCGCGAGATGAATCGTGTGGGCATGGTGATCGATATGTCCCACAGCGCTGAGCGCTCTACATTGGAAGCCATAGAGCACTCGCAACAGCCAGTGATTATCTCTCACGCCAACCCCAGCCACTTTCATCCGGCACTGCGTAATAAATCCAACGCGGTCATTGATGCCATTGCGGATAATCAGGGATTACTCGGCTTTTCTTTGTATCCTTTTCATTTGAAAAATGGTCCACAGTGCTCGCTTGAAGATTTTTGCGACATGGTCGCCTGGACCGCTGAGCGCATGGGCATCGATCGAATCGGTCTGGGCTCAGACCTGTGCCAAAATCAACCCCAGAGTGTTCTCGAATGGATGCGTAACGGGCGCTGGTCTAAGGCAATGGATTATGGCGAAGGCTCATCTGCCAATGCAGGGTGGCCCGATGCACTTACCTGGTTTAAAGATAGCCGCGACTTCCCCGGTATTGCAGCGGCATTGCAAGCCAAAGGCTTTAATGATGAGGAGACGGGAAAGATCATGGGGGGTAATTGGGTGGACCTACTGACCCGTGTTGCCAAACCCCAAGGCATTGAGCCCCTATCGGTTGAGAGCGCCGCATGATCGACGCGGTCCTACAAGCCGCTCGCGTCGCCCCTGCCCTGCGACCGCAAAACTTGGTGATGGACCTGGAGAGGCTGGGAACACTGGTACCCAGTCGTCTCAGCTTTGCTCGCAGCCTTATACGTCAAATGGCACGCCAGCGCTGGCAGATTACCCAAGAATATTTCGCATTGGATCAGGGTGGCTACGGTGAAGTGATCTACAGGGTGCAAACGCCTCACGGCCGTTACCATGTGGTGATTTTTTCGCAGCAGATTGATGACGAGCAACGCACTGATCGCGTCATAGCCAACGCATGGGATGTCACCTTTGGCCTGGTCGAGGGCGATGTCGAAGATTCGCTCTTCACCGCCCTTGCAGAGAACGTTCCTCTTCAGGAGGCCGGCCGACAACACCCCCGTTTACTGGTGATCTCCAGAGCCAATAAAAGCCTGCGCAACTTTGAAGTGTTTGTGCAGTCACTGGCCGCGGGGGAGCAACCTCCCGTGGAGGCTATTCGCGAAGTTGGCTACCTCTACCGAACGACAGCTGTCTATGGCAACGGCAAGTTTGGCATTGCAGACTATGGCCGCCTTCAGGGTAATCCAGACTTTCGATATCCCTTTTCCGCACAGATGACTGCGGTTTATGTACTGCGACAGTTTTCCATAGACCAAGCAGAGCACCTGGCTAGAGTACAAGCCCCTGAAACAGCGGTACCCCTTGCCACTGAGCTGCGGCGCTACTTAGGTATTGGTAACTCTACGGGGTTAGGCATGGCGCCTTTTCTTATTCGTCACCCGCAGCTCATTAACCAATGGATTCATGCCCGTGAGCAGGCCTTGGCTACGGCCAAAGCCCAAATACCCTCAGAAGATAGTCGAGAGCGCTTACTTTCGTTATGCCTAAGAGCCCAACACTATTTGGAAGAGACCACAGTAGAAAATGTCGTGCAGGCACAACGCAATGCCACCGTCGTCGTCGAACTGGCTGACATCATTCCCTGGCTGGAGCAAATTCCGCTCGATGATGCGTTATGGCAGCAGCTCACCGACTGGTCGGAAGCCGCACAAACAACAGACACCCAAGAGCTTTTGAACACCTTACTGATCGAACTCTATCCCGAGTCAGTCGACATGCTTGAAGATGCCATGGCTGTCGAGGAGAAGCTCGAACTCGTACCAGATATGCCACTGGTACAGCTCAAGCAGGTTATTGAGACTCAGTTCGACTGGGCCCTTGCAGAAGATTTCGAGGCGCCCGAAGCCAAGCACTGGTTTTGGTATCAGTCCATTGAAAAAGAAGAGCCCAGGCTAGGCGTTCGTGGTGTTGACCCGGGAGAAAACAAAGAGCTGCCACTGGCCATCGCACCCCGCGTTCAGCGTAGCTACAGTGCCGTTGCCGAGTTTCTCGAAAACAACCCCAAGGCACTGACCATTGACTTTCTTCTGGCGAAACCGAAATTCATGGAAAGCATTCGTCGTATTCAGACGATGGCCACCACCGCCTACGGCGAGATTCAGGGCAATTTATGGCATCGTGATATGAAGCCTATGCACTTATTGCGCGCCAAACTCTCGTTCTTGGGTGCAAACCGCTTCGACCCCCGGGGGGACCGTTGGGTACGTGTGACTTTCTTTCAAGGTGCCCCACTGATCAACGAGCTCAATGGGGAACCCACCGACTTATTTGCCTTCGATGACTGGAGCTACGCTTTGGCCCCGACTCATTCCGAAATTGGCGGGCTTCCTGAGCAGCGGGAAAATCATGAAAGTCTCGTTTAACGAGCTGCAGGGCCTCTCGCGCAAAGCCTTTATTGGTATTGGCTTTGACGAGGGTCATGCTGATGACGCCGCCGACATGGTGACCTGGATGGAGAGTTATGACCTCCATGGGCTTGAAGCATTGAGCTTGGGGTTGGAGCATTTAATTGGTGAAAACCCCGATACCCACCCCGAAATTCTTTATCAAGATGGCGACGTCGCCGTTGTGGATGGTCACAACCTCAGTGTGTTGCGGTCCTGTAACTTGGCACTTGAACTGGCCTTTGCGAAAGCCCGGTCTCGGGGCCTTTCGGTGATAAAAATCAGGCGTTGTCGACAACGACAATTGATCATGGGCTACCTGGCTAGACTGTCGGCACGGGGCATGAATGTGACCGCTTTTTGGCGCAATGCCCAAGTACCGCTGACTGAGCAAGTGGTGGGTTTTAGAGCCAATTCGACCGTGCCATCGATTCGAGTTTATGCGGTTGAAGAGGTTCCTGAAGAAAACGAAGCTAATGACGGCATTACTCTGTTTATGGCAAACCACGTCGACTTGCTACCGACGATGCGCTCTGACTTTAAATATGACCTGCTAGCCAAACACGATGAGTCTGAGCTGCTCGCGGTGCGAGAGCGTGCTATGACCTCTGGCATAGAGGTGTCACAAGAACTTTGGCTGCGGCTGAAGGAGCTGGCGCAATTCGCTTTGGTTGAATCCTTCGACGCCTCTCATCTGGGCGCGGGGCCCGCCGAGTGAGGCACCCTGTATGATGATGAACTTCAGTATGGTGACCACCCGTGGCACCGATAACCCAAATATTCGACCGGCTTTTATGCAGCCACATCGAGAGCGACTGAAGGAACTCTACTTTGCCGACTGATCATTTACCAAGCACTGGTGCACCTCGGCGCGTTACTGCGCTGTCTGCGTTATTTGTCTGTGCGTTTCTGGGTCTATTTTTTGTTGATTCGGCGCTTTTTTCTCGCTGGATAGATCAATCTTTCAACTGGAGCGCCCAGTACTTTGGTTTGTTCTGGCAGTTACTGATGATCGCCAATTTTGCCGTCGCTATTTTCTTGGCAACGCGACCCTACGCTCGATTTAAATTAGGCGGTCGCGACACACCAGAATTCCCCGCATTCCAATGGGTTGCGATGGTGTTGTGCACCTTGCTCGCGGGTGGCGGCGTGTTCTGGGCCGCCGCCGAACCTATCGCACACTTTGTCACCGTACCCCCGGTCTTTACTGAGATCGCGCCGGGAACCTCTGAGGCTGTGCCAGTGGCATTGGCTCAGTCCTTTCTCCATTGGGGTTTTTTGGCCTGGTCAATTTTGGGCAGCCTGACGGCATTGGTGTTAATGCGGCTCCACTATGATTTAGGCCTACCTCTGGCGCCAAGAACGCTGCTATATCCCCTTCTCGGAGAACAAGGTGTCCGAGGGCCTATCGGTGACATCGCTGACGTGGTGTCCATACTGGCGGTATTTGCCGGAACAGTGGGACCCATAGGTTTTTTAGGCCTGCAGATCAGCTACGGACTCAGCTCCCTCTATAACACCCCAGACAGTACGACCATTCAGCTGATCACGATTGCCGGGCTTATGGTCATTTATCTGACATCGGCGGTCAGCGGTATGCATCGGGGCATTCAAATTTTAAGCCGACTGAATATTGTTCTAGGTGCCGCCCTCCTGCTGTTTTTACTATTAGCCGGCCCTACTGCCTTTATCTTCCAGGGGTTTTTCGAAGGGTTACTGAGCCATTTACAATGGCTACCCGAGCAAGCGCTTTACCGAGGTGAAGCCGGCTGGTTTAACGACCCCGGCTGGCTGTCTTACTGGACCATTTTCTTTTGGGGATGGTTTATTGGCTATGGTCCCATGATGGCCATTTTCATTGCGCGTATTAGTCGCGGCCGCAGCGCACGGGAAATTATCATCTTGATGTCGGTCGTTGCACCCTTAGTAACTATGGCATGGTTCTCGATTCTAGGCGGAACCGGGCTAGGCCTTGAGATGGCCAACACCGGCACTATTACCGAGCCCTTCGAGGGTTTCAATCTGCCTGCCGTGCTCTTGGCGATTACTCAATCCATGCCATTTAACACCGTAGTCTCGTTTTTATTCCTGATTCTCACCGCACTTTTTGTCGCTACGACTGGCGACTCAATGACCTACAGCTTATCGGTGGTCTCGGCTGGACATGACAACCCGCCGCGCTCATTGCGTTTGTTCTGGGGTCTGACCTTGGGTGTGACGGCCATGATACTCGTAGGCGGACCCGACGGCGGGGTGGGTAAACTTCAGAACTTTATTGTCGTGACCGCCGTACCGGTGTCGCTGCTGTTGCTGCCCTCTCTTTGGGGTGTCTTTCCACTATTGAAGCGGTCCCAATGATAACCACTAGACAAATACAGCAGAGCTTTCAGGGCCAGTCCCAACCCTTACTAGCAACCGTCGCAGATGAGGACATTGCATGCCGCTAGGTCTTCTAAAATATGGGCGCGGAAGTGACTACCCCTTCGAACGGAAGCCCGACCTACCCGGTCCGCGAGATCTAAAGTCGCACTACGATGTCGTTATTATTGGTGGCGGTGGTCACGGCGTTGCAACCGCTTACTACCTCGCCAAATACCATGGCATTACTAATGTCGCTGTGCTCGAAAAAGCCTATTTAGGTGGCGGCAACACAGCACGAAATACCGCGGTCATTCGATCTAACTACCTTACCCCAGAGGGCGTTCGGTTCTACAGTGCATCGGTAAAGCTCTATGAAAACCTCGCCAATGAGTTTGATTTTAATATTATGTACTCACAGCGTGGCCAGCTAACGCTCGCCCATACGGATGCCACGGTGCGAGCCTTCCGACAGCGGGCTGAGGTGAACAAACACTTCGGCGGCCGAACCGAGCTCATTGATCGTCAGAGCATTGCTGAATTGGTGCCCTGCCTCAATCTTGATCCTGCCCAATTGCCGGTCCTAGCCGGCTTATGGCATCAGGACGGTGCCACCGCACGTCACGATGCGGTCGCCTGGGGCTATGCACGAGGCGCCACCCAGCGCGGTGTCGAGCTGCATCAGTTGACCGAAGTCACGGGCATCGAAAGTCATGCCGGGCGAGTCACGGGGGTGTCGACCAACCGGGGAAAGATTACCTGTGGTTCAGTCATTCAAGCTGTTGCAGGACACAGCGCTGTGATGGCACAAAAGGCCGGATTTCAACTCCCTATTGTGGCCTATCCTTTGCAAGCCATGGTCACCCTTCCCGTCAAACCGTTTCTAAATCCGCTGGTCAGCTCATCGGCCCTACATTGCTATGTTCAACAAACCAGTCGCGGTGAAATTGTCATTGGCGGCGGCTCTGACCCCTACCCTCTGTACAACAGTCGAGCCTCCCTGCCTTTGAAGGAAAGTTTAATTGCCAGTGCTGTCGATATGTTTCCGTTTCTCAGTGAGATGCGGCTGTTACGGCAATGGGCGGGCATTACCGATATGACCGCCGACTACAGCCCCATCATGGGTCTCAGCCCATTGAAGAACTATTACCTGGATGCGGGATGGGGTACTTGGGGTTTCAAAGCAACGCCTATTTGTGGCCAAACCATGGCTGAACTTGTGGCCAGTGGCGGACAAGTGCCCGAGCTTATTCAGCCCTTTCACCTAGAACGCTTTGACCGGTTTCAACAAGTCAATGAGATGGGTGCCACGGCGGCGAGTCACTAGGGGGCTTCGATGAAAATAATGCATTGCCCGTTGAATGGGCCCAGAAACATTAGCGAGTTCGCTTACGGCGGTCAGGTCGAAGTAATGCCCGACCCCCATCAGTGCTCAGATAAAGACTGGGCCAGCTACGTGTTCTACGAAAAAAATGCGATAGGTGTTGTCAAGGAGTGGTGGCAACACAGCCCGAGCAGCTATTGGTTTATTGCCGAACGTCACAATGCCAGTGACGATATTCTGCGCACCTACGATCCGAGTGAATTATTTAGCGAGCGCGTCGACTTCACGACTGGCGAGAACGAACCATGACCCCTCCTAGACTCGAACACCCCTTTGGCCAATTGATCGACCGTGATGCCCCGGTGACTTTTGAATTTGAGGGAGAAACCGTACAAGGCTATGAGGGTGATAATGTCGCCTCTGCGCTAATTGGTCAGGGCCGTTGGCTAATCTCGCGCTCTTTTAAATACCACCGCCCTAGAGGGCCGCTGTCACTAGCGGGTCACGACGCTAACACGCTGATACAGACCCCCACCGCTGCCAACCGACTGGCTGAAGACTTGGCTGTCCAAGAGCAGGGCGCCGTGTCGGGGCAAAACTACTGGGGCTCACTCAAGACCGATTATTACGCCGTCTTAGACCGCCTGGGGCGCTTTATGCCGGTAGGCTTTTACTATCGGGCCTTCTTCAAACCCCGAGGCGTTTGGCGCTTTTGGGAAAAAGTCATCCGTAATGCGGCGGGCTTGGGTGTTGCTAATCTAGAGGTCGCGCCTCGCTACACCGACAAGCAATATCTGTTTTGTGATGTCGCGATTATTGGCGCGGGCCCTGCAGGACTCAACGCCGCCCTCACGGCCGCAGCGGGCGGCGCTGAAGTGCTACTCATCGACGAACAAGTGCGTCTTGGTGGCGCGCTCACCTATCACCGTTTTACGCTTGAAGATGACATTCGTGCGCAGACCTTAGAGGCTTTATCCAACGCGGTCGCCAATCACGACAAAATTCGGGTACTGACCGACGCAACCTGCAATGCCTGGTTTAGCGATCACTACCTCCCGGTTTTTCAGGGTGACCGCCTATACAAAGTGCGGGCGACAACCTGTGTATTGGCCACCGGCAGCAGTGAGCAACCGGTCGTGTTTCGCAATAATGACTTGCCGGGAGTTATCCTGTGCAGTGCCCTCGAACGCCTGCTAATGCATCACGGGGTCTGCCCCGGTGGCTCTGCGGTCATTCTTGCCGGTAATGACAATGCCTATTTAACGGCCATAACAGCCACCGAGGCGGGCTTACCGATAGCCGCTGTGGTCGATCTTCGTCCGGCACCTGATGACCCAACACTAATAGCCGCACTCAACGAACGCAGCATTGCGCTCTATCCCAACGCGACTGTCTATGAAGCCCATAGCGACAAGTCGGGATTACAGTTGGGAGCCGTCACTATTCATTCAATCAAAAGCCAAGGGCATGTGGATGCGCCCATTCTACGAGTTGAGTGCCAGCTTCTTGCGATGTCTGCAGGCTATATGCCGGCTTACCAACTGGCTTGTCACGGTGGTGCAAAACTGGCTTACCACGATGACAAAAGTGAATTTACCCTGACACAGCTACCAACGGGAATGCTCATCGCGGGCAGCGTTAACAGCGTGCACAATTTCAACGCGGTATGTGCCGATGGGCGCAACGCGGGACGTGGTGCGCTGCGGGCGCTGTCACTGCAAACCGACAGTGACGAAACGGTTTATTGTGAAGATAAGGTCAACCATCCCTGGCCCATTTTTAAACACCCTAAGGGGCGAGAGTTTGTTGATTTTGACGAAGACTTGCAGATTAAGGACATCATCAATAGCGCGCGCCTTGGCTACCGCGATATTCAACTGGTCAAACGCTACTCCACTGTCGGCATGGGCCCCTCACAAGGGCGGCATTCGGCACTGACGACTGCCCGACTGATTGCTAATGCCACCGAGCGGACCGTCACCGAAACTGGCGTGACAACAGCACGGCCCCCGGTAAAGCCCGAATCCTTAGGCGTGCTCGCAGGCCGACGCTTTCACCCCATAAGAAAGACGCCTATGGACGAAAGACATCGGTCTTTGGGTGCCCATATGATCCCAGCAGGCAGTTGGCGCCGCCCTGCTTTTTACGGTGAACCTCAAAATCGTGCGGCCTGTATCGCTGCAGAAGCTCAAGCGGTGCGAACAGGCGTGGGCATGATCGATGTCAGCACATTAGGGGGTATAGAACTGCGTGGACCCGACGCTGCCGAATTCATGAATCGGGTTTATACCTACGGGTTTCTCAAGCAACCGGTAGGCAAGACACGCTACGCCGTTTTGACCAATGAACAAGGCGTGATCATAGATGACGGCGTTGCTGCACGCTTGGCCGATGATCACTTTTACGTCACGGCCACGACAACCGGAGCCGCCCAAGTGTACAGCGAGATGCTGCGCTGGAATGCTCAATGGCGTCTAGATCTCGATATTGCCCAGGTCACCTCTGCCTTTTCGGCCATCAACGTTGCCGGCCCTTTCTCCCGTGATGTTCTTGAACAAGCCGGCTGTGATATCGACCTATCTGCTCAAGGATTTCCTTATCTCGCTTGTCGCGAGGGATTGGTCGCGGGTATTCCTGCAAGGCTCATGCGCGTTGGCTTTGTCGGTGAATTAGGCTTTGAGCTGCACGTGCCGAGTCTGTTAGCGCAAAGCCTCTGGGATAGGCTCATGAGTGCCGGTGAGCCCTTCAACATAAAGCCCTTTGGCGTTGAAGCACAGCGTTTACTTCGACTGGAAAAAGGCCACATTATTATTGGACAAGATACCGATGGCATGAGCCATCCCGGTGAAATCGGATTGACATGGGCCATCAATCGGAAAAAACCGTTTTTTGTGGGCCGCCGCTCCGTTGATATTCTTATGTCACAACCTTTAAAGCGTCAGTTAGTCGGGTTCACGCTGTCACCCGCAGCGCCCAAGCCTGAAGAAGGTCACCTTGTTCTGCGCGACGGCGATATCGTAGGTACGGTCACTTCCTGTGAGTACTCGCCTACGCTAGACAAGATTATTGGACTCGCCTACGTACACCCCGCCGATACTCAACCCGGTAGCCAAGTGACCATTCGCACAGCCGAGGGTGTCTGTGTGCAGGCACCCATCGCAACACTGCCATTTTATGATCCAGACACTACGAGGCAGCAGCTATGACAACGGGCCTAGTAAGTCCCAAAAGGTGCGCAGATTCTCATGGTGACCGCCACAATGACGGACTGAAGCTTCATGACCTGAGTCTTGCCACCCGTTCAGGTGTCAGAGGGGTTAAGGCTAGCGAATGGCTTATAGCCCAGTCATTGCACCAAGAACTAAAGACCCATGAACTACAGCCGCCTGAACTACAGCCCAATACCCTTGTAGAGCTGCCAGGCAGTCGCCTGCTGATGGCACTAAGCACACGGGAATTTTGGCTCTTGGAACCCGAAACTGAAGCTCAAGCGTCTCCAATTCCATCAGGCCACTGCGCACCGGGGGTGTGGCCGTTGTATAACCAAAATAGCCACGCTTGGTTGGTGCTCTCAGGAGAGCCCCGTGCCGAGATGATGGCGAAACTGTGTGGTGTCGACCTACGCATCGAAGCTTTTCCTGTTGGTACCGTCGCTCAAACGCAAATGGCATTGGCTTCGGTGGTCATTGCGCATCATCTGTGGCGTGATGAAGCTGTATTTTCGCTATTTGTAGATCAAAGCCTTGCTGATTTCGCTTGGGAAGCATTGCAAGACGCTATGGAAGAGTTCAATTCGGTTCAATAACCTCACTCTGACCGGCTCTCGGAATAAACGGTGTTCGTCGGGACCTGCGCTCTAGGCTCTAGAAAACCTGGCAACATCACGCTGCAAAAAATACCCCGCTCAACGCAAAGCATCACTCAACGCGTGCAAGAAGCTGCGATTCAAACGATCACTAATGGCCGCCGTCGGTGTGAACACCTCACCGGCGTGATACATGCCGGGGAACAGTGCCAGTTCTGTGGGTACATTAGCCGCCATCAGCCGGCGCGCATAGGCCATCACCTCGTCTCGAAACAGGTCTTCAACACCCACGTTAAGGTAGGCGGGAGGAAGACCCGACACATCGCTAGCCCGTGCTGGCGCAGCCATAGGCGACGCGGCTTCACCGGGAGTGCCATTTAAGTACATTTCCCAAGCACTGAACGAGGCATCACGTGTCCAAATGGGATGATTCTCAATTTGCCCCGAGTCAGTCGCGTGTAAGTTATCGAGCATGGGGTAAATGAGCAGCTGCAGGCGCAGCGGATAATTCGCAGCCTCGCGATTTTTCAGTGCCAAACCTGCGGCAAGCCCGCCACCAGCGCTGGCACCGCCAATGGCGACACAGCTTGGGTCAATACCCAATGAGTCGGCCTCCTGCATAATCCAGCTCAGTACGTTGTAACAGTCGTTTAAGCCCGCCGGAAACGGCTGCTCAGGGGCCAGACGATAATCTACAGAGAACACGGTGACGTCACATTCATGGGCAATCGTCATAGAACGCTCATCATCTGCAGCGCCCATAACATAGCCGCCACCATGAATCCAAAGCAGTGCAGGCTGCTTGGGGCGTTCATCTTTACGATAGACGTGTACCGTGACAGGCCCCTCTGGGGTGCCAACCTCCTCGACTCTCCGAATCAATCCGCTAGGGGGTACAGGCCTGGGTGTTTCAGCCATTAATGCCCTAATTTCAAGAATATTGTCACGGGAAATATTTAAGGCTGGAAAGCTTTCGAGGATGGGCAACAACTCGGGGTCGAGCCTGCTGTAATCGAGTTTCATAACGTACTATCTCCTGCCAATAAACGACGCTGGCATCATTCCGCCCGTGCCAGTTCGGTGATTTGATCAATCAGACTCTGAGGAACCTCTACCCCATCGACTTCATGTTTAGCTCGAAGTTGCGCGCGACGCTCGCCCGGAATACGAACCTCATTGTCTTCGGTGAGTGCTGCAAACATCGTTTCCAAGTGGGCAACAAAATTGCCGGCTAGGAAGTTGGGATCTACAGCAATAATTGTCTGCCCTACGTTTGGCGGCCCACCTTCGGTATTGGCAAACATAGAGGCCTCGTAGGAACAGTTACTGCCGGTCAACACGCCTGCGAGTACGTCTACCATGAGCCCCAAGCCAAAGCCCTTGGGCCCACCCATGGGTAATTGCGCCCCTTTTAAACCCGCTGCGGGGTCTGTTGTCGGGTTGCCCTGAGCATCAATCGCATGTCCCGGTTCAATCTCTCGACCCTCTGCCGCCGCCTTAACCAAGTTCACCCGCGCTGTAGAAGCAGTTGCCATGTCGACGACCAAAGGTTCATCTGTGCCGCGAGGAGCGCCAAAAGCAAAAGGGTTAGTGCCAAAAAAGGGCACTTTACCCCCGTGGGCAGCGACCGCTTTAGAGCTATTAGCAAACATTAGCGAAACCAAACCCTGCTGAGCCAACCGCCTAACAAACCAACCCAGTACACCGGCCGAGGACGATTGATGGATTGCCAGCATGGCCACACCCTGCTCTCTCGCGGTTTCGATCAGGCGCTGCTCACCCACCATGTAGGCATGGTGGCAAAAACCAAAGTCAGCATCGACTACGGTTGATGCTGCCGATGTCTTGACGATAGCGGGCTGTGCATTGGGTTTTACTTTGCCCACTTTGAGGTGTTTTAAATACAGATGAATGTAACCCAAACCGACATTGCGAATGCCCTCGGCCTCGGCCTCAGCGATCTCCGCGGCCACTATGGCAGCCTGTTCCTCACTGGCACCAACAGCAAGTAGCGACTCCTGACAAAGGGTCTCTATTGCTTGCAACGACAGAACAGGCATGGGCGCTTCCTCTTTTATTTTTGCTTTATCGGGACACTGCCTATAAGCAGTGCATCGCTACACCCCACGCAACCGGGTGATTGGCGGCACATTATGTCGCATTCTCGGTTTAAGAAGAAATTAAACAGCCACAAAATCAGTGGATATCCCTTTCGGGCTCAAAGGGCGATCTGGGCTCACTGGAAAAGGGGCCTGCAGGACACACAAGCCCCTAGTTAGTCGCTCTAGTATTAGTAGCTCTACTTTGGTGCCGATTCCGGTTGATATTGATAGTAACCCGTTACCGGAATCATGAGGTGCGCGTAGTCGGTGCCGGCAAACATGACGTAAGGCGCACCCGTGGTAAAATCCGTAGGAAAGTGTGCCAAGGTTGCGGGGTCCTTGGGCATCAGCATGAGGTGTGGGCCCGACTCAATCCACTCTCCAGGGACAGCATCTTCCTCGTTAAATACCGCGGGCTTCGTATTGTCCTCACCCATATCGCCGTGCAGCATCCACATAAAAGTGTCACGGGTCATGGTGGGTTTTTCACCCGCCATATAGCCCATCATCCAATTCATTCCCTCGCCGTCGTGGCAGGCTGCCATCGCTTCGTGGGCTGACCCCCAGCCGGCCTCAGGCACTGGCCGTGGATTGGCCGACTGGCAGGTCCAACCATTACTGCCCTCTCGCAGTATTGACCCGTCGGTACCTAGAATGGTCGCCGAGTTGCCAATAAATGCCGGTGCCGCTGTACTGAAAGCTTCTATCTGCCAAGCTGCCGATCGGTGGTCTTCAGCATCGGTACTGGCATGGTGTTCAGCCAAGGCGTGATGTGCCATTAAGGTTAAAACGCACATTGTGAGGATTTGTCTTTTCATCGCTTTTCTCCTGTCGTTTTGGGATTACATTGCCGTTAGGTATGACACAAAAAAGGTTAATTCGCCAACGGCTACGGGCTTCACTCCACTAATTTTCTTTTAGTTTTACCAACTGGGTCTCCATCTTTAATTGCATTGGGTTAAAGTAATCCCACAACCCGACACAATCACAGCTCACAAGTTGTTAAGACATTAATGGAGTGAATGCCATGAAACGGTGCCCTATTGTTTTCCTTACGGCCTTTTTATTATTCACGGGTGCGGGTCACGCGGCCTCTTCCGAAGAAGACGCTAGTGGCGCTAGCAAGCCCTTTGTGCTCATTGCCAGGCTCCACGCCTTACCCGGCCAATCATCCAAAGTCATTACATTATCTGATGCTGCCGACAAAGCGGTGAAGGCCAGCGAACCGGGCATGCTGCTCCATACCTTTGATCGAGACCCCAACGATGCGCTGGGTTTTGTGTGGACGGAGGTGTATGCCAACAGCCAAGCCCTCGAGTTCCATTTGCAGAACCCTGACCTCATCAAATACCTTGAAGAGGTGGGGCCGTTCCTCGATGTGTTTACCGTTGAACTTTATGGCAGCGTCTCAGACTCAGCCGTTACTATGCTTAAGGCCACGGGCACACCCACCAAGCACTACAAAACAGAGCTGGGTTATATTCGCGATCTCAAGCAGTAAGCGTTTGCATGGCGACTGCCGCCCTCATGGGTATGAGCCGTTTGCCACCGTTGTTGACGGTGCCTTTGGATTTTGAGGGTTTTAGCGCCAAACCACTCACCGTGATTAACCGACGTCACATGCTGCGGGCTGCGTTAAGGTAAGGGATTATTGGAAACACGTAATAGTTTACTGGCCGGCTGTATGGCCCCGCGTAAACGTCTGCTGTATACTCGGCGCTCGCGGATATCGTCTGACGGCAGATGCTTACGACCCACAACACATGGGGTCTTATTTTCCGCACATTTAAAGCGCCTGTAGCTCAGCTGGATAGAGTACCTGACTACGAATCAGGGTGTCGGAGGTTCGAATCCTTCCAGGCGCGCCATATAATACAAAGAGGATCAACAGCTTAGGGCGTTGGTCCTTTTTTGTGCCTGTTGAAAACACGTATCGAGTGTTAATTCGGTGTAAAAATACGGCCTCCACTAAACGGGATGACCGATGTTCGCAGGTTCAAATCTTGCCGACCTCTCACCCATCATTGGCAAGTGACTCGAGTTATTTAGCTGAGAGACTTATCCCCAACTCTTTGAGCGGCATAAGCGTCTTGAAGCACCGTAAGCGCCGCAAACTTACTAGCGGCGATACTCAAACTCACATTGGTGTAATCTCCTACCCCTTACAATATTAAGAGTGTGGTTTTTCTATGAAGAACACCTTAACGGAAGCACCAGGATTGCTAGGGCGAACATTCCTTAACTTTCCCCTCGCGCTGGACCTCAAACAACTCAAAGCGGATATCGCAATACTGGGCATTCCCTTTGGCATGCCCTATGACGTCGCCAGCATGGCCAATGATCAGAGTACCGCTCCAGACTTACTACGCCACATGCCAACTGAGGAGGATGTGCGCTACACCAAAACCCACTACGACTGGGACCTAGAGGGTTATCTTTTGGATGGTCGCGATATTCGTGTCGTCGACTGCGGCAACGTAGTGGGCGACCGCTCGGATCACTCAGCGCACTATCGCAAAGCAGAGGAAGCCGCTCGCCTCATTTTTGGGCAGGGAACGTTATTGATTACCCTAGGGGGGGACCACGGCGTGCCTATTCCCGTGATGCGGGCGCTGGAGGTTGTCAACAAGACCGTCACACTGATCCACATCGATGCGCACCTCGACTGGCGGGAGGACATTAATGGGGAAACAGAGGGATATTCCAGCCCCATAAGGCGAGCCTCTGAAATGCCCTGGATTGGCGACATTTATCAGATTGGTATGCGGGGTATCGGCAGCGCTAGACACGGTGAGGTGGAAGACGCCCAGGCTCATGGCGCCCACATCACCACGGCCTATTCACTCCATGAGCAGGGTATGGCCAATGTATTGGCGCAGATACCCGATGGCGGCCCCTATTATTTGACGATCGATGCTGATGGTTTAGATCCCACTATCATGCCGGGCGTCATGGCCCAAACGCCGGGCGGTGTAACGTGGCCTCAAATTCATTCGCTCATTCACGGTTTGGCAAAAAAGGGAAACATGGTCGGAATGGACTTGGTGGAGATAGCCCCCAGCCGTGACGTTGGTGGCATTACATTGGTGCACGCAGAGCGCCTTATTTGTAATTTTATCGGTGCTTGGGTAAGAGCCAACAAATTCGCGTGAGGGTAACTCGAGAGAACGCACAGCGCTGGATACTCATGGTAGTGCTCAGCCTCTCTGGAGGCATTATTTTCTTCCTGCCGTTTTTGCAGGAATTGTATTACCGCCCGTTGACAGAGGCCCTTAACCTGACCAATACCGAGGTGGGATCGCTTCTCAGTATCTTCGGTGCGACCTCTTTGTTGTGCTACGTCCCGGGCGGGTGGCTGGCCGATCGTGTGTCACCGCGCATACTCATAAGTGCGTCACTGATGATGACGGGCATCTCTGGCCTATATTTTTCTACGTTTCCAAGTTATGGCGTGAGCCTCGCTATCCATGCCCTTTGGGGCGTAACCATTACCCTGCTGTTCTGGTGCGCCATGCTCAGGGTGACTCGAAGCTGGGGAGCTGTAACAGACCAAGGGAGAGCGTACGGAACGCTGGAAATGGGACGAGGGTTAGGGGAACTGATCAGCGCATCAGCTACTTTGGCGCTCTTTATTTATTTGGGCAGCGATAAAGTGGCGCTTTCAGCCGTCATCATTATGTTTTCACTGATCATAATCGGCTTGGGGGTGCTCTCATTCTTCACGATACAGGGGGACGCAGGAGGGCCGCTCAACCGCATTAGCGACTCCCCAATGAGCATTGACTCGGTGATGCAGGTGTTACGCATGAAGCAGGTATGGCTCATCACCCTGATTGTTTTTTGTGGTTACTGCGCATACTGGGGTACCTTGCGCTTAACCTCGTATTCGACCGACATCTTCTTCATGAGTGCAGCACTCGCGGCCTTACTCAGCAGTGGCAAGCTATGGGTAAAACCCTTTGCTGCTTTTGGCATCGGTGTGCTGGCGGACAGGTACGGAGTGGCAAGGACAATATTCTCATTATTTATCGTCCTGCTGCTGGCATTCCTTATCTTCGCTTTTTTACCTGGCTCAGCCAATTTTTTGCCGATTATGATTGCCAATGTTGCCGTGGCATCCATTGCGGTTTTTGGAATTCGCGGCATTTATTACGCGTTACTTGAAGAGACAGGCGTGCCCTTTGAGATGACAGGTGTTGCTACCGGCGTTATCTGCATGGTCGGCCTATCACCCGACATTTTTATGCCCTTAGTCGGAGGCATGCTAATTGATGCCCACCCCGGACCACTCGGTTACCGATATTTTTTTCTTATCGTTGCCGGTCTGTGCCTAGTTGGCGTCGCTGCGGGTGCGTTAGTTACTCGCGTCTGGACCCATGCCAACTCAATCCGGCACCCATAATGCCCACGACCAATACCAACCATAGGGCACCTAAACCACCCAAAATGGGAATGGCCTCGGGCATACTTTCCCCCCCCGCTAATTTGCCACCGGTTTTGGCCTCCACTGTGTTCTTGTTCTCTTTTGTCTTAGATAACGCACCTGAAGTACCCATTACGGATATTGCGGGTAGAGAAGCACCCTCGACCGCCGAGATGTCACCCTCACTACCCCCTGCTTGAATGCCGCCGCTAACGGAGTTAGGGGAATCAGCAACACTATCAGACGATCTGATACCCAAGACAACCTGCACCATGTTCAGAAACGTACTCAGAGCATTACTGGGGATGGGGGGCGAACCTAGCGTAAGCGCGCTGGTAAATTTGGAATCGCTCTGGCGATAGGGCGAGACGTCGGTATAAACCCCAGCCACGCTGCAAGTATAGCTATTGTCTGTAGGTAGAGATCTCACCTGAACCGGAGAAACAGTGGCACTACCCGTATAGATAAATTGCTGCTGGCCAATACCCCAGCTATTCAAAATACCGTCATCACTAGCAAATAGATCGGAAACGTGCAGAGACCAGGAGCCAGCCAATGCTTCCCCAGCCAACTCTGCAAATGACGTCTCTGGCCTGAGACTTCCCGGATAAATGCCAACCACATCGTCGCCTTTATCATCATTAAGCTGCCGCCTCAGCACGATTCTTTTTCCGCTTGGCGACTCCAGCTCCAGCACGACATCACTTCTATAGGGGTGCGTTATGTTGACTTCGATCTCGAATTCGTCGGGAGAAACATTGCCGTCAGCCGTTAACTGAATCTGCGAGGTAATGGCGTTGGTGTCGCTAAATGGGGCACCCGGTGCAGTGACCCCCGCAACCGTGCGCGGCGCGGTTAACATGTCCCCCGAGAGACTCCAACCGTTGAAAACGCCATCGTCTCCGTCAAAGCCGTCACTCACGGCTAATTGCCACTCGCCATCAACGGGCTCACCGGCCATACCTTTCACCGTGTAGGTCTCGAGCACATTGTCGCTGGAATCCATTCCATCGAACCCCTTTAGCTGTACTTTAATGCCTGAGGGGGATGTCAACTCGATAATAACGTCACCCCGATAAGGGTGCGTGATATCCACAGAGACCGTCACGCCCTCTGGCGAGACAGAGCCCTCTCCCGTTAGCGCAATCGAGGAAAGTGTCGGTTGATCATCATCAAAACTAAAGTCAGCGCCAGAAGCCGCAGAACCCGAGAAGGAAGTCTTGCGGGGTTCACCCAAACAAACTGCATCGTAACGGTCTACGCCACTGTTAGCCCCAGGCGTAAAGGCCACATTAATACCCGTATCCCCAACAACAGAACCTGACACGCTGTTTGGCGCTGGCACCTCGGGTGTCGGCGCGGCACTGGAATCGAGTGAGAAATTAGCGTCGGACACATCGAAGAAAATATTACTGCGTCCTTTAATCATTAGGCGAGCGGTATCGGTTTTAATCCCAGACGGGAACTCCACCCTCTCGTAACCGTCGTTATTCGTCGTCGCAAAGGGCGTACTTTGAAAAGATAACCCGCCATCGGTCGACAAATAAAGATCCACTTTTTGGACTGAAATAGGCGCAGCATCGGTTTCACCCACATTCCACCGCACCGTTCCAACGCTGCCTAAAGAGCCGCCCAAATCCGGTTCTGCTACCGAAAAGGGTTTGTTAATCAACGGCTGCGCGATGACCGTGATTTCAGTCGAATCAGAATTTCGGCCCCCTCGCTCATCTCGTGTCGTGAGCGCAAACACCATGCTGCGCGCCTTACTGGGCAACTTTTCAGCATTGTCCACCTCCCCCGCTACAACCGTTGCAAGTTGCGGTAAATAGCGCTGTGCGCTCGCGACTGGGGCCAGGGTTCTAAAAAGCGGCATCGCACCGTCATCGGGGGCCGCTAAGGCGGCTGCCGAGCCGAGGTCTCGCTGTTCCCAAGAAAACGTCACGGTGTCGCCATCAGGATCGCTGCCTGAGCCATCGATCACCAGCGGTGTACTTGCGGGCACCGTATATCGAGCACCCGCAAAAACCGTCGGGCTGGTATTGCCGGTAGCGCTGACGACACCACAGCTACTGCCCGTGCCCTCTACGTAATTAGCCGCCTGTTCGAAACTGTAGGAATGAAACATAGGATCGGCTAGGTTGCCGTCAAGGTGACTTTGGCTAATATTGTCTGGGGAACAAATTCCCGAGTAACTCATAATCGTGCTGCCGGAACCCGGCTCAAAAGCCGCACTCCCCGAACGCTGTTCAATACAGTTGGGAGAGCTTGAATTGAAGGTGTGGGCCATACTGAATTGATGCCCAATTTCATGAGCTACATAATCAACGGCGAAAGCGTCGCCTTCAGTGCCGCCGGTAACTCCTTTGGCCTTAGTCGCATCATTACAGGGCCCGGTTCCAGCTAACCCTCCGCCAGCCGTACCAAACGTATGACCGACATCATAATTTTCTGACTGAATAATGTCGTCGATGACCGTCTGAGACTCCTCAATGAGTACGGCCGTATCGTCGTTGCCCTCAAAGGGATCGTCATCGGGCGCAGTGAAAATAATCTCTTCATTGTTATCGACCAACTCAAATCCGACTGAAACCTCCGAATTAAAAATACCGTTAACGCGATTAACCACCTTTACTACGGCAGAGAGGGCACCCTCGACAGTACCGCCGTGGTAGGCAGCGTATTCGCCCGTCGTGGCCACCGCCAATCGATAGGTTGTTAGTTCATTGCCTCTAGACCGCGACTGACTCGTGTTTGCCGCAACTCGCGCAGATTTTAGGTTTTCAGATTTCTCATTAATTTTGGAATGATTATGGTCATCATGACCCGTTACGCCACACTGGAACGTGCTTTTATCGCGCCTGGCATCTCTAGCGAAATAGCTCATGACTTTAGCGTTGTCAGATTTATCCAGCGGGTCGATCATCCATCGACCACCGGCATCTAAAACCTGCACGCTTAAGCCAGTAGGCGTGAGCTCCATTTGAGCGGTTGAACTACCCTTCCCCAATGAACGTCCAGAAAAGGCTCTGATATCAGGGAATTTACGTGCGAGCCCCGGGCTCATGGTCTCTGCAAGTTTAAACTCAAACTCTCTGAAGCCGCCGTCTGGAACCGGCAAGTCCAGTAAAAATGACCCATCGCTGGTAGCGGCGGCACGACTGATGCGTTCGCTCAAACCCAGTCGGTCTATCGAGAGGTAGCGAGGTTGCGTCGCATGCTCTCTAGATTTAAAGACTGAAAGATTAGTAGTCACTTCGTTCTGAGCAAGATCTCGCCACAGGGGCGAATCAGCCAGAACAATTTCAGAAAATAGGAAAACGCTAGTGACTAGCGTGGCGCGGGAGAACCCCTTCAAACTCATCATGTCGCTATCCAACCCCCTAAAGACCGCATCAAACAACGGGAAATTTCAAGGAACTTTGTAGGGCCAACTGACAATAATTTAATTCACAAAAACTATTGGTCGCACCGCTATAAGCCGACAACAGGCGTGTAAGGCACTGTTGAACATACAGCCCTGAAAACGCTTTCTAGAGATACACTACCAGAAAAACTCACACAGTGGCGACGCGCTCTCTAAATTTGGATCCGTACACCCTCCGTCTTTTGGTGCCTGTTGAGGTCCTGTCATCGAGGCTTTGGTTGGGTAGCGGGTCTTAGCCACTCCTGCTGCATGTCACCGGCCTTAAATAAACGCTGGTCTAAAGGCAAAATTTTCGACAACCCCACGCCCGGCCAGAACACTCTAATATCCGTGTCTGATGGCTGTAGCCTAGCAGTTGTTAGAGGGGGCACGGCCGAGCTTGGTGAGAAAGGTGATTTAAACAATAGGGATGGCCGCCATTGCATTCCATAACTGCGATTTAACGCTGACACCACGCTACCTTTAAGAATTCTGCCTATCCCCTTTTTATCCTGTAACCGCTTTATAATGCGTCTCTCGTTCAACCTTAATAGCGGCATAGTCTCTACAAGCAGTGAAAAACTTTTTAGCTCCGACACAATTTAGGTTTGGATGCCGCCAGCGAAAGTACTTGGCAATACTCCTATTTATTGGGTTATTGGAGGGCTGTGCCGTTACCCCTGACAAGTCCATGCAACAGGCCAAGGGCGCCACGGTCTGTGACTCTTATTTAGTGCTAAGCATGTGCCTTCAGGATTTCGACGGGGACGAAACCGTAGACCTCATCTTCTTCACCGATACCAAAGAAGTCTTCATGTATCAGGAGGGCAAACAGACTCTAGCCGGTGAGGTCATGCCTTTGCATCGCTGTGCGGTACCACTGGACCCAGAAATGCAGACCACGACTAACCGCGTTTTAAAGCGAGAGGAGCTCAGTTTTGCTGAGGAGATGAGCATCACCAAGGCGTTAATCGCTAGCTATGTTGCGGCCAAACCGGCAATTGATGCTTGCAATGCTCAATTCGAAAATGACGCAGACAATACTCAAAAATCCGAGGTGGACTTTTCTCAATTTGAAGAAGACTGGGAGCCCAAATAATCTTTGCGATTTCTGATCACACTGTGAAAGTATTTACGTGTTCAACGCGACAGTCTTTGCGGCATCAATTGACTCACCCTGAAGGGAGATTGCCGTCTGATCTCATGCAAGCTCTCTCTTGCAACACCGACTGAATGCATCAATCAAAGCAGGAGACTTCTCAAACCTCATTATGCCAAGCCTGCTGGCGACCTCGTGATGTAAAAGTCTTAGCGTCGATAAGGAACTTGTTCATTGGGACAGCCTATGAAGGCTTGTAACCTTTCCGGGCCCCTCACTTTACAAATCGGTACTCATTAGGATTAACGTGTTGGGTGCGCCGCTTATACTCAAGCCAGGGGCCTGGCCAGTTATTCGTATTGATTCCGGTATCGGTGACATACCAGCTGTTGCAGCCCCCTTGAGTCCAAACGGTGTCAGCACTGCGCTCCTCCATTTCAGTGCGCCAGCGCCTGAGCACATCGACTTCAAGGTCTAAGTAGCGATAGCCGCCTTCACACAGGCGCTCTACAGCATCGAGTATATAGTTGTACTGGCATTCGTTCGAATAGGGCACCGAACCAGAACCATGATTCGTATTGGGGCCGTACATCATAAAGAAATTGGGAAATCCAGAGACCGTAGTCCCCAAGTAAGCCTCAGGCCTGCCATCCCAAACATCGCTCAATTCGCGCCCCTCCAGACCACGGATCTCCATAGGGGCGACAAAATCTAATGGTTGAAAACCCGTGCCCCAAATAATAACGTCCGCTGGGCGCTCAACGCCTTCAGCATCGACAAGTCCTGTTGCCGTAACGCGAGGGGCATTTCCATGAATCAATTCAACATTGTCCCGCTTTAACGTTGGGTACCAATCGTTGGTAAACAGGGCCCGCTTACAGCCCACTTGGTAATCCGGCGTTGCCTTTGCCAGCAAGTCAGGGTGATCGCCCAGCTCTTTACGACGATAGGCGTTGGACAACGCAGCCATGGGCTTCAGTACCCAATGACGATTAGTAAAACCGTAGGTGAGGAGCTCAAATACTGAAAAGAAAAAACGACGACTTAATGCAACTCTTGCGGGAACCTTGCGGAATAGTCGCTTTTCCCATTCCGGGTATTCGCGATCGAATTTATGCATGATCCAGGGCGCCGAACGCTGGTAAATGTTTAACTGGCCGGCTTCTTTAGCGACCTCAGGCACAAACTGAATAGCGCTGGCCCCGGTACCCACTACCGCCACGCGCTTACCCTTTAGGTCGTAGTTATGATCCCAGTTAGCCGAGTGAAAGGTGGGTCCCTCAAATGTATCGATCCCCTCAAGGTTAGGGATAGCTGGATTAGAGAGCTGCCCACAAGCGGCAATAAGCAGGTCAAAGTTTCGGCTTTCACCATCACTCGTGGTTACGCACCAAGATCCTAAATCTGCATCAAACCTCGCGCTTTCAACACCCGTGTTACAGCGTAAATGTGGCCGTACCCCAAAATCGTCAACCAGCGTATTTAAGTACTGTTCGATATCAGCTTGAGGGGCATAACGCCGAGACCACTCAGTACCCGGGGCAAAGGAAAACGAGTAGAGGTGTGAAGGAACATCACAAGCCGCCCCAGGATAAGTATTGGCGTGCCACACGCCGCCCACACCAGCGCCTCGCTCATACACGACAAGGTCTGTAACTCCCGCTTTCAACAAACGGATCGCGGCACCAACACCACCAAAGCCTCCCCCAACTATCGCAACAGATATTGATTTACGGGTTTTTGACTTCGTGTCCAGACGCATTTCTTTCACCTCATTGCTACAAAAATCTCACGCAGCTTCAATTGCCTTTGCGTCGAATCTAGTTAACTAAGTTGCGCTAATTAGGTATAAACAGCGTATGTGCTAACTATTATAAACACACAGGTGGCGCAAAAATAAGATGGCCACCACCAATAAATGCATGGAGATCATGGTTTGAATGTACAGTACTTTACTCGGGCGAGCTTGGGTTATGTTCTCGGATCCCTTCTAATTATGGGCTGTAGCGACAGCGGCAACCCCGGCCCCACTTACGAGCCACCACCACCGCCGCCAGAACCCGAATACCTGTCGGTCGCTGCCCCTTTAGTAGAAACACCGCCGGAGATCGGTGACCTCTCGCTCATCAGCACATTCTTTGATTTAGGCTCTGTGGGCTTTATTCAGGAAGAATTTTTTCTTTCGGGTACAGCCTCGTCGTATACCAACCTCAACGAACTAGGTAGCGACGGTCTCTGGGAAGTTGAACCGGCAGAAACCGCGGAGTACAAAACTCGGGTTGTGGTCTACCGTCCAGAAAATAGTGATTCGTTCAGCGGCACCGTATTTGTTGAATGGCTAAACGTGACTCAAGGCTTCGATGTGCCCGTAGGTTGGGGAGCGGGACACGTGGAAGCCTTGCGAGATGGTCACGCCTGGGTGAATGTATCGGCTCAGTTAGTCGGTATTGAAGGCGTCGAAAATCCCACGTTGCCGCTAGCACTGAAAGTGGCCAATCCTGAACGCTACGAATCACTGAGTCATCCTGGCGACTCTTTTTCGTACGATATCTTTACACAAGTTTCAGCCGCCATTCGCGACACGGCAGAAACAGGCATATTGGGCGGCTTTGCTGCTGAGGTGCTCATTGCAGGGGGCGAATCACAATCTGCCTCTCGATTGCTGACCTACATCAACGCTATCCAACCCTTGTATGGTGCCTACGATGCTTTTCTCGTGGACAGTCGGTACGATAGCAGTCAGCCCTTATCCCAGCCGCCCCAGCCAGAAATACCCGCTCCCGACGCCGTGACTTTTCGCGATGATCTACCATTCCCCGTCATAAACTTTCAGTCAGAAACCGACGTTATACCCTTGGGGGCTGTCGATGAGCGCCAATCTGACAGCGATTACTTTCGCCTATGGGAAGTCGCGGGCATTGCACACAACGACAACTACCAGTTGGTTAGTGGTCGCAATGACATTGGCGTCGGCGCAGAATTTGCGCAGGTGGTAGAAAACGATTCAATTTTGGGAATTTTCCAGTGTGAGCGTCCGATTAATTCAGGCGCTTACCCCTGGGTATACATGGCCGCTTTTGAGGCACTCGATATTTGGGTGCGTAATGGCACCGCGGCAAGTTCTGCCGAACCCTTGGCGACGCTCGATGACGACTCGGATTATGTTTACGACGATTTTGGTAATGTGCTGGGCGGAGTGAGATCACCTTACGTTGATGCCCCAGCAGCCCGTTTGTCGGGTGCGCTGAATGAGGGCGATGCAGGATGCCGGCTCTCTGGCACCACGGAACTATTCGATGCCGCTACTATGGCGAGCTTATATATTGATCGCGACGGGTATATCAGCGCTGTTGCCGAAGCCGCAGACATGGCGGTGAGTGACGGATTTCTATTAGAGCCCGACGCAGAACGCGTCAATGCCGCAGCCGCTTTACAGTGGGATGCTTTGATAACGCAGTGAGCGTGCCTAGTGCCTAGGTAGACGGTCTTCGTAGCGATTCCTTCGTTACCGATTCAATGTACGGCACCCCGCCGCAGATACAGACATGGTGCAGGTTTCTGGTCTTGCCGGGTACTGTGGCGGGCTGGGCGTTACGATTCGGACACACCAAGCTCTGAGTTTGCTAGGGCTTATCCTCAGGAGGCCTCTCGGGCAAAGAAAAGCCGCGACTCGTAAAATGTCTAGAGAGCAACCGATGGCCTTCAATTTGATCCGGTAAGCTTTTGCTATCACAGGGGGCGGGATGCTCTTTCATAGTTCCCATTGACACTTGTCCAGATTCTAAGTCTAAGGAATACCAGCGCTGACACACTGTCATTACGCCCGTTTTCACTCCAAAGGTTGGAGGGCCAGCTCCAATTAGCTGCGAAAGTGGGGCCTTAATACCTTCAACTCGCTCTCTCGCGATACCGTCTACTGAGAATACAGGGCGCAACGGATCTTTGGGTGTTTCCAATAATGAGACGCCCTCAACCCAGGGTGGCAACGAATGACCTAAGACTTCTAATACCGTGGGCATAACGTCAATAAGCTGCACATTTGAGGCAACGCGTCCCACCGTTTTCCCCCCGGGCAATCGCACAACTAACGGCATAGGTTTTTGTATACGCCAGCCTAAGGTGTGATCAGAACTGTACACGATCAACGTGTTTTCATAGTTGCCCGTCGCTTTCAGTGCAGCGATAACTTCACCAAAATACCTATCTGAATCAACCACGGTATCGAGGAAAAAAGCCTCTCGATTCTGCCGAGTCTGCTCGCCCAAATTTGCGGAAAATCGGTTCGACACTGGCTTAAAGCGACAGCAATGCGTATTCATCAAATGAATATGCATAAAGAAGGGCTGGGTTGACTCACGAATAAACGCGGTTGCCGAATCGATTCTTTGGCGATCACGTCTACCATAAACCTTGGCCGTGGTGCCGCCAGTGGCTGCCTGAAACGCACGGCTCATAGGTTTTACTGTCGCGAGATGTAGCGCTCGCTCCGTCACGCGCTGCCACAGCTGTTCGTTAAAATGGTTGGTCTGCGCAAACGCAATACGTGCTTGTCCAGAAAAACCCTTGATTGACGCATTATCAATAGCCCGCGAATTCGCGTAGTCAAAGCCCTCCCGCATGTTGAGATCTGGACCATCTGCGTAATAGCGAATGGACTCTTGAAAAACCTCATAACCTGAAGCTCGGAGCATTCCAGGTAAGTGCTGAAAAGCATCTGCGCCCGTTAGCGTATGAGGCGGAAATATAACTTTGGTAGTAGCCGGATACTTTCCATTTAGCATAGAGACGGTACTACCCGTAGTTCGCCCTGCATTTGAAATTGCAGCGTCAAAAACAAGGGATTCAGTCATCATTGCATCAAGATTGGGGGTGGTAATTTCCGGATACCCATAACCTGAAATATATTCCGACTCAACACCATCAGACGCAAACCAAAGCACGTTGTATTTCTGAATGTCTTTTGAGCCTACTGGGCTGGGGGCCGCCACCTCAGTTACCGAAAACAGCGTCAACAGCGTCGCGCCACTACTACCTATGAGCAATATGACAAGCAGTGCTAGGGAACTACGGCTCGAGGTTACCGAGGGCGCCGCATAGCGGCGAAGCAGTTTACGAAAAATGCCAACCCCCAAAATACTGACCCCAGCAAGATAAGCCAGAGCCGCGCCCCCCGAAGTCGATACGATGCCAATACCGGCTGCTGTATAGGTGAAATTATCGACCAAGAGTGTAGCAAGGGCCGTCAAAAGCAACGTCAGTGGTAGCGATAGTAATATGATATCAAAACGCTGCTTTGTCACTGCGAAGAGGAAGCGTGCCAAAAGAAGCATCAACAACCATAAGACTAAAACCACCGCTAACACGAGTAAGGCGGCGGTCGCTAAAATGGTTATGCGCTCAGGCCAGCTTAAAACGGTAAAAAAAGAAGGCTTGGTGACCAGGAACAACCATTCCAATGCGAGGTAGGTATAAACACCCAGTAACGTATCTGTCAGCGTGCGCTTAACCAGCTTAGGCCTAGTTCCCTGCATGTGCCAAATAGTCCATAATGTTCGACCCAATTACTTTGCGGCGTGAATCGACTAATGTACCAAATCATTATTACCTCCGTGCTGATAGTTTTCTCGCCTCAAACCTTTGCTTACCTCGATCCCGGTACGGGCAGCATGATCTTGCAAGGTCTCATTGCCGGAATTGCGGTGGCGGGCTTTACGATCAAGACCTACTGGTATCGAATTCTCAGCTTTTTTGGTAAAGCCAAGCAGACGAGCTTGCTCGAAGAAGAGGAAGAAGGCAGCCCTAAAAAAGAAGACGAACAGTAGGTGCAACACCGCTCAGTAAACAGAACACAAGGCGACACATTGTGACCTTAGATGCCCTACCGTCGTCATTTCGTGATCCCAGCGGTTTTGTCTTCGCTGAAAACGATCGGGTCTATCGCCAAATCAACAACGGTTTCGCTAAGCACTTCGATCAGTTTATGTCTTCGGGACTCTATGATGTTTTGGTTGATAAAGGCTACCTAGTCGCCCATGAAGACGTCACGGCGTCTAACATTCAGCGCGGCCCCGATTGCTATCGCGTCATTGCACCCGAAGTTATCCCCTATATCGCCTACCCTTATGAGTGGAGCTTTAGCCAGTTACAAGATGCGGCAATGCTTACGCTACGTATTCAAACCGTAGCACTCCAGCACGGCTATATTCTTAAGGATGCTTCTGCCTACAACGTTCAGTTTAGACATGGTAAACCCGTATTTATCGATACTCTGTCGTTCGAGCCCTATGTGGAGGGTGTGCCCTGGGTTGCGTACCGGCAGTTTTGCCAGCACTTTCTAGCGCCACTCGCACTCATGGCGCGTGTCGATGTGGGGCTGGGTAAGCTTCTGGTCACCTATATTGACGGTATACCACTGTCACTTGCGAGTAGTCTGCTTCCGCTAACAACCCGGTTTAACTACAGCTTACAAACTCACATTCATCTCCATGCGAAAATGCAGGAGACGTACGCCGATGCCGCTGGCACGCCGACGACCGCCAAAAACAGCGCCACTAAAAACCCCAGACAGCTGTCCAAAACGGGTTTGCAGGCCATTGTGGAAAGCTTGGCGTCTGCTGTAAAAAGCCAGCAATGGAAGCCGCCACAAACTGAATGGGGCGATTATTACGACAATACCAACTACAGCGATGGCTCCACTGACGAAAAGCGAAGGCTGGTCGACGATTACCTGAGCGCTATCGACGAGCCCCTAAATGTCGTGCATGACCTGGGAGCCAACACTGGCGAGTTCAGTCGTATCGCCGCAAGGCATGCAGGCTTGGTCGTTTCACAAGACATAGACCCAGTGGCGGTTGAGCGCAATTATCGGCGCCTGGTCAGTGAACCGCCCAAAAATGTCCTACCGTTGCTACAAGATCTCTATGCCCCCTCTCCTGCAATTGGCTGGGGCAACGAAGAACGGGATTCTTTCCGTCAACGAGGCCGGTGTGATGCCATTCTTGCGCTAGCACTCGTTCATCATCTGGCCATCAGTAACAACACCCCTTTAAGCCGCATTGCAGGGCTCTTCGCGGAACTTGCACAATGGCTAGTGATTGAGTTTGTTCCTAAATCGGATAGCCAAGTCGCTCGCCTATTACAGACCCGAGAAGATGTGTTTCCTCACTACAACCAACAAGGGTTCGAAGAGGCTTTCTCCGCCTACTTCAATATTGTCAGAAGCGAAGCCGTTGCCGGTAGTGAACGACAGCTGTACCTAATGCGTTCTTTAAGGTCTGATTTATCTGGGTAGTAGCTTCGCCAATATTACCCGCATAGCGACCTCTGTTCATCAGCACAAACCGCACGCTTGCCTCAGTACGACTCTTACAGCATGACCATAAGAAACTGTCCTCTTCGGTGCTGACCTGCTGGCAACTTAGTCTGCATAGAAATACTGCGCCAATTCCTGCAACATCAAATCTTAAAGCGACGCCTATTAGGCGATACAGGAGCTATGCCGTGAGCGAACCGTTTCCAGGCCCCAAAACAAAAGCGGCACTGCGTCGCGGAATTCCTCTCTTTAAAAATGGCCAGCGTTTTGAACAAGACGAGAAGAAGGCCGGTTCCAGAGGGTTTAGACCGGTCCGACAAATTGTTATCGATAAAGCCTCTGGAGACTATGTTTGGGATTTAGACGGCCGACGCTATATCGACTTTCAAAACGGTTGGGCGACCAACCCATTGGGCAATTGCCATCCTGAAATACTCGAGGTCGTCGAGGCCGCCAATCGCCGCTATGGCTTTCATTTTGACCATCCGTTGCGCTACGACCTGGCCGAACGGTTAGCCCCTATCATGCCCGATCGCGCCCTACCCAGGACTAACTTCGAGGTATCGGGCACCGAGGCTGCGGAAGCCGCGGTTCATCTGGCACTCACGCATACTCAACGTCGCTATATTGTCACTTTCGGCGCCTCTTATCATGGCAACTCCTTAGCGGGCAAATTGCTCAGCGGCTTGAGCGGTGAATCAGCAGCCTATCTCGAGGGCTGGGGCGGTGGCGTCATTCGTGCACCCTACCCATTCAGTGATCATATTCCCGCCGACATGAGTCCTCAGCAGTACGTTGATTTCTGTCTCTGGTACCTCGAAAAGCAAATTCCTGAGACCATTGCCAGTGCCGACAATATTGCGGCAGTGCTGATCGAGCCCGGCCTTGCAGAGGGCGGTAACTGGATTCCCACAAAAGAATTCATTCAAGGTTTAAGAGGCGTCTGTGATCGTAACGACTGGCTGCTCATTAGTGATGAAGTACTTACTGGCGTGGGTCGTACGGGAAAAATGTGGGCAATAGAACACTACGATGTGGTGCCCGACATTCTGATTTACGGAAAAAATCTGTCTGGGGGTATCGCACCCCTCGCAGGTATCTCGGCCAGAGACGACATACTGGGAGACAACACCCATTTCAACTCCGGCTCAACGTTTGCTGGTTCCCCCGCAGGCTGCGCCGCCGCCATAAAAACACTCGAAATTTATGAGCGAGACGGAATCGTCGCAAAGGCCAAAAATCTCGGTGAGATTGCCCAGGGCATTATGTCTGGCTGGGAGAAGTACGCCATCGTTAGGCAAATAAGATGCAGCGGCTTGCTTATGGGCGTAAGTTTTAATGCCAGCGAGCAACTGCACCCACATGCCGAAAACTGGTGGGCAGCGAGGGCGATTAGAGGTGAAATGTTGGAACGCGGTGTTTGGGCGATCTCGGATCATGAGGATACGATTAGGCTGTATCCTGCCCTCAACATGGATGAATCGACGTTGCGCGAAGGCCTGGCAATTATGGAAGAAGCGATACAACGGGTGAGCAACGGCAGTGCTATTGAGGGCGATGCATCGGCCTTTCCCTCGGGAGTTTCTGGCTTTTAGTTACTCGCCGCACACCACCTAAAAGCGCCCATCCTTCGCCATAGATTGGGGTCAATAGCCACAGGTTTTCAGCTACCGATTCGAAAGGATCGGAGCCACTACCCCTATCGTTGAATGATCGATCGACCAGACGCTCAAATTCTTCCTCAACAACCCTGCACGAAACACAGCTAAAGCGCTGACTCGACCACCTCAAAGTGCACATCAACTTGGGCCAATCTTTTAATCAAGGCATCACCAAGAGCGCTCGCCGGTGTCCAGATGCCCCCCTCGACAGCCAAATCATCTTGCGCCAGACAAAGCCCTGCCTGAGCCAACATTCTCGAGGTGGCACCGTAGCCAGGATCACGTTTTCCGGTCACCTTAACCCGCAGGCTGTGCTCACCTTCAGCGCCGGCGCTGCCATGCGCCCAAAATTCAAAAAATCCGTTTTCTCGGGCCTGGGCGTCGGGCCCCTCACCGGGGTCGGGTAAAAAGCGTTTAAGTATGGCCCGGGTAGGCCCAAATAGCGCGCTCCCCATAATGGCACCAATCGCAACAGAGGAAGTGAGTGCTGCTATTCGGCCGCTGCACAATTGCGATTCGTCGTAGCGAAACCCTTCACCATAAGGCAATCCAGCGAGGGCATTGGAACGTCGCACCACCTTCGTATTAATGGCAGCCATCACAAACGGGCCCGTCCATGAGTTGAAGTTTTCATCCCAGGCAATACCCATCTGATCGGGCCGATCTAGCCCCGCCTCCAAGCCCGGAGGATAAAGGGCATACGGATTCATTAGGCGCTTACGCAGGGCCGGGTCTTTCATAATTTGCTCACTCACCAGCATCATGCTGGCGACCGTGCCGCCGCTCACCCCACCCGAATAACGGCCCATGCGCCCTGTCACTGATTCTGCATACTGGCCAAAGCGCTCTTTAAACGTTTTTTGTAGCAAGTAAACAGAGAGATCCGATGGCAAGGAATCAAAGCCACAGCAGTGTACCAAGCGTGCCCCGCTGCTCTTGGCTATAGGATCAACGCGCTCATAAACCTCTGCCATCCACTGTGCTTCTCCGGTGAGGTCACAGTAGTGTGTGCCCTGCTCAGCGCAGACCTCGAGCAAGGTCGTTCCGTATCGAGCATAAGGACCCACTGTAGAAATAATCACGCGGGTTTGTTCGACCATGGCGGTTAACGCAGCGGCGTCTTCGCTGTCTGCAACCAGAAGCGGCAAATCAGGCTGGCCCAGCCGATCTCGCACTGCCTCGAGCTTTGCGGCGCTTCGCCCCGCAATAGCCCAGCGAACTTGGGGAGCCTGTTCCGCAAGATACGCAGCAACGAGCTCACCCGTAAAACCTGAAGCGCCAAAAAGCACAATATCAAATGGTCGATCAGTCATTGAAAACCCTTTTTAGGTTGGAAAAGCCATGGACAACACCTGTCCCTTCGTTACGTTTTCGATGCCGAACTGGACGTCTTGAACGCACCCCAGCAGTGAGCGCGCTTTGTTAAAACGACTTGGGCATGCCCAGATCGTGCGTCGCAACATGTGACAGGATAAGGTTGGTTGAAATGGGCGCTACCTGATAAAGCCGTGTCTCACGGAATTTACGCTCAATGTCGTAGTCGGTGGCAAACCCCGCTCCCCCAAAGGTTTGGATACAGGTATCCCCCGCACCCCAAGAAGCCTCCGACGCTAAAAGCTTGGCCATATTAGCCTCGGAGCCACAGGGGCGCCCCGCTTCAAATAGATCCACCGCACGCCAAACCATCCCCGCAGCCGCCTCCGCCTGAATATGCGCTCTAGCGATAGGAAATTGCACACCTTGATTTTTAGCGATAGGGCCGCCAAAGACCTCGCGCTCTGACGCATAGTTTGCCGCCGCCTCAACAAAGTATTTAGCATCACCAATGCATTCGGCAGCAATTAAAATACGCTCGGCATTCATGCCATCGAGAATGTAGCGAAACCCCTGTCCCTCTTCCCCGATTCGATTGGCCATAGGCACCCTCAAATCATCGAAGAAAAGTTCGGTCGCTCCGTGATTCATCATAGTTTTGATGGGCTTAATCGTGAGACCTTGACCGACCGCTGTACGCATATCGACCAGCAACACCGACATGCCATCAGAACGCTTGGCGCAATCTTCTCTAGGCGTTGTTCGCACCAACAACACCAAGAGATCAGAGTGCTCGGCCCGTGATATCCAGATCTTCTGGCCATTAACAACATAGTCATCGCCATCTTGTACTGCGTGAGTGCGAATTCGCGTCGTGTCGGTGCCACTGTTGGGTTCCGTCACGCCAAAGGCTTGTAAGCGCAAGGCGCCACTGGCGACCTCAGGCAGGTAGCGCTGCTTCTGCGCTTCGCTACCATGCCGTAAAAGCGTGCCCATGGTGTACATTTGCGCATGGCAGGCGCCACCATTGCAGCCGCTGCGATGAATCTCCTCGAGAATCGCGCAGGCAGCGCCTAAGGGTAACCCTGCCCCGCCGTACATTTCGGGAATCATGACCGACAGATATCCCGCCGCCGTCAACGCCTCGACAAACTCGACCGGGTAACTGCGCCGTTCGTCTTTGTCACGCCAGTACGCCCCAGGAAATTCCTCACAGAGGCGTTTTACACCTGCTCGGATATCATCGTATTGCGGCTCATTACTCATCTTATAAAAACCAAGAACCGCCATCGACCATATGGGTCTGGCCGGTAACAAAAGCGCTCGCGTCAGAAGCGAGGTACAGCACGGTACCCGTGACGTCGCTGGTTTCAAGGTTACGCGGTATCACCTGACCGGAAGCGATGACTTTTTTAGCCTTTTCCAACTTCTCGCCAAAAAATTCCTCGGTGCCCTCCGTCATAACGGCTGACGGTGCTACGGCATTGACTCGAATACGATCACGGCCCAGCTCTCTTGCCATACCCCGGGTCATGCCAATCACTGCCGCCTTAGACGCCACGTAATCGAGGCCATAGGGCAAACCATAAACCGCCGCTAAAGAGGCTATGTTAATAATAGAACCACCCCCGGAATCGCGCATGGGCTGTACGATCGCGCGACAGGCATTCCAAACCCCTTTGACATTGACGTTCATCACGGCATCCCATTGAGCCTCTTCGAGCAGGTCAAATCGCGCGCCTTTAAGCCCACCATAGAGCGCCGCATTGTTGACCAAAACGTCTATGCGACCAAAAGACGCGAGCGCCACTTCTGCCATCGCCTTGCAGCTCGCAATATCAGTAATGTCCACTGTTGTGGATACTGCCTGACCACCATCTCGTAAGATCGCCTCAACCGTCTCGCTACAATCATTCACGTCACACGCCAGCACGGCTGAACCCGCCCCCGCCAGCGCTTCGGCATAGGCTCGCCCCAAACCACGGGCCGCACCGGTCACGATTGACACTTTATTTTCCAACTGCATAGGCTTTCCTCTTTGCCACAAGGTGCCAGATAGCAGGTCTGATAAGCAAGCCACTTGTTTGTGGGCACCTTCAGAGATGCCTTGTCGGAACGACAAAATTGGAATGGCCAAATTTAAAACCGATTAGGCCCGCTTAAAATTTTACAAACTCAACGCAACATGCTTTTTAAAAGTTTCAGCATCAGCGAACGAAAGTTCCCAATCAGCACTAAATAGATCACCGCCAGTGCCAATTCTAGTAAGCGCGCTTTGCGTGTCGTCACACCTCCGGTAAGAAGCGCTGGATTACCCGTCAATGAGTGTGTTTAATTCGCCCTCGTTAATTTTTTAAGGAAAGCCATCGTGAACCCCCCCAAAACCCATCAACTTCCTGGCCGCTGCACAATGGTGTTAGCCGCAACCATCGCCACATCGCTGATCAGCCTAGAAGCGCTGAGTGCACCGGTCACGTCTATTGATGCGTTCTTTGACCCCAATGGTCTGGAGGTCGCCCCCGAGGATTACCCCACTGCAGAGACCTCCAGACAGCTGCTGATTGCCCAGTCCCGTGCACCCGTCAATGCTCTCAACCACGCTCGTCAGCTCACTCCCACCAATGACCAACCCGTGGTGCGTATGAACCGTGACAGCTACTACAGCTTTGCAGTCGTTGACGTGTCAGCGGGTGCCACCATTACCATCCCGCCAATACCCGAAGGAACCTATGCCTCAGTGCAACCTGTAACCGAGGATCACCGAATACAACCAATGTCTTATGGCAGCGGCACCTTTCAACTCGCCACCCACAAAGGCTCACATATCTATGTGATAGTACGACTCGACAGCACGCTTTCTCAGGCAGACGCCAACCGTATTCAGGATGGCATGTCTATTTCTGCTGGCAGTGCTGAGGCTTTCTCAGCCGAGCCCGTTAATGAAGCGTCCTTCATGGCCACTGAGGCTTCCATACGCGCTAAAGCCCCTCAAATGCTAGCTGAGGAAGGGGGCAACGCCGTATTTGGCATGTTCACCGCGCCGACCGACCCATCCCGGGGTAGCTACACCGTTTATAAGCATCAGATGGGGGCAGCCCTAGGATGGGGAGGAGCTCAATCTATCGATAATCTTTACGAGCTTTCACCACAGTACCCCGCGGAAGGTTGCCATCAAGCGACGTTTGAAGATCCCAGAAACGGCGCCTTTTGGTCATTCACTGTTTATGATGAGGCGGGTTTTATGTTCGACGACCTCGCGAGTGTGAGCTCTGATACCGCAACACCCAACGAAGATGGAACCTTTACGGTGAGTTTTGGCTGTGGCTCGGACGCGATAAACAGCATTCCTACAATGAATGCTTCTGGGGTATTTAATTTGGCCGTAAGGCACTATCGCCCCTCCGAGCGGGTTAGGGAGGAGGGCTATCGTCTCGTACCCTATGTTAAAAAGGTGTCGGAGTAGTCCCTATCTGATGATGATCTGATCGAATGAACCCTGGCGCTTTTCTCTTAACCAGAGATTGCGCCATTTCGACCCCTATTTTGCGGTGATTGATGCTGGGCGCATGATCAATTCTAGCCCCCCCCAATACGCTTTTTGAGGTGGCATTGATCGCCATGTTCGCCATGTTCGCCAAACACTCTCTTGATACCCAGTAGGCAACGCCGCCACTAACTGGCCTGAAATCGTGTCCGACACCCCTATATCCATTCACGACATCTTGTCGCTCGCAGTCGCATTGTCTTGACCTGCGCAGGTTGATCCAAGAGAGTTAGCGCAACAAGGTCGGTGCAGTCGCGCCAAAGGAATTTCATGGAAGCTGCACACACTGTTTGGGAGGTCGATACGTTTTTGGCCGTTACTATTGGCATTGTGGTTTTGTTTTTGGGCAAACGCATCAATCGACTGATACCCGTATTTGGCAAGTACAGTATTCCCGAACCGGTCACTGGCGGCCTGTTTATCGCGATCATCCTATTCGCTATTCACTCCTTCGCTGACATCAGCATAGAATTTGAACTCGGCGCTAGAGATGCACTGCTGATTTATTTCTTTACCACCATAGGCATCAACGCAAGCTTCAAAGATCTTGCTGCAGGTGGAAAGCCCCTTGCCCTACTACTGCTGGTCACCGTCATCTACATGGTCACCCAAAATCTGACCGGCATTGGTATGGCGAGCGTCCTTGGCCTGGAGCCCGCAGTAGGCTTACTCGGGGGCACGGTGTCACTCATTGGGGGCCACGGCACGGCCATTGCCTGGGCACCGCGATTTGCCGAAAATTACGGCATTGGCAACGCCATGGAAATCGGTATCGCCTGTGCAACCTTTGGGCTAGTGCTGGCGAGTTTGATCGGGGGCCCCGTTGCCAAATTCCTAGTCTCGCGACACCAGCTGGTAGCCGGCAGCGATGACGATCTCGACGTGGGTATCGATGAAGAGGCAGACCCTGTCAGCCTAAATTATATGGAGTTGCTCGATGCCGTTTTAGCCCTCCACATTTGCATAATTATTGGTTACTTTCTGGATGTCGGTCTGAGCCAATTGGGTGTGCATCTGCCGCTCTTCGTGAGCTGCCTATTTGCAGGCATTATCATGACCAACCTGCGTCCTCATGCACTACCGCGTATCACCGGCACGCAGTGGCCCTCTCGCACCCCCGCAATGGCTCTTATCGCCGATATTTCTTTGGGAACCTTTCTAGCCATGTCGCTGATGAGTATGCAGCTTTGGGAAGTGATTGACCTCGCTGGCGCACTTTTTTCGATCTTGGGCGCGCAAGTGGTCGTGGCAGTGATTTTCATGATTTTTGTGGTCTTTCCCATGATGGGGAAAAACTATGAAGCGGCGGTAATTGCCTCGGGATTTGGGGGCTTCTCAATGGGAGCAACACCCACTGCCATGGCCAATATGTCTGCCGTTACCCAGCGCTACGGTCCCTGCCATCAGGCGTTTATCATTGTGCCCTTAGTGGGTGCTTTTTTTATTGATGTCACCAACGCTATTTTAATCCAACTCATGTTTGGCTGGCTCTAGTCTCTTCTGGCTCTAGTGTCTTCTGGCTCTGGTCTGCTGTGGCTCTAGATTAATAGGGGCTGTAACGGGTGTTGGCGTCTGGATTTCACAGTTGATAACAAAAAAGGGAGCATTGCGGCTCCCCTTTTAAACTTAAAACTCGGCGTCACGGCCACCGCCGTGGGTGACTTGCTGTAGAGGCCGAGTCGGTGACCAACCCCCGGAGACCCGGGAAAGATTATTCCCCTTTGTTAGCACCAAAGAGACCGACACCTAACTCACCGGCAATATAACGAATCGCTTGCATGCCTCTGACACTATTACCCGCCTCATTGAGGGGCGGAGAAAAGGTCGCAATGGCAAACTTGCCAGGCACCACGGCAACGATACCGCCGCCAACCCCTGTTTTGGCTGGCAGGCCCGCGCTGTACATCCACTCCCCCGACTCATCATAAAAGCCTGCTGTAGCCATGATGGCCAGCAACTCTGGAATATGAGCGGCATCTAGCACCCGTTTGCCCGACACTGGATTAACGCCTTGGTTCGCCAAAGTGGCACCCATCATGCCTAGATCAAGGGTATTGATGCCTGTAGAGCACTGCCGGGTATAGACTCGCAGTGTTTCTTCAGGATCGCTGTAAAGTCGCCCGTAGTTGTAGAGCAAATTCGCAATACCGCGGTTACTCCAGGAGTCTTCGTACTCAGAGGTATAAACCTCTTCCAAGACTGGAAGCTCTCGACCCGCGTAGGCGTTTAAGTTAGCGTGAATTTGGTTCCACCGATCTTCTTCAGAGTCAGCCTCTACAAGGCTCACAGCGGCAATAGCGCCCGCATTCACCAAAGGGTTGACCGAGCGAGCGGCGTATAATTCAAGCGCCATCTTTGAGTTAAACGGCAAGCCCGTGGGCTCAACACCAATCTTCTCACGTACGGCGGCAGGGCCTTGCTGATCCATCACGAGTGACGCGGTAAACGGCTTCGATACCGACTGAATGGAAAACTCGTAATCTATCTCTCCCGCAGAAAAGATTTCGCCTTCTCGAGTCACGATAACCACACCAAACATTTCGCTAGGCACCGTCGCAAGAATCGGAATGTAGTCGGCATTGGCGCCATCGTTGACGTCTTTAAACTGTGCATGGGCACGGTCAACCACCGCCTGAAAATCAGTGGGCATCTCTTTAGCAAACGCCTGGCTATAGGTAAACACTAAGGCCAGGCAGGATGCTACTAATCGCATTGTCATCTTCAACACTCCATTTATGGATATTACGAAAGGCTCACATACTTTAGTTTTAATAAGCCATTAAGTTAAACATTTCACAGCGACGTATAGGACAGCCGCTTAGCACTACTGATTAGCTCACAGGCCCCGCAGAAAATTACCCGAGTCAAACCCCACCTTCAGCGAAAACTGAATACGGTAGTCATCCCCCGTCGCGCCATCCACGTCCTGACGCTCACCCCAAATAAACTCGGTACCCAGCATCACGTTCTCACGAGGGGTATGCAGCAAATTGATCTGTGCGATTTGGCCCTTTGCAAACTCCGAACCTGACTGGCCAGCGCTGTTATCGAGATCGTTCATTGACCAGCCTATAGAAGTCGACCACTGTTCATTCCAGTAGTGGTCGTAATAGGCGCTAATCCCCAACAGCGGCACGGCCTCAGCCCTCGCGGTATTCAGATTGTCAGTGCTAGGAGCAATATCGATACCGCCGTCGTTCATGTAATTACCAATACCCTCGCCGTAAACGACCTGAAGCTTCAAGACGTCGTTAGCAAAAGTTTTAATGCCTGCACTCACATTAACACCCCAGCCAAACTCACTGTCTTGCGCTCCAGTATCCAAACGCTCGTAACCCAACTCGCGGAACATAGCGGCCACCTGATAATGACCAAAGTCGCCGTTATTGCGATAACGAAGACTCAGGTCAGGCACATCGTTGTGGGCCTGATAAATGTCGGCGGCTGTCGAACCCGTTGACTCACAGTCATAGGCCGAGGTGTTCAGCTCACAGGCATTGGTGTCTCTAAATCGGCCCACGGTCAAAGCGGTCGAGGGATCTTCTAGGGCAATAGAAAACTCATCTTCGCCCAGTGGGAAGGTGTATCTCGCCTGCTGGTTTCGATAGAACACCATCCCTGTGGGTCCCCAGTAATCGATGGTATTGGGGAAAATATCGCCATCCATAAAGTTAGACCAGGTTTGACCTACGCCCACGTTTTTGTAGGTCGCCCAGGCATGTCGTAAGCGCGGCGTCGTCTGACCTTCATCACCGCCGACACCGAACAACTCAGCCTCTAATAGGTAGGTCACGTCATCGCCGTAGTTGCCTTTGATGCCCAGGCGGGATTGCCTAACGCCAAAGATAAATTCACCGTCCTGACCGTACTGACCGGCATCGGTGGCGATAGTGCTGACACGAAGGGTATCGTTCCAATTGGGATCAACGCGCTTGAAATCATAAATCATATCGGCCATGACAAAACCGTATAGCTGAGCAGAAGACGAGGATCCTTCTTCGACCGTCGCTTCATGCACCGGTGTTGTTTGGGCGACTGACGCGTCTGCAGCCACGGGAGCAACAACAGCTTGCTCACTACTTTCTACGCCAACCACATCGGCCTTGAGTCGCTGCAGCTCGTTCTGCATGGCGTCGAGTAGCTGTTGCTGATTGCGCAGCTGCTCTTCTAGCTGCTGAATGCGATCGGCATCGCTTGCTGAAAACACCCCAGGGGAAATCAATGCCAACATGACGCACAGGGCGCGAACTAGCGCTTTCATAACGGACTCCAAAACAGTTCAGGCGCCGCATCATGCAGAAGTCAGTGCGGCTTTGAGAAAACGAAAGTATCCCTGTTTTTTTTCTAACAGGCATTACCAAAACGTGACAATCTTTAACAAACTAATACGGGTGGCCTCACTGATTGAAGGGGCGCAACAAAAATCGACTGAACGCCGAACCCCGTCCCTCGCACTACAGCATAAGATTACATGTCGACACGGGTAAGCTCGATACCCGCTTATCCCTTGAAGAATATGGATTCAACATGAGACTGGGCAGCACTGGTAAACCGCGTCGCGAGTGTTTAGCCTCAGCCAATGAAATGAGCGCAACTGCCTAAACCGATTGCATAAATCGGCCACTGACAATACCTTCTGGCCTGTATTGGCGTACAAGGAGACCAACCATGCGAGCACTGGCGCTTTTCGTCTTACTGCTACTCCTCTCTGCAAATTCACTGGCACGTACCCAAGTTGTGATGCTGGGTACCGGAACTCCTATTCCCACACCCAACCGCTCAGGGCCAGCCACCGCCATTGTGGTTAATGGTAAGGCCTACATCGTCGATTTTGGCCCGGGTGTTGTTCGCAGAGCCGCTGAAGTATCGAAGGAGTATGGGGGGCCGCTAAACGCGCTCAATGTGGATCAACTGGGCATCGCCTTTCTTACCCATCTTCACCATGATCACTCTGCGGGATTGCCCGATCTGGTGTACACCAGCTGGACCCACGGTCGCGAAAATGCCTTTGAACTCTACGGCCCACCGGGCACCGCCGCCATGGCCAGCAATGTCGCTGAGGCCTGGCAGGAGGACAATAGATACCGACTTTATGGCTTGGAACCCGCAACCCCATTGGGCTGGAAAATCAATGCCCATGAGATAGAGGAAGGCGTTGTTTACCAAGATGAACGAGTGAAGGTTGAGGCGTTTAAGGTCAAGCACGGCACCTGGCCCAATGCATTCGCTTACAAATTTACAACGCCGGATAAAGTCATTGTCATTTCCGGGGACGCGGCCTACGACCCCAAATTAGAAACCATGGCCACGGGCGCTGACATACTGATTCATGAGGTCGTTTCTGAGGCAGCCCTAAGCCAACGCTCAGAGTTTTGGCAAAACTATCACCGCAGCAATCACACCACGAGCTATGAGCTGGCAGCACTGGCATCTCGCGCCAAGCCCAAGCAGTTAATTTTGTATCATGTCCTGGTCTTTGGCCTAGAGGATGAAACCGTCCTTGAGGAAGTAAAATCACGCTATGACGGCACCGTTATTCTTGCGGAAGACCTTGATATTTATGAGTAACGGTTGCGGACTTGATGCCTATAACAACAGCAATGAAATGACTTAAGGCCAACACGATGCGATATCCCTTAGCACCGATCATACTTTTACTCTTGCTAAGCCTCTCAACTAGGGCCGGTGCGCTATCTGACGATGAGCGAGCCATCAGTGACTGGGTAGACCAACATCAGGAACAGGCCATCGCCCTTTTGGAAGAGACCGTTAACATTGGCAGTGGCACGATGAATCACCAAGGTGTTCGCGCCGTCGGTGACGTGATGGCCCGTGAGCTCAACGCACTAGACCTCGAAGCGCGATGGATCGATATGCCCGAGTCAGTGAACCGCGCCGGACACTTATTCGCAAAAAAAGGCGGCTCGGGCGCAAAATTATTGCTCATTGGGCACCTCGACACCGTGTTTGAAGCAGACGACGAGTTTCAAGCTTTTAAGCGGTCAGGCAACATCGCCGAAGGGCCGGGCATTAGCGATATGAAGTCGGGTAATGCCGTGATCATCTATGCACTCAAGGCCCTCGCCCATATAGGCGTCCTTAAAAATATGGCCATAACCGTGGCCTACACCGGAGACGAGGAAAAGCCGGGGCGCCCTCTAAAAATTGCGCGAAAGGATTTACTGGAGGCAGGCCAGTGGGCCGATATTGCACTGGGCTTTGAAGGCGCCATTACGACTGAGGGCTATGATTGGGCAACAGTTGCCCGGCGTAGCTCCACCAGTTGGGTACTGGAAATCAAAGGACGGCAAGCCCATTCGTCAGCCATTTTCAGCGAGGATGTGGGTGCCGGCGCCATTAATGAAGCCGCCAGAATTCTCAATGCGTTTTACACTGAAGTCCGGGGAGAATACGGTCTCACCTTTAACGCGGGCAATATTCAGGGGGGAACGGCGGTTACCTATGAAGCAGCAACGAATCGCGGTACGACCTTCGGAAAAACCAACGTAGTGCCCAGTCATACTGTCGTGCACGGAGGCATTCGAGCACTGTCTGTCGATCAACTGAAAAACGCCAAACAACGCATGCAAGGGATTGTCGCAAAGCACCTCCCTCATACCGAAGCGACGCTTAGTTTTGACGACAGCTATCCACCCATGGCCCCCACCGAAGGCAATAAAGCACTAGCGCTGGCCCTATCGGAGGTTAACCAAGATCTCGGGCGCGGTGCCATGAAAATATGGGATCCCCTGCGCAGAGGTGCTGCTGATATTGCTTTTGTGGCGCCTTATACCGATGCCCTCGCAGGATTAGGGGCTCTGGGCGAAGGGGGGCATACACCTAACGAAAGCTTGCACCTCGACTCAATGGCTCTCGCCATAAAGCGCGCTGCCATCCTGATGCTGCGCCTCTCTAAGGGCAGTGGGGAAGAAAGCGCTCAAGAACCCTGAAACACGTACAGCCGCCTTTCAGCGTTGGTATATGGCCACGAACACCGCATCCAATCTGACCAAAATAGGGTTTTAGATCTATTCTTGATTCCAAACAGGGCTGCGTTTTTCGATAAAGGCTAAACGCCCTTCCTCAGGGTCACCGCTATCGGCCATGCCCTCTAGCATGACCTGATTGGCATACTCAAAGGCATCAGCCAGCGGCATTTCTATTTGACGGTAAAAGGCCGCTTTGCCGCCGCGAATACTTTGTGCTGAACGCGAGGCGATCTTCTGGGCCAGAGCAGCCGTCTCATCAAGCAAAGTCTCAGGGGCAACATGACGATTGATAAGACCAAACTTAACCGCCTCATCGGCAGAAAACATGTCACCGGTTAAGGCCATCTCCATCGCGTGCTTGCGAGAGACATTGCGGCCAATACCCACCAGTGGCGTAGTACAAAACGCGCCCACGTTAACCCCGGGTGTACAAAAATGCGCATCACTGGCGGCAATAGCCAAATCACACGCCGAGACCAGTTGGCAGCCCGCCGCGGTCGCAGTCCCCTGAACGCAAGCAATAACCGGCTTAGGTGCCTGAACAATACCCTGCATTAAGGCAGCACAGTTTTCGAGAATATTGACGATACGCTGCTTCACTGCGGGTTTATCTTCGCCTTCCTGAGGGTGCATTTCTTTCAGATCGTGCCCTGAACTAAAAACAGGACCCTCAGCTGCCAAAACAATGACACGACAACGGTCATCTTCATAACCGGAGGCCAGTGCCTGAGTTAGGGTTGCTATCATGGAAGAAGACAGCGGATTACGACTCTTGCCCTGATTTAAGGTGACCCAAAGTACAGGGCCCACTTGCTCGGTTTTTACTAAGACTTCAGTCATTATCCTGTCCCGGCCTGCATGGCTGCAAAAAAGCAATCGCAAAACATTGAAGATTACGGTCATCGCTAAGAGGCCGCAACCACAAATATACCCCGCGTATAGGTTTATAATGCCAGCCCTTAGTCCTGCCGAAACTGCGTACCACTGGCAGTAAAATCACAAATCTAGACGCCCAGTAATCCGAGGTCCAACGTCAGCATGCCGCAAACCAAATTACAGCGCTGGATCATCATGTTGTCCCTTATTATGGCGGGGGAAGCGATTTTCACTTTGCCCTATCATGTCACCCGTTTTTTTCGCCCCACGGTACTCGAAGTCTTTGGCTTATCAGCGACGGAATTGGGTGTTGCGCAAGCCGCTTATGGCGTTGTCGCCATGGGTGCCTATTTTTTTGGGGGCCCCCTTGCCGATCGTTTTTCTGCTAGGAAATTACTGGCAGTGTCCCTATGGCTGACCGCTTCAGGCGGCGTCTATTTAGCCACCTTCCCCAGCTACTACGGCGCCATGATTATTTGGGGATTTTTTGGACTTTCCACCGTACTGCTTTTCTGGGCAGCCCTGATTAAAGCAACAAGAAGTTGGGGCGGCGTATCTAAACAGGGGCTCGCTTACGGTGTGCTTGATGGCGGCCGGGGTTTGCTCGCAGCAGTGCTCGCATCCCTAGGGGTTTTGTTGTTTTCTCTCGCCTTTCCTGACGGTTACGATGCCGCAAGCGTTATGGACAAGCGCGCTGCGTTGCAGCAAATCATATGGGGATATACCGCTGTCACAGCACTCATTGGCGTCATGGTCTGGTTTACGCTGCGCGGGCTCCCGGAGACTACCGCATCAGCGCACAGCCCCTTGTTTGGCCACTTCTGGGAGGTGATGCGAATTCCCGCCGTGTGGTTGCAGACGATTGTTTTAGTGTGCGCCTATACAAGCTACAAAGCGTTCGATCAGTACGCTTTGTTTGCTGTTAGAGGGCACGGTATTGATGAAATTGAAGCTGCCCAAATCGTGACTCTAGGCGCTTGGACACGACCGCTCGCGGCACTGATTTTGGGGCTGATGGCCGATCGTTTTGGCGTATCGAGGATGACCCTCGTTTGTTTTGGCATTTTGATGATTAGCCACAGCTTATTCGCGTTTACAGGCCAGGCTATGGGGAGCTTTAGCTTTATATTGGCAAACACCGTCGTGACCGGGATCGCCATCTTTGGGCTGCGCGGCTTGTACTTCGCCCTTTTCGAAGAGGGTCGAATACCTCTGGCAATGACCGGCACAGCAATAGGCGTCGTGTCGGTTATTGGCTACACCCCCGATATTTATGTCGCTGCTATTGCGGGTTATCTCATCGACAATAACCCGGGCCTATTGGGCTTCCAAAAAATGTTTATGTGCCTGCTTGGGACTGCGCTAATTGGCGCTGCTGCCGCCTATGCCTTCACCAGACTGCCTAAAATAGGGCCGGCATCACAGTAGCGAGCGAGCCCCCTCGCATCGGGCGTTACCCCGACCCCATGCTAGTACGGCCTCAGTGCTAGGGCAGCCGCAACCCCTATCGCACCCAGGCCGACACGGCCGCACCCAGACAGACACTGCCGCACCAGGCCACGATCAGTAAATATAAGGAATAATGCGGTGTTTAACCCGGCTGGTGTACTCCTGCCATAGAGGGCCGTACTTAGCGGCACAACGTCGATCATCATCGCGCTCCCGGGGAAATAAAAGCACAACATAGTAAAGCGGATACAGCCAAGGCCAAATGGCCCCGGGGTAGCCCACGGCAAGGGCTATGCCGCTGGCCATCAAGATTTCTCCCAGATAGTTAATGTGGCGACTCAGGCCCCAAAAGCCATTAACCAACAGCGTGCGCTCCCCATCGGTAACCGTTTCTGGAGTAATGCCTAAAAAGGGTTTATCGGGTTGAATTTTGAAATAAAATTTTTGCATGTTGGCGCCGCGAGCAAGACACCACCCCATAAAAAACAGCCCAACACTCAAATAGGGCCACCAGGCCGGCTGCTCGGGGCTGGGTAGGTCGACCGTTGACCAGAGCCCTATGGCATAAAAATAGGGATAAAAGGTTAGGCAGCCCCACCCCAACTTAAAACCAACCCGCTCGGCAAAAATATCGTAGGTGTAGAGATGCACTTTTTCAAACGTGAGGTAATCCAGAATAAAGTAGATAATGAGCGCAGCGCTCACGAAGATACCAGCCGACGATTCGTTGCCATAGGTTAAATGGTGGTGCGCCGCAAAACTCAACACGTTGAGGGCCAACATGACAGCACCAATCAGGTACAACCACATCTTCGCGTCAATATGGCCTTCTCTAAACTGTGGGTTTTCAGGTCGGCCCAAAAAGAAGTCAACCGGAAAACTTCGGCCGGTAGACGGATAAGGTAGAACCGACGCCAGTGAATACACCAAGCCAATGACACAGGCCCCCGCCAAACTGGGCCAGCGCACTTCATAAAGCCAACCCCAAGGCACCCATCCTAAATAGCCCAAGCTGTACCAAATACCGATCGATGCCAGCAGCACCAATCGGCCATTTAATCGATAGCGTAATTTCTCGCCGGTTTTAGGATTGTCTACGTACCCCACTACCCACCGCCCCGGGAGAAAGAAGTGCAACAGCGTAATACTGAGGTAAATAATAAACGGGGTTAAAAAACCCATAACATCAATCATCACTGGAGCTCCTTAGTATTTTTAGACATTAAGCGTACTGCAGAGGCTTTCGGCAATAGGCGCTGCATCATAAATCCGACCCATTTATTGAGCCGCCCGGGTATGACAACAGGCGCAGATCCCAGCGCCGCCAAGGTCTCTTCAGCCACTTCGTGGGCATCAAGAATCCCGGGCGCCTCCCCACCCTTTTGGGCATTGAGATACCCCGGGGTACGAATCGCACCGGCGCAGGAAGCAATCACATCAATTCCCTGCTCTCCCATTTCCTGCCAAAGACCCTCAGCAAGCACCGTATTGAAAGCTTTTGTTGCTGCATAGGTTGCTATGTTGGCGCTGCCCTGCCCTCCCGATAAGGACGACATCAGTACAACCCCACCTCGGCCACGTTCAACAAGATGCGGGAGCAACTCTCGAGTAAGCGCCAAAGGTGCGGCTGTATTCACGGCCAGAATTTGCTGTAACTGAGGCAGTGGCACATCCTGAAATCGCCCCACAGCAGAATAAGCAGCGTTACAGACCAGCAGACCCACATCTTGGGTCAGAGACCTGATGAACCTTTCCCCACTCTCCGGTTCGGCAAGATCTAGAGCTTGGGTTTCAACAGCGACTGCATAGCGATGTCTCAGCTCTTCCGCGAAAGCCATCAGCTGAGGTTCGCGCCTAGCAACCAAAATAAGATTCAGCCCCCTAGCGGCTAGAGATTCTGCAAAGGCCGCACCCAGCCCCTCTGAGGCTCCTGCAACCAGCGCCCAAGGACCGTAAGTTGTCTGAAAGTCTTTCATCGCATGTCACTCGCCCCAAGCAGTCACGACGTCTCTCTAACAGCGTGTCAGAAGACGCCTTTGGATTTTAGTATAGACTTCAAATTCAATAGGTTCCTACCCCAAACCGGACGACGACAGCGCGGTGCATCGGGAAACACTTCATGGGACCCTAGGGCTGCGTTCTGTGTTAGTCGGCGCCACAGGTTTGTAGGCTAGGATTAAACCTCAAGCGCTACGTCAGAGCAGTCGCAAGTGTGGCTTCCAGCAACATGAATATGGGTAAACAAGTGATGCGAATCTCAAGTGCGATTTTCTATTTTTTCTTACTGACCACCGTGGCTTTTTCGGCGGGTGCTGACCCGTTTTCTGTGGGCAGCATCACAGCCTCCAAGGGCACACGAGTTTCGGGCTTTTTAAACGTTCCCCCCGGCACTGATGCCGGCAGCAAGATACCCATTACCGTTATTCATGGCGCCACCCCCGGCCCCGTACTCGCCCTGCTCGCAGGCATACACGGCTACGAATACCCTCCAATTACGGCACTTCAATCAATAAGATCAGAAATCGATCCGACTGTGCTCCAAGGAACGGTCATTCTGGTTCATGTGGCAAACCTACCTTCATTTTTAGGCCGCACAATTTATTACAGCCCTGTAGATGGAAAAAATCTCAATCGCATGTTCCCAGGGAATGCGCAGGGGACGCTGAGTCAGCGCATCGCGCACCAAATCACCACCAAGGTCATTGATCAGGCCGACTACCTCATTGATCTGCATAGTGGTGACGGTAATGAAGCATTACGACCCTACGTCTATATGCCCGTGACGGGTGATGCGGGATTTGACCAGAAAATTAAAGGCTTGGCTGTGGCATTTGGGCTCGATCACATTGTGATCGACACAGGGCCACAGCATGCCTCAGGCCCATCGCTGTTTACCGATCAAACGGCTTTGGTTAGGGGGATACCTGCTATCACTACAGAGACTGGGCAGTCGGGCTCCAACGACCCGTACTGGTCTGGTCTTGCAACGTCTGGCATCTGGAACGTGCTGCGCCATTTGCGCATGGTACCTGGTGTCGAAGTTCCCAATCCCGGTATCACCTGGCTTACCGACTATCAGGTAGTTAAAAGCCCAGCTTCCGGGATTTTTAAGCCCGCCACAAAAGACGGCTATACGGTTACAAAAGGTGCCCTTCTGGGTGTCTTGGTCGATTTCTTTGGCAACGAAATTACCCAGATACGCGCGCCGTTTTCTGGCGTGATCAACTACGTCATTAGCACACCGCCGGTAAGCAAAGGCGAACCTGTTGCCATGATGAGCAAAATTCAAGGACAGTAACCTGACTCAATAAGCCAAAATACTGCTGCGCTTTTGTCCGCTATGAAAGTTAAATCTGGTGATACTGACGGGGTTGAGGCACTCGTAGATGTGGATTCCGCTGATGTATAAGTGATAAAAATATCTCTGGTTATTCCATATTTAACTGACTGCCTTGAAAGCCACCCAATCCGCCGTTATTGGGACGAAAAAAGGGCGATATTTTTTCTACTCAGCAGGTCGTTTTTGGTACCGTCTATGTCGGTCTAGATCAAGTCTCAAAGGGCCATTGGGGCGACATTAGCGTCGTTCATCGTTCGTTTTAAAAGTACGGTTCAAGGTATGTCAGCAGGCGAATAAGGAGCGCTCTTAGCGCACTCCGAGGACACCAGCCGCTATGCCGAATTTGCCACTAAATCTGCACGTAAACAGGGTGAGGTGGCCCTTGCCAGCAGCTCCCGTTGGTAACACAAAGGGAGCGCTATATTAGGGAAGCCCCACACGGGTTACCTGTAGCTGAGCCGCACTTAAACCCGGCGAAATGGCACAACGAAGGTCTGAGGAGGGTAATTGTCAAAATGAGTGAACGAGGAGCTAGGCGAAAAGGCGGTGGACGCGCGGGTCGACGCGAGGCGCGCAATACGGTCGCGGCGACAGCCCCTTTTATCGAGCGCAAAATCCCCTACTTTGAAATGCTCTCCACAGAAGCCCTCGAGCTAATTGAACACAACGCCGATCGACTGTTGGCTGAAATAGGTATTGATTTTCTAGATGACCCTGAAGTTCTTGAACTCTTCAAAAACGCCGGTGCCGAGGTAGAAGGTACCCGCGTACGGTTTGCACCGGGACTTTGCCGCTCAATCATTCAGGCTAGCGCGCCTGCAAGCTACACCCAGCACGCCCGTAACCCCGCTCGCAGCGTCACCATTGGTGGCAAAAATACTGTCTTGGTTCCAGCTTACGGCCCACCCTTTGTTCATGATTTAGATAAAGGTCGCCGATACGCGACCATTGAAGATTTTCGTAACTTCGTAAAACTTGCCTACATGGCGCCTGGATTGCACCACTCTGGCGGTACGGTCTGTGAACCGGTTGATCTCCCGGTCAACAAGCGCCACTACGATATGGTCTACAGCCATTTCAAATACAGCGACAAGCCCCTTATGGGCTCAGTAACGCTGGACAGTCGAGCCCAAGACTCCGTCGATATGGCTAAATTGGTTTTTGGTGACGAGTTTGTCGATCAAAACTGTGTGCTGACCAGCCTGATCAACGTCAACTCCCCCATGGTTTTCGACGGCACCATGTTGGGGTCACTGAAAGTGTATGCCCGCAACAACCAAGCCACGGTGATCTCGCCTTTCATTTTAGCGGGGGCCATGTCGCCGGTCACGGTGACAGGCACCGTCACGCAAATTTTGGCTGAAGCCTTGGCGGGTATTTCGCTGACACAGCTGATTAGGCCCGGAACACCCGTTGTCTTTGGCACCTTTGCGGCCGCAGTCTCTATGGCGACTGGCGCACCGACTTTTGGCACCCCAGAGCCCAGCATGGTCATCTACGCCGCTGCGGCGCTCGCACGGCGTCTAGGCGTTCCCTTCCGCAGCGGTGGTGGCCTCTGCGCCTCTAAAGTGCCCGATGCTCAAGCCGCTTACGAATCGGCCAACACCCTGCAAACCGCGGCCTTGGCGGGCGTAAACTTTATGCTGCACACCGCCGGCTGGCTCGAGGGTGGCCTGGCGATGGGTTATGAAAAATTTATTATGGATTGCGATCAGGCCAGCATGATTGGCGTGCTGCTCAACGGTGTCGACCTCTCTGAAGATGCCCAAGCCATGAGTGCTTTTGAAGAAGGGGGTCCCGGCAAACATTTTCTAGGTTCTGCCCACACCCTGAAGCACTTCGAAACTGCCTTTTACCGCTCGACCGTTGCCGACAGCAACAGCTATGAGCAATGGTCTGCCGAGGGCAGCCTCGACACCGCTCAGCGCGCCAATGCAATTTGGAAAAAAATGCTCGCCGACTACGAACCGCCCGCGCTAGATCCGGCTATCGATGAAGCTTTGTTGGATTATATGCGCCAGCAAAAAGCGTCGTTTGAAGATCGTGATTACTAACCCCAGCTCAAGGAGGACCATTAATCATGTCCGATGAAGAAGATATCATCCTCGCCGATCTGTCTGACGAAGACCTTATTCCTCAGATACACGATGACCTGTATGACGGGCTAACCGAGGAGATTGAAGCGGCGACCCATATTCTGCTCGATCGAGGCTGGTCTGCGGAGGATGTTTTGAGCAAAGCCTTGGTCGATGGTATGACCATTGTTGGCATCGACTTTCGCGACGGTATTTTATTCGTACCTGAAGTGCTGCTCGCGGCCAACGCCATGAAGGGCGGTATGGGTATTTTACGTCCACTGCTCGCCGAGACCGGCGCTAAGCCCATAGGCACGATGGTCATTGGTACCGTAAAGGGTGACATTCACGATATTGGCAAGAATTTGGTCGCCATGATGCTCGAAGGCGCAGGCTTCGACGTACACGATATAGGCATTAACAACTCGGTAGAGGACTACATTGCAGCGCTCGAAGAGCACAAGCCGGATATTCTCGGTATGTCAGCACTGCTGACCACGACCATGCCTTATATGAAAGTTGTTATCGACGCCCTTAAAGATCAGGGGCTCAGGGACAAGTACATCGTGCTGGTCGGTGGTGCACCGCTTAATGAAGAGTTTGGTGAGGCAGTGGGCGCAGATGCTTACTGCCGCGACGCCGCCGAGGCCGCGACCACCGCGGTTAGCTTTGTACAAGCCCGACGCGTCGCTCAGGTTCCCTGATGACTAATCTTGAACCCTCATCGCTGCTTGTGATTGCTTGTGGAGCACTCGCAAGAGAGATTGAATGGCTCAAACGCAATAATGCATGGGATAACGTTTCGGTTAAGTGCCTTGACGCTGAGCTGCACAACCACCCCGATAAAATTCCAGACAAGCTCGAAGCTCTCATTGCTGAAAATCATGACCACTTTGGCCAAATTTTTGTCGCCTATGGCGACTGCGGCACTGGCGGCCGCATAGACAAGGTCTTGGCGCGCTGGAATATAGAACGCCTTCCCGGTGCTCACTGTTATTCCTTTTACGCGACAGAAGCGCGTTTCAACGCACTTGCTGAAGCCGAGCCCGGCACTTTTTACCTCACTGACTTTCTTGTGCGACATTTTGATCGCCTGGTCATTCGAGGCTTAAAGCTCGATCGTCACCCGCAGCTATTGCAAGATTTTTTTGGTCACTACCGACGCGTTATTTACCTCGCGCAGCAGGAAGACGAACAGCTACAAGGTGCCGCACGCCGGGCAGCCAACTATTTGGGGCTTCGCTTTGAAACCCTCACAACGGGCATGGGCGAGTTAGGGCAACACCTTGAGCAACAGGTCTTAAATTTGCAGCAGGATGGCGGAGTTCAGCATGCAGCGCATTGACGTTTATTGGCGTGATATTCCAGCCCAGGTCTTAATCAAGCGCGGTCGCGACCGGGGCAAGCATTTACTAAGCCATCGTTTTCAAGCAGCCATCGATCGTGCCGCCATGAAAGCCGGCAAGGGTGGCAGTGATGCCTATTTGGAAGAGTGGCGACGGGTGACCACATCCATCGAGGCAGAGGGTTCGGTCAAAGACATTGCCCAAGGATTCGGTGAACAAATTGAGGCGCAGTATTCCGATGACGATATTGCACGGCTCGTTGCGCAGAAGGGTTTTGATGAGGTGCCTGAGTGAAAGCGGCGAGGGACTGGTCGGTACGACACGCCAAGGGGCTGCATAGACTCTACGCGGTTTTTGAAGGCACGTTGCACCTACTTGACCCCCTGCTACACCGTATCGGCTACCATCGTCTCGACAAACCTTTTGCGCGCATCGAGGGGGTCATAAAAGGCTTTTTATTTGACTCTCAGTCCTGTGGCCAGTGCACCCTGGGGTCAACGGGTATGGCCTGTCCCATGAACTGCCCCAAGACCCTGCGCAACGGGCCCTGCGGCGGTGTCAGGCAAGATGGCGGCTGCGAAATCAAACCCGAGATGACCTGTGTCTGGGTCAAAGCCTGGGAAGGCAGCCAACAGATGGGCGAAGCTGAGAGCGGACTGCAGGTCATACAACTCCCCGTCGATACCCGCCTCAAAGGTCGTAGCAGCTGGTTAGGCGCCTTAAAAGACCGGCGGGAGACGTCTGTATGAGTTTTGCTGACGAACCCGCCGCAGGAGAAAACCTGCCCATTTTGCCGGGCCACTTTTCACCGGGTCGCTTCGAGCGGGTGCTTAGGGCGGGTCAGTTTGCTGTCACTGCTGAAATAGCGCCCCCAGACTCCGCCGACCCGGCTGATGTCTATACCCGAGTTCAAGATTTCAACGGCTATGTCGATGCCATCAACGCCACCGACGGCTCAGGGGCCAACTGCCATATGTCGAGCATGGGTATTTGCGCCCTGCTCACCCGCATGGGCTACTCCATGATTCTGCAAATGTCTTGCCGGGACAGAAACCGAATTTCCATGCAGGGTGATGTGCTCGGTGCTGCCGCTATGGGTGTAGCGAACATTCTCTGCCTAAGTGGCGACGGCGTGCAATCTGGCGATCACCCCGAGGCGAAACCGGTTTTTGACATGGACAGTATTTCCGCGCTGGCCATGGTGCGACACATGCGCGATAACAGCGCCTTTCTCAGTGGTCGAAAGCTATCCTCACCGCCTCAACTCTTTATGGGTGGCGCCTCGAACCCTTTCGCGCCACCCCTAGATTTCCGGCCCCAACGTCTTGCTAAAAAAGTGGCTGCGGGGGCTCAATTTGTCCAGACCCAATACTGCTTCGACATTGAGCAACTCAAGTTATTTATGGCCAAAACCCGTGATATGGGCCTACACGAAAAAGTGTTTATTCTTCCCGGCGTAGGGCCACTGGCCTCAGCGAAGTCAGCCGAGTGGATTCGTAAGAATGTCGCTGGCGTGCACATTCCCGATTCCGTCATTAAGCGTTTAGCCGGCGCCAAAGATCAAAAGCAGGAAGGGGTCGATCTGTGTATTGATCTCATGCAACAGATCCAAGAGATTGAGGGGGTTAGTGGCATTCATCTCATGGCCTATCGACAGGAACACCGCATCGGTGAAATCGTCACAAAATCCAAGGTATTGGGCACCCGCGTGCCCTGGAGTCCAGGTGACTCACACAGGAGCAGTACATGACCACAACAACCCTCAGTTCGGCAACCAAAGAAGTTCGAATCGGCTTTGATCAGCCCTTCATTATTATTGGCGAACGTATTAACCCCACCGGCCGCAAGATTCTGGCCGAAGAAATGAAAGTGGGTGACTACAGCCGTGTCGAATCCGATGCCCTCGCCCAGGTCGCGGCCGGCGCACAAATGCTAGACGTTAACGCCGGAATTCCCCTCGCCGATGAACCGGCGATTCTTGCCGAGGCGATTCAACGCGTACAAGCCATCACCGATGTGCCCTTGAGCATTGATTCATCCATTGTCGAGGCACTGGAGGCTGGGCTGGCCGTTTATCAAGGTAAAGCGCTAGTAAATTCCGTTACCGGTGAGGACGAAGTGCTGGAACGTGTGCTACCGCTGGTCGCCCGCTATAATGCCGCAGTAGTCGCTATCTCTAACGACGAGACCGGGATTTCTGAAGACCCTAATGAGCGCTTCGCTGTTGCCAAAAAGATCGTTGAACGGGCTGCCGACTATGGCATTCATCACAGCAATATTGTGGTCGATCCACTGGTCATGCCCATCGGCGCGATCAACACCGCAGGGGTTCAGGTGATGCACCTCGTGCGACGGCTTAGAGAAGAACTTGAGGTCAACACCACCTGTGGTGCTTCCAACGTCAGCTTCGGGCTTCCCAATCGCAACGGCATCAATGCCGCATTCCTGACCATGGCCATGGGTGCCGGCATGACCTCAGCGATTACCAGCCCATTGCATGCTGAAGTCATGCAAGCGGTGCGCGGTGGCGACGTAATGATGGGCCATGACCCCAATTGTGCAAACTGGATCAAGGCCTACAGAGAGCCCGCAGCAGAAGGCACGGGGCGCGGTGGCCGCGGCGGTCGCTCTGGGCGACGCAGGAGTGCCTAATCTTGTCTGATACGTCAGTAAAAATTCTCTTCATGCCTTCGGGGCGTCGGGGAAGCTTTCCCAAGGGTACTCCAGTACTCGACGCAGCCCGCAGTCTGGGGGTCGATATTGACTCGGTCTGCGGCGGGCGAGGCCTTTGTGGACGCTGTCGGGTCGAGTGCATGTCAGGGCACTTTCCCAAGCACGCACTTACCTCGGATACCGAGCATCTTTCACCTTTTAGCGCCACAGAAGCCCGCTTCGAAGAACGCAAAGGATCACTGCCCGAGCGACATCGCTTGAGTTGTCATGCCACGCTCATTGACGATGTGGTTATCGATGTTCCCCCGGAAAGCCAGGTACATCGCCAAATTATTCGCAAAGACACCGAGCACCGGGACATTCGCCTCAATACGGCAACGCGGTTGCACTATGTAGAGGTAGAAGCAGCAAGCCTTGAAGATATTCGAGGCGAAGCGCAACTCCTGCTTGACGCACTTAAGCGAGATTGGGAATTGGAAAATTTGCGCATTGAAGCCAACGTGCTTCCGCGCCTGCAGAAAGCCTTGATAGAGGGAAAACAAGCCGTCACCGTCGCGGTCTACAACGCCTGCGACGTTATTGCTATTTGGCCTGGGCTCTTTGAATCGCCTAGGGGTATTGCTATCGACGTAGGTTCAACCACCGTTGCCGCACATCTATGTGATCTGGGTAATGGCGAAGTACTGGGCACCGCGAGTGTTATGAATCCCCAGATTCGCTTTGGCGAAGACCTCATGAGCCGGGTGTCCTACATCATGATGCACCCAGAGGGTGCCGGTGAAATGACGACTGTCATTAGACGCGCACTCAATGAGCTGTTTGTTGAGCTTAGCGAAGGTGATGACTGCACTCTCGAAGACATTCTCGAAATAACACTGGTCGCCAATCCGATCATGCATCACATTTTGCTGGGCATCGATCCGGTAAATCTGGGCGGCGCCCCCTTTGCCCTAACGACAACCGAAGCGCTGGAGCTGCGGGCTAAAGATTTGGATCTCAATATTCACCCCGGGGGCCGAGTCTACGTTTTACCGTGCATCGCCGGTCACGTGGGGGCGGATTCGGCGGGTGTTATCTTGGCGGAGCACCCCGAGCAAGATGCCGAAATGACCTTGGTCATTGACGTCGGCACCAACGCCGAAATTGTACTGGGTAATAAAGACCGCATGCTCGTCTGCTCTACGCCCACGGGCCCGGCTTTTGAAGGCGCACAGATCAGCTCCGGCCAAAGAGCAACTTTTGGCGCCATAGAACGTGTTCGCATCGACCGGGAAACCCTTGAACCCCGCTTCAAGATCATCGGCTCTGACCTTTGGTCAGATGAGCCCGGCTTCGAACAAGCCTTGGGCAGCATTGGCGTCACGGGTATTTGCGGTTCGGGCATTATTGAAGCCGTTGCCGAAATGTTTCTGGCAGGCATTGTCTCAGAAGATGGCGTAATTAACGGTGCGCTTGCAGAGCAAAGCCCCCGAATTTTTTCCTCAGGTAGAACCTGGTCTTTTACGCTACATACCGCCAGCGCTCACGGACAATCGGATATCTCGGTAACCCAAAATGACATTCGCCAAATTCAACTGGCGAAGGCTGCACTGTATGCCGGGGTCAAGCTGCTGCAAGACCACATGGGCACACAGCACATTGACCGCATACGTTTAGCCGGGGCTTTCGGCAGCCACATTAGCTTATCCCACGCCATGGTGTTGGGATTGATCCCCGACTGCCCACTGAAAAATGTTTCCGCAGCGGGTAATGCAGCTGGGATGGGGGCACGCATTGCCCTGCTTGACAGAGACAGCCGAGGCCACATTGAAAAAATCGTGCGCTGGGCCGAACGCATCGAGACCGCCGTTGAAGATAAATTCCAGGACTACTTTGTCGACGCTATGGCCTTCCCCCATAAGTCCGACCCGTTCACCCACCTGTTTGGTGAAATTCCACCACCGGTTGTGCGCACTCAGCAGGCCGAAGCCGGTAATGCGCGCCGCCGCCGGGGGCGAACCCGAAGTTAAATTATTTATTGCTTCAAGCTTGTGCGAAACCCGAACAGGGATTACTTTCGCCAGAAGCGATCAGGTCGGTATTGATCACTGATCCCGGTATCTTTTGAGGAGCACTTTATGTTTCTTTTTGATCGGCCCCTGCCCTTCCCGAAGACCCATCCGACGCCCTACTTACCGCTCTCAGAAGAGCCAGTCTTTGAGGCCGGCAAACATCTGGCCCTAGAAATGCCAAGTCAGAGTTTATCCCTCGCTGATCTGGGCTACGCTCCAGAAGAAATCAAGCGCTGTGCCTCATCCTTTGCTTACAGCAATGCTTTCAGGATTCTCTCCTCTGAGGGAGTGGCTGCCATGGAAGCGGTCTGCCAGGACATCTATGGCAACCGAAATGAAAGCACCGGTACCGGCGCCAACCGTTTAGGTAGCTATGCCCGGGGCGCGGGTTATCGATCCCGTTTTATTCGCGACTTTTGTGACAGCCCAGATATCGCAGAGCATTTGTCCAAAATAGCCGGGGTCACGCTAGGCCGCCACTCTGTACCTGCGGTTGCCTGTGGTATCAATTACGCGCCCGAGGATATAAGCCGCGCCGTCGATACCTGGCACGTGGACTCGGTCAACTTTGACGTGGTGATGATGGTCACCGACCCCTCGGCGCTCAAAGGTGGCGAATTTCAGATATTTAAAGGCACCCGGCAGGAAGGACAAGAACTACTGGGCATTGCAGGTGAAGAAGGCGGAGATGCCGCACTCCCTGAAGCGCGAATTTCAAGCATCCCTTTTCCTGGAGCGGGCTACGGCTTTCTTCAGCAAGGCACGCATATTTTTCACCGAGCCTGCCGCCTGCTGGAAAAAGCGAATCGCATTACGCTCATCCCCTCCTTTGAGGTGCTCCCCGCGCACGATCCCGACAGCACCAATGCGGTCAACATGGCAGACTGGGCGGATCCGGGTATCAGCGCGGAACTGGCACGTCACGAAGTTTGGCGTGCCTCGGCGAGACTAGAGCAACTCTTGTCTGATATTAGTCTTACCGATGAACCACGAGCTCTAGGCTCCTCAATACGTGAGGCAGTGAGTCAACTGAATCAGTTTGCAGACAAACTGGAGAGCCGCTCCCAATGACAGCGCATTCAGAGCTCGAGGGACGCGCCTGTTTGGTCACGGGGGCCGCCGGTTGCATTGGCGCTTGGGTCGTCAAGCAGCTCCGTGAAGCAGGGGCTATTCCAGTGGTTTTCGATCTCACTGAAAACCGTGAGCGCTTACACCTCATTATGGACGACGCCGATGCGGTTATTTGGGAGTGCGGTGACATCACCGATTTTGAGCGCCTGACCGAAGTCGCTGAGCGCCATAATATAGAGGCCATTATTCACTTGGCCGCCCTTCAGGTCCCCTTCTGCAAGGCCAATCCCGTGGGGAGCACCCAGATTAATGTTATGGGTAGCATCCACATTTTAGAGCTTGCCCGTCAGCAAGGGATTACTCGTTTAAGTTATGCGAGCTCGGTTGCGGCACCGGCGATGGGCGACAATGGTTGGTTAGAAACCCTCTACGGCGCTCACAAAATTTGTGGTGAGCAAATGGCCAAGGTTTACTGGCAGGATTGGGGTGTCCCCAGCATTGGCATTCGTCCCGCAATTATTTACGGTCCCGGACGTGACCAAGGGATGAGTGCTGCACCGACCATCGCCCTGCTCGCCGCCGAGGTCGAAGCGCCATACACGATTCCTTTCTCCGGTGATGTGGGCTTTGTCTACGTAGAAGATGCAGCCCAGCGCTTTATCGCCGCAGCAAGTTGTTCCCATGAAGGGGCCCATGTCTTTGATCTCAACGGCACCCCCGCAGAAATTACCACAATGCTGGCACTGCTCGCTGAGCAATACCCCCATGCCCAGGTCGACTATGAAGGTGAGGCCATGCCTTTTCCAGCGGAGCCCAATAAGGGCGATCTCGAACGCTTGCTAGGACTGGGTGACTGCCTACCCCTGTCCCAGGGTATTCTTAAAACCCAGGCCTGTTTTCGTAATGCCGAGGCTCGCGGCATTGATCTAAAAGCACTCTTTAACCAGACAGTGAGTAAAACCCCATGAAATTAGTGAGGCATGGCGAGTCAGGCGCCGAACGAGCAGGCATGGTCGATCAAACGGGGACGCTTCGCGATTTGTCTGCCATTGTGAATGATTGGTCTTACGACACGCTGATACCTGAAGTACTGACAAAGGTTCAAGCCCTAAACCCTCTAGATCTGCCTGAACTATCCGGAGATACCCGACTTGGCGCACCCGTATGCCGCCCGGGAAAAATTGTTGGCTGTGCTCTGACCTACGGCAAGCATGCCGCTGAGGCTGGGCTGGCCCCCCCGGAAGAGCCCATGTTTATGCTGACCGCTCCCAGTGCCGTCAATGGACCACACGATGAGGTCATGATGCCTAAAGGTGGCTCAGAGCTCGATTGGGAAGCCGAACTTGCCGTCGTCTTCTGTAGAGCGGGTCATAACGTACCTGTGGCATCAGCCATGGATTACGTCGCCGGATTTTGCGTCGGGAATGACGTGTCAGAAAGGGTTTTTCAGCTCGAAAGGGGAACCCAATGGACCAAAGGCAAAAGTGCCGATACGTTAAAGCCCTTAGGACCCTGGCTGGTCACCACCGATGAGGTGGGCAACCCCAATGCTCTCAATATTTCACTGACTGTTAACGGCGTGGTGATGCAGCAGAGCAATACGTCAGACATGATGTACAGCATCGCCGAATTAGTTTCTATCATTTCAAATTATGTCAGCTGGCAACCGGGCGACATTATGATGACGGGCACGCCACCTGGCGTTGGCTACGGAATGAAGCCCCAGCAGTACCTCAAGCCGGGTGACATCATGGAAGCTCAAATCGAAAAGCTCGGGGCTCAGCGCAATGTGGTTGCGGGTTACAGCCCTCGCTACCCCTCGCCACAGTGACAACGATAAAACGCATTGTGCTGGTCACCGGCGGCGCCCAAAATATTGGCGCGGCGATTATCGCGCGCTTTGCAGCAACCGGGGCGACCGTCATCTGCGCAGATATCAAAGCACCCGAATCTGAATCGGGGGTTTTCATCAAAACCGACGTGGCCTCAGAGGCTAGCGTTCAGGCACTGATGAACACTATCGCAGAGACTTATGGCCACTTGGATGTCTTGGTCAACAACGCTGGAGTCTGCATCGAAGCGTCTATTAACGATACCCACGAAGAAGACTGGGATCGCGTCATGGCTGTAAACGTTAAGAGCTGCTTTCTTACCACTAAACATGCCTTTGAGCTCATGTGCATGCCCGAGGCCAGCGCACCGGCCATCGTCAACATCAGCTCTATTGAAGGTCTGGGTGCTAACCCACTTCACGCTGTTTACGCGGCGTCCAAAGCCGCTGTCGCTGCGTTTACTCACAACACAGCGCTGGAATACGGGCCTAGCGGTATTCGCTGCAATGCCGTCGCACCTGGGTGGATCAATACGCCCTTTAATGAACAGCTGCTATCGCAATACCCAGATCGACGAGCGGTAGATAGTGCGATTAAAGCCTTGCACCCCGTAGGACGCTTGGGCCAACCCCAGGATGTTGCAGAAACGGTTCACTGGCTTGCGGGGCCAGAATCTGCCTTTATTACAGGTCAGGAAATTATCGTCGATGGCGGGCGTTTGGCACGCTTGCCCTTGCCCGCCTTGTGAGGATCTATGGACGGTGTAAACAATAAATCCACTGAGTTGCGAGACCTCAGGGGCCATTACGCTTTGATTACGGGCGCCACCGGCGGCGTCGGTCAGGCCTGTGCTGAAGTCTTCGCCGACGCTGGCATGCACCTCATATTGGCAGGCCGGGATCGCGCCAAGTTAGAACAGCTTCGCGCATCGCTTCAGCAACAGCGCCCCATTAAGGTACAGATCATCGCAGGTGATATTGGCGACCCCGCACTCGCCGAACAAGCCTTTGCACAATTCAAATCAAGTGGAATCGACCGGGTAACGGTTCTCATCAATAACGCCGGGGTTATTGTTCGCGCGACCGCAGAAAAGACCAGCAACAGCGACTGGCAGCACCTCATGAACACCAATCTCAATGGCCTATTTTATTTTAGCCGCGCCTATGCCCAGCAAACCCACGCAGATGGTGCCATCATCAACATCTCCTCAACCTGTGGCGCTGTGGGCAGTGCAGGTCTTGCGGCTTACTGTGCCAGTAAGGGTGCGGTTAATCAGTTAACGCGCGCTATGGCGTTAGAGCTTGCGGACAGAGGGGTCAATGTCAATGCGGTGGCACCGGGTGCCATCGACTCGCCCATGCTCTTTAAAGAGCACAGCACAGCCGCGCTATCCGATTCTGTGGTCGCGAGAAATGAAGCCAGCATTCCCCAGGGGCGTATTGCACACCCTATGGAGGTAGCCAGAGCGGTATTGTTTCTCTCTCAACAACGCCATATCACGGGCACGATTCTTCCCATTGATGGTGGCTATACCAGCGCCTGAGGTGCCGCAATGAAGCTTCGCACATGCACCGTATTTCGCCACATGCTCCCTGTTAAAGGCGGGGGATATCGTATGGCCAATGCTTACGTGGAGCGCCTGGAGAGCACCATTGTTCGACTGGAAAGCGACTGTGGTGTGGTCGGCTGGGGTGAAACCTGCCCTGTAGGGCCAACCTATGCACCTAGCCATGCGGCTGGGGCACAGGCTGCGCTGAAAACTCTGGCACCTGGGCTCATCGGAGCAGCAATCGATCAACCCTTGCTGTTGCAGCGCCAAATGGACAGCCTACTCAATGGTCACAACTATGCGAAAGCCGCGATCGACATAGCGGTCTATGACATGTTGGGTAAAAAAACGGGCAGGTCCATCGCGCATTTACTGGGTGGTGCCGTCAGAGATCGCATTCCTTCCTACTATGCCAGCGCCGTTGGCAGTCCCGATGAAATTGCAAAAATTGCGCAAGAGAAAGTCCGCGAGGGCTACCCTAGGATGCAGGTCAAAATCAGTGGGCGCCCGGTAGAGATCGATATCGAAGTCGTTACCAAAGTTTGGGAGCGTATTGGTGGCCGCATGCAACTCGCCATCGATGGTAACCGTGGACTGACTACTCGAGATGCCCTGTTGCTCAGCCACAGCTGTCGTCATATTCCTTTTGTCCTCGAGCAGCCCTGCGACTCCCTTGAAGACGTCATCGCCATCCGTCCCCGGCTGCATCACCCGGTCTACATTGATGAAAGCGCCACCGATCTGGCCACGGTGATTCGGGTCGCCGGCCAAGGCCTCGTCGACGGCTTTGGCATGAAGGTAACGCGCATGGGTGGCCTGACCCAAATGGCGCGCTTTCGCGATATTTGTGAAGCACGACACCTACCTCACACCGTCGATGACGCCTGGGGTGGCGACATCATCGCAGCCGCGTGTGTACAGCTAGGCGCTACGGTTATACCCCGACTATTCGAAGGCACTTGGCTGGCGCAGCCCTATATTGAGGGGCATTACGATACTGGAGCAGGTATCGCTATTCACGACGGGCATATCGATCTTCCCAAAGGATCCGGACTGGGTATTAATCCAGATCCTGACCTGTTTACTGACGAAGTCTGCAAATTCAACTGACCTTATAACAACGGCCATCTGAAAGACTGAAAGCGCCCTTACAGCTAGCGGCTGGGCGGGAAATTCACTGACTAATGCCGCCACGGATTGCCATCACAGAGTGCCATCACAGAGTGCCATCATAGCTAGCCCGTGTAGCAGCGCTGCGCTGACGGTTACGGTAATAAGACTCCAATTGGAAACTCTACGCTGAGAGCCTCAAATAAAACTCAAATCAAGGGGAAGTAGCGACCTTAGGGAGTAGCACGACAGATCAAATGCTGAGTCCCCCTAGCTTGGTTTCAAGGTATTCATCCAAACCTTCTCGAGCGCCCTCCCGCCCCAAGCCGCTTTCTTTCATACCACCAAATGGTGCTGCGGCACTGGTTGGATTGATATCGTTGATTCCAATGATGCCAAAATTCAGATCTTCAAAGGTACGTAATGCCCGAGACAAATTCTGCGTGTAAACGTAAGCGGCCAAACCATAGTCAGTATCGTTAGCCATTGCGATTACGTCATCTTCCTCATCAAATGGAATCACAGCAGCAACCGGCCCAAAAGTCTCCTCTCGATAAATCAACATTTCAGACGTCACACCGCTGAGCAGCGTGGGTGCATAAAAACAGCCGTTGTCGAGGCCATCTTCTGTAAGACGGCGACCGCCACTATGCAAGTTTGCACCTTGGCTTACGGCATCCTGAACCTGTCGATCAATTTTTTCGATGGCAGCATGATTGATAAGAGGGCCTATCGTGGTTGAGGGCTCCAACCCGTCACCTGCCCGAAGTTTCTCAATTCGAACTTGAAGTGTGTCGAGGAAACTATCGAGAATCTTGCGCTGGACAAAAATTCGGTTGGGACTGATACACGCCTGTCCCGTGTTCAAGAACTTAACCAAGGAAACACCCTTAGCGGCGTGTACTGGATCAGCATCATCGAAGACGATAAAAGGCGCATGCCCTCCCAGTTCCATAGACACGCGCTTAAGCTGCGGCGCTGCCGCTTGGGCCAATGATTTCCCTACAGCAGTGGAACCCGTGAAGGTCAGCTTACGAATGGCTCGATGGGTACAAAAAATCTCGCCAACCGGCTTGGGGTCGCTGACCGTTACAAGGTTCGCAACGCCCGCGGGCAAACCCGCTTCATGTAGAATTTCAAAAACCGCAACGGCGCACAACGGGGTAGCCTCCGCCGGCTTCAGTACTGCGGTGCATCCCGCCGCTAAGGCTGGGCCCAACTTCCGAGTCAGCATAGAAATGGGGTAATTCCACGGAGTAATAGCGGCAACAACGCCGACGGCTTGCTTGTGAACGAGAAAACGCTGATCTGATCGGGCGGAGGGAATCGTCTCGCCGTATACCCGCTTGGCCTCTTCAGCAAACCACAGTAGGAAATCGGCCGCATATTTCACTTCGTTCATGGCCGCTTTTAGGGGTTTGCCCTGCTCGGTGGTCATAAGCTCGGCCAGCACCCTCTGGCGCTCCATCATTAAGGCATGGCAACGCGTCAAAATCGCCGATCGCTCGTAGGCGGTTGTCTTTGACCACGCCGGGAAGGCCGCTTCGGCCGCGGCAATAGCTTCGAAAACTTGCTCGTTACTGACATCGATCACCGAGCCTATCGAGGCACCCGTTGCGGGGTTGTACACCGCAAAAGTGGGACCCTCTTCGAGCCACTGGCCGTTGATGTACATGAACTACTCCTTACTTATCACTCACTACGTTAATGAGCCCTGCTTGTGCTGCAGGGCTGGGGCGCACACGACCCAAACAACCACTGCCGATTAGGGCTATTGCCCACAGTGGTTTGCTCAGTTGCGAATCCCAATGCTCGTTAGCCTCAACCTTACAACCTGCCAGTGAAATTTCAGCCGCCGGCTGCAGCAGAAGCAGGGATTAACGTTAGTGTGGCAGACACGTCGCTTATAAATCGGTTCGGTTTTTGCGCATAGATCAAAAGTTGCACCTACTGCATGAGCAGGGTTCGCAAGTCATTTACAACGGTATCAGCGTGCAGGTAAGAGGTGCTGTAGATATTGCGAATGCGCCGGTCACCGTCGATTAGATAGACCCGCAATATATGGGACATGGTTCCTAAGTAGTTACCTGCTTCATCGTAATCTCGAATCACCCACTGATCATAGGCGTCCAATGTCGGTCGCAGAGAATCCTCAGAAGCCGTGGTCACAAACTCCCAGTCAAAACCCTCGGCCCTAAACTGGTCGCCATAGCGTCCCAGTACCTCAGGGGTATCATTCTCGGGATCAAAGCTGAAGCTAACAATCCGCACCTGATCAACCAGATCAGGATCTTTCAAGACGGCCTTTTGCACACCACTCATCACATAGGTAGCAAGAGGACAACCATTGACGTCGTTGCAGGTGGTAAAAATAAAACTCAATACCGTGGCCTTGTCACCGAGAAAGTCATAAAGACGGCCCGGCTCTCCTAAGGTATCGAGTGTCGGACCATCGGCAGCAGCCCCCATCGATGGCAGTTGATAACTACCTGCCGCCGGGGGCACAAACTGAAGCTCCTCATAGCCGGGAGCCAAAACCACCGGCGGGGCATGATCATGGGGAGCGCCCAGCGCCGACGCTGCGCAGCACCCCAAGAGCCCTATTAACCACGGCCGCATGCGGTCAGCGTGCAGCCATGTCGTCATGCCCGGTCTTCGGGGCAGGATTACCGTACAAGGCATGGGCACCAAAGCGCATTTGATGGGGTGAACCCAAACCCATTGCAACAAAGTCCAGACTGAATTCGGGCGTCAACTCGGCGCCATCCCAGTTGAAGAGCTTGAAGTACTGGACATCGCCTTCCTCGCCTTCAGCGCTCGAATTGGTCTTGTCCCAGTTGGCTAGCAGTGACGAGGTAAAGTACACACGCTCACCATCCCAGCTCTGGGAGACCATATTGATTTGCTCACCAATACGTTTTTCGAAGACTTGCTCAGGTGCATGGGGATCCGAGATATCGAATAACCGCACCAAGCCATCATTCCAGGTATTCACCCAGAGATGGTTGTCATCGGCCGAGATGGAGATGTCTACCGGCAGCGGTATCTTGCTGGCATCGCCAATATCGGCAACCGCCTTAGCGTGCCACTCCCCTGCGTCATCTTCATAAATCAACCAGATTTCTGAAGTGAGCGCGGTTGTCGTGAAGCAGTAGTTAGACCGTGAACCCCAGGCACAGCGTAGTTCCAGTGGCGCACCGGGTACGTCTAGCACTTTTTTAGGTGTACGTGCGTGCAGATCCCAGATAACCACAGTGTTACCAAAGCGTTTCATCGCCTCGGGATCACCCATCATTTTACCGAGGTTCATCATGTAATTGTTCCAACCGGTAAATGAGGACGTCACCAGCACATTTCTACGAGGCAGAGCACGCGCGTCATAGCCGTAGCCATCGGCGTAGTTGCCTGATTTGACCGCACCCTGCAAATTGTCATCGGTGGGCATCCAAACGCTGGTAATGAAATCGCCATCGTTGGTGTACTCAGCCATTCCGGTACGACCGCCATGGTCACGGTTATTAGACAGCCCTGTAATCAGCATGCGACCCGGCAACGCATAATTCGTATGGGGCCCGACAATGCCGCCTGTTCTCGCCACAAAATCGTCGATCTCACGGTGCAGTCGCGGCTTAGAGGGATCTGTGTAGATATCAAAAATAAAGATCTTGCTGGTATCGAGACCCGACGCCCAAAGATAGCGGCGGTCATCAGTGAGTCCTGAGTGGTGCGCTTCGTTACGCCCGCCAACGGACAAACTGTGAACAACTTCACCATAGGTTTTGGAATCGGGATTCACGTCAACCGTGACAAGTTTATCCTCGCCATCTCCAACGCCCTCCATGCCTAGGGTCCAGATGTAGACGTAATCTTCCTGGCCCACAATTTTAGCCATATAAGGCGACATGCAGGTTTCATCAGCAAGGGTCATAGGCGCCATAGCCATCATGAAAAAACCCAACGCGGCAATAAATATTCGACTCATAGTTTGCACTCCAATGGTTTATCCTTATAACCATGAGATTAGCACTTTCCAAAATAAAATCGCAGCTGTTTTCGACACTTATTTGTGGGTTGGCAACCGCCATTAAGGTCATGGGAATCAGCGCCGCTTTAGTGCCCCTCGCTCAGGGTCAACCGGACCACCGAGTGGGCCTGGCCGACAACCGGGAAGGCTATGAATCTGAGCACTACGTATCGCGGTCTGAGGCGATAATAGAGCAGAACGGTCAGCAGCTCTCTATGGCCAGCGAACCTCACGCCCATCAGCTGGGACTACCCAAACTAACCCACCCTTTGCGCGCCAATGAGATCGACCTAGGTCGGCAATTATTCTTTGACCGCAGGCTATCCGCCAACGCCAACCTGTCTTGTGCCATGTGCCATGTACCAGAGCAGGGATTCACGCAAAATGAACTGGCGACACCGGTAGGTGATGAGGGGCGTGGAGGACGTCGCAATGCGCCCTCACTCTATAATCTAGCGTTTCAACAATCCCTGTTTTGGGACGGCAGAGAACAGTCCCTCGAGGCTCAAGTGTGGTCACCTTTGCTGGCACGTAATGAAATGGCCAATCCCTCTAAAGAAGCTGTGCTTAAACGATTAAACGCTATCCCTACCTATCAGGCTGCCTTTGCTGAAAATTATGGTCAGGGTTTGACATCTCAAACACTGGGCCTCGCCCTAGCCGCCTACCAACGCGCCCTTATTAGCGGAAACTCGGCCTTTGACCGCTGGTACTTCGCGTCCTCCCAAAACGCCCACAGCGCCGCTGAATTCGGTGCGGAGGCCACCCGGGGCTTCGCGGTTTTTCAGCAACAGGGCTGCCATGCCTGCCATACCCTTACCAAAGAGAACGCCCTCTTTACTGACGGCAATTTCTACAATACAGGGACAGGATTACTGCGCGAACAGCGAGGGATCATGCCAAAGCGAGTGCAAGTTGCACCGGGCATCTTCGTTACACCCCGAGTCGATGTTGAAACCGAAACCTTTATCGATAACGGTCGGCAAG